>LBJMR02800__coassemble_576_pt1 | contig 22973 bp, 23 predicted proteins | sample LBJMR02800__metabat2_low_PE_006 | metagenome-assembled genome bin LBJMR02800 | reverse complement strand
CTCTCTGCGGTAAACTGCTGACGGGAACGAATACTCCCTTTGCAATGTCCTCTGCACGAATGGCGGCTTTCTTGGCTTCGATTTCTGCCTTTTTTCTCCCCTTGATTTTGTCCTCGTATCGCTTCTGCGCTCCGCTGGCTTTCCGCTTCAAGTAGTTCTGATGAAGCCTGTCCTTGCGTTCCTCACGCTTGCGGATTTCCTCTAATTACTCCGGGGTAAGCTCCGCTTCTCCAAACGCCGGGGGAACGAATCGCCCAACAAAATTGAAGTAAATCTCGACCTCCTGTGTGGTCTGTATACTGCCTTTGCGGTCACGCTCATGCACAAGGATTTTCTCGATAAACTCGTTGAGCATGGCAATGGTCAGCTTGTCGAAGTTCTCGTACTTGTCAAAGAGATCGAAAGAATGCGCCATGATTTACTGCATCCCCCAATAAAACCGGAGTTAGATGTGAATACAGAAATCAAGAAGCTTGAAGCTTTGATAAATGAGGCGGAAGCTGCGCTTTCTTTGGAGAAGACCTCTGCAGAATTTCAGCGCAAGGCTGATGAAGCGGGAATGGCGCCGGATCAGTATGAAAAATTCCAACAAATATCTTTAGAATGCAACCTTCAGCGACTAAATGAGCTGCAGCCAACGAAAACTCAGACATCCAATGCAAAAAATGGCTCTGCCCGCAAAGAACAGAAAAGCAGCAAAATGACATTTCTGAATTTTCTCAATAGATTCAGGAAGTGAGAAACGTGACAATGTCAATGGAAAAGACGGAGAAAATACCGCGATCGGCCATCGCCAAAGGCAGAAAGTTCACTGACATGACGCAACTTACCCCTGCGCCAAGGACGTACCGCAGAAGATCCAAATTTGCTTCCGTGACTTCAACCTTAACGAGGCAGATGATGCGCTTCCCTGTGGGGAGACAACAGAAAAGGCAGACAGTGCAACCACACTGCCTGCCTGATCCGAGGACACGCTTCAAGATAGAAGTGGCCTGACGGCGTCCCCCTTTTTTATTGCTGATTCTGCCAGTCTGCGGGATAGACGAAGTATAAAAACCGGGCCTTGCCGGTGACCGAGAAGGAAATGGCGCTGTCCTTGGGGATGAAGATGAGCTCCCCGGGGCCTGCGGAGACCGAGCCGCGGCCCGTGAGGATGGTGAGCCGTCCCTCAATCACATAGTCCATCTCGTCGTAGCGGAGCGTCCAGGGGAAAGTGGTGTCCTCCATCTCCATGATCCCCGCCCCCAGCCGGGGGCTCTCGGTGAGAGAGAAAAGGTCGTGGGTATAGACCCGGTCGCCGGGGCGGCCGGTGTCCATGCGGTCGCGCTCCGTGAGGCGTATCCCGCCCACCGCCACCGCCCGGACGGCGCTTTGTGCGCCCAGCGGTCCCTCTCCCCCCAGCTTCTCCAGCAGGACCTGGCGCACCAGGGCCTCCAGCTTGTCAGCGTCCATGACGGTTCTCCTCCTTTTCTTTCCGGGTGAGCAGCCAGGCCACCGCCACGGCGCTCACGCCGCCCACCAGCTTGCCCACGATCATGGGGAAGATGAGGTCGGCGTCAAACCCGGCGGTGAAGCCCAGATGGTCCCCGAAGACAAAGGCGGCGGACACGGCAAAGGCCACGTTGATGACCTTGCCCCGACCGTCCATGTCGCGGAGCATCTGAAACATGGGGATGTTGTTGGCCAAGGTGGCCACCAGTCCCGCCGCCGCAACGTCGTTCATGCCCAGTGCTCCGCCCAGGGCCATGAGGGGGCGGCGGAAAACTTTAGTGATGACGTACACCAGGGGAAAGGCTCCGGCCAGGACCACGGCGATGTCGCCCACCACGGCAAAGCCCTCCTCGATGGGGGCAAGTCCCGGGATAAGCACCAGGCCGGTGAGCTTTTCCACGATGGCGGCGGCCAGACCCACGGTGATGAGGATAACCACCGCCCGGCCAAAGACCTGGAAGCCCTTTACCATGCCGCCGGGAATGAGCCACAGCCCCAGGGCGATGAGCAGGGCGATGAGGACGATGGGGATAAGGTTGCGCAGCACCATGCCCACCGGGTAGCCCGCTGCCAGACCTCCGGCCAGGGACCCCAGGGGAATGGTCACCACGCCGCACAGCACCCCTCGGGCCAGGGCGGCGTGGTCCTCCCGCTCAATGATGCCCAGACCCACCGGGATGGTGAAAACCACGGTGGGGCCCAGCATGGCCCCCACGATAAGCCCGCCGAAGGCTCCCGCCTCCGGCGTGAGGGCCAGCTCACGGGCCAGGGCGGCGCCCCCCATGTCGTTTGCCAGGATGGTGCCTGCGAACATGGCCGGGTCGGCCCCCAGGAACTGGTAGACAGGTACCACCACCGGCCGCAGCACATCGGACAGGACGGGGGCCAGGCATAGAATGCCGATCATGGCCAGGGCCAGGGAGCCCATGGCCAGGATACCCTCCTCGAACTTCTCGCCCAGGCCGAAGCGGCCCCCCAGAATACGGTCCGCCGCGCCCAGCACCAAAAACACGGCCATTAGGTAGACGATGATCTCATTGATGGACAAGGGAAATTACCTCCTGTGGAAGAAAGATGGGGGAGAGGCTCAGCGGTCCACGATGCCGATGACGGCGGCGTCCACCGGGATGGCCTCTCCCGCCGCTTTTCTCGCCGCGCCGCCGGTGGCCACCAGCACCGTCTCGCCCTCTCCCGCCCCCACGCAGTCGGCGCACACCAGAAGCCCACCGGGGGTATCCACGGTGAGAAAGGTCTGCCCCGAGAGGGCGGGGGCCTTTTTGGTGGACCAGATGCTGCCTACCACGGTGCCCAGCATCACCGGGGATCACACCCCTTTCGCAGTTTGATGAGGCCCATCTCCCGCAGCTCCCGCTCCAGGGCGGTGAAGCGGACGTACACCCCCTGGGGAGCGGTGCGGGCGTAGCGCTTGTACTCCAGGGCCTCCTCCCGCAGATAGACCTTCTCTCCCGCAAGCAGGGCGCCTAGCACGGTGCGCGCCTCCTCGCCCAGGGCCAGACCCAGGGTGAGCAGGGCCATCTGCTCCACGGGCAGGGAGGTGATGATGAGGCAGTCTTCCCGCTTCTCCAGCGTCATAGGCCGCCCCCTCCCTGTGGCAGGATCATACCTCTGTCTCCTTTTTCAAACCCGCAGGCGTTGGCCTCGTCGTAGTCCAGGTGGACGGCGGTGGCAAAGTCGGGGGAGACGCGCACCTCCACGTCCTCAAAGATCACCGGCCGGGCGGTGAAGGTCCGCAGACGCACCCGCTCGCCATTGGTGAGATGGAAGCGCCGGGCGTCGGCGGGGGTGATGTGGATGTGCCGCTTGGCCACCATCAGCCCGTGGGTGAGGGTCACCTGCCCCTTGTCGCTGCGCAGGGTGATGCCCGGCGTGCCCTCCACGTCTCCCGACAGCCGCACCGGCGCCTTGACGCCCAAGGCCACGCCGTCGGTGAGGGAGATCTCCACCTGGCTCTCTTTGCGCTCGGGACCCAGGACCACCACGTTTTGAATACTGCCCCGGGGCCCCATCAAGGTGAGCCGCTCGGCGCAGACGAACTGCCCCGGCTGGCTCAGCTCCCGCACCGCGCGCAGGCGGTAGCCGGGGCCGAAGAGAGCCTCCACATGGGCGCGGCACAGGTGGACGTGCCGCCCGCTGGCCTCCAGGGGGAGGGTGATGCGGTCGATCACCGCCTGGGCCAGGAGCCCTATCTCATGTGCGTGGACCGCTGTGGCGTTCATGCTGCCGCCGCCTTTCTTTATGTGGAATATCGGCCCGCCTTGCACTTGATCATCAAAATCCACAGCAGGGAGGAGAGCCGGTTGAGCCCCAGGATGATGTCAGGGCGGGTCACGCCTCCGTCGACGTCCCGGAAGGCGGCGTAGGCCGAGAGCTCAGTCTGCCGGGCCACGGCGCGCACCTTGTTCACCGCCAGAAGGGCGGGGGAGTCGGTGCGGCTTGGCAGGAAGTGGGGCTGGCCGAAGTGTTTTTCCGGGTAATGGGAGTACTCCCGCAGCTGCTCTGGGGTGTAGCCGCAGAGGGTGAACTCCCCCAGAGGCTCGGAGAGTACGTCGCAGCGGATGAACCGCCGCACGAAGGAGAGGACCTCCTCCAGCTCATGTGCCAGGGCGGGATAGTCCGCCGCGGCCTGCTGGGCAAGGAGGATCTCTGCTTCCAAAAGGTCGATCATGCCCCGAAAGGCGATGCGGGGGTGGTCCTTGCACACCAGGATGTTGCCGTGAAGATGGGTCATGTGCTCGGGCTTGGTGGTGAGCTCCGCCCCGAAGAGGGTGCGGTAGCGGGGGGCGGACTCTGGTTCCTTGCCGCCCTCCCCCTGGGGATAGACCACCTCCACCCTGTGTTCGCGCAGGTAGTCCCGGGCCCCGGGGGTGAGGATCTCATGGGCGCGGACCACCACCGGGCCCCGGGTCCCGTCGGCGGACATGGCGCGCACGTCCGCCTCAGTCAGCAGGGCCACGGCTTACTGACCGTCGTAGCCGTCCCGGCCGTGGGGGAGGACGAAGTCCACCTCGGCGTGGGGCCGGGGGATGACGTGGACGCTCACCAGCTCCCCCACCTTCTCGGCGGCGGCGGCTCCGGCGTCGGTGGCGGCCTTCACCGCCCCCACGTCCCCCCGGACCATGACGGTCACCAGACCGCCGCCCACCTGCTCCTTGCCCACCAGCTGGACGTTGGCGGCTTTCACCATGGCGTCGGCGGCCTCAATGGCGGCCACCAGGCCCCGGGTCTCTACCATACCAAGTGCGTTCGTGTTTGCCATTTTTACTGCTCCTTTACTTTCTTCAACTTTTTTCGCCGCGCCGCTGGCGCGGTCTTTGCCCGGCGCTGGCTTGGGGGCGGGGATGTGGGCCTCTCCCTGGACGGGTACGGAATCCGGCCCCTTCTGGGCCCGGGCCGCGCTCTTCCGGCCCCGGCGGGAGGGAACGCCCATGTGGGGCGCACCCCCTGCCGTACCGGCTGCTGCCCCGTTGGCGGCGTGGACGGGGACCTGGCTCCGCTCCTCCGACGCTCCGGCGGGGGGCTCTGCCATGAGGGAGTTTGTCAGGTTCTGCACCTCCTGCAAGAGGTGCTCCTGGGGATTTAAGAGCACGCCGTCGGCGTTTACTTCGCTCATACCTTCAGCCTCCTCATGATCTGATGCACCAGCTCATCCAGGACCGCCGGGTCAGAGCGGAGGGAATCGAGGCCGGGGGCCTTCCCCACAGCGTGCCCCGGCGCGCCCCGCAGCTCTTCGATCTCCCGCACCCCCCAGGCCACCCGCTTGATGTTGATGAGGTCCAGAGGGCCGATGTTGTTGGAGCTGGAGGAGCCGCCCACCGCCCCGCAGCCCAGGGTGAGGGCGGGGAAGAGGCAGGTGCTGGCCCCGATGCCCCCCAGGGAGGCGGGGGTGTTCACCAGCACCCGGCTGGCGGGCACGGCGGCGGCAAAGCGCCTCACCACCTCATCATCCTCGGCGTGGATGGCGAAGGTGTGCCCCGCGCCCTCCCATTCCAGGATCTCCACGCAGCGGCTGAGCACTGCCTGCTCATCTCGCTCCACATAGTATGCCAGGATCAGGCCCAGTTTCTCGCTGGAGTAGGGGTGATCCCTGCCCACCCCGTTTTCCCGGGCCACCAGCACCCGGGTGGAGGCGGGGATACCGGAGAGCCCGGCGAGTTTACATAATGTTTCAACGCTCTTACCCACGATGGCGGGGTTCATGGTGCCGCCGGGGCGCAGGATAAAGCGGGCAAGGGTACGGCTTTCGGCCTCGGAGAGGAGGTAGGCCCCCTGGCGTTTGAGCTCTGCTGTGACGGCGCTCTCCATCTCTTCCGTGACCACGATGCTCTGCTCGCTGGCGCAGACGGTGCCGTTGTCGAAGGTCTTGGAGTCCAGGATGTGCTTCACGGCCAGGGCCACGTCGGCGCTCTTGTGGATATAGGCCGGGCCGTTGCCCGCCCCCACGCCGATGGCGGGGGTGCCGGAGGAATAGGCCGCCTTCACCATGCCGGGGCCGCCGGTGGCCAGGATGAGGCGGGTGAGAGGGTGGCCCATAAGCTCCCGGGTGGCCTCCAGGGTGGGGATGGAGATGCAGGACACCGACCCCGGCGGGGCGCCGGCGCTCTCGGCGGCGGCGCGCACCACCTCCACTGCCGCGCGGATGCATTTGAGGGCGCTGGGGTGGGGGGAGAAGATGACGGGACTGCCCGCCTTCAGGCAGATCATGGCCTTGTAGATCACCGTGGAGGTGGGGTTGGTGGAGGGAACCAGGGCGGCCACGATGCCCACGCTCACTCCCATGTCGATGGTGCGCTTTGCCTTGTCCTCGGCCAGGATGCCCACGGTGCGCTCATTCTTGATGGCCTCGTAGAGAGTGCAGGCGGCGAAGCGGTTTTTGAGCTCCTTGTCCTCCGCCTTGCCAAAGCCAGTCTCCTCCACCGCCATGCGCCCCAGCTCGGCGGCGTGGCGGGCCGCGGCGGCGGACACGGCGGAGACGATGGCGTCGATCTGTCCTTGGTCCATGCGAGCCAGGGCCCGTTGGGCCCCCTTGGCGGCCTCCAGCAGGCGGCGCACCTCCTGGATGGATTGAAGATCCTTGTCAAGCTGCATATGATCCCTCCTTTATACTTCCCGGGGCCGCTGGGCCAGTTCCTTCACCGCCTGGGCGAAGGCGGCGCAGGCGGCGTTGCAGGCGCTCTGGGTGCCGGTGAGCAGTCCGCCGCCGAAGTTTGTCTCGCTGGGCGGGGAGAAGAGGGCGGCGAGCTCCACGTCGGCGGCCTTCATGGCCTCGTCCAGCCCCACCACGGCCTCCAGGGGCGGGGCGATGAGGTAGGCCAGGGCCTGACCCTCCTCCACCCCCGCCACCCGGGACAGGTAGCTGCCCGTGCGGGAGACGGTGTGGGCGAAGTAGACCACCGAGCCGTCGTCATTGGCCGAGCGGAAGCCCGCGCCGTCTTCCAGAAAGGCCACCGCGGCCCGCAGGCCGCTCTGGACCTCTGAGGGGTTGGGCCCCGAGAGGATGCCGATGACCTCCCCGGCGTACTTGGTGGAGGCGTTTGACGCCCCGGCGTAGAGGCTGCGGCCGTAGACCACCTCCACGGCGGCGGCCTTGGTGGCCTCATCCAGGGCGCAGTAGACCGCGTCGTCGCAGTCGGCGGTGAGAATGCCGATGGAGCGGTGGTGGTCGGGCAGGGAGAGACGCTCTGCCAGGGTCTCGCTCACATTGGCGATGGTGCGACTGGAGAGCACATTGACGGGAATGAGATCGTCGATCATGGTTTTGCCCCCTTACAGCTTCAAATCAATGCCGGAGGCCTTTTTCTCCAGCATTGTCTTAATAAGCTCGGCAATATGAGCCCCCGCCATGCCCCACGGGAAGAATCCCGTGGGGACCCCGAGGGCATTTTGATCTGCACGGGCGGAGTGAATCCGCCCGGCATCAAGGTTTTGCCTGGCGGCAAAACGCTTGTACGCGCAGCCGCGCGCCCCGCCGTGCGGGGCCCCGTGGAAGCGGGCGTTTTCAGCGCAGGTCAATTCCGCTCGCCTTCCTTTCCAGCATGGTCTTAATAAGCTCGGCAATATGGGCGCCCGCTTCCACCGCCGGGGTGCCCTGGCGGTGGATGTTGGAGATGACGGTGCGCCTGGACTCCGGGATACCGATGCGGGGGGCGTAGGTCAGGTAGGCCGACATAGACTCGGCGGTCACCAGCCCTGGCCGCTCGCCCACCAGCATGCACACTACCTCCGCCCCGGTGAGCTCGCCGATGTGGTCGCTGGCCCCCACCCGGCAGAACTTGACGAAGAGGATGGGAGGCGTGTCGATGCCGTAGGACTTGAGCCCGGCCTGGATGGCCTGGATGCAGTCTTCGGCGTTTGCCTCGATGGCGGCGGAGGAGAGGCCGTCTCCCACCACCAGCACCACCCGGGGCGCGTGACCCAGGGTCTTGCGGATGAGGGCCTGGTTTTCCTCGTCGAAGCGGCGGCCCTTGTCCGGCCGGGTCAGGTACTCGTCCTTGTCCTTGCACAGGGTCTGAAGGGGCACGAATCCGTTTTTCGCCACGAAGTCCTCTCCCACCAGGGAGAACACCGAGTCCTGGGCGGCGGCGTGGTCGGCCCGGAAGCGGAGCATGGTCTCCGTCTTGTACCGGGCTCCCGAGCGGCCAAGGCCGATGCGGGCGGGGGTCTTTTTCTTGAGGGCGAGGAAGGCGGGGCCGTTTTTGGGGTTTTCCACCAGGTACTGTCCCCGGATGTCGGTCTGGGTGATGTCGCCAAGGGCGGCATTTAAGTCTGCGGCGGGGCGGGTGTTGCCCTGGGCCTCCAGGGGGTGGTAGTCGCTCCCCTTTACCGCCGGTGTGGGCGCCTGGCCGTAGAGCTCGGCGATGGTGCGCTCGATGAGGGCGCGCAGTTCTTTTTCGTCCAAGTCAGCTTTCCCCCTTATGAGAGCAGAATGGAGCCGTCCCCGGCCAGAGCGGTGAGCTTGCCGTCGCGCACGAAGCCCATCTTCTCCAGCCACGCCTGGAAGGGCGGGATGGCGGTCAGGCCGAAGAGCTGCCGCAGGGCGGCGGTCTCGTGGAAGCCGGTGGTCTGGTAGTTGAGCATCACGTCGTCGCCGTGGGGGATGCCCATGAAGTAGTTGCACCCGGCGGCGGTGAGGAGGACGGCCAGATCCTCGATGTCGTTCTGGTCGGCCTTCATGTGGTTGGTGTAGCAGGCGTCGCACCCCATGGGCACGCCGGTGAGCTTGCCCATGAAGTGGTCCTCCAGGCCTGCCCGGATGACCTGCTTGGAGTTGTAGAGGTACTCCGGGCCGATGAAGCCCACCACCGTGTTCACCAGGAAGGGGGCGAAGGGCCGGGCAAAGCCGTAGCACCGGGCCTCCATCACCACCTGGTCGGCGCCGTAATGGGCCTCGCTGGAGAGCTCGGAGCCCTGGCCGGTCTCAAAGTACATGACGTTGGGCCCCGTGGCGGTGCCGTGGCGCAGGGCCAGCTCCCGGGCCTCCTGGATGGTCTGGGCGTTAAAGCCAAAGGCCTCGTTGCCCTTCTGAGAGCCTGCGATGGACTGGAAGATGAGGTCGCAGGGCGCGCCCTGGCGGATGGCCTCCATCTGGGTGGTGACGTGGGCCAGGACGCAGGTCTGGGTGGGGATGGCCCAGCGGCTTTTGATCTCGTGGAAGCGGTCCAGCACCCGGCGCACGCTCTCCACGCTGTCGTCCACCGGGTTTAATCCCAGCACCGCGTCCCCCGCGCCGTAGGTGAGGCCCTCCAGCAGGGAGGCCATGATGCCGTCGGGGTCGTCGGTGGGGTGGTTGGGCTGGAGCCGGCAGGACAGGGTGCCCGGCAGGCCGATGGTGGTGTTGCACGTGGCGGTGACGCGGATCTTTTTAGCGGCATAGATGAGGTCCAAGTTGCTCATGAGCTTGGCCACCGCCGCGATCATCTCGGCGGTAAGGCCCCGGGAAATGCGGCGAATGTCGTCGCCGGTGGTGTTCTCGCTGAGCAGCCACTCCCGCAGCTCGGACACCGTCCAGCCACGGATCTCGGCGTAGATCTTCTCGTTTACGCCGTCCTGGATGATGCGGGTGACCTCGTCCTCTTCATAGGGCACGGCGGGATTTTCCCGCAGGTCGCTGAGGAGAAGGTTTGCCACCACCACCTTGGCGGCCACCCGCTCCTCGGCGTTCTCCGCGGCGATGAGCGCCAGGCGGTCGCCGGACTTCTCCTCGTTGGCCTTGGCCAGGGCGTCCTTGACCGACTGAAACTGGTAGACATGGCCGTGGAGGCTGGTTTTCAAAATCATGTTAGATGCTCCTTTCCTGCTCAAATGCCAGGGTCTTGATCACGACTGGGAGGACGGCTCCCTGGTGGACCGGCGCGCCGATGTCGATGTAATCGCCGCTTTTTACGCTCACGCCGTCCAGACAGAGGAGGGGACCGGGAAGCCGGAGCGATAGGGCCTGGCCCAGGACCTTGGCCATGTCCCGCTCCACCGCCACCACCGGTGCAAAGCCCGCCTCCCGCAGGGGGGCAAGGCCCGCGGAGAGGCCCTCGGCCAGGGCGCGCACCCGCTCATAGGACGGGCTCTCCTCCCCCCGCAGGCCCAGGGCCAGGGGGACCATGCCTTCCTGGTCGGAAAACCAGCGCAGCTTGCCCTCCACGGCCCGGGCCAGGGCGCCCGGAGGGAGGGCCTCCTCGGCCACCGTGAGCTTGAGGATGGGCAGGTTTTTCAGCGGGAAGGGGATGGAGCGGTGGAAGATGGTGGAGCCGGAGACCTGGGTGGAGTAGCTGCCCGCTCCCACCACCGTGGCCCGGATGGTCTCGGCCCCCCGGACCAGGGGAAGCCTGTTCAGAACGGGAGAGGCGGCGATGGCCTGCCCCAGCAGCACCCCCATGTCCCCGTAGGCAAAGGGGTCTGAGGGCGGCGACCAGATGCAGTCGGCCACCCCGCCGGAGAAGGAGAGGGCGTCCACCCTCTCCGGAGGCGTCCAGGCGGTGCCGGCGGTGCGGAAGAGGTCCAAAAGCCCGTCGGAGGGCGCGAGCCCCGCCGCCTGCTCCAGGGCGGCCACCATGTCGGTAAGCAGCGGGGAAAAGAGGGTAGGGTGGGCCTCCGCCCCCACCTCTAGCGTGCGCTCCCCCCGGTATTTCTTCCACTCCAGCACCTTGGGGGAGAGGTAGGTGATGCGCCCCCCCTCCACTTTTATAAGCCGCCCTCCCACGTCGAAGCAGCCGGTGGCGGCGATCTCCCCGGCCCGGAAGAGGGCCAGGTTGGAGGTGCCGCCGCCGATGTCCAGGTGGAGCACGGCGGAGCCCTCCCGCTCCGACAGCGCCTCCGCTCCCGCCCCCCGGGCGGCCAGGATGGACTCCAGGTCGGGTCCGGCGGTGGCCACCACGAAGTCCCCGGCGTATTCCGACAAGGCGGCAAGGACCTCCCGGGCGTTCTCCTTCCGGGCGGTCTCCCCGGTGATGATGACCGCCCCGGTGGAGATGGCGGATTTGTCAAAGCCCGAGGCGCGGTACTCCTCCTCCACGATGTTTCGCACCCCGGCGGCGTCGATGACGGTGTGGGAGAGAAGGGGGGTGAAGTGGATGGCGCTTCGGTAGAGCACTTCCCGCTGGGCGATGGCGATGCGGGGCACCGAGAAGGGGGAAGCGCGGTTTTCCAGGGTCAGCCGGGAGATCACCAGCTGCGTGGTGGACGTTCCAATATCAATGCCCACGGACAGGAGCTGCTCAGGCGCCATTTACATCAGCTCCTTCAGCATGGCTTTCAGCTCTTCTGCCCCGGCGGACCTGGGGTTTGAAGGGGTGCAGCGGTCTGAAAGGGCGGCGGCGGCCACCTCCTCCAGCCCTTCCCGCAGCGCCCTCTCTTCCACGCCGCAGGCGGTAAGGCGCTCCGGCAGTCCCAGGCCCATCCGCAGCCGATGCAAGGCGGAGATGAGGGCGCGGGGGCTTTTGGCAAGGCCGCACAGCCACGCCAGGCGGGCGTACTTGCCCGCCGTGGGGCCGCTGGAGGCGTTGAAGGCCATGACGGCGGGGAGCACCACGGCGTTGAGCCGCCCGTGGGAGACATGGAAGCGGCCCCCCAGGGCGTGGGCCAGACCGTGGGAGAGACCAAGGCCCGCGGCGTTGAAGGCCATGCCCGCCATGCAGGAGGAGAGGAGCATCTCCTCCCGGGCGGCCAGGTCTCCCCGGCAGGCGGCGGGAAGGGCGCGGAAGGCCGTGGAAAAGGCCTTCTCCGCCAGAGCGTCGGTAAAGGGGGTGGCCCCTTTGGCCACATAGGCCTCGGCGGCATGGGTGAGGACGTCCATGCCCGTGTCGGCGGTGACGGCGGGGGGCACCGAGGCGAGCAGGGCGGGGTCCAGCACGGCCCGGTCGGGCAGCAGGGCGTCGTCCACCAGGGGGTACTTGACCCCCTTGGCGCTGTCGGTGAGGACGGCGAAGGAGGTGACCTCGCTGCCTGTGCCCGCCGTGGTGGGCACGCACCAGAAGGGAAGGGCGGGCACGGAGGAGAAATGCCGCATGGCCTTGGCGCAGTCCATGGGGGAGCCGCCGCCGAAGGCCACCAGGGCGTCGGGCCGGAATTCCTCCAGCTCCCTCACCCCCCGGGCCACCAGGTCCACGGAGGGGTCGGGCTTCACGGCGTCGAACACGCGGATCTCGCAGCCCTTCAGATGCCCCTTCACTCCGTCCATAAGTCCCGAGCGGCGGGAAAGAAACTCATCGGTGACCAGAAGTATCCGCTGCCCCGACAGCTCCTCCAGTGCCGCCAGGGCGCCGGAGCCGAAGGAAATCACGGGCTTTACGGTAAATCTCTCCATCCTGTCTGCCTGCCTTTTCTTTGATGGGCTTACCCTCAGTGGGTAAGGCGTAACACGCCTGCCGACGGTCTAAATGGAGGCTGACTGCGTTCTCGGACTCGGCGGGCGTCAGCCCGCTCTCGTCCTGCGGCCTTGTCAGCCCCCATTGATCCTCGCCGGCAGGTCCCGCAGAGTTTTTCGGGAGTGGAAAGGACGGCTCGGCGAGGCAGACGAGTCAGACGGGCTCTTGCTTATCAACGAGGATAACGACGCCAGACGTCTTTTCCACCCCGAAAAACCGTATTACCCCTTGTCCACTGAGGGTAGTATGGCAAAAGCCCAGGAAAATATAGCGGGGAGAAAAAATTTTTTCCTCCGCGCAAAGAACGGAGAGGCACTTCCACATTCCCGTCATACCCGGCGGGAGGGGAGCATATAGTTGTCCCGTGAACGAAACGAGCGGGAGTGTGTGGATATGCAGACGGATCGCAATGAGAACCGGGCGGTGCTGCGGGGAGTGGCGGCGGCAGAGCCGGAGGTGTCCCACGAGAGCCACGGCACGCGGTATTTTACCTTTCCCCTGGCGGTGCGCCGCCTTTCGGGCAGTGAGGACTGCCTGAACGTCATCGTCCCCGAGGGGCTGCTCTCGGAGTGCCCGGTGCGGAGGGGAGAGACGCTGGAGGTGGAGGGAGAGGTGCGCTCCTTCAACAATAAAAGCGGACAGGGCAGCCGGCTGGTCATCACTCTCTATGCCCGCAGCCTGACCCGCTCATCAAAGGAGCCCTATAACGCCCTGACGCTGTCCGGGGTGCTGTGCAAGAGCCCGGTGTTCCGGCGCACGCCCCTGGGCCGGGAGATCTGTGATCTGATGCTGGCGGTGAACCGGCGCTATGGCCGTTCCGACTACCTGCCCTGCATCGCCTGGGGGGCCCTGGCCCAGCGGTGCGCCGCCATGTCGGTGGGAGACCGGCTGAGCCTGGAGGGCAGGCTCCAGAGCCGCACCTACAAGAAGGTGGTGGACGGCAGGGAGGAGGAGCGCACCGCCTTCGAGGTGTCGGTCATGCGCCTTGCGCAGCTGGGGGAGGACGGCGCGTAACGGGGAATTTTCTTGACTTTGACGGGGTTTTGTGCTATGCTCACTACGAAAATAATGCCGCCCTCTGCCAGTGGGCCGGCCCAAGAATGGAGCGTGTACACAATGGAGAGAATCAAGACCCTTGAGACCCGCAGCCTGTGCGAGAGCGCCAAGAACGGCGGCTGTGGCGAGTGCCAGACCTCCTGCCAGTCCGCCTGCAAGACCAGCTGCGGCGTGGCCAACCAGAAGTGCGAGAACACCGGGAAGTAAGGTAGCTGACCCGAAAAGTGCCGCCTAGTTTAGGCGGCACTTTTTCTGTACGGAGGAGAGAATATGGTACATCAATACAAGCTGGGCGGATACAATATCGTACTGGACACCTGCTCGGGGGGCGTCCATGTGGTGGACGAGGTGGCCTACGACATCATCGCGCTGTGGAAAGACCACACCCCCGACGCCATCGCCGCTGAGATCCTCAGCAAGTACGCCGGCCGCCCCGACGTGACCGAGGAGGAGGTGCGCCTTTGCATCTCCGACGTGGGCAAACTGGTGGCCGAGGGCAAGCTCTACACCCCCGACACCTTCGCCCCCATGGCCGGCACTTTCAAGGAGCGCTCCGGCGACGTGGTGAAGGCCCTGTGTCTCCATGTGGCCCACACCTGTAACCTCAACTGCTCCTACTGCTTTGCAAGCCAGGGCAAGTACCACGGCGAGCGGGCGGTGATGCCCTTCGAGGTGGGCAAGCAGGCTCTGGACTTCCTCATGGACCACTCGGGGACGCGCCGCAACCTGGAGGTGGACTTCTTCGGCGGGGAGCCGCTGATGAATTGGCAGGTGGTCAAGGACCTGGTGGCCTACGCCCGCAGCGTGGAGAAGGAGCGGGGCAAGAACTTCCGCTTCACCCTCACCACCAACGGCATGCTCATCGACGACGAAGTCATCGACTTTGCAAACCAGGAGATGAGCAACGTGGTCCTTTCCCTGGACGGCCGCAAGGAGATCCACGACGCCCTGCGGGTGGACCACGCCGGCAACGGCAGCTGGGAGCGCATCGTGCCCAAGTTCCAGAAGCTGGTGGAGAAGCGCCACGGCAAGAACTACTATATGCGGGGCACCTTTACCCACGCCAACCCTGACTTTCTCAAGGACATCAAGTGCATGCTGGACCTGGGCTTCACCGAGCTGAGCATGGAGCCGGTGGTGTGTGCCAGCGGCGACAGCGCCGCCCTCACCGAGGAGGATCTCCAGGTGGTCATGGAGCAGTATGAGGAGCTGGCGGCGCTCATGCTGGAGCGGGAGAAGGAGGGCCGGCCCTTCACCTTCTATCACTACATGATCGACCTGACCGGCGGCCCCTGCGTCTACAAGCGGATCTCGGGCTGCGGCTCGGGCACCGAGTACATGGCCGTCACCCCCTGGGGTGACCTGTACCCCTGCCACCAGTTCGTGGGGGAGGAGAGCTACAAGCTGGGCGACGTGTGGCACGGTGTGACCAACACCGCCCTCAGGGAGGAGTTTCGCGCCTGCAACGCCTACGCCCGGCCTGAGTGCGCCGACTGCTGGGCCCGTCTCTACTGCTCGGGGGGCTGCGCCGCCAACGCCTACCATGCCTCGGGCACCATCCGGGGCATCTACGAGCCGGGCTGCCGGCTCTTCCGCAAGCGCATAGAGTGCGCCATCATGGTGGAGGCCGCCAAGGCCACCGGGAAGCTGTGAGATGGACACCCCCATCTATGACTTTGTAAAGGACTATGCCGCGCGCCGCGGCGTCCGGCTCCATATGCCCGGCCACAAGGGCCGGCCCCTTCTGGGCTGCGAGGAATGGGACATCACCGAGGTGGCGGGAGCCGACGCCCTCTATGAGGCCGAAGGCATCATCGCCCGCAGCGAACAGAACGCCGCCGCCCTCTTTGGAAGCGGCGCCACCTTCTACTCCACCGAGGGCTCCAGCCACTGCATCAAGGCCATGCTCCACCTGGCCCTCCAGTGCCGCAGGCGGGAGGCCGCGCCGGTGATCGTGGCGGCGCGCAACGTCCACCGCTCCTTTGTCCATGCCGCCGCCCTGCTGGGCTTCACCCCCCTCTGGCTCCAGCCCGAGGGAGGGAGCGGCTCGGTGTGCAGCTGCCCCGTGACGCCAGAGGGGCTGGAGCTGGCCCTGGAGGAGATGACGGTGGTCCCGGCGGCGGTCTACCTCACCAGCCCGGACTACCTGGGGGGCATGGCGGACATCGCCGCCCTCGCGGAGGTGTGCCACCGCCACGGCACATTGCTGCTGGTGGACAACGCCCACGGCGCCTACCTCCATTTCCTGCCCCGGCCCATCCACCCCCTGGACCTGGGGGCCGACCTTACCTGCGACTCGGCCCACAAGACCCTGCCGGTGCTCACCGGGGGGGCCTACCTGCACATCGGAAAAAACGCGCCGGGGGAGATGGCAAAGCGGGCCAAGAGCGCCCTGGCCCTCTTCGGCTCCACCAGTCCCTCCTACCTGACCCTCTCCTCCCTGGACCTGTGCAACGCCTGCCTGGCGGGGGACTATGCCCCGCGGCTTTCCAAGACCGCCGCGGAGCTTGATGGGGTGCGCGCAAGGCTGCGCTGGGCGGGCTGGACGGTGGAGCAGAGCGACCCGCTGCGCCTTACCCTCACCGCCCCCGCCGGAAGGACGGGGACGGAGCTTTCCCAGATCCTCCGGGACGGGGGCGTGGAGTGCGAGTACGCCGACGAAAAGCACCTGGTGGCCATGGTCACGCCGGAGAACACCCCGGAGGAGCTCTGGCGGCTTCCCGCCCTTCTGGGGGAGAACCGCGCCCCGGCGAGAGAGACCGAGCTGCTGCCGCCCCTCAGGGCGGAGCGGGTCCTGTCCGTGCGGGAAGCCCTTTTTGCCCCCGCCGAGCGCGTGGCCCGGGAGGAGGCCCTGGGGCGCGTCTGCGCCGGGCCCACGGTGGCCTGTCCCCCCGCCATCCCCATCGTGGTGGCCGGGGAGCGCATCGACCGCTCCGCTCTGGAGCTGCTGGCGCGTTACGGCGTGGAGTGGGTGGACGTGGTGATAGAATAAAAAACATTTCGCGCGGACCGAATTTCGGTCCGCGCGTATTTTCCTTTTAGAATGTCTTTGGAACCTCTGGCGCGTTCCTGAATTTGTCAGAGCGTATCTCGCATAGAAATTTCGGCTGGGGCAAAGCTATGTTCGGATTCTCAATCCAACAAAAACGAAACAAGGAGATGCACAAGCTATGACTGGTTCCAATAAGGCTGTTGTCCCCAGTGCCCGCGAGGCCCTCAACAAGTTCAAGATGGAGGCCGCCAACGAGGTGGGCGTCAACCTCAAGGAGGGCTATAACGGCAACCTGACCAGCAAGGAGGCCGGCAGCGTGGGCGGCCAGATGGTCAAGAAGATGATCGAGGCCTACGAGAACGGCATGAAGTAAAAAGGCACTGCCTTTGGGAGGGCGCCGGGGGAGACCCCGGCGCCCTCCGTTTATATTGCCGCAGGAAGATGTCGTAATACGTCGAGAAAAAGGTTTGTAAACTATGGATAATCTATTGTAGAATAAGAGAGAGGTTTCTGTGCAACTATGTCAATTCGAAAAAAGACCAACGGGCGACGGGAGAAGAACGTGCCTATAAGAGGGAGGTGAACAGCAGACGGACAGGCGCGGCGTCCCTCGTCCCGCAGGAAGAAAAAAGGAGGAAAAACAGGATGAAAAAACGAAAAGCGAGAAGCTGGAAGTTCCGCGCGCTGGCGGCGGTGCTGTGTCTGTGCCCGCTGCTCATTCTCCCGGCTATGGCCGGCGTGGCCGACACCACCTACTACAACACGGGCATCCTGACCACTTCGGAGACCATCAAAGTGATGGGTATGGCCAAGGGCGAGGTCGTCGTCATGACCCCCTCCGATGATGTCTGTTATACCGGCGAGACCGCCGAGCAGATGATCATTGACGGGGACGTGAAGGTGATCACGGTCCCCGGCGTGGGCAGCAGCTCGGTGGGCACCGCCGCCTTCGCCAAGCATGTGGCCACCATCCTGGACGAGCCGGTGGCGGGTATCGTGGTGGGCTACGGTGATGGCTCCATCTACACCGAGGGCCCCCAGGGCTATTTCATCGGCCGCTCCTCCAACGTGTTGGGCATCTGGTATGAGGAGCCCGCCTCCCGCACCCTGGTGGAACTCTATGAGGCTGGCGCCCGGCCTGAGCTGCTGGTGGGCCACAGCAAGGGAAATATGGACATTGCCAACGCCCTGTTCAAGATGTATAACGAGGGCAACCAGAGCCTCTATCAGGGCGTGACCTTTAAGACCTTCGGCTGCGGCGTCAACGTGCCCGCCGGGCTGGGCTCGTTCCAGCAGTACATCGGCACGCTGGACACCCTGGGCTACGCCAACACGGTGAGCTGGAGCAATATGACCTATGTCTTCGGCCGCTATCACACCACCAACCCCTTCTACGCCTTCACCTACATGCCCATTCAGAACTACCTGTAAGATACTTGCACACGCCGGGCGGGAGCATGCGCTCCCGCCCGCAACTTGTCAAAAACCTCCCCGCAGGGAAGCCTCGCAGAGTTCCGTCGCGCGCACGCGACGGAAAAAATCCGAATCCGTCATTTCCGGGGACACCAAGCTCCCTCCTCGCGGCATAGCCGCTGCGGCCTACGCTAAAAATGTGCCACCGGCACATTTTCTTGACGCTGCGGCCTCGGAAATGACACTTCTCATGACGGATGGGGTGACAATTTCGTAAGAAATCGAACCCTATCCGTCATGCAGCCTTTTGTCGGAAAAGGCCAAGGGCCTTTTTCGACAGTTTCTGGGCGGGAGCATGCGCTCCCGCCCGGATTTTTATCCCAGGGGCAAAGTATTGAACAACGCAGGGAAACCTGCCATAATAAAGAAGATAGACAAGTTCCGGCCCGGAGCCGGAGAGAATGAGCGGAGTGACGCCATGAGACGGATCTGTATCGGCATCATGGCCCATGTGGACGCGGGCAAGACCACGCTGTCCGAGGGGCTTTTATACTGCGCCGGCAGCCTGCGCCGGCTGGGACGGGTGGACCACAAGGACGCCTTTCTGGACACGGGGGAGCAGGAGCGGCAGCGGGGCATTACCATCTTCGCCAAGCAGGCCCTCCTCACGGCGGGCCAGACCGAGATCACCCTGGTGGACACCCCGGGCCATGTGGACTTCTCCAGCGAGACCGAGCGCACCCTGGCGGTGCTGGACTGCGCGGTACTCCTCATCAGCGGCACCGATGGCGTGCAGAGCCATACCCTCACCCTGTGGCGTCTCCTGGAGCGCCGGGGCATCCCCACCTTTTTGTTCGTCAACAAGATGGACCTGGCCACCGCCGACCGGGAGAAGCTGCTCTCTCAGCTGCGGGAGCGCCTGTCGGAAAACTGCGTGGACTTCACCGCTCCGGAGGAGACCCTCTTTGAGCAGGCGGCCATGTGCGGGGAGGAGGCCCTGGAGCAGTACCTGGCCACCGGCAGGGTGGAGGAGGGGGAGCTGCGGGCCCTCACAGCGGGGCGCAGGCTCTTCCCCTGCTATTTCGGCTCCGCCCTCCGGCTGGAGGGAGTGGAGGAACTGCTGGACGGCCTGGACCGCTACTCCCCCAACCGCTCCTACCCCGACACCTTCTCCGCCCGGGTCTACAAGATCGCCCGGGACCCCAGAGGGGAGCGGCTCACCTTCCTGAAGGTGACCGGCGGGGCGCTGAAGGTGCGCGACACGGTAAAAAGCCGCTCCGGTGAGGGCTGGGAGGAGAAGGTCAACCAGATCCGGCTCTACTCCGGGGAGCGGTATCAGACCGCGGACCGGGTGGAGGCGGGAACGGTGTGCGCCGTCACCGGTCTGCGCCAGACCTATCCCGGAGAGGGACTGGGGGAGGAGCGGGAGGAGCTGCCGCCTCTGCTGGAGCCGGTGTTTTCCTACCGCTTGGTCCTCCCCCAGGGGTGCGACAGCGCCACCGCTCTACAAAAGCTCCGGGAGCTGGGGGAGGAGGACCCCCAGCTCCACCTGGTCTGGAATGAGCAGCTGCGGGAGATAAGGCTGGGGCTTATGGGTACCGTGCAGCTGGAGGTGCTGCGGGAGCTCATCCGTGAGCGCTATGGCCTGGAGGTGGACTTTGACGCCCAGGGCGTGGTCTACAAGGAGACCATCGCCCAGGCGGTGGAGGGAGTGGGCCATTTCGAGCCCCTGCGCCACTATGCCGAGGTCCATCTGCTCCTGGAGCCCCTGGCGCGGGGCAGCGGTCTGGAGCTGGCCGCAGACTGCCCCCAGGAGATGCTCAACGCCCCCTGGCAGCGGCTCATCCTCACCCACCTCGCGGAGAAGGAGCACCTGGGGGTGCTCACCGGCTCCCCCATCACCGATATGCGCATCACCCTGGTGGCGGGGCGGGGCCACGAGAAGCACACCGAGGGGGGCGACTTCCGCCAGGCCACCTACCGGGCGGTGCGCCAGGGGCTCATGGAGGCACAGACGGTGCTGCTGGAGCCCTGGTACGACTTTACCCTGGAGGTCCCCGCGGAGAGCGTGGGCCGGGCCATGACCGACCTGCAGCGCATGGGCGGACGGGTGGAGCAGCCCGAGACGGTGGGCGAGACGGTTTGCCTGCGGGGAACGGCGCCTGCCGCCGCCCTGGGAAGCTATGGCCCCCAGGTCACCGTCTACACCCGGGGCAGGGGCAGGCTCTCCTGCGCCCTGCGGGGATACGAGCCCTGCGCCGACCAGGAGAAGGTGGTCTCCGCCATAGGCTATGACCCGGAGCGGGATACCGAGAACACCCCGGACTCAGTCTTCTGCGAGCATGGCGCCGGGGTGGTGGTGAAGTGGGACAAGGTGAAAGAGCGCATGCATGTGGTCAGTCCCCTCGCCCGGCCCCGGCGGGAGGAGGAGCCCCAAGAGCGGCCCCGGCGGGGAAGCGGCGCCTATACCGGCACCCTGGAGCAGGACAAGGAGCTCCAGGCCATCTTTGAGCGCACCTACGGCAAGGTGTCCCCCCGGGCGTTCGAGCCCCCTCCCAAGCCCAGGCGCACCAGCCTGGACGAGGGCAAGTACGCCCTGAAGGAGCGGGAGACCGGACCGGAGTACCTGCTGGTGGACGGCTACAACATCATCTTCGCCTGGGAGGAGCTGGAGGAGGCGGCCCGCCACAGCCTGGACGCCGCCCGGCAGCAGCTCATGGACATTTTGAGCAACTACCAGGGCTTTCGCAAATGTGAGGTCATCCTGGTCTTTGACGCCTATAAGGTCCCCCGGGGCAGAGAGACGGTGGAGCGCTACCACAATATCCATGTGGTCTACACCAAGGAGGCCGAGACCGCCGACGCCTACATCGAGAAGGTGACCTACCAGCTGGCCCGGCAGTACCGGGTGCGGGTGGCCACCTCCGACGGGGCCGAGCAGCTCATCATCCTGGGCCACGGGGCCCTGCGGCTCTCCGCCACCGCCTTCCGCGCCGAGGTGGAGGCCGCCGCCGGCCAAATCGCCGCCATCCTCTCGCGCAACAACCGCCCCGAGAAGAGCCGGAGCGTGGAGCGGGCCTGGCGGGAGGCCGAGAGCCGAAATGCCGGCAGGCAGGGGGAGTAGGGAAGTTTCCGGCGGGAAGCGGGTAGTTCTTGTAATTTCCCGCCCCGGCGGCTATAATGAGGAAAGACGAGGCGTGAGCCCGCAATGAAAAGGAGAGGTAACTATGGCCAATATCTGGCATGACATCCGCCCCTCGCGGATCGCACCCGAAGACTTCGTGGCGGTCATCGAGATCCCCAAGGGGGGCAAAAAGAAGTACGAGCTGGACAAGGAGACCGGCCTCATCATTCTGGACCGGGTGCTCTATACCTCCACCCACTATCCCGCCAACTACGGCTTTATCCCCCGCACCTACGGCGACGACAACGACCCTCTGGACGTGCTGGTCCTCTGCTCGGAGTCCATCGACCCCCTCACCCTGGTGCGGTGCTATCCCATCGGCTACATCTCCATGCTGGACGACGGGAAAAACGACGAGAAGATCATCGCCATCCCCTTCTCCGACCCCGCCTACAATGTCTACCACGACATCAGCGAGCTGCCCGCCCACATCTTTGAGGAGATGAGCCACTTCTTCACGGTCTACAAGGCCCTGGAGGGCAAGCAGACCGTGGCCGGCGACGTGAAGGGCCGGGAGGACGCGGTGAAGGTGATCCAGCAGGCTCTGGACCACTATATTGAGTCCTTTTGCCGGGCCTGACGGGGGAGCGGAACGGGTATGAACAAATACGATGCCATCATCGTGGGGGCCGGCTTTGCCGGGGCGGTGTGCGCCCGTGAGCTGGCCGAGCGGGGCGGAAAACGGGTGCTGGTGCTGGAGCGCCGGAGCCACATCGGCGGCAACGCCTATGACTGCGCCGACGGCGCGGGGGTGCTCATCCACCAGTACGGGCCCCATATCTTCCACACCAACAGTGCCCGGGTCTTCGACTATCTCTCCCGCTTCACCGCCTGGCGGGATTACCAGCACCGGGTCATCGCCAACATCCCCGCCCCGGACGGCGGGCGCATGACCTACCCGGTGCCCTTCAACCTCACCTCCCTGGAGACCGCCTACGGCCCCGAGGAGGGCGCTCGCCTGGGGGAGAAGCTCATGGCCGCCTACGGCGCGGAGAAAAAGGTCACCATTTTGGAGCTGCGGCAAAACCCGGACCGTGAGATCGCCGCCCTGGCCGACTACGTCTATGAGCACGTTTTCGTCCACTACACCATGAAGCAGTGGGGCCAGAAGCCCGAGGAGATCGACCCCAATACCACCGCCCGGGTGCCCGTGTTCCTCTCCCGGGATGACCGGTATTTCCAGGATACCTACCAGGGCATGCCCCTGGAGGGGTATACTGCCCTCTTTGAGCGGCTGCTGGACCACCCGGGCATTGAGGTGCGCCTGGGCGCCGACGCCCTGGCGAGCCTGAAGGTGGAGGAGGGGCGTATCACCTTCGAGGGCGAGGACTTCGGCGGCACGGTGATCTACACCGGCCAGGCCGACGAGCTCTTCTCCTTCCGCTTTGGGCCCCTGCCTTACCGCACCCTGGACTTCCGCTTTGAGACCCTCTCCCAGGACGATTTCCAGGGCTACGGCACGGTGAATTACACCGTGGATGAGGACTTTACCCGCATTACCGAGTTCAAGCACCTCACCGGCCAGACCCTGGAGGGAGTCACCACCATCGTGAAGGAGTACTCCCGCGCCTACACCGGCGCGGCGGGCGAGACCCCCTATTACGCCATCATCAACGATGAGAACAACGCCCTTTACGGCCGTTACCGCGCCCTCTCTGACGCCATCCCCAATCTCCATCTGCTGGGCCGTCTGGCCGAGTACAAGTACTACAACATGGACGCCATCGTGGACAGGGCCCTCTCCCTCTCCGATGAGCTTCTCGCCCACTGAGCGGGCCTCATCCAAACACTGACGACAGGAGAAAAGAGACAAATGGACAAGATCATCACCTTCGCGGTGCCCTGCTATAACTCCGCGGCCTACATGGACCACTGCATCAAGACCCTGCTCACGGCGGGGGAGGACGCGGAGATCATCCTGGTGGACGACGGCTCCACCAAGGACGACACCCCCGCCATCTGC
>LBJMR02800__coassemble_566_pt1 | contig 23282 bp, 19 predicted proteins | sample LBJMR02800__metabat2_low_PE_006 | metagenome-assembled genome bin LBJMR02800 | reverse complement strand
TGGACGACTCCACCTCCGCCGTGGACACCAAGACCGACGCGCTGATCCGCAAGGCCTTCCGGGAGGAGATCCCGGAGACCACCAAGTTCATCATCGCCCAGCGTATCTCCTCCATTGAGGACGCCGACAAGATCCTGGTGATGGACGGCGGCAAGATCGCCGCCATGGGCACCCATGACGAGCTGCTGCGCAGCTGCGAGATTTACCGCGAGATCTATGAATCCCAGACGAAGGGAGGGGAAGAGAATGCGTAATATGCCTGCCGCACGCTCCCATACGGTGCGCCGCCTGCTCAGCTATGTGGGCCGGGGGTATCAGGTGAAGTTCGGCCTGGTGCTGCTGTGCATCCTCATAAGCGCCATCGCCTCGGTGTCTGGCTCCCTCTTCCTGGGCTCCCTTATCGACGATTATATCGAGCCTCTGCTGGTCATGGCCGACCCCGACTTCAGCGGTCTTGTCCGGGCCCTTGTTATGATGGGCTGCCTCTACCTTACCGGCGCCCTGTGCGCCTTCGCGTACAACCGGCTCATGGTCACCATCTCCCAGGGTGTACAGAAGAAGATCCGGGACGACCTCTTCAGCCACATGCAGACCCTGCCCATCAAGTACTTTGACACCCACGCCCACGGCGACGTGATGAGCGTGTATACAAACGACGTGGACACCCTGCGCCAGATGCTCTCCCAGAGCGTGCCCCAGGTGATCAACTCCTGCATGATGATCCTGGTGGCCTTTATCGGCATGCTGGCCACCGATCTGCTGCTCACCGGCGTGGTGATCCTGTGTGTGGCGGGGATGCTCACCATCACCCGCTTCCTGGCCGGCCGCAGCGGGCGCTACTTTGTGCGCCAGCAGCGCAAGCTGGGCGACCTCAACGGCTATATCGAAGAGATGGTCAACGGCCAGAAGGTGGTCAAGGTCTTCTGCCACGAGGCCGAGGCCCAGGAGGGCTTTGACAAGGTCAACGACGCTCTGTGCGAGAGCGCCGACAAGGCCAACAAGTACGCCAATATCCTCATGCCCATCCTTATCAACATCGGCAATATCCAGTACGTCATCATCGCCATGGCCGGCGGCGCCCTGGCCCTGAGCGGCATTGGCCCCGGCATCACCCTGGGCGTCATCGCCACCTTCCTGCAGCTTTCCAAGAGCCTCTCCAACCCCATCAGCCAGATCTCCCAGCAGCTCAACTCGGTGGTCATGGCCCTGGCGGGCGCCCAGCGGATCTTCGACCTCATGGACGAGGAGAGCGAGGAGGACCACGGTACCGTCACGCTGGTCAACGTGGCCTATAACAAGGACGGCGAGATGGTGGAGAGCGGCGAGCGCACTAACCTCTGGGCCTGGAAGGTCCCCCAGGCCGACGGCACCTATGCCTACACCAAGCTCGCAGGCGACGTGCGCTTTGACCATGTGGACTTTGCCTATGAGGAGGGCAAGACCATCCTCCACGACATCACCCTCTTTGCCAAGCCCGGCCAGAAGCTGGCCTTCGTGGGCGCCACCGGCGCGGGCAAGACCACCATCACCAACCTGATCAACCGCTTCTATGATATCGCCGACGGCAAGATCCACTACGACGGCATCTCCATCAACGACATCCGCAAGAGCGACCTGCGCCGCTCTCTGGGCATCGTCCTCCAGGACACCAACCTCTTCACCGGTACCGTCCGGGAGAACATCCGCTACGGTAACCTGGAGGCCACTGACGAGGAGGTGGAGGCCGCCGCCCGATTGGCAAACGCCGATGACTTCATCCGCCGCCTGCCCCAGGGCTACGACACCATGCTCACCGGCAACGGCGCCAACCTCTCCCAGGGTCAGCGGCAGCTCATCGCCATTGCTCGGGCCGCTGTGGCCGATCCCCCGGTGATGATCCTGGACGAGGCCACCTCTTCCATCGACACCCGGACCGAGGCCATTGTGCAGCGGGGCATGGACTCCCTGATGTACGGCCGGACGGTGTTCGTCATCGCCCACCGGCTGAGCACCGTGCGCAATTCCGACGCCATCATGGTGCTGGACCACGGGCGCATCGTGGAGCGGGGCGACCATGAGGACCTCATCGCCCAGAAGGGGCTCTACTATCAGCTCTACACCGGCGCGTTCGAACTGGAATAAACGGCACAGGCACGGCGGCTCCCGATCCGGGACCGCCGTGCCTGCGTTTTTGAGAAGACGGCTGTTCAAATGGGGCGTTTTGGTGTATCATATATAAGCATCTGAAAGACGTGAGGTAACGCCATGACCGAGCTGTTTGAAAAATCTATCCGCACCCTGGAGCTGCCACGGGTGCTGGAGCTGCTTGCCGCCCAGGCGGTGACCGAGGAGGGCAAGGAACGCTGCCTGGCCCTGCGGCCTCTGACCGATCCTGACGACGTGGAGCGCCGCCTGGCCGAAACTACGGCGGCGGTGGAGCTCATGGTGCGCAAGGGCAGTCCCGCTCTCTCGGAGGTTAAGCCCGTGGGGGCCAGCCTCCAGCGCGCGGACATGGGGGGCAGCCTCAACACCGTGGAGCTGCTCGCCATCGCCGCGGTCCTCCGCGCCGCCCGGGGCGCCCGGGAGTACGCCGGAGACGGGGAGGGAGGCTGCATCGCCCATCTCTTCCGCTCCCTTACGGCCAACCGCTTCCTGGAGGACAAGATCACCGGCTCCATTCCCGCCGAGGGGGAGATCGCCGACGCGGCCAGCCCCGAACTGGCCGACATCCGCCGCAAGATGCGCGCCACTGCCTCCAAGGTGCGGGACATCCTCCAGCGCCTCATCTCCTCCAACCAGTCCAAGTATCTCCAGGAGTCCATCATCACCCAGCGCAACGACCGCTTTGTGGTGCCGGTGAAAAGCGAGCATAAAAACGACATCCCGGGCCTGGTGCACGACGTGTCGGCCTCCGGGTCCACTTTCTTTATCGAGCCCATGGGGGTGGTGAAGGCCAACAACGAGCTGCGGGAGCTCCACGCCGCCGAGGAGAAGGAGATCGACCGTATTCTTGCCGCCCTCTCCGCTGAGTGCGCCGCCCATCGGGAGGACATCGCCCAGGACTATGACCTGCTGGTGATGCTCGACGAGATCTTCGCCCGGGGCAAGCTGTCCATCCGCATGGACGCCGCTCCGCCCCGGCTCACGGCGCGCACCGTCAGCCTGCGCCGGGCCCGCCACCCTCTGCTGGACCCCAAGAAGGCGGTGGCCAACGACCTGTTCCTGGGCGAGCGGTTCGACACCCTGGTCATCACCGGCCCCAACACCGGCGGCAAGACGGTGACCCTCAAGACCCTGGGCCTGCTCACCCTCATGGCCCAGTGCGGACTGCACATTCCCGCCTCAGCGGACAGCAGCGTGGCGGTATTTGAACGCGTACTGGCCGACATCGGGGACGAGCAGTCCATCGCCCAGAGCCTGTCCACCTTCTCCTCCCATATGACCAACATCGTGGGCATCCTCAAGGAGGCGGGGGAGCGCACGCTCATCCTCTTTGACGAGCTGGGGGCGGGCACCGACCCGGTGGAGGGCGCGGCCCTGGCTGCGGCGGTGATCGAGGAGGCCCGGTCCCTTGGCGCCCTGGTGGCCGCCACCACCCACTATGCAGAGCTCAAGGTGTACGCCATGACCACCCCGGGGGTTGAGAACGCCTCCTGCGAGTTTGACGTGGACTCCCTGGCTCCCACCTACCGGCTGCTCATTGGCATCCCGGGCAAGTCCAACGCCTTCGCCATTTCCCGGCGTCTGGGGCTCAGCGAGCACATCATCGACCGGGCAGCGGAGCGGGTGAGCGCGGAGAACGTGCGCTTTGAGGACGTGCTCACCCAGCTGGACCGGCAGCGCCGGGAGATGGAAAAGGAGCAGGAGGAGGCCGCGCGGCTGCGGCGGGAGACCGAGGAGTCTGCCAAGCTGGCCAGGGAGTACCGCGCCCAGATCGAAGCGGAGAAGGCCAAGGCCCGGGAGAAGGCCCAGGCCGAGGCCCGCGCCATCCTGGACGAGGCCCGCACCGCCGCCGATCAGGTGTTCAAGGAACTAAACGAGATGCGCCGCCGCCAGCGCAAGGAGGAGGACTGGCAGCGGGTCAACGAGGAGCGCTCCGGACTGCGCCAGCGGCTCAACGAGGCGGAGGCGGGGCTGGGAGCGGAGCCCGACCTGCCCGCGCCGCCTCCCACCCGGCCCGCCCGGGAGGGGGACACGGTGGAGCTCATCAAGATGGGTGGTACCCGGGCCCAGGTGCTCTCCGTGGGCAAGGACGGCTCCCTCCAGCTCCAGGCCGGCATCCTCAAGGTGTCCGCCAAGCAGGACGAGGTGCGAGTGGTGGAGGGCGCCGAGCACAGCCGGAAGGAGGCCCAGCGGGTGATGGCCCGGGCCGAGCACAAGCTGCGTACTCTGGGGGCTTCTCCGGAGGTGGACCTGCGAGGCATGATGACCGACGAGGCCGTGGGAGCCCTGGACCTGTTTTTGGACAACGCCGTCATGGGTAAACTGGAGACAGTGACGGTGATCCACGGCAAGGGCACCGGCGCGGTGCGCAAGGCGGTGCGGGAGCACCTCCGGCGCAGCCCCTATGTGAAGTCCTTCCGCCCCGGCCGCTACGGCGAGGGCGAGGACGGCGTGACGGTAGTGGAACTCAAATGAGTGCCTCATCTCTGACGGAAAGACCGGGCTACCGGGAATTTCCTTGGAAGAGAGATGGCATTTTTGTGCAAAATGTCATTGACGGTTTGGGCTAAATTTGTTATGCTATAATCACAGTTGTACGCAAGCATGCGTAATAGGGGGATTTACAATGTATATGAAGGAAGCGGCTGTCAATAACCAGGTTGGCCTCCACGCCAGACCCGCTACGTTCTTCATCCAGAAGGCCAATGAGTTCAAGAGCTCCATTTGGGTGGAGAAGGACGAGCGCAGGGTGAACGCCAAGAGCCTGCTGGGCGTGCTCTCCCTGGGCATTGTAAAGGGCACCTCCGTCAATCTGATCGCGGACGGCCCTGACGAGAAGGAAGCGGTGGACGCCCTGGTGGAGCTCATCAATTCCGACTTTTCTGAGTAAGACAGGCTTTATGAAAAGCGCCGCAGTTTGCGGCGCTTTTTTTATCCCGGCGAGGGAAGGAGGGAGAAGGGTGACATTTGAGGAGCTCAAGGAGAAGGCCAGGGCGCTGCCGCTGAAGCCGGGCGTGTATATCATGCAGGACAAGCACAATACGGTGATCTATGTAGGCAAGGCCAAAGCCCTCAAGAACCGGGTGAGCCAGTACTTCCAGGACAGCGCCTCCCATACGGAGAAGACCCGGGCCATGGTCGCGCAGATCGACCACTTTGATGTCATCGTGGCTGACAGCGAGTTTGAGGCCCTGGTGCTGGAAAACTCCCTCATCAAGCGCCACCAGCCCCGCTATAATATCCTGCTCAAGGATGATAAGGGCTATCCCTACATCCGCCTGAGCGTCAACGAGGCATATCCCCGCTTCTCCTTGGCGGGCCGGGTGGAGGAGGACGGGGCCCGGTACTTCGGACCCTACGGGGGCCGCAGCGCCACCTGGGAGATCGTGGACGCCCTTCGGGAGGCTCTCAAGCTGCCCTCCTGCAGCCGAAAATTCCCCCGGGACATCGGAAAAGAGCGGCCCTGCCTCAACTACCACATGGGCCGGTGTGACGGGTACTGCCGCCCCGGCGTCGGGGAGGAGCGCCACCGGGAGGCCATCGACCAGGCGGTGCGGCTGCTGGAGGGCAAGTTCAAGGAAGTGGGGGAGGAGCTACTCTCCGAGATGGAGAGGGCCGCCGAGGAGCTGCGTTTTGAAAAGGCAGCCCAGCTGCGGGACCGCTACCGGGCCATTGAGCTGCTGGGCAAGCGGCAGAAGGTGGTGGCTGGCTCCCTGGCCGATACCGACGTGGTGGGCTTCCACCGTGGAATGGCCAAAAGCTGCTTCGTGGTGCTCCACTATGTTTCCGGCGACCTGGCCGCCAAGGACTGGGAGCTGCTGGACACCCCCATGGAGACGGAGGAGGGGGAGGCGGTCTCCGCCCTGGTGCGGCAGTACTACGCGCCCCGGGGTTCCCTGCCCCGGCAGATCCTGCTCCCCTGTGAGATCGACGATGAGGTGCCTCTGACCCGGCTGCTCTCGGAGAGCGCGGGAGTGCGCGTGAGTCTGGTCACCCCCCAGCGGGGAGCCAAGATGGACCTGATCCGTCTGGCCAACAAGAATGCCCAGGAGGAAGTGGAGCGATGGACCACCAAGGAGGAGCGCATCTCCAAGCTGCTGGAGCAGCTTGCCAAGTTGCTGGGGCTCAGCGCGCCGCCGGTACGCATCGAGAGCTATGACATCTCCAACCAGGGGGCCGACGATATTGTGGCCTCCATGGTGGTATACCGAAATGCCCGGCCCCTCAAGCGGGATTACCGCCGCTTCAAACTCAAGGATATGGCCGGCCCTGACGACTACGCCTCCATGGAACAGGTGCTCACCCGGCGCTTCAAGCGCCACGCGGAGGGGGACGAGAAGTTCCGTGAAGCGCCCGACCTCATGCTCATCGACGGTGGGGAGCGCCATGCGGCGGTGGCCGAGCGTGTGCTGCGGGAGGCGGGACTCTCCATTCCAGTGTTCGGCATGGTCAAGGACGACCGGCACCGTACCCGGGCGCTGGTGACGGCGGCGGGGCGGGAGATCGGCATTCAGACCAACCAGGCCATCTTTTCCCTCATCGGCCAGATCCAGGAGGAGACCCACCGCTTCGCCATCGAGTTCCACCGTCAGCAGCAGAGCAAGCGGGTCAAAGGCTCGGTGCTGGACGGTATCCCCGGGGTGGGGGAGAAGCGGCGGGAGCAGCTTTTGAAGCACTATAAGAGCATTCGCAATATCCGCGCATCCTCTCTGGCAGAGCTGGAGCAGGTGGTGGACAAGCGCACCGCCGGGGCGGTGTACGCATATTTTCATGAAGACGAGGAGGAAGGACCATGCGAGTGATCACCGGCAGCGCCCGGGGCAGAAAGCTCAAGGCGCTCCCGGGGCGGGACACCCGCCCCACCACCGACAAGGTCAAGGAGTCCATTTTCAACATCGTGCAGTTTGATGTGGAGGGCCGCCGGGTGCTGGACTTGTTCGCCGGCACGGGACAGCTGGGAATCGAGGCATTGTCCCGGGGAGCGGAGCGGTGCACCTTCGTGGAACTCAACCGTGCTGCCGCCGCGCTGGTGCGGGAGAACGTGGACCACTGCGGCTTTGCACTCCGCGCCGAGGTGGTGCAGTCTGACGCGGCCGCCTATCTCACCGGCTGCGGCGAGAAATTCGGCCTGGTGCTGCTGGACCCGCCCTATGCCTCGCCGCTGCTGGAACGGAGCCTGGAGCTTATCTCCAAGATTGACATCGTGGCGGGAAATGGTATAATTGTCTGTGAAAGTGCCGCCGAGCGGGAGCTTCCTCAGCTGGACGCGCCCTATGAAAAGGGGCGGGAGTACCGGTACGGAAAGATCAAGCTGACGCTCTACCACCGCAGAGCCTGACAAGACCACACTGGCAAGGACGTGACCGCCCATGAAGACAGCCATCTACCCCGGCAGCTTTGACCCCATCACGCTGGGGCACCTGAACATCATCAAGCGGGCGGCGGTCTGCTTCGACCGGCTCATCGTCTGCGTCATGGTCAACTCGGAAAAGGCCAACACCGGTCTCTTCATGCCTGAGGAGCGGGTGGAGCTCATCCGCCGGGTGGTGGGAAAGCTCCCCAACGTGGAGGTGGACTGCTCCAACATCCTGCTGGCGGAGTACGCCAGGCAGAAAAAGGCCTGCGCGGTGGTCAAGGGGCTGCGGGCGGTGTCCGACTACGAGCAGGAGGTCCAGATGGCCCTCATCAACCGCAAGCTCAACCCCAGGCTGGACACCATGTTCCTGGCCTCGGGGGCCAAGTACACCTACCTGAGCTCCAGCGTGGTCAAGGAAATGGCCCGCTACGGAGCGGACCTGAGCGACTTCGTGCCCAGGGAGATCATTGACGACATCAATGCGCGCATGGCGCAGCGGCGAAACGGATAGAGAAAGGAACGGAGGGTTTCCATATGGCGAGCGGGATTACCGAACTGCTGGATATGCTCTATGAGATGATCGACGAGGCCAGGAACATGCCTCTGTCCAGCGACAAGTGCATCATTGAACGGGACAAGGCCCTGGACTACCTGGAGGACATCAAGGCCCAGCTGCCCATGGAGCTGAGTGAGGCCAAGAAGCTCCTGGCCTCCCGGGCGGAGTACCTGGAAAAGACCAAGCGGGAGGGTGAGCTCATCCGTCAGCAGGCGGAGGCTGAGGCCAAGCGTATCCTGGCCAGCGACGAGCTCACCGCCCGGGCCCGCCAGATGGGCAACGAGATGATGCGCCAGGCTGAGGAGCGCAGCCGGGAGCTGCGCCGGGCTGCCAACGAGTACTGTGAGGACGCCCTGCGCCGTACCGAGGAGGCGGTGGCCGAGGCCTATGACGAGATCAAGCAGTCCCGGGCCCGGTTCCGCAGCGCGGCGGCAGCCGCCTCCGGTTCCACCCCTGCAACCCCTCATCCCGACATCCATATCGAGGCCGACGGCGAGGACTGACCTCCCCGGCCCCGCACCTCCCAAAATACATGAGGCCCCGCCCGTTTGGGCGGGGCCTTTTTGCGCCTTTATGGGCGGGAGCATCCCGGCACAGCCAGATCTCCATCAGGCGAAATATGGTGTCCGGCACTGGCCGGACACCATATTTTGTACTTTTTCTGTGGATGAACACAAGTTACGGGGCATTGTTCCATGGAGAAATAGAACATTTGTTTTTTATTGTGAAATCGAAGGATTTTGCCGAAAAAACTCACAGTTTTTTTGAAAAAAAGGGCAAGAAACTATTGCAATTTACAGGGGCAGCATTTATACTAAAACCAATAGTGGAGCAAAATGGAGCAAAGTAGAGTAAAAAGACAGTAAAGTGGGGGAGGTGAAGAGCGGTGATGAGCGCCACAGGGACGTATGAACACAGCCTGGACGCCAAAGGCCGGCTCTTCATTCCCGCCCAGCTCCGCCGTGAGCTGGGGGATACGCTGTATGTCACCATGGGTTTGGACGGGAGCCTGGCGGTCTATCCCCAGAGCACCTGGGACACCTTTGCCGAGCGTTTTGCTGCGCTGCCTATGAGCCAGTCCAAGGGAATGCGGCTACTCTTCGCCAACGCCGCCAAGTGTGAGCCGGACAGCCAGGGGCGCATTGTCCTGCCCCAGAAGCTGCGCGCCTTCGCCGGTCTTGTAAAGGACGTGGTCATCATCGGCGTGCACAACCGGGCGGAGATCTGGAGCGCCGAGCGGTGGAAGGCCACGGAGGAGGAAGAGATGACCCCGGAGAAGATGAACCGTCTTTTGGACGAGCTGGGCCTGTGAGCGGGAGCGGAGCAATGGAACTGAGTCATAAGCCGGTACTTCTGCACGAGTGCATCGAGGGCCTGAACATTCGGCCGGACGGGATCTATGTGGACGGCACCTTGGGCAGGGCGGGGCACTCCCGGGAGATCGCCCGGCGTCTGACCACCGGGCGGCTCATCTGCATCGACCGGGACCTCTCCGCACTGGACGCGGCGCCGGGACGCCTGGGGGACCTGATGGACAGGGTGACGCTGCTCCACGGCAACTTCTCCCGGCTGAGCGAGTTGCTTTCCGGCCTGGAGCTCAAGGCTGTGGACGGAATGTTATTTGACCTGGGGGTGTCTTCCCCCCAGCTGGACGACCCCATGCGGGGATTTTCTTACATGGCAGACGCGCCCTTGGATATGCGCATGGACAAGGGCGACACCCTGACGGCCCGGACGGTAGTAAACCAGTGGCCCCAAGAGGAGCTGCGGCGCATCCTTTTCCAGTACGGGGAGGAGCGGTATGCCCCCGCCATCGCGGCGGCTATCGTCCGGGTCAGGGGACAACGACCCATCGAGACCACCTTTGAGCTGGTGGATGTGATCCGGTCGGCCATGCCTCCCCAGGCGCTGCGGGAGAAGCAGCACCCGGCCAAGCGGAGCTTCCAGGCCATCCGCATCGCCGTCAATGATGAACTCACCGCGGTGGAGCGGATGCTCTGTGATGCGGTGCCGTGGCTTAAGCCCGGCGGCCGGCTCTGTGTGATCTCCTTCCATTCCCTGGAGGACCGCCTGGTAAAAAGCGCCTTTGCCCAGCTGGCCCGAGGCTGTACCTGCCCGCCGGACTTTCCGGTGTGCGTGTGTGGGAAAAAGCCTCAGGTCCGTCTGGTGAACCGAAAGCCCATCGTCTCCGGCGCACAGGAGCTGGAGGAAAACCCCAGAGCGCGCAGCGCCAAGCTGCGTATTGCCGAGAAGCTCTGAGCGATACAAAAGACAGGAGTGAGCCCTTTATGGCAGCGACCATGGCCAGAAGAAGTCAATATGGGACCGTTCGTCGGAGCGTCTATGGCCGCAGACCGGAGCTGGAGGCGTATGACGGCAACGCCGCCCGGGTCCTGGAGGGCGGCGAGATCCTGGCGCCCCGCCCCCAGGTACGGCCCAGGGAACGGGCCATCTCCCGGCCCCAGATCCAGGTGCGGGAAGCGGGCAAGGTGTCCCTCTTCGCTGTGGTGGGCTTCCTGGCGGTGGCGGTCTTTGCCGCTCTGGTGCTCATGAGCAATGTGCAGACGGCGGCCCTCTCCGATCGGGTGGTGGAACTCAGCGGGGAACTCTCCGACCTCCAGAGCCAGGAGGCCAAGCTGCGGGCCCAGTATGAGCTGGCCTTTGATCTCGCGGAGATCGAGGAGACGCTCACCGCCAACGGCACCATGGTCAAACCCCAGAGCAGCCAGATCATCTATCTGGATCTGTCCGAGCCGGACAGCGTGGTCTTCTTCGACGAAGAGGAGGAGAGCGCCTTGGGCGGCCTTCTGGAGCAGCTGGGTGAGTTGTTTGGCGGCGCGGTGGAATATTTCCGCTGAAAAGGACCATATATATGGATTTGCAGACCCCTAAAAACAGAATCGGGCTGCCGGGCGGCCCTGCGTTTTTCAGGTGAGGGCGTAAGAAAACGGAGTGTTTCTTACGCCCTCGTGTTTAGAAACGGAACCCTCGAGAAGGAGGCGCGCCATGTCCGCACCCAGAAAGACAACAGAACACCAGAAGGGAGACCACCGGGGCAACCGCACCATTTTGTGGCGGACCATAGCCCTGATGATCATCTTCGGCGTGCTGGCCTTTATTCCACTGCTCATCACCCTGTTCAATATCCAGATCCGGGACCATGACTACTACGAGCAGCTGGCCATCAGCCAGCAGACCCGCGACGTGGCGGTGGAGGCCAACCGGGGCACCATCTTCGACCGCAACGGCAATACCCTGGCCATGAGCGCCACGGTGTACCGGATCATCGTCTCCCCCCGGGACCTGATCCAGGTACAGGAGAACTACGCACAGAAGGTGGATAAAGCCAAGGCGGGAACCGGCAAGATGCCCACCACCCCCGAGCCCACCAATGAGCTGGTGGCCCAGGGCCTGGCGGAGATCCTGGGCATGGACGCGGAGAGCATCGCCAAGCGGCTGGAGCGGGACTACTCGGCCTATGAGGTGCTCACCAACCAGGCCGAGGAGGAGGTGGCCGACCAGGTCCGGGCCTTCATCAGTGAAAACGCCCTCTCCAACTCCATCGTCATCACCCCGACCAGCAAACGCTATTACCCCAACAACGCCCTGGCCTGCCAGGTCATCGGCTTTGTCAACTCCAACGGCGGCGCCTACGGCATGGAGGCCCTCTATGACGAGGAGCTCTCCGGCGAGACCGGACGGGTGGTCATCGCCAAGAACGGAAACGGCACCGAGATGCTCTCCCGGTATGAGAACTACTATGACGCCACCGACGGAGACAATTTGACCCTGACCATCGACAGCACCATCCAGTACTACTGCGAGCGCATCCTGGAAAAGGGCATCGAGACCTTCGAGGTGCAAAACGGCGGCTTTGCCATCGCCATGGACCCCAATACCGGGGCCATCCTGGCCTGGGCCAACTCTCCCAGCTACGACCTCAACAGTCCCAGCACCATCAGCGACCCCACGGTGAAGGCGGAGCTGGAGGCCCTGGCTGAGGAGGTGGGCAGCGACAGTGAGGAATATCTCCAGGCTCTGGGGCAGGCCCAGTTGGACCAGTGGCGCAACAAGGCCATCAACGACACCTACGAGCCCGGTTCCACCTTCAAGTCCATGGTGCTCTCTGCCGCCCTGGAGGAGGGTGTGGTCAGCGAGAGCGACACCTTCACCTGTACCGGCAGCGTCACCGTAGCGGGGTACACCATCCACTGCTCCCGCCGCACCGGCCACGGCACCCAGACCCTGGCCGAGGCGGTGGCCAACTCCTGCAACCCGGCCTTTATCGAGATCGGCCAGCGCCTGGGAGCGGAGAAATTTTACGACTACCTGGAGGATTTCGGCTTCACCGAGCTCACCGGCATCGACCTTCAGGGCGAGTCAGACAGCTACATCTGGTCCCGGGAGTTCTTCACCAGCGAGATCGGGATCTCCTCCCTGGCCACCGCCTCCTTCGGCCAGCGCTTCAACGTCACTCCCATTCAGCTTATCACGGCGGCCGCCTCGGTCATCAACGGCGGCCACCTGATGCAGCCCTATGTCATGCAGTCCATCACCGACGCTGAGGGCAACGTGGTGGTATCCAACGAGCCCACCGAGGTGCGCCAGGTCATCAGCGAGGAGACCAGCCAGATCGCCCGGGAGATCCTGGAGAAGGTGGTGGACGGCGGCACCGGTAAAAACGCCTACCAGGCGGGCTACCGCATCGGCGGCAAGACCGGTTCCTCTGAGACCCTGGAAAATGACCACACCATCGTCTCCTTCCTGGGCTTCGCCCCGGCGGACGATCCCCAGGTGATCGTCCTGCTGGCCTACGACAACCCCAAACCCAAGGCGGAGGGCAGCAGTTACACCAGCCAGGGCTGGTACATCAGCGGCGGGCAGATGGCAGCACCCATGGCTGGAGAACTGCTGGCCGACATCCTGGATTATCTGGGCGTGGAGAAGCAGTACACCGAGGCTGAACTCTCCGGCGCCGATACGGCGGTGCCGGGCGTGGTGGGCCTGAGCGCGGCGGACGCGCAAACCCGTCTGGAAAAGGCCAACTTCACCGTGCGTACCGTAGGCACCGGAGAGGTGGTCACCGACCAGCTGCCCGCCAGCGGGGCCTCCATCCCCGGTGGAAGCCAGGTGGTGCTCTACCTGGGCGAGGAGAAGCCCAAGGACCTGGTGGCCGTACCCGACCTGACGGGCAAGACGCCGGAGGCGGCCCGCACGGTGCTCCAGGAGCTGGGGCTCTATATCCGGGTCAGCGGCGCCACGGGATATTACACCAGCAGCACCGTGGCGGTGAGCCAGTCTATCGCCGCGGGTACCGAGGTGGAACGGGGCACTGTGGTAGACGTCCAGTTCATGGACAACAACGGCGAAGGCGCGGGCTGGGGGTTCTAGTCGCAGGGCGCAAGTGTTGAGGGGGTGAAGGTGTGCACCTGAAAGAGCTTTTGGCCGGGGTGGAGGTCCTGGAGGACCGCTCTGGCAAGGATGTGGAAATTTCAGGCATTTGCTACGACACCCGAGAATTAAAGGCGGGGGAGCTGTTTGTGGCGCTCCCGGGCTATAAGACCGACGGACACCGTTTTTTGAAGGAAGCGGTGGAGAAGGGGGCGGCTGCAGCGGTATGTGAGCGCGCTCCGGAGGAGGAGGGCCCCTGGATCACGGTGCGCGACGCCCGAGAGGCCCTGGCCGTGCTGTCGGCCAACTGGTTTGGGCATCCGGCGAAGGCGCTGACCGTCCTGGCCGTCACCGGCACCAACGGCAAGACCACCACCACCAGCCTGCTCAAATGGGTCCTGGAGCGTACCCTGGGGGCCAGGGTGGGGCTCATCGGGACCAACCAGAACATGATCGGAGATGAGATCCTGCCCGCCAAGCGCACCACGCCGGAGTCCTACGAGGTGCAGCGCCTCCTGCGCGCCATGGTGGACGCAGGGTGCAACTGGGCGGTGATGGAGGTCTCCTCCCACGCCCTGGTGCTCAGAAGGGTGGAGGGCATCTCCTTCCGGGCTGGGGTGTTCACCAACCTGACTCAGGACCACCTGGACTTTCACAAGAGCATGGAGGAGTACCGCCGGGCCAAGGGCCTGCTGTTTCGGCAGTGCGATACGGCGGTGCTCAATCTGGACGACGAGGCCGGGCGGTATTACGCCGGTACCGTGCAGGTGCCCAAATTCACCTACTCGGAGAACAAGGACCGGGCCGACCTGACCGCCAAGAACCTGCGTCTTTTCTCTGACCGGGTGGAGTTTGAAGCGGTGACGACCGGGTGCATCCAACGGGTGCGCCTGCCCATCCCGGGAGGCTTCAGCGTCTATAATGCCCTGGCGGTCCTGGCCTGCACCCTGACGCTGGGCATCCCCCTGAGCCGCTCGGCCCAGGCCCTGGCCGATGCGCCGGGCGTCAAGGGACGGGTGGAGGTGGTGCACGTGAGCGCGCCCTACACGGTGCTTATCGACTACGCCCACACCCCTGATGCCCTGGAGAACGTGCTCACCACCGTGCGGGACTTCGCCCAGGGGCGGGTCATCTGCCTGTTTGGCTGCGGCGGAGACCGGGACCGGAGCAAGCGAGCGGTGATGGGCGCCATCGCCGCCTCTCTTTCAGACCTGGTCATCGTCACCTCCGATAATCCCCGTACCGAGGAGCCGGAGGCCATCATCGACGACATCCTCTCTGGCATGGAAGGCAGCGACACCCCCCGCCTGGTGGAGGTCGACCGGCGGGTGGCCATCCGCCGGGCACTGGAGCTGGGCAAGGCCGGCGATGTGATCGTGCTGGCGGGAAAGGGCCACGAGACCTACCAGGAGGTGGGCGGCGAGCGCCGCCACCTGGACGAGCGGGAGATCGTGGCGGATTATTTTGCGTCTTAACCGCTTTTTGTTGCTTTTGTAAGTGGAAAGACCAGACAAAGTGTGGTAAAATGCTCCCTTGCGCGAAAAAGAGAGAGGCCCTGAGAGGTGGAGGTTCAAAAGATGAGGATCGTGATCAGTTTTATCGTGGCCTTTGTGGTCAGTTTTGGCGCGGGGAAGGTGCTCATACCCCTTTTGCGCAAGATGAAGGCGGGGCAGGCCATCAAGGAGATCGGCCCCACCTGGCACATGTCCAAGCAGGGCACTCCCACCATGGGGGGACTCATGTTCATCCTGGGCATCGCCGTGGCGGTAGCCGCGGTGGGCTGGGAGGACATGGCCCAGGGGCGCATGGGCGCGCTGTACGTCTACCTCTTCGCCCTGGTGTTCGGTGTCATCGGCTATATCGACGACTACATGAAGGTGAAAAAGCACGAGAACACCGGCCTCACCGCCGGGTGGAAGTTCCTGCTCCAGCTGGCGGCCGCGCTGCTGCTCACGGTACTGCTGCGCCATGAGGGGTATTTGAAGTTTGACCTCTATATCCCCTTCCTCAATGTAACGCTGCTGGGCATCCCCGACTGGCTGTACATGGTCTTTGCCGCCTTCGTCATGGTGGGCACGGTGAACGCCGTGAACCTGACCGACGGGATCGACGGCCTGGCCACCGGGGTGACCATGCCGGTGGGCCTCTTCTTCCTGGCCGTTTCGGCCTGGTGGCACATGGAAGAGCTCTCGGTGCTCTCGGCGGCCCTCTTTGGGGCGCTGTGCGCCTTCTTCCTCTATAATTTCCACCCGGCCAAGGTCTTTATGGGCGACACGGGCTCCCTGTTCCTGGGGGGTGCGGTGTGCGGCCTGGCCTTCGCTCTGGACATTCCGCTCATCCTCATCCTGGTGGGGATCATCTACATTGCGGAGACCCTGTCCGACATTATCCAGGTCACCTATTTCAAGCTCAGCCACGGCAAGCGGATCTTCCGCATGGCTCCGCTCCACCACCATCTGGAGATGGGGGGCTGGAGCGAGGTAAAGCTGGTGCTGGTTTTCGCCGCCATCACCATCGCCGCCTGTGTGCTGGCCTTCTTCGGCGTTATGGACCGCTATCCCTTCTGAGAGAGGGACGGTCCGGGATGAGGAGGTGTGAACATGCTCGCCAGAAAAATGAAGCGGGACCTGACGGTGGAGGAGCAGCTGGCTCGGGGCCCTATGGACCTGCCCTTTCTCATGCTCACGCTGATGCTCACCGGCATCGGCCTCATCATGATGTTCTCCGCCTCCTACGCCTCCGCCCTCTACGACGCCAGCGTGGGCTATAACCCCACCTACTACATCGCCCGGCAGGCCCTCTTCGCCGTGGGTGGCGTGGCGGTGCTCTACCTGGTCTCCAAAATAAACTACCAGTGGTTCCGGGTCCTCTCGGTGCTGGTGCTGGCGGGGGCCATCGTGGCGCTGCTGCTGGTGTTCACTCCCCTGGGCTTCGGCAAGGCCACCGTGGGCGCCCAGCGGTGGGTGAAGATCGGCCCCATCAACTTCCAGCCCTCGGAGATCGCCAAGGTGGGCGTGATCCTCTTCTTCGCCGCCCGGCTCTCCAAGCGGGATACGGAGAAGAAGAAAAAATTCGACAAGCGCAAGCTCTCCGGCCGCATTCTCTCCTTCCTGGACGGCATCGGCTTTCTGGAGCTCATCCCCTACGGGGCCATTCTGGGCGTTATCGCCGTGCTGATGCTCATGGAGCCCCACATGTCGGGCACCATCCTCATCCTGGTGGCGGGGGCGTCCATTCTCTTTGCCGCCGGAATCAAGTTCTACTGGTTCATCATTGGCGGCGCGGGTGTGGCGGCGGCTCTGGCCTTCGTTATCACCCAGACCGACTACATGGCCTACCGCATCCAGATCTGGCTGGACCCCTGGAGCGACCCGCTCAACGGCGGCTTCCAGACCATCCAGTCCCTCTACGCCGTGGGCTCAGGTGGGTTGCTGGGCCTGGGCCTGGGCAAGAGCAGGCAGAAGTTCCTCTACCTTCCCGAGCCGGAAAACGACTATGTCTTCTCCATTGTCTGCGAGGAGCTGGGCTATCTGGGGGCGGCCATCGTGCTCATCCTCTTCGCCCTGCTCATCATCCGGGGCTACTGGATCGCCGTCCACGCCCGGGACCGCTTCGGCGCGCTGATGGTGGTGGGCATCACCACCCAGATCGCCGTGCAGGTCTTCCTCAACATCGCCGTCATCACCAACATGATCCCGGTTACCGGTATCTCCCTGCCCTTTTTCAGCTACGGGGGCACGGCACTCCTGATCCAGTTGGCCGAGATGGGGGTCATACTCAGCGTCTCCCGCCAGATACCGGCGCCCAAACAGGGATAGGCGGGGAGAAAAGGAAGGGATAGGATGCGCGTTTTGTTTACCTGCGGGGGCACCGCGGGACATATCAATCCGGCCCTGGCCCTGGCCCGGCTGTTCCAGGAGCGGCAGCGGGACTGCGCTGTTCTCTTTGTGGGGGCCGACGGCGGCATGGAGCGGGAGCTGGTGACCAAGGAGGGCTTCCAGATCCGCACGGTCACCATCACCAACTTCCAGCGCTCCCTCCACCTGCGCCACATCAGGCATAATCTGCGCACGGTGCGCAATCTGGGCCTGTCCCGGCGTCAGGCCGAGGCCATTCTGGACGAATTCAGGCCCGACCTGGTAGTGGGCACCGGAGGCTATGCCTCCTACCCGGTGGTCCACGCCGCCGCCCGGCGGCACATTCCCACCGCCATCCACGAGTCAAACGCCGTGCCCGGCCTCACCACCAAGGCATTGTCCAAGGTGGTGGACCTGGTGATGGTGGGCTTTGAGGGGGCGGCGGAGCACTACCACCACCCGGAGAAGGTGGTGGTCACCGGCACCCCGGTCCGGGGGGACTTCTTCCGCTATACCCGAAGGGAGGCCCGGGAGAAGCTGGGCATCCATGACGAGCGGCCCCTGCTGCTCTCTTACTGGGGCAGCCTGGGAGCCACGGTGATGAACGATTACATGGCCCGCTTCATCGCCCTGGAGTGCGGCGCGGGCGCCCCCTTCCACCATATCCATGGCGCCGGCGGCAGCTACCGCCGGATGCTCCAGAAGCTTTCGGAGTCGGGCGCCGATCTGGAGGGACATCCCGAGATCCGGGTGCAGGAGTATATCTACGACATGCCCACCGTCATGGCGGCGGCCGACCTGGTGCTGTGCCGCTCGGGGGCGTCCACCATCTCCGAACTCATCGCCATTGCAAAGCCCGCGGTGCTGGTGCCCTCGCCCAACGTGACGGCGGACCACCAAACCAAGAACGCCGCCATCCTGGCGCGCGCCGGGGGCGCGGTGCTGCTGGGCGAGGGGGAGTGCAGCGCGGAAAAGCTCTACGCCCTGGCTGAGGAGCTGCTGCTGGACGAGAAGCGGCGGCGGGAGATGTCCCACGCCCTTGCCCAGGTTTCCCAGGGGGATGCCTCGGAGCGGATCTACGAGGCCCTGATGGGCCTGCTGCGCTGAATTTCTCACGTTCCGGCCCATGAACGGCCGTCCCCGCAAGTGCATAGTATGGCCTGAACGACCACAATGACTTGCGGAGGACGCTATCATGAGTGCTTTTCTGATCGAAGGGGGCGCTCCGCTTCGGGGAGCTGTCACCATACACGGGGCAAAGAACAGCGTGCTGCCCATGCTGGCTGCGGCCATCCTGGGCAGAGGCGAGAGCGTGATACATAATTGCCCGGCCCTGTCGGACGTGGCGGCATCCATCGCCATTCTGAAACATCTGGGGTGCCGGGTGAGGCTGGAGGGGGACGCTTTGTGGGTGGACGCCTCAGCGCTTACCCGGTCTGACGTGCCCGATGCCCTCATGCGGGAGATGCGCTCCTCGGTCATCTTCCTGGGGGCGATCCTGGGGCGTATGAGGGAGGCGGAGATGTCCTTCCCCGGAGGCTGTGAGCTGGGACCCCGGCCCATCGACCTGCACCTCTCCGCCATCCGGCGGCTGGGGGCACAGGTGGAGGAGAAGGGGGGCAAGCTCCGATGTGCAGCGCCCGCTCTCACCGGGTGCGACATCATCCTCTCCCTGCCCAGCGTGGGCGCCACGGAGAACGCCATGCTGGCGGCGGTGGCTGCCAAAGGGACCACCACCATCACCAACGCCGCCCGGGAGCCCGAGATCGTGGATCTGGAGCGGTTCCTGCTCACCATGGGGGCCAAAATCCGGGGGGCGGGCAGTTCGGTCATCACCGTGGAAGGCGGCGCGCCCCTCCACGGCGGCGAGCACACCGTCATGGGAGACCGGATCGTGGCGGCCACCTATCTCTCGGCGGTGGCCTCCGCCGGCGGTGAGGCGGAGTTGCGTGGGGTGGACTACCGGCACCTGTCCACCGTCACCGCCCTGTTTGCAGAGGCCGGGTGCGCGGTGAGAAGTGAGAGCGACCGGATCTTCATCCGTACCCAGGGACGGCTCAAGGGCGTGCGCCCGGTGCGCACCGCGCCCTACCCCGGCTTTCCCACCGACGCCCAGGCACCGGTGATGGCCGCCCTTTGCCGGGCGGAGGGGACGTCGGTCTTTGTGGAGAACATCTTTGAGAGCCGCTACCGCCATGTGGATGAGCTGTGCCGTATGGGGGCGGACATCCGGGTGGAAGGCCGGGTGGCGGTGGTCTGCGGCGTGGAGGAGCTCCACGGCGCGGCAGTAAAGGCCACCGATCTGCGGGGCGGGGCCGCCCTGGTGGTGGCCGCTCTGGGAGCCAGGGGGGAGAGCGTCGTCACCGGCCTTTCCCATGTGGACCGGGGCTATCAAAGCATGGAGGAGGATCTGCGCTCCCTGGGGGCAAGGATCAAGCGCGTGAGAGAAACTTAAGAAAATGTTGAGATATATTTGGCATTTTTGATCTATACTCTAAAGAAAGAACAGGCGGCCAGGCCGCCATGGAGGACGAAACGGTGGCAGCGAGACGGAGAAGACGGGGACGGCAGCGAAACAGGGGACGCTTCGGCGGCCTCTATAAGCTGCTGTCCCTTGTTTTGATCCTGGCGGCCATCGTGGCCGGATGCACGGTGTTTTTCCGGGTGGATGAGATCCGGGTCTCGGGCCAGGAGCGCTATACCGAGGAGGAGATCGTCCAGGCCGCCGGGGTGGAGCTGCGGGACAACCTGTTCCTGCTCAACAAGATCCGCATCGGCCAGCAGATCATCAGCCGCCTGCCCTATGTGGACGAGGTGGTCATCTATCGCGACTGGCCGGATACACTGGTCATCGAGGTGCGCGAGAGCCAAGGCGCCGCGGCGGTGGAGAGCCTGGACGCCTGGTGGATTCTGGACGTCCGGGGCAAGATCGTGGAGCGGACTGACCGGGCAGGCGCATCGGAATATCCCACCATCACCGGCCTTACGCCGGTGGGTCCCACGGAAGGGGCGCTTTTGTCGGTGGTGGAGGAGGAGAGCCGCAGGCTCCAGGGCCTGACCGACCTGATGAAGGTGCTCAGCGCCCGGGGCATGCTGGAGGATGTGGACAGCTTCGACCTCACTGCGGGCAATGAGATCAGCATGGGGTATCTGGGCCGCTTCACGGTGAAGCTGCCCGTGAGCGGCGCGGACTATGACCGGCTCATGCGGGCGGCGGATATGGCCATCACCGACTATCTCAGCGAGAGTGACACCGGCGTGCTGGACATGACGCTGGAGGACCCCCGCTTCATCCCCTATTCCTGACGGGGAGGAGTCGGGGGCAGGGGCGGAAATCGGGCCAAAACTTTGGGAAAATCCCCCCCAGTACTTGACCTACAGGCAAAAGCGAGATAAAATAGGACAAGATATAGCCCCGGGGAGGGGAACACCGCCACAATAATTTGTTATTGCCGTAAATTCGCCTTTTTACGAAGGATACATACTTAGGAGGAGCAGTTATGCCGTTTGGAATCGATACCGGCCCGGAGAGTGTGGTCACCATCAAGGTCATCGGTGTGGGCGGCGGCGGCAACAACGTCGTCAACCGCATGGTGCGTGCCGGGATGCAGGGTGTGGACTTTATCGCCGCCAATACCGACAAGCCCTTTTTGAACGAGTCCGCCGCCACCTATAAGGTGCAGCTGGGTGAGAAGCTCACCGGAGGCCGGGGCGCCGGCGCCAACCCGGAGATCGGCCGCAAGGCCGCCGAGGAGAGCAGAGCCCAGATCAGCAAGGTGCTGGAGGGGACCGACATGGTCTTTATCACCGCCGGTATGGGCGGCGGCACGGGCACTGGCGCTGCTCCCATCGTGGCGGACATTGCCAAGGAGATGGGCATCCTCACCGTGGGCGTGGTCACCAAGCCCTTCCACTTTGAGGGCCGCCGCCGCATGGAGGCGGCGGAGTCCGGCATCGCCGAGCTGCGCGACAAGGTGGACTCCCTGGTCATCATCCCCAACGAGCGCCTCAAGTACGCTACCGACCAGAAGATTACCTTCGCCAACGCATTCGAGATCGCCGACGATGTGCTGCGCCAGGCGGTGCAGTCCATCTCCGACCTCATCAAGAAGACCGGCTTCATCAACCTGGACTTCGCCGACGTCACCGCCGTCATGAAGGACGCGGGCATGGCCCACATGGGCGTGGGCCGGGCCGCCGGCAAGAACAAGGCTGAGGAGGCCGCCAAGATGGCCATCTCCAGTCCCCTGCTGGAGACCTCCATCGACGGTGCCAAGGGCGTGCTGGTCAACGTGACCGGCTCCATGGACATCGGCCTGGAGGAAGTGGAGACCGCCGCCAACCTGGTGCAGCAGGCCGCCCATCCCGAGGCCCTCATCATCTTCGGCGCTGCCTTTGACGAGACCATGGAGGACGAGATCCGGGTCACCGTGATTGCCACCGGGTTTGAAGAGACTCCCGCCGCCAAGAACGCGGGGAACCTCTTCAGCGGCGGCGCCCGCAATGCCGCCAACGGCGGCGTGAAGGCGCCCGAGCCCATCCCGGAGAAGGAAGAGCCCGAGGACGATCCCTTTGTGGACATCTTCAAGATCTTCAACAAAGAGCGGTAAGAAAAGTGTGAAACGGCGCTCCCGCCTGTGGGCGGGGGCGCTTTTTCGCCTCGGGAAGGGACGACACATTTTACTTGCAATCCCTTCTGGGGGAGGATATAATGAAAAAAGCCCGGGAAAGAGCCCGGAAACCGTGTATGGAAAAGGAGTGATACCCGCCGTGAGCAGCGAACCTCGAAGTCGAGAATCAAAAGAAAAAGCGGCGTGGGTCACAGTGGGGCGTCCCGGGAAGTGAGGGGCAGCGCCTGTTCTGCTGCTCATGCCCGGAAAGGCGTGATAGCATATGCTCTCCATTTACAAGACCATTGACGGGAAAATGCAGCGGCTGGATGCCATTCAGGACGGCTGCTGGGTCAACCTCACTTATCCCAGCGAGGACGAACTTAATACCGTGGCGGCCACCCTGGGGGTGGAGCCCACCTTCCTGCGGGCAGCCCTGGACGAGGAGGAGACCTCCCGCGTGGACACCGAGGACGACCAGACCCTCATCATCATCGACGTGCCCGCCGTAGAAAAGGACGAGGCGGTGGTCTATTCCACCCTGCCCCTGGGTATCATCGTCACGGAAAAGCACATCATCACCGTGTGCCTGAAGGAGTCGTCCATCATCAAGGACTTCCAGGACGGACTGGTGCGCAACGCGGTGACGCAGAAGCGGACCCAGTTTATCCTCTATATGCTCCTCCAGGTGGCCAAGCGCTTCCTTCAGTACCTCAAGCAGATCGACAAGATCTACAACTATATGGAGCGCCAGCTCTACAAGTCCCAGCGCAACAAGGAGCTTATCCAGCTGTTGGACCTGGAGAAGTCCCTGGTCTACTTCAACACCTCCCTCAAGGCCAACGAGGTCACCCTGGAGAAGATCCTCCGCGGGCGGATCATCACCCTCTACGAGGACGACCACGACCTGCTGGAGGATGTGCTCATCGAGGTGCGCCAGGCCATCGAGATGGCCAACATCTACTCCTCCATCATCTCGGGCATGATGGACGCCTTCGCCAGCGTTATCTCCAACAACCTCAACGTGATCATGAAGGTCCTCACCTCTCTGACCATTTTGCTCACCATCCCCAATATCATCTTCGGGTTCTACGGTATGAACATCACCACCGGCCTGCCGCTGGAGCAGTTCTGGTGGGTCCCCCTGCTCATCGCCGGGGTGGCCATGGGCGTGGTGGCGGTTATCCTCAAGCGCAAGGACCTGTTTTGAAGCACCCATCCGGGCGGCCATAGCTGGCCGCCCGCAGCCTGTCGAAAAGCCTTTTCGACAGGCTGTTGCACTTTTTGAAACTTCAAAAAAGTTTCAAAAAGTGGCTTGACTAGACGCGAAAGACAACCCTGACGGTTTTCTTTCACACTATCTTTCCCTC
>LBJMR02800__coassemble_558_pt1 | contig 23566 bp, 18 predicted proteins | sample LBJMR02800__metabat2_low_PE_006 | metagenome-assembled genome bin LBJMR02800 | reverse complement strand
TTCTCGGTGTGGACGGCGGAGAGGAGCATACCCTGGCTCTCCTGGCCCATCATCTTCCGGGGCGGCAGATTGACGATGGCCACCAGGGTCTTGCCCAGAAGATCCTCGGGGGCGTACCACTTAGCGATGCCCGAGAGGATCTGCCTGTCGGTGCCGGTACCGTCGTCCAGAGTGAACTTCAGGAGCTTGTCGCTCTTCTTCACCCGCTCGCAGTTCTTCACCTTCACCGCCCGGAAATCGCTCTTGCAGAAGGTGTCAAAGTCCACCTGCTCGCTCTCCAGCGGCTCCAGCTCGATGTCGGGCAGGGCAGCCTTGCGCTGCGCCTCGGCGGCCTCCTCCAGCTCCTTGAGGGCCTTGTCCAGGTCCACCCGGGGGAAGAGGTTGTCCCCCTTCTGCACGGCGGCGGTGTCGGGCAGGGTGCCCCAGGCCCCCGCGCTCTCCCAGGTGCGGCAGGGAGCCGGCGCGCCAATCTGCTGGAAGAGTTTATCCATACTCTCGGGCATGAAGGGGGTAAGCAGCACGGCGCAGATACGGGCGGTCTCCAGCAGGTTGTACATCACGTGGGCAAGGCGCGCGCCATTTGCCTCCATGTCCTTGGCCAGAGCCCAGGGGGCGTTCTCGTCGATATACTTGTTGGAGCGCTGGATGACCTTGAAGATCTCCTCCAGGGCCTTGTGGGGCGCGAAGGCCTCCATGGCCTCCTCATACTTGCTGCGCAGGCCGGCGGCCTGGACGATGAGCTCGCAGTCGTAGCGGACGGGGTCCCCCTCGGGGAAGTTCCACTGGAGGTCCAGCTGTCCGCCCGAGGCCGCGGCCTGGGCCACCATCTCCGCAAGGCCCGCCTCGTCGCCGGTGACGCCGCAGCCCTGGGGCAGTGTGCCACCGAAGTACTTGCCCACCATGGCGGTGGTGCGGGAGAGGAGGTTTCCCAGGTCGTTTGCAAGGTCGGTATTGATGGTCTGGATGAGCAGCTCGTTGGAGAAGTTTCCGTCGGTACCGAAGGGGAAGGTGCGCATGAGGAAGAAGCGCAGAGCATCCACCCCGAACTTCTCGGCCAGGATGTAGGGGTCCACCACGTTGCCCTTTGACTTGCTCATCTTGCCGCCGTCCAGCAGCAGCCAGCCGTGGCCAAAGACCTTCTTAGGCAGGGGCAGGCCCAAACTCATGAGCATGGCGGGCCAGATGATGGAGTGGAAGCGGACGATCTCCTTGCCCACGATGTGGGCGTCGGCAGGCCAGAACTTCTCAAAGTCGTGGTAGCGGTCGTTGTCATAGCCCAGGGCAGTGATGTAGTTGGAGAGGGCGTCCACCCACACATAGACCACATGGCCCGGGTCGAAGTCCACCGGCACGCCCCAGGTGAAGCTGGTGCGGGAGACGCACAGGTCCTCCAGGCCGGGCTTGATAAAGTTGTTGACCATCTCATTGACCCGGCTGCGGGGCTCCAGGAAATCGGTGTTCTCCAGCAGGTCCAGAAGCTGGTCGGCGTACTTGGAGAGGCGGAAGAAGTAGGCCTCCTCCTCGGCGTCCTCCACCTCCCGGCCGCAGTCGGGACATTTGCCGTCCACGAGCTGGCTCTCGGTCCAGAAGGACTCGCAGGGCTTGCAGTACTTGCCCTTATAGGTGCCCTTATAGATGTCGCCGTTTTCATACATGCGCTTGAAGATCTTCTGGATGGCGGAGACATGGTAGTCGTCGGTGGTGCGGATGAAGCGGTCGTTGGAGATGTTCATCAGCTTCCACAGGTCCAGCACGCCCTTCTCGCCGGTGACGATCCGGTCCACAAACTGCTGGGGGGTGACACCGGCCTCCCGGGCCTTGTCCTCGATCTTCTGGCCGTGCTCGTCGGTGCCAGTGAGGAACATGACCTCATGGCCGCAAAGCCGCTTGTAGCGGGCCAGCACGTCGGTGGCCACGGTGCAGTAAGCGTGGCCGATGTGCAGCTTGTCGCTGGGGTAGTAAATGGGAGTGGTGATGTAGTAGGTCTTTTTCTCACTCATGGGAGGTCTCCTCACTTTCCGGTTTTGGCCCGAGGTCCTGGTCCGCTTTCCCCTCCGCCCGGGTGGGGCGCAGATGCAGGTTATGGTGGAGGGCCGCCAGATGGGCGGTCAGATAGAGGATCACAAAGCCGTAGAGCAGTCGCACATAGATGGGGTGGTCGTCGGCCATGGTGGTCAGGGACAGGGCCACCGCCAGGGCGGAAAACACGCTGGCTGGGGCGCTCTTCCCCTTGCCAAAGGAAAAGCCGGCGATGAAATAGAGGGCGAGCATGGCGGCCATGATGGCCAGCAGCTCATAGATATAGTCCAGCACCACCGGGTCGGAGGCCCGAAGCTGGTAGGCCTCAATGAGCCAGGCGCAGCAGGTGTAGGCGGGGAAGAGCAGCGCACCGCTGTACCGCTCCTCGTCCCCACCCCGGTAGCCCCGCTTGACGGTAAGCAGCACTGCCGGGAAGCTCAGAAGAGCCAGAGCTCCCAGCAGCAGCCGGGCCAGGATGGCGAAGAAGGGGTTTGTATGGGTGACCTGGGCATCGATGACCGCCTCGGCGTAGACCTCCGGCAGGCCCAGAAGGTCCAGAACGGCCCCGCAGAGCAGCAGCAGCGCCCCCGCCGTCATGACCACGGCCCAGACCGTGTTGCCCACCGCACCGAAGGCTCCGGTATAGCCGCCCGGAGCGGTGCCCCGGCGATCCAGGGAGAGCAGCGCAAAGGCCACCGCCAGTGCCACCAGGATGCAGATCAGCACCACGCTGGCCGGCGCGCCGGGGATATGCAGGCCGGTGTCCGCCTCAAAGGCGGTATTCAGCTCCCAGCGGCGCAGGAAAAAGCCCGCCGCGCCGCCGCCCACCGCCAGGGCGGGCAGAAGGATCTCTTTTCGCATTGTGGCAAGACCTCACTCAGGAAAAATTAGAATACGTCCGGGGCGGCGTGCCTCAGCCGTTCTGGGCCATGGACTCCAGGTACTCGTCGTAGGTCATCTTCCGGTCGATGAGCTTGCCGTCGTCGGTGAAGTCGAAGATACGGTTACACACGGTCTGGACCAGCTGGTGGTCGTGGCTGGAGACCAGCACATTGCACTTGACCGCCTCCAGGCCGTTGTTGACCGCGGCGATGGACTCCAGGTCCAGGTGGTTGGTGGGCTGGTCCAGCAGCAGCACGTTGGCCCCCGAGAGCATCATCCGCGAGAGCATGCACCGCACCTTCTCTCCGCCGGAGAGCACCTTCACGCTCTTATAGACGTCGTCCCCGGAGAAGAGCATCCGGCCCAAAAAGCCCCGCAGATAGGCCTCGTGGGGGTCGGGAGACCACTGGCGCAGCCACTCCACCAGGTTTAAGTCGCAGTCCTGGAAGAACTCGGTGTTGTCCTTGGGGAAGTAGGAGAAGGTGGCGGTCTGGCCCCATTTCACGGTGCCCTCGTCGGGCTCCATCTCTCCCACCAGGATCTTGAAGAGGGCGGTGTGGGCGTTTTCGTTGTCACCCACGAAGGCGATCTTGTCCCCGTGGCCCACGATGAAGCTCACCTTGTCCAGCACCTTCACCCCGTCGATGGTCTTGCTCACGTCGGTGACGAACAGGATGTCCTTGCCCACCTCCCGGTCGGGGGAGAAGGCCACCCAGGGGTAGCGGCGGGAGGAGGCGGGGATCTCCTCCAGGGTGATCTTCTCCAGCAGCTTGCGCCGGGCGGTGGCCTGCTTGGACTTGGACTTGTTGGCCGAGAAGCGGGAGATGAACTCCTTGAGCTCCTGGGCCTTCTCCTCGTTTTTCTTGTTCTGGGCCTTCATGAGGCTCTGCATGAGCTGGGAGGCGTCGTACCAGAAGTCGTAGTTACCCACATACATCTTGATCTTGTTGTAGTCGATGTCCACGATGTGGGTGCAGATAGTGTTGAGGAAGTGCCGGTCGTGGGACACCACGATGACGGTGCCCTCAAAGTCCAGCAAAAAGTCCTCCAGCCAGTTGATGGCGCCTATGTCCAGGTTGTTGGTGGGCTCGTCCATCATCAGGATGTCGGGGTTTCCGAACAGAGCCTGGGCCAGGAGCACCTTCACCTTGAGCCGGCCGTCCACGTTCTCCATCACGTCGTAGTGCATGGACACGGGGATGCCCAGGCCCTGGAGGATGCGGGAGGCGTCGCTCTCGGCCTCCCAGCCGCCCAGCTCAGCATACTCCTCCTCCAGCTCGCAGGCGCGGATGCCGTCTTCCTCGGTCATCTCCTCCTTGGCGTAGAGGGCCTCCTTCTCCTTGCCGATGTCGTAGAGGCGCTGGTTTCCCATGATGACCGTATCCATGACGGTATACTGGTTGTAGGCGTTCTGGTCCTGCTTGAGGATGGACATGCGGGTATTGGGCAGGATGGACACCTCGCCGCTGGTGGGCTCCAGCTCGCCGGAGAGGATCTTCAGGAAGGTGGATTTGCCCGCGCCGTTGGCGCCGATGATGCCGTAGCAGTTGCCTTTGATGAACTGCAGGTCCACATGGGAGAACAGCGGCTGGCCGCTGTACTGCAGGCCCAGATCAGAGACTGTAATCATGTCAAGCTCCTTTATCTATCACACTATGGAATAAACGCCCAAATAGTATATCAACATTTTACCTATAAAACAAGGCCCCTATCCCATTTTCCCCGGCGGAAAAGGGGGATTTCCGTTGCAAGTTCCCCCTTTGTATGATATACTGAATTGCAATTTGCAGGAAAAGGAACGTTTGAGTATGGAAATCAACGGCGAGCAAGTCAACGAAACGGTCCGCTACGCGGACCTTCATCTCTCCCCAGAGGTGATGCGTGCCATTGACAAGAAGGGCTACGTCCAGGCCACCCCGGTCCAGGCCGGGGCCATCCCCTACTTCATGGAGTGGAAGGACGTCATCGCCAAGGCCCCCACGGGCACCGGCAAGACCTTCGCCTTCGGCATCCCCATGGTGGAGCATATCGACCCTGAGAACCCCTCGGTCCAGGCCCTGGTGCTGGCCCCCACGCGGGAGCTGGCCGTGCAGATCCAGGAGGAGCTGCGGGACCTGTGCGAGTTCAAGGAGGGGGTGCGCTCGGTGTGCCTGTACGGCGGCGCGCCCATCGAGGGCCAGATCAAGACTCTGAAGAAAAACCCCCAGATCGTGGTGGCCACCCCGGGCCGGCTCATGGACCACATGAAGCGGCGCACCGTGAAGCTCGACGGCGTGCAGACCGTGGTGCTGGACGAGGCCGACCGGATGCTGGACATGGGCTTTGTGCGGGACGTGACCCGCATCCTGGACCAGATCAAGAACCGCCGCAATCTGGGCATGTTCTCGGCCACCATCTCCCGGGAGGTCATGGACATCTCCTGGGTCTACCAGCGGGACCCCGTGGAGATCACCGTCCGGCCCGACGAGGAGAACAGGCCCGACATCCAGCAGTACCGCATCGACCTGGAGGGCCGGGGGGACAAGGTGGACACCATGGCCGCCCTGCTGACCCACGGCAGCTACGAGCGGGCCATTGCCTTCTGCAACACCAAGAACATGACCGACCGGCTCTCCGGGCTTCTCAACATGCGTGGCTTCACCGCCCAGGCCATCCACGGCGACATCCAGCAGCGCATCCGGGAAAAGACCCTCCAGAAGTTCAAGGACGGGAAGCTGCGGGTGCTGGTGGCCACCGACGTGGCCGCCCGGGGTCTGGACATCGACGACGTGGACGTGGTCTTCAACTACGACGTGCCCGAGGAGATCGAGTACTACATCCACCGCATCGGCCGCACCGGCCGGGCCAAGCGCCACGGCGTGGCCTACACCCTGGTGGTGGGCATCACCGAGCAAATGCGCATGGAGTCCATCGCCAAGAACACCCACGCCGACATCACCATCCTCAAGTACGACGCCGACGGCTGCCTGCTGCCGGTGGAACGGACCTGAGCGGCACCGCCCCCTCCGTTTCATACACGCACCCCGGACGCCCGGCGCCCGGCGGCCCCGCCGGGGCCGCCGGGCCTCTATGTTTCCGGGCCCGGGAAAGAAAGGAGCTTCCACCATGCGCTACGACTTCACCTCCATCATGGACCGGCACGGCCGGGACGCCATCGCCGTGGACGGCCTGGGCAAAGGCTTCGCCCCCGGCGCTCCCAAGCCGGGCTTTGACCCCATCCCCATGTGGGTGGCGGACATGAACTTCCCCACCTGCCCCACTATCACCCAGGCCATCCTGGACCGGGCGGCCCACCCGGCCTTCGGCTACTTCTCGCCCCCGGAGGCGTACTACGAGAAGATCATCTCCTGGCACAGCCGCCGAAACGGCGCGGAAAACCTGCGCGCTGAGCACATCGGCTACGAAAACGGCGTACTGGGGGGTGTGCTCAGCGCCCTGAACGTGCTCTGCTCCCGGGGAGACAAGGTGCTCCTCCACTCCCCCACCTACATCGGCTTCACCAAGAGCCTCACCAGCAACGGCTACTCTATCGTCCACTCCCCCCTGGTCCGGGACGGCGCGGGGGTGTGGCGCATGGACCTTGCGGACATGGAGCGCAAGATCGCCGAAAACAAGATCCACGCCGCCATCCTCTGCTCCCCCCACAACCCCATGGGCCGGGTGTGGGAGCGGGGCGAGCTGGAGGAAGTGATGGCCCTCTTTGAAAAGTACGACGTGTGGGTGATCTCCGACGAGATCTGGTCCGATCTCATCCTGGAGGGGAACCGCCATGTCCCCACCCAGAGCGTGAGCCCCTGGGCCAGGGAGCACACCGCCGCCTTCTACGCCCCTTCCAAGACCTTCAACCTGGCGGGACTGGTGGGGGCCTACCACATCGTCTATAATCCCTGGCTCCGCCACCGCATGGAGAAGGAGTCTGCCCTGAGCCACTACAACGAGATGAACGTGCTGTCCATGCACGCCCTGCTGGGGGCCTACACCCCCGAGGGGGAGGCCTGGGTGGAGCAGCTGCGCAAGGTCCTCACCGGTAACGTCCGCTTTGCCGTGGACTATATCTCCCGGCGCTTCCCCGGCGTGGAGACCACCCATCCCCAGGGCACCTACATGCTCTTTGTGGACTGCTCGCGCTGGTGCGAGGAGCACGGCATGACCATCGACCAGGTAGAGCGGCGGTGCTGGGACGTGGGGGTGGCGGTGCAGGACGGCCGGATGTTCCACGGGAGCTGTCACCTGCGCATGAATCTGGCCCTCCCCCGGAGCCGGGTGGAGGAGGCCCTGGGGCGCATGGAACAATACGTCTTCACCGACCGGGCATAAGGAAAGGAGAAAAGAATCATGGTTTACGAGATCTGTTTCAGTCCCACCGGCGGCACAAAGCGGGTGCTGGACATTCTGTGCAGTACCTGGGGCGGAGAGGTGACCACCCTGGACCTGCTGGCGGGCATCCCGGACGGGCACGCCTTCACCCGGGAGGGCCTCTGCTTTGTGGGAGTCCCGGTCTTCGGCGGGCGGGTGCCCGCCCTGGCGGTAAAGCGGCTGGAGGCTCTCACCGCCAACGGCGCCCGGGCCGTCCCGGTGGCGGTCTACGGCGCCCGGGCCTTTGACGACGCCCTGCTGGAGCTGACCGATACCCTCACCGGTCTGGGCTTCCGCTGCTGTGCGGCCATCGCCGCCCTGGCAGAGCACTCCATCTTCCGCGTCTTCGGCCAGGGCCGGCCTGACCAGGCCGACCAGGAGGTTCTCTCCGGCTTTGCCCGCACCCTCCGCACCCTGGCGGAAGAAAACGCCCTGCCCGACACGGTGTCGGTACCCGGCCACCGTCCCTATACCAAGCCCGGCGGTCTGCCTATCCACCCGGCAGGCGGGGAAGGCTGCGTCCGGTGCGGCAAGTGCGCCGCAGCCTGCCCCACCGGAGCCATTACCGCTCCCCACTTCGACCAGACCGACGATAAGGCGTGCATCACCTGCATGCGCTGCGTCTCGGTGTGCCCCACCGGGGCCCGGCATCTGGACCAGGCGGTGCTGGACAAGGCCAGGGTCTCCATGGCCAAGGCTTTCGCCGGAGAGCGACACAACCAGCTCTTCCTGGACCGCTCCCCCTCCTGACCCCACCCCAACGTGCTCCCCGGGACATATTGCCCGGGGAGCACATTTTGTCCGGGCCAAAATTTTTCCACGGCGGGGTTGACAACTCCGCCCTTTTGTATATAATAACATATGAACAATCGTTCAATCGTTTGTGTGAGGAGGATGCACATGACGGACCAGGAGCGTTCCGGCGCCGAGCGCTGCGCCGAGGCCCACGTCCACCAGAGCGCGGTGGACCAGGTGGACCGGACCATGCCAGACGAGGAGATCCTCTATGATCTGGCGGAGTTTTTCAAGATCTTCGGGGATTCCACCCGCATCAAGATCCTCTACGTCCTCTTTGAAGCGGAGCTGTGCGTGTGCGACATCGCCCAGCTGTTGGGCATGACCCAGAGCGCCATCTCCCACCAGCTGCGCGCCCTCAAGCAGAGCAAGCTGGTCAAGTATCGCCGGGAGGGCAAGACCGTCTTTTATTCCCTGGCCGATGACCATGTCCACACCATCCTGGGGCAAGGCATGGAGCATATCAGCGAATGAAGCGCGTTTTTTGAGGAGGAGATCACGGTGAAAAAGACCTATCGGATGAAGGATCTGGACTGTGCAAACTGTGCTGCCAAAATGGAGCGGGCCATTGGGAAGCTGGATGGCGTCAGCGCCGTGTCGGTAAACTTCATGACCCAGAAGCTGACGCTGGAGGCCGACGAGGAGCGGTTTGAGGCCATCGTGGAGGAGGCCGGGCGGATCTGCCGGCGCATCGAGCCCCACTGTGTCATCCTAGGGAGGTGAGGGGCATGGATCGCAGGCAGAAGCGCACCCTGGCGCGCATTCTCATCTCCGCCGCCCTGCTTATCCTCGCCGCCCTGCTCCCCCTGGAGGGTCCTCTCCGGCTGGCGGCCTTCCTCGTCCCTTACGCCGTCATCGGCTATGACGTGCTATGGGAGGCATTGGAGGGCATCGCCCACGGCCAGGTCTTTGACGAGAACTTTCTCATGGCTCTGGCCACCGTGGGCGCCATCGGCACCGGCGAATACCCTGAGGCGGTGTTCGTCATGCTCTTCTACCAGGTGGGGGAGCTCTTCCAGAGCTACGCGGTGGGCAAGTCCCGGCAGTCCATCGCCGCGCTGATGGACATTCGCCCCGACTGGGCCAATGTGGAACGGGACGGGGCGCTTGCGCAGGTGGACCCGGAGGAGGTGGCCGTGGGAGAGGTCATCGTGGTCCGGCCGGGGGAGCGGATTCCTCTGGACGGCGAGGTGCTGGAGGGCACCTCGGCCATGGACACCGCCGCCCTCACCGGCGAGTCGCTGCCCCGGACGGCGGGTCCGGGGGACGAGGTGATCTCGGGCTGCGTGAATCTGAGCGGCGTGCTGCGGATACGGGTGAGCAAGGTCTTCGGGGACTCCACTGTGGCCAAAATTCTGGACCTGGTGGAGAACGCCAGCAGCAAAAAGGCCAGGGCCGAGCAGTTCATCACCCGCTTCGCCCGGTACTACACCCCCGCGGTGGTGCTTGCCGCCGTGGTTCTGGCGGTGCTGCCCCCTCTGCTCTCTCCCATGGACTGGCGGGAGAGCCTGAACCGGGCTTTGACCTTTCTGGTGATCTCCTGCCCCTGCGCCCTGGTGATCTCGGTGCCGCTGTCCTTCTTCGGCGGAATCGGCGGAGCCTCCCGGCAGGGAATCCTGGTCAAGGGCGGCAACTATCTGGAGGCCCTGGCCAAGGCCCGGGTGGTGGTCTTTGACAAGACAGGTACCCTCACCCAGGGGGTGTTTCGGGTGACGGAGGTCCGCTGCTCTCCGGAGGACCGCACGGCGCTTTTGGAGACCGCCGCTCTCGCCGAGCTCCACTCCAGCCACCCCATCGCCCGGGCCCTGCGGGAGGCCTGGGGGAAGCCCCTGGACCCTTCGCGGGTCAGGGAGGTGGAGGAACGCAGCGGCCGGGGGGTGCGCTCCGTGGTGGACGGCACGGCGGTGCTGGCCGGGAGCCGCCGCCTTCTGGAGGAGGCAGGCCTCACCCTCCCCGCCGACGACGGCGCCCTTCCCGGCACCGTGGTCCATGTGGCCGTGGGGAACCGGTACCTGGGCTGCCTGCTCATCTCCGACCAACTGCGCCCCGAGGCGCCCTCCGCCCTCTCCGCCCTGAAGGCGGAGGGCGTGGAGAAGACCGTCCTGCTCACCGGCGACAGCCTTTCGGCGGGAGAGGCGGCGGCCAAGGAGCTGGGCATCGACCAGGTCTGCGCCCAGCTCCTTCCCGGCGACAAGGTGGAACAGGTGGAGCGTCTGCTCTCAGAAAAGGGCCGCCGGGGAAAGCTGGTCTATGTGGGGGACGGCATCAACGACACCCCGGTCCTCTCCCGGGCCGACGTGGGCATTGCCATGGGGGGCATCGGCTCCGACGCGGCCATTGAGGCCGCCGACGTGGTCCTTATGGACGACGACCTCTCCAAGCTCCCCCTGGCCGTGTCCATCGCCCGGCGCACCCTGGCCATCGCAAAGCAGAACATCGTCTTTGCCCTGGGGGTCAAGCTGGGGATGCTGCTGCTGGTGGCGGCGGGCTTTGCCTCCATGTGGATGGGCGTCTTCGCCGACGTGGGGGTGGCGGTGCTGGCCATTCTCAACGCCATGCGGGCCCTGAAAGTCCCCAAGGCTTCCTGACAAATAAAAGCTGCCCCGGCTCTTCTCAAAGAGCCGGGGCAGCTTTTTCTTATTCCGCAGGACGCCGCTGGGCGTTGTAGAGGGCGGCGTACTCGCCTCCCAGGGCCATGAGCTCCTGGTGGGTACCCTCCTCCAGGATGCGGTTTTGGTCCACCACGATGATGCGGTCGGCGCCGCGGATGGTGGAGAGCCGGTGGGCGATGATGAGGGTGGTGCGTCCCTTGGCCAGGGCGTCGAAGGCGCTCTGGATGCGCTCCTCGGTGACGGTGTCCAGGGCGGAGGTGGCCTCGTCCAGGATGAGGACGGGGGGATTTTTCAGGAAGATGCGGGCGATGGATACCCGCTGCTTCTGTCCGCCTGAGAGCATGACCCCCCGCTCGCCCACATAGGTCTCAAAGCCATCCGGCATGGCCATGATGTCGTCGTAGATCTCGGCCTGCTTGGCGGCCCAAGCCACCTCGGCCTCGGTGGCGTCGGGACGGCCGTAGCGGATGTTCTCCAGGATGGTGCCGGCAAAGAGGAACACATCCTGCTGCACGATGCCGATGTTCTGCCGCAGGGAGCGCTGCTTTACCTGCCGCACGTCCACCCCGTCCACCAGGATGCGCCCGCCGGTGACGTCGTAGAACCGGGGGATAAGCTGGCACAGGGTGCTCTTGCCGCCCCCGGAGGGGCCCACCACCGCCACCGTCTCCCCGGGGGCGATGTGGATGGAGACGTGGGAGAGAACCTCCTCGTCGTCGTTATAACGGAAGGACACGTCGTCCACCAGGATGTCCCCCTTGACGGTGCCCAGCTCCCGGGCGTCGGGGGCGTCCTTTATGGCGGGCTCGGTGCCCATGAGCTCCAAAAAGCGCTTGAAACCCGCCATGCCGTTTAAGAACTGCTCCACAAAGGCGGCCAGCTTGCGCACCGGGGTGAGGAAGGTGGAGATATACAGTGAGAAGGTCACCAGGTCCACAAAGTCCATCTGTCCCCGGAGAATGAAATAGCCTCCCGCGGCGATGGTAAGCACGTTCATCACAGGCAGGGCAAACTCCAGCCCCGCCATGTACCCGGCCATGGCCTTGTAGTAACCCCGCTTGGCCCCCTTGAAGCGCTCGTTGGAGCGGCGGAACTTCTCGTTTTCGGCTTTCTCGTTGGCAAAGGCCTTGGCGGTGCGCATCCCCGAGATGGCCGACTCCAGCTCCCCGTTGATGCCCGCCATGTTCTGCTTGACCTCCAGGGAGGCTTTCACCATTTTTCTCCGCTGGAAAATGGTGAAGAGCACGAACAGGGGCACCACCGCAAAGACGATGAGGGCCAGCCGCCACTGGATGGTACACATGAGGCAGAAAGCACCCGCCAGGGTGACCACCGAGATAAAGAGGTCCTCAGGCCCGTGGTGGGCAAGCTCGGTGATCTCGAAGAGGTCGTTGGTGGCCCGGCTCATGAGCTGGCCGGTGCGGTTCTTATCGTAGAAGGAGAAGGACAGGTCCTGCATGTGGGCGAAGAGGTCCTCCCGGATGTCGGCCTCGATGCGCACGCCCATCATGTGGCCCAGATAGGTGACCACATAGTGCATCCCCGCCCGGGCGCCGTAGGCAATGAGTAAAATGGCCATGACGGCAAAAAAGGCGGCGAAGAGCTTTTCGGGCAGCAGCTCGTTGAGGGCCAGGCGGGAGATGTAGGGGAAGGCCAGGTCCACCAGGGCGATGCCCAGAGCGCAGGCCATATCCAGCAGAAAGAGCCCCAGATGGGGCTTGTAGTAGGAGACGAAGATGGCCAGGGGGCTTCTTTTTTTCTCGGTCTGGGCGGACATGGGCCCCACCTCCGTGAAGTCAGGCGGCACACCCGCAAAGCGGATGTGCCGTCATTTTTTCGGTATTATACTCCCTGGGGGGCTGGCTTGTCAATGCGGCGGAAGATACCGAAAGTCCCCTCCCGTGACCGGGAGGGGGCTCTGCGTCCATGCCAAAGGGGCGGCTACGGGTCCAGCTTGAAGGTGTCGGGGATGGCCAGCACTTCATTCTCCAGCCTTTGATAGGCCTGCTCCGCCCCATAATCGTCCCCTGAGTAGCTCATGGAAAAGAGCTGGAGCGAATAGCGGTAGGTATCGTCGGTGGCCGCCACCTCCACCTGTTCGTTGCCCAAGTTGTCCAGGATGCTTCTCTCCGAGGCGTCTGCCGGGTCGATATAGACCCGAACGGGGGTAAACACGCAGCACAGGTCCGCGATCTCCTCCTCGGTGAGCTCATCGGCCGAAAAGCCCCAGGCCGACGGGTCGCAATAGCAGAAAGCCACCACATGACCCAGCTCGTCATCGGACTCCACGATGTAGAGGTAGGGGGTGAACGCGCTGTCCAGGGTCAGAGAAAAGCCGTAGGCCTCGTTGTGGTAGACATAGGGCTCTTCCCCCGTCTCTTTGGGAGCGCAGGCCGTCAGGCTCAGCAGCAGGGCCAGGGCGGTGAGCACTGCCGCCCTTCGTCCTATCGAGGGTTGAAACGTTCTCACTTCCGCTTCCTCCTTAAGACTGCGGCGTATAGCTTCCCGTATGGGAATCCCATACGGGGACATGGAACTCCACTCCAGTACTATTTTTGAAGGACATAGACAGCCGGTCATTGGTATGCCCGCAATAAGTCATTGTGACTGTGTCGTTTTGATCCACCATTCCAACATGTCCTTGACCGCTATTGACCCAGCAGATGATACTGCCCGCGAAGGCCTTCAGTTTGTTTTCTCCAGCATCGAAGAAATATCCCCGGTCTATCATGTACTCACAGATTCCCACAGAATTTCCGGTCCTGCTAACTGATGTCCAGGCAGTTGTGTAGGGTGCCCAGGCCCCAGCCTCGGTCTCGATACCGCCGGCATGGATGCACTGAGAAACATAATTGGCACAATCGTTGTCCGGAAAATACGTATAGGCCGGATTGTAGTATTCAGGATTACATCCCGATTTGTTGCAGGTCCACGCCCGGGCGTAGTCTCTGGCGGCAACCCGATCGTAGTCCGTTGGGTCGCTAGGTGCGTCACTTGTAGCCTGTACGGACATAACGGCGGCGGCGCTTCCCACCGTCTGTGCCTGGGCCATACCATTAGCATACAGCACATCCTCGCTGGCGGGTCTGAAGTCATCCATGCTGGCAGTACCAAACTCGCTCACAAAGTTCATGGCGACATCGGCAGACACACCGCTCCGAGACAAAGTGGACATATGGGGGATTTCCACTTGGAACTCGGCCGTCTCAGTCTGTTCCTCACCGATATAGAGTTCCTCCAGTTCGTTGACCCAAATCTCCAGTTCAGCATTTGCACTGGCGATCTCCGCCGGGTCGGTGAGTTCTGCGATTCCGTCCTGTAAACCCTGGATATAGGGAAGATCATAAGCAGACTCTGCCTTCAGAACTTTTGTAAATGTCACCAAAACGCGGGCGCTGGTGACATTTTCCTTTTCTTCAAAACTCAAAACAGTAGCGGAAATGCTGGGGATCGTATAGTATTCTTCATAGGATTCGATGACCTGGTTACAGACATAGGTCTTGATATATGCTTCCGAAGGGCCTCTATCTGCTGCGCTTTCCGCCTCCGGTGCTGCAGCGGCTGTACAAAGAGAGAACATCATCGCCAAGGTAAGAAACAGCGTGATCGTACGAACTTTCTTCATCCGAATGCCTCCATTCTCAATATTAACGTACTACCCATCACGTGCTTTCGTTCTCCTCGTTTGCGTTCCCGATGATATATCTGTCCTATGGGCGTTTTTTGTCAGCGCAGGGGTAAGCCCTGCCGCGAGCGGCATCCCTCCCTTGTGTGAAATAAAGCGCGGGCTCTTCCTGCTGCATGGGACTCACCTCCCTGTGATGCTCCTCCAGCCAGAGGGGGACCATTCGGTTCTTTCCTCTTCCATTATATCCTATATTCCCCATTTTTGTCAACACCTTCTCCTCTTTACATTTGCCCATGAGCTCTATATAATAGAAAAGATTTCCGAAAGGCAGGTCTTTTCCATGCTCCAAAACCTTCTGGTGGTCACCGGTCAGGTGATTACCCTCTTTCTCATGATGGCGGTGGGCTACGCTCTGGTGCGCCTGGGCAAGCTTACCGACCTGGGCCTGGGCCAGATGTCCACCCTGCTGCTCTATGTGGTCTCCCCCTGTCTGGTGCTGGACGCCTTCCAGCAGGAGGGTCTGCCCGATGGGCTGACCCTGGCCATCGGCTTCGGGGCGGTGGGTCTGGGGTATTTGATCCCCATGGTCCTCTCCGCTCCCCTCTTCCCCCGGCAGAGCCCTGAGACCCGCTCCGCCCTCCGCTTTGGCTGCACCTACGGCAACGCCGGGTTCATGGGCATGCCCCTCGTCCAGATGATCCTGGGGGACGGCGCGGTGATCTACGGCGCCATCGCCATCGCCCTGATGAACGCCCTCCACTGGTCCCACGGCGTGATACTCATGGGGGGCAAGTGCTCGGTGAAAAAGGCCGTGGTCAACCCCGGCGTACTCCCCCTGCTCTTCGCCCTGGTCCTCTACGCTTTCCACCTGCGCATGCCCCAGAGCGTGGGCGCCGCCCTGGACTTCCTGGGCAGCATGAACACCCCCCTTGCCATGGTGGTCATCGGCGGGCAGATGGCGTCGGTGAATCCGGTGTCCGCCTTCACCCAGCCCCGTCTCTACATCGCCGCCGCCTTCCGGCTGCTGGCCATGCCCGCTCTTACGGCGGTGCTCTTCCTCCCTCTGGGTCTCTCTCCTTTGCTCTACTGCGTGTGCGTCATCCTCGCCGCCACCCCCACGGCGGGAGCCACCGGCATCTTCTCCCAGCGTTTTGGGCGGGACACCGGCACCGCCGCCCAGATGGTCACTCTGAGCACCCTTCTCTCCATTCTCACCCTGCCCATATTCGCCGTCATCGCTCAGACCTTGGCCGGCTTCTGACTCAAGTCAAAAGTAGCCCCGGAGCACTTGCGCTCCGGGGCTACTTTTGCGTTTGGAGGGAATGTTCTTACCAGCCGAAGGGGAAGCCGTAGCCCCAGCCGCTCTGCTGCTGTTGCTGCTGGTACTGCTCATACTGCTCCTGCTGGATCTGGTCGTAGAGTTCCTGAATGGCCTGCTCCCGCGCCGCGTCACGCTCCTCCAGGGTGAGGGTGGCGGTCACTGTCTGGCCCGAGCGGACGATGGTCAGCGTGACCTCGTCGCCCGCCTTGCAGGCGGAGACGGCGTTGGTGAGCTCGTCGGCGGAGGTGATGGTCTCGCCGTTGAAGGCAGTGATGATGTCACCAGTCTGGACGCCGGCATTGGCGGAGCAGGAACCCTCCACCACGCCCAGGACATAGGCCCCGGCGGGGGTGCCGTAACGCTGGGCCTCACCGGAGACATTGGTGCTCACCAGGCCCAGATAGGGCTTGCCGGTGACGTAGCCGTGCTCAATAAGGTCGGTGATGATGTTCTTCACATTGTCCATGGGGATGGCGAAGCCCAGGCCCTCCACGCTGGCGGAGGTGCTGGAGCCGCTGGAGGAGAGCTTGGCGGTAACGATGCCCACCACCTGTCCGTAGGTATTGAACAGGGGGCCGCCGGAGTTGCCGGAGTTGATGGCGGTGTCGGTCTGGATATAGTTCATACGGCTGCCGTCAGACATGGTGACGTTGCGGTCCAGGGCGGAGACATAGCCGCCGGTGAGGGAGAAGGTCAGCTCGCCCAGGGGGTTGCCGATGGCGAAGACCTGATCGCCCACCACCAGCGAGTCGGAGGAACCGATGACCACCGGCGTAAGGCCGGTCTCCTCGATCTTGAGCACCGCCACGTCGTTGTCCTCGTCGCCGCCCACCAGAGTGGCGGGGTAGCTTCTGCCGTCGTAGAGGGTGACCTGGATGGAGTCAGCGTCCTCAATGACGTGGTAGTTGGTGACGATGTAGCCGTTCTGGCTGACGATGAAGCCGGAGCCGGAGGCTGCGGTCTGGACCACCTGGCCGTAGACGTTGGTGTTGACCTCGGTGGTAATACCCACGGTGGAGCCCACATAGGCGGCGTAGATCTGGGCGGCGGTCATGGGCTCATTCTGCTCCACGTTGGACAATGTCACCGCCGTGGGGGACTCCCCCTGGTAGAGCACGGTGCCGCTGCCGCCACCAAAGGCCCCGCCCAGGGCTGCCGTGCCCAGGCCGCCCACAGCGCCGCCCAGGAGGGCGCAGCTCAGGCACAGCGCCGCGATCTTGGGCCACAGGCGCTTCTTTTTCGGGGGCTGGGCATCTTCATGAACATGGTACTGGAAGCACTCCACGGGCTTTTCATCAGAATTGAAATGATTATAGTCGCTGTAATACATCGATCTTCGCTCCTTTGTCTCCGGCGGTACAGCACCGGCGCCGCTTTTTCTTTACGGGAGTTATGATACCACCGTTTTGTGACCAAACCGTGAAGAAACTCCACCTCATTTTTGAACAGTTTTTGAAAAATCAGGACATAATTTTGGCCCCGGACTACGGTCCGGGGCCAAAAGAGCCGATCCTTATTCCTTGGTAAAGTAGGCGATGCCGGCAGCGCCGGGGCCCACATGGGTGCCCACCACCGAGCCGATGGTCATTTCCAGCTTCCGGGTGCCCTCCACCAGGCCGCCCAGGATCTCCTCACACTCGGCCATGGCTGCCGGGTCGGCGGTGTAGCCGAAGGCCACCGGCAGCGACAGGTCGGCGGGCGTCTCCTTGATGCGCTCGGCGATCCACTGGAGGGCGGCTTTGCGGCCCCGGGCCTTTCCGATGGAGGCCACCAGGCCGTCCTTGATGGTGATGATGGGGGTGATGCCCAGCAGGCCGCCCACCAGGGCGGTAGCGGTGGAGATCCGGCCGCCCATCTTTAAGTACTTCAGAGTGTTCACCGCCGCCAGCAGCCGCACCCGCGGGATGAGCTTCTCCATCCGCTCCGCAATCTCCCGGGCGGAGAGGCCCTCCTCACGCAGCTGCACCGCCGTCTCTACCAGAAGGCCCAGGGCGAAGGTGACGGTGCCCGACTCCAGCAGGAAGATCTTATCCTCGCCGTCCACCATTTCCCGGGCGATCCCGGCCGACTGCCGGGTGCCCGACATGTCGGCGGAGATGAAAAGGCCCACGATCTCATCCCCCTGGTCCAGGTACTTGCGGAACACCTGGGCAAAGGTCTCGGGAGAGACCTGGGAGGTGGTGGGCAGCTGTTCGCTTACCTCAAGCCGTTTATAGAACTCTTCGCTGGTCAGATCGATGCCGTCCAGATATGCCTCCTCGCCGAAATGGACGGAGAGCGGGACCATTTCCACCCCCAGCTCTCTGGCCCGCTCCAGGCCCAGATCACTGGTGCTGTCGGTGATGATTCTAACCATATCCTACTCCTTTTCCATAGCGCCGCACCCGAAGGGCAGCGTTCTCTCCAGCCTGGTGGCGAAGCCGCCCGTCTTGGCCAGATATTGTCCCTATTATACCGAAAGGGCGGAAAAAGTCAAGGACGCCTCCCCAGGCATATCCCCCGCGGGGGACGCATACAGTGGTGTTGGCCCCGGCTCTTTTCTCCATTGGGACAGGCGCGGGACCAACACCACAAGAGAATGGAGCCTAACCACCATGAAACACACCCCCATCCGCTGGGGACGGCTCATCCGCCGTGCCCTGGCCTTGTTCCTTGCCACCGTGACGATATGGATCGTGGCTATAACCGCCGGTCTCGGCTGGACATCAGGCCTTTTTTCCGTCCTAGGCGCCGACCCCATCCTGGTCACCGGGATGCTCCGCTCCGAGCTGGGCGGCCCCTGGGCCGCCGGGCCCCTTTCCGGGCTGGATGGCTGGGGTAGGCTGGTCCTGGAGCAATCCCCTCTCCTGCTCTCCAGTCAGGGTGCGGTGGCCGGGTATCTCTCCGGTGAGGGAAGCCTCTCAGAGAACGCGGATGGCGGCGGAGAGGGCGAGGCCTATCTGGAGGATGAGGACCCCATCGAGCTACCGGCGGTGACCACAGCCCCCGACGACATCATTGCCCAGACCCTGCTCCCCTCCGCTTCCGGCAACTATCTCTACGCCGACGGGGTCTATATCTCCAACACCAGCGGCCATGAGTTGGACGTTCAGGCACTTGCCGCAGCCAGCGTGAACATCACCCTGCCTCAGGAGGGGCCCCAAGTCCTCATCGTCCACACCCACGCCTGCGAGGCCTACACCCCAGACGGCACCGACGTCTACCTGGAGAGCGACACCAGCCGCACTCTGGACACGGACTACAACATGGTCCGGGTGGGGCGGGAGGTCAAGGCCGTGCTGGAGGAGATGGGCCTGACGGTCCTCCACGACGAAACCCTCCACGATTACCCCAGCTACAACAGCGCATACACCAACTCCCGCGCCACGGTGGAGACCTATCTGGAGCAGTATCCCTCCATCCGCATCGTGCTGGATCTCCACCGGGACGCCCTGGTGGCCGCCGACGGCACCATCTACAAGGCGGTCACCACCATCGACGGAGAGCCCACCGCCCAGGTCATGCTGGTCATGGGCAGCGACAACGGCGGCAACTTCCCCCTGTGGCAGGAAAATCTCACGCTGGCCTTCCAGATCCAGAAGAGCATGGACACCCTCTACCCCACCCTGGCACGGCCCATCACCCTGCGCTCTTCCCACTACAATCAGTATCTCTCCACCGGCGCCCTGCTGGTGGAGGTGGGCTGCCACGGCAACACCTTACAAGAGGCCCTCCGCGGCGCCCGTCTCTTCGCCCGCGCCGCCGGGCAGGTCCTGGTGGAGCTGGAGGAATGACGGGCAGAAAAAGGCTCCCCCGCTTCATCAGAGCGAGGGAGCCTTTTATTTCTCTTAGGGCAGGTAGTTCCAGGGGCTCACGGTGGTGCCGTTGACCTTGACCTGGAAGTGACAGTGGTTTCCGGTTGCCCGACCGGTGGCGCCCACCCGGGCGATGACCTGGCCCTGGTAGACCTTGTCGCCTGTGCTCACCAGCAGGCTGGAGCAGTGGGCATAAATAGTCTGAATTCCATTGCCGTGGTCGATGACCACATATTTTCCGTAGCTCCAGTAGCTGCCCGAACCGGTGCCCGAATAGACCACCGTGCCGCCGTCAGCGGCCTTGATGCTGGTGCCGTAGGCCGCGGCGATGTCCAGGCCGGAGTGATAGCTGTAGCTGCCGAAGATATACCGGTAACCGTAGTTGGAAGTGATGGTGCCCGACAGGGGCCAGATCATGTTTCCGGTGGCCATGGTGCGGGGCCGGGCCTTGGTGCCTACATGGACCACGGTTTTCGTGGGCTCCGTGATGACGGTGGTGGAGTTGATCACCCGCTCCTCCTCATAGCCATTGAGGTAGGTCACGTCGGCGTTGACCAGGGCCTCGCCGTCGGTGCCCTTGACCACTGTCTTGGTCTCGCCCTTGTACATGGTGTTATCCTGGATCTCCTCCACCGGGCTCTCAATGGGCTCGGTATAGGTGATGTTCTCCACCGTGCGCACCGACAGGAAGGGGATGGTCTGCCGGATGGTGAGGATCTGCCCCACATAGAGCTTGTTGATGTTCAGCCCGGGGTTGAGCACCTCCAGCTCGTCCACACTCATGTCGTGGGCGTAGGCGATGGCGGAGAAGGTATCCCCGGCCTCCACCTCGTAGGTGGTCTCACCGGTGGTGTTGGCGGTGAGGACTTCTTTCATCTCGCTGAGATCCCGCACCACATTGGAGGCGGTGTACTCATGGACAATGTCGATGGGCTCCACAAATTCCGCAGAGATGGTATTCTCATTGACATACTGGGACTTGATCTCATCCAGCATGGCGGTGAGCTGGGCCTCGTCGGTGACGGCGCCGATGAACTCGCCGTCCACGCTCAGGGCGTAGCTCTTCATCACCTCGCCGATCTGGTCGAACAAGTAGGTCTCAAAGCCGTAGACCGAGGAGATCTCATCCTTCTCGGTGAGGGCGAACTCATATCCGATCTCGCTGTCCAGGGTGTAGTCGTAGCCCAGGATCTCGGTAGCACGCTCCTCCACCCGGTCCACCACGGCTTCAAAGGTCTCCTTCTCCCGTACGGTGCCCAGGGTCACCCCGTCCACCGACACCACATAGCTGGGTGTGTAGACGGTACCAACCACCAGCGCAACGCCCAAAACACCCGCGGTGGCCAGGAAGGCGGCGGGCCCCCAGGGCTTCCCGCCGGACATCGCGCCCTGTACCCAGTGCAGCGCCCGGGCTGCTCCCCGGCCGACCTGCACGGTCCGGTCCATGGTCCACTCCGCCATGCGGTGGAGCCGCTCCTTCCAGCCGCTCTCCTCCCGGGCGGAGCCGTTGCTTCCATGGACCAGAGAATTGAATTTTTCTCCCTCGGGCGCGTGCAGAAGCTCGTCCACGGAAGCATCCCCCCTAAAACATAGTAAAACGCCGACTGGCGGCGAACATTACAAATGGTATCGAAAAAATTACAAATGGTTACAGGTGTTATGATACACACTTTCCTGTCCCACGTCAAGCCTTTTTTGGTCGAATTTCCATCGGGAGACAGGGTTTTCCGACCTTTTCTCTGTCTGCGATATGTTGTGCATGACAGGTGTTTCCCGGGGAAATCCCACCAGTGAAGGGAAGTCGTGTTCCTTTTTGTAACTTCTCGCCGTCATAATTTTGTAAGAATTGACAAGAAAAACGGGCCTGTCCGTCCCCGGTGGGACGGGCAGGCCCGCGGTCTTAAAATATGGAGGAAATGCCCTTACTTGAGGGCGGCGGTGATGATGGCCATGGAGTAGACCTCCAGGGCGTTGCAGCCCCGGGACAGGTCGTTGATGGGGGCGTTGAGGCCCAGGAGGATGGGGCCGTAGGCATCGAAATTGCCCAGGCGCTGGGCGATCTTGTAGCCGATGTTGCCGGCATTGATGTCGGGGAAGATGAAGGTGTTGGCGTAGCCGGCCACGGGGGAGCCGGGGAACTTGAGCTGGCCCACCTTGGGGGAGACGGCGGCGTCGAACTGGATCTCACCGTCCACAGCGAAGTCGGGGTTGGTAGCCTTGATCTTCTCGGTGGCGGCGCGCATCTTGTCCACATCCTCGCCCTTGCCAGAGCCCTTGGTGGAATAGCTGAGCATGGCTACCTTGGGCTCGATGCCGAAGATTCGGGCGCAGCGGGCCACCTCGGTGGCGATCTCCACCAGCTCGTCCTCGCTGGGCTTGATGTTGATGGCACAGTCGCCCATGGCCAGCACCTCATTGCCGCCCACGGTCTCACGGACCAGGATGAAGCAGGAGGAGACGATCTTGTTGCCCGGCTTGGTCTTGACCAGCTGCAGGGCGGGGCGGACGGTGTCGGCGGTGGAGTAGGTGGCGCCGCCCAGCAGGCAGTCGGCCTCCCCCATCTTCACCAGCATGGTGCCGAAGTAGTTGCTCTTCATCAGGGTGGCCCGGCACTCCTCGGGGCTCATCTTGCCCTTGCGCAGCTCCACCATGATCTGCACCATCTCATCCATGCGGGGATAGGTCTCGGGGTCCATGATGATGGCGCCCCGGATATTGAAGCCCTGCTCCTCGGCGGCGGCCATAATCTCGCTCTCCTTGCCCACCAGAACAGGGGTCAGCCAGGTGCCCGAAAGGAGCCGGGCGCTGGCCTCCAGGATGCGGGGGTCGGTGCCTTCGGTAAAGACGATCTTGCGGGGATTGGCCTTCAGGGTATCGATCAGCTGCTGGAACATATGCATTGGCATTGGAAACACTCCTCTCAAATTGCGGCCTGTTCAAGGCCGCCTGGGCAGTTTTTTGCCCGATCTGATAACTTCATCTTACTATGTTCCCTCCAAAATTGCAAGGTGGACAGTGCAATTTGTCCTTTACAAATTGTATTCTGACATTTATACTATACCCACTGTCATTATAAAAAGGAGCCGGCAGACCGGACGGCCGATATAGACAGAAAAGACAGACAGAGGTGTGTGTTACTGTGAGCAACGATTTTTCCCGTTCTCTCTCCCTGCTGCGGCAGGAGAAGGGGATCTCCCAGCGCGCGGCTGCCAAGGAGCTGGGCATCTCCCAGGCCCTGCTCAGTCACTATGAAAATGGCATCCGGGAGCCGGGCCTGGCCTTTGTGGCCCGGGCCTGCGACTATTATAATGTCTCCGCCGACTTCCTGCTGGGCCGCACCCTTTCCCGGGACGGCACCACCATCCTGGACGCCGACAGTCTCTACGACTCCTCCACCGAGCGCAGCAACATCCTCAAGGGCTCGGTGCTGGCCACTCTGTCCAAGAAGTTGCTGGTCAACTCCATCGGCATTCTCTTCGACCTGCTGGGCAAGACGGGCCGGAAGGAGGCCATCCGCGCCTGCGCCGACTATCTGGGCACCTCCGTCTATGTCATGTTCCGCCACCTCTACCGGGCCGACGGCACCCAGAATGAGGACTTTTTCTCCATTCCCGCTCAGCAGTTCACCGCCGGGCTGCCCCGCGCCGACATGATCTGCGCCGAGGTGGAATATGTGGACGCTCTCTCCGTCCACACCAAGGAGAAGGGCACCTTCCCCTCCATGAATCACGATTCCCTCTCTCGGGAGTACCCCGGTCCCTACCAGTCCCTGCTCCAGATCATCCACACCACTGGAGAGCGCATCAACCGCCGGCTGGACGCCCGCCGTTCCGAGCCCCAGAAGTAAGGCAGGTTCTTCCCCCAGACGCCCCAGGCGTCCGGGGACCCCGTTTTGATTTTATTTCCGGCGCTCCGCGCCGCCCCGCTGTGCGGGGCCCCGTGGATTTGCCGTTCGGAGGTTTCCCTTTATGACAGATCAGTCCAAAATCCGTAATTTTTCTATCATCGCCCACATCGACCGCGTCGTCGCAAAGTCCGCTTTTTCGGTCTCCGCCTGACAGCGAAGCCCTCAGCCGCTCCCTTGCTCCTCCTTCCCCCAGACGCCCCCAGGCGTCCGGGGACCCCGTTTTGATTTTATTTCCGGCGCTCCGCGCCGCCC
>LBJMR02800__coassemble_552_pt1 | contig 23703 bp, 25 predicted proteins | sample LBJMR02800__metabat2_low_PE_006 | metagenome-assembled genome bin LBJMR02800 | reverse complement strand
CCGCCGAGCGGGAGATCATCGAGGAGGCCTACGCCGGGGACATCATCGGCGTGTTTGACCCCGGCATTTTCTCCATCGGGGATACCCTGTGTGCCCCGGGCAAGAAATTTTGCTTCGACCCCATTCCCACCTTCGCCCCCGAGCACTTCCAGCGCATCCGCTCTATCGACACCATGAAGCGCAAGCAGTTTCTAAAGGGTGTGGAGCAGATCGCCCAAGAGGGCGCCATCCAGATCTTCAAGACTCCCTACACCGGCATGGAGGAGGTCATTGTGGGTGTGGTGGGTACCCTGCAGTTTGACGTGCTGGAGTACCGCTTGCGCAGCGAGTACAACGTGGAGCTCTACAAGGAGGGCCTGCCCTACGAGTACCTGCGGTGGATCGTCCGGGAGGACCCGGATGCCCCCGCTCTCAAGGAGGAGGATCTTCTGCTCCCCGGCGACGCCAAGCTGGTGGAGGATTACAAGGGCAACCAGCTGCTGCTCTTCGCCTCGGCGTGGTCCATCCAGTGGGTGCAGGACCGGAACAAAGGTCTCCAACTGGCCGAATTTGGCGGCCAGCGATAAAGAAAGCCCCGGCCGTTCCTTTGGAACGGCCGGGGCTTTCTTTATGTCGTCGAATTCCGGAGCCGGGCGGTCAGACCGGCGCGGTCCAGACCGCAGGCGAGCACAGCGAAGATCACGCCGCTGGCCACGCCCTGGACCAGCGTGCCCAGGAATTGGGGCAGGAAGGCGGCGGCGCTCCCCGCCATGGCCCAGGCGGCAAGGCCGTACAGCGCGGGGGAGAGCAGGGCGGCAAGGAACAACGCGGCGGTGTTTCGCGCTGTGAGCAACCGCGCTCCCCGGCGGGAGAAGAGCAGGGCCAGAAGGGCCTTGATGACCAGGGTGGGCAGCACCCACTGAGGGGCGGTGAGCAGATCGGCCAGTCCCGCGCCCACGGCGGCGGCAGCCACCGCCCACGGGGTGGGCAGCAGACAGGCGGCCAGGTAGATCAGCGCGTCGCCGGGGTGGATATAGCCTCCCGTGGGCAGGGGGATGTGGATGATGTAGGCGGTGGTCACCGCGATGGCAGCGGCGAACAGGGCGGCAGTGAGCATGGTTCTAAGCTGGGGAGCGGTTGGCATGCCGGTCCCTCCTTCTTGACTTTTTTATATGGGATTGTTATCCTTACTAGACAAGGGGCGGGTTGCCCGTTGTCTACTGAAGATAGAATTTTAGCACATCCAATGGACAGTGTAAAGGCCGGAGGGAATGGAAAACCACGGCCAAACACAGTGCCGGGGGAGGAGAAGGAGTATGGCAGGACTTTATGACAGGGTCCGCGAGGAAAAGGAACGTCCGGCCCGCCGCCGGAGCGGAGTACTGGTCGGCGCGGTAGCGGCCAGCGTGCTGATCCTGGCGATCATCGGGGGACTGATCGTGCGCTCCATCTCCAATGAGCTGGAGTGGCGCAGCTTTGTGGGCGACCTCTCAGCGGCCACCTATTACGCTTATCAAAACGATAGCCTGCGCGCCGACGGGGCAGACGGAGCGGCCCGGGTGTTGGGGGAGAACATCTACTGGATCTATAACTACCTTACCATCCGGGGACCCTGGGAGAAGACGGAGCCGGAGGCGCCGGAGGCCGAGGCGGTGAAGCTCACCTACGGCAACGGCACCACCCTGCACTTTTGGAACGCGCCGGAGAAGAACGGGAAAAAGACCCTCTTCCTTCTGCTGGAGACGGCGGAGGGGCGGCAGTACGCCTACCTTACCCAGTACTGCTACTTCTCCAACCTGTCTGTGCGGGTCTCCCCGCTGCGCAACGAGCCGTGGGAGGGCCAGGGAGAAAACTGAATCAGAACAGACTGAGGCCCGGGCAAGACTTGCCCGGGCCATTTTTTGCGCAAAAGCGGGGCGGGACCCTCACATTTTCCGCCCGGAGCGTATAGAATGAACCAGATCACCTGGGAGGAGGCACAAAACAATGGAACAGGAGAGGCAGACACTGTGCCGGCGGCTTGCCGATGCCAATGCGTCCCTTGGTTTTCTGCTGATCCTCATCGCGGCTATTCTGCTCTCCTTTTACGCCGCATCGGTGGAGCGGCGGAGGCTGTGCCTGGCCCTGGCGGGAGAAGAGGCGCGGGCCGCGGCGCTACCCGACGTCTTGCCGCTGCGGTGGCGGGGATCGGCCATGGTGGTGGAAGCCCTGGGTTTCTTCCTGTGCTTGGCCCTGAAAAATTGCCGTCAGGCCGCAGCCGGGACAGATGCGGCGGCCCGGCGGTCGGCAGAGGCCAATCTCTGGGCCGCAGTGCTGGTGCTCTCGGCTGCCCTGGTGCGGCTGGAGGACCTGCGGGCACTCCTGGTCCGGTCCGCGGACGGGTGAGCCCCGGCGAAAGGAGGAGAAGAGCGTGGCATATTCCGATCTGGAGCTCCTGGCCCGCATCATCAAGTGCGAGGCCGGGGGCGAGGGAGAGAACGGCATGAAGGCGGTGGCCAGCGTGGTGATGAACCGGGTGGAGGTGAGCTACGGGGAGTACAGTCGCTACAAGACCGTCCGGGAGGTGGTCTTTCAGAAGGGACAGTTCGTCTGCGCCATGGAGACCGTGGGCGGGGAGTACAACCCGCAGAACATCTACAATATGTCCCTGGAGCAGGTCCACTGGGACATCGCCAAGTGGGCCATGGCGGGCAACCGCCTTACGAACCTGGGCCTGGCCCTGTGGTTTTACAACCCGTACAGCCCCCAATGCCGCCAGAATTTCCCCACCCGGGTGGGAGAACTGGTCATCCGCATCGGGGACCACTGCTTCTATAACCCCACCCCCGCATATGCGGACACTTGATCTTATTCAGACAGAAAGGAAGGATACTACCATGCCTCAGCTTTATCCTGACGGAATGAGAGACATCGCCATCGGCCGGGCGGAGGAGCGCGGCTCCATCCACACCCCGCCGGAGGAGGATTTTAACACCGAGGCCATGCAGGGCTCCATGCAGCAGTTTCTCTCGGAGAACCTGGGTGAGTATGTGGTCATCGAATTTCTCATCGGCACCCAGACCATCACCCGGAAGGAGGGGGTCCTCTACGCCGTGGGGCGCAGCGTGGTCACCCTTTATGAGGAGCTCAACCAGACCTTTGTTGTCTGCGACATCTTCTCGGTAAAATTTGTCACCTTCTACATGCCCGGGCAGCGGCCCGGCAGCGTCCTTCCCGCCGAGGAGGTTACCCCTCCGGTCCAGATGCCCTCCGGCGGCCGCTCTGCCGGCGGCAATCGGGGCTACCGCTCCATGGGCGGCAGATAAGAGACGCTCTGCCGCTGTCAGCCATACATAAAAGAAGGCCCGGACGGTTTTCCGTCCGGGCCTTCCGCTTGCAAAAAAATTTTTTCCCACAGGGAAGCCTCGCAGAGTTCCGGCGTCCGGAGACGACGGAATAAAATCAAAATCTGTCATTTCCGGGGACATGCGCCTCGGAAATGACACTTCTCATGCCGGACGGGGTGACAATTTTGTGAGAAATCGAACCCCGCCCGGCATGCAGCCTTTTGTCGAAAAAGGCCATTGGCCTTTTTCGACAGGTTGAAGGCCCGGACGGTTTTCCGTCCGGGCCTTCTTCGCTTGTGTCAAATACCCTCGGGCGCCTGGGGCCGGGAGCGGAAGGCCTCGATGGCCTGCCGGTCCTCCTGCCGTTTTTCCTCGATGGCGTCCTTGAGCAGCATGTCCTTCACCTTCATGAGTCGGATGGTATTGGACCGCTCGTTCTCGTCCAGCTTCATGGAGATATACTTGATGGCCTCCTGCATCTGGGGGATCTTCACATACTCCAGGGCGTTGACACGCCGCCGGGTCTTTTCGATCTCCTCAGCCAGGAGCTGGGCGGTCTTTTCGATCTCGGCCAGGCGGAGCATATCCTGAAAGACCTGGGACAGGGCGTCCACCGCGTCGTCCAGCTCGCCGCTGGTGGCGGCAAAGCCGTAGGGATAGATCTCCGCGCCGTTCTGGCTGCGGGTGCGGAAGTGGTACTCGGGCACGTTCACCGACATGATGTTGTGGAAGGTCATGTCCAGCTCCACGCTCTGCTTGGGGTAGAGCAGGGACTGCTGGAGCATCTCGGTGGACATGAGGGCGCTGGCCACGGTGAAGGAGCCGTGGGCACGCATGAGCCCTTCCTCCACCTTTTTGCGTACCGCCCGGTTTTCCCGCACCACATCCATAAACTGCTTCATCAGCTCATCCCGCTTGTCCTTGAGCAGCTTGTGGCCCCGGATGGAGGTTTTCAGACGGCCCTTGAGCCGGGTGAGCTCCTGCCGGGTGGGATTGACGTTAATTGCAGGCATGGATCACCCCTCCTTCCCTTCGGCCAGCATTCGCTTCCAGAGGGGCCCCGCAACGCGGGGACGGCGCTTTTGCGCCGTAAATTGCCGCAGGCAATTTCCGCAGGGCGGATTCATTCCGCCCGAGGATGTGGAATCCGGGGGTCCCCATGCGGCTGGCCGCATGGGATTGACGTTGATTGCCGGCATGGTTTATCCCTCCTTTTTCGGGAGGTATTTGTCGATATACTCCGGCTTGATGCGCTTGAGCTCCGCCTTGGGCAGCAGGCTCAAAAGCTCCCAGCCCAGGTCCAGGGTCTCGATGACCGAGCGGTTTTCATCCGCGCCCTGGGACACATAGCGGCGCTCGAACTCATCGGCGAACTTGGCATACTGGAGGTCGGTGGGGGAGAGGGCGGCCTCGCCCAGGATGCTCATGAGCTCCTTGTTCTCCTTTCCGGTGGAGTAGGCGGCAAACAGCTGGTTCATGGTGCCCGCGTGGTCCTCACGGGTCTTGCCGGGGCCCACGCCCTTGTCCTTCAAACGGCTCAGGGAGGGCAGAACGTCAACGGGGGGTATAATTCCCTTTCGATACAACTCTCTGGAGAGGATGATCTGCCCCTCGGTGATGTAGCCGGTCAGGTCGGGGATGGGGTGGGTCTTGTCGTCTTCGGGCATGGTCAGGATGGGGATCATGGTGATGGAGCCCTTCTTGCCCAGCTGACGGCCGGCCCGCTCGTACATGGTGGCGAGGTCGGTATACAGGTAGCCCGGGTAGCCGCGGCGGCCGGGGACCTCCTTCTTGGCGGCCGACACCTCGCGCAGGGCCTCGGCGTAGTTGGTGATGTCGGTGAGGATGACCAGTACGTGCATATCCTTTTCAAAGGCCAGGTACTCCGCGGCGGTGAGGGCCATGCGGGGGGTGGCGATACGCTCTACGGCGGGGTCGTTGGCCAGGTTGGTGAAGAGGACGGTGCGGTCGATGGCGCCGGTGCGGGTGAACTCCTCCACGAAGAAGTTGGACTCCTCAAAGGTGATGCCGATGGCGGCGAAGACCACGGCGAAGTTGGCCGCGTCGTCCCCCAGCACCTTGGCCTGCCGGGCGATCTGGGCGGCCAGGGCGGCGTGGGGCAGGCCGGAGCCCGAGAAGATGGGCAGCTTCTGACCGCGGACCAGGGTGTTGAGGCCGTCAATGGTGGAGATGCCCGTCTGGATGAACTCGTTGGGGTAGTCCCGGGCGGCGGGGTTCATGGGCAGGCCGTTGATGTCCCGGTACTCCTCGGGCAGGATGTCAGGCCCGCCGTCGATGGGGCGGCCCATGCCGTTGAAGACCCGGCCCAGCATATCGCCGGACACGGCCAGCTGCAGGGGGTGGCCCAGGAAGCGCACCCGGGAGTTTTTCAGGTTGATGCCGGCGGAGGACTCAAAGAGCTGCACCACGGCGTTGTCGCCGTTGACCTCCAGCACCTTGCAGCGGCGCACCGAGCCGTCGGAGAGCTCGATTTCGGCCAGCTCGTCGTAGGTCACGCTCGCCACGCCACGCACCACCATCAGGGGGCCGTTGATCTCCTGGATGGTCTTGTATTCACGAATCATTCCTCGGCACCTCCCTTGGCAATGGCGGCGTTGATCTGCTCGGCCATCTCACGGGCCATGTCGGCGTAGACGGCGGGGTAGGTCTCCTCGCTCACGCTCTTGGCCCGGCCCATCTTCTCCCGGAAGGGGATGGAGAACAGGTCGGCGGCGGCGGCGCCCTTGGAGATGGCGGCGCGGCAGAGCGCGTCGTAGTCCAGGATCATGGCGAGCATCTTGTCCTGCCGGTCGTAGCTGGAGTACCAGTCCACCTCCATGAAGCCGTTTTGCTGCAGGAAGTCCTCACGGAGCATTTTGGCGGTCTCCAGGGTGAGCTGGTCGCCGGGGGAGAGGGAGTCTTTGCCCACCAGCTGCACGATCTCGTTGAGACTGGCCTCCTCCTGGAGGATGGACATGGCCTTGTCACGGTTGCGCATGAACTGCTTGCCCAGGTGCTCGTCATACCAGCTCTTGAGGGTATCCAGATACAGGGAGTAGGAGTTGAGCCAGTTGATGGCGGGGAAGTGGCGCTTGTAGGCCAGGGAGGCGTCCAGGGCCCAGAAGACCTTGACGATGCGCATGGTGGCCTGGCTTACAGGCTCGGACAGGTCGCCGCCGGGAGGGGACACGGCGCCCACGGCGGTGAGGGAGCCCCGGCGGTTTTCGTCGGAGCCCAGGCACTCCACCATGCCGGCCCGCTCGTAGAACTGGGCCAGGCGGCTGGAGAGGTAGGCGGGGTAGCCCTCCTCGCCGGGCATCTCCTCCAGACGGCCGGACATCTCGCGCAGGGCCTCGGCCCAGCGGGAGGTGGAGTCGGCGATGACGGCCACGTCGTAGCCCATGTCCCGGAAGTACTCGGCGATGGTGATGCCGGTGTAGATGGAGGCCTCACGGGCGGCCACGGGCATATCGGAAGTGTTGGCGATGAGAACGGTACGCTTCATGAGGCTCTCGCCGGTGCGGGGGTCCACCAGCTCGGGGAACTCACGCAGCACGTCGGTCATCTCGTTGCCACGCTCGCCGCAGCCGATGTAGACCACGATGTCCACGTCCGACCACTTGGCCAGGGCGTGCTGCATGACGGTCTTGCCCGAGCCAAAGGGGCCGGGGATGGCGGCGGTGCCGCCCTTGGCCACGGGGAACATGGCGTCCACGATCCGCTGGCCGGAGAGCAGGGGAGTCTTGGGGGGATACTTGTGCTTGTAGGGGCGGCCCACACGCACCGGCCACTTCTGCACCATGGTCAGGTTGTGGCGCTCGCCCTTGCCGTCCACCAGCACGGCCACCGTGTCCTTCACGGTGAAGGAGCCGGACTGGATGGACTCGATGGTGCCGCTCATGTTGGGGGGCACCATGATCTTGTGGAGCACCACGCTGGTCTCCTGGACGGTGCCGATCACGTCACCGCCGATAACCTTGGCTCCGGGGGCCACCACGGCGTTGAAGTCCCACTTCTTCTCCTGGTCCAGGGCGGGCACCTCCACGCCGCGGGGCAGGTTGTTGGAGCCGGCCTTGCGCATGATGCCCTCCAGGGGGCGCTGGATGCCGTCGTAAATATTTTCGATGATGCCGGGGCCCAGATCCACCGACATAGGGGCGCCGGTGGTCTCCACCACGGCGCCGGGGCCCAGGCCGGAGGTCTCCTCGTAGACCTGGATGGAAGCGGAGTCGCCGTTCATGGTGAGGATCTCACCGATGAGCCGCTGCTCGCCCACCCGGACCACGTCGGCCATGTTGGCGTCGGAAAGTCCGGTGGCCACCACCAGGGGGCCGGAAACCTTGACGATTTTTCCGCTCAATGTCTCAACCTTCCTTCAGGTTTGAATTTGAAATGGGATGCGCGGTTCACTGTGCCGCTGCTCGCGACGGCTCGGACGCTTTTTTGTGTCACGCCTCGCCTGCTCGCCGCGCGGTCACTGCTCACCGCTGCGCGAAAAATGCCGCTCCGCCCTTTTGGGCGTCGATCAGTTTTTTCGTCTGCGCGGTTCACTGTGCCGCTGCTCGCGATGGCTCGGACGCTTATAATATATCCGCGCCCACGGCCCGCTCCACCGACCGCTTCACGTTGGCCATGCCGATGCCCAGCGAGCCGCTCTTACCCGGGATGAGAATGACCGCCGGGGTGAGGGCGTCCTTGTAGCGGTCCACCTCGCTTTGCATCTGCGCGGCGTACTGCTCGGTGAGATAGACCACGGCGTAGTCCTCCTTGGCCAGGCGGTGGAGGATGGTCTTGGCCTCCTCCACGGTGTCGGCGGGGAAGGTGTCGAGGCCCAGGGCCTGGAAGCCCAGGACGCTGTCCCGGTCTCCCAGCACTGCGATCTTCCAGTTAGGCATAGCTATCACGCAGCCTTTCCTCCAGGATGCTCCGGTCCAGCCCCGCCAGCTTGCCGGTGAGGATGACCCGGATGGCGGTGAACTCCGCCTCCTTGGCGTAGAGATAGCCCACCAGGGCCTGTTCGCCGAAGGGGACCGTCCGGCCGGTGCGGACCACCGACATCACGCCGTTGTCGCACGCGCGCTCAAAGGCGGTGAGGCTTCCGCCCTCCAGGGCGGAGGCGCCGATGGCCGCGGCCTCCTCCAGGGGCGTGCGCAGGAAGAGAGAGCTCAGCTCCCCGCCTCCGGCGGAGAGGAGCCGGTCGGTGCTCACGCTGCCGCCGGGTACCAGCACCTCCCGCAGCACCGACGCTCCGGCACCCATCCGGTGTACCCGGACCACCGCGCGCAGGTTGGCCGCGTCGATGGAGACCCGGGCGTACTCCAGCAGGAAGGAACTGCCGGTATCTTTCGCGGCCTGGAGCAGCTCCTCATAATAGGCCCGGTCCAGGATAAAGTCGGCCTTCTGGGGGTCGCCGGTCTGGGAGAGAGCCTCCCGGGCCTGCTCCGCGGCGGCGCGGAAGGTGGGGGAGGTGTGGGAGAGCTCCCCCTTCTCAAAGTCCTCCCGCAGCTGCGCCAGGTCGTAGCGGCCCGCGTCCAGCAGCAGCTGGGCTCCGTCCACGCCCCGGGCAGCGGCCTTGATGAGGACCTTGATGTTGTGATAATCGTATTTGATGCAGAACACGTCCAGCAGACGCTGGTCGGGAGCGACCTTGCGCAGCTCGGCCAGCAGCCCTTGCCGGGCCTGGGACAGCGCCCTCTCGATGACGGTGGGGGTGAGGGAGGGCAGATCCCCGTAGCCGCACTCGGCGAGGACCTTGGCGGCCTCGTCGGCGCTGCGGGCGTCCAGCATCCGCTCCATCCGCTCCCGGGTCAGCAGCCGGTTTTCCATGGCCCGGACCCGGGCGGAGATATGGAGATAATCATACTCGCTTGCTTTTTTCGCCACCTGGCGCCCTCCTTTCCGTCCGGTCACTCTCCATCGAAGAGTACCCCGGCCACCTCGGCGCCCAGGGTTTCACGGCCCAGACGCAGCAGAGCCTCGAAGGAGCAGTTGGTCTCCACCTGCTCGTTGCGCAGCACCAGGCCGCCGGACATGCTTCGGGTCTCCTCGGCCATGGTGAGCATGCCGGTGCCCGAGAGCAGTGCAGAGCCGGCGGTGACCACCTTGTCCAGCAGGGCCCCCGCCCGGGTCTCGGTGAGCTCGTCGGGCAGCTTGGGGGCCACCGCGCGGGCCAGGATGTCGTTGGCCCGGGTGACCACCTGCTTGCCGATGCGGTTGCGGTCCCTGGGGGAGAAGATCACCTGCTCCCGTCCGCTCACCGCGGCCTTTGCCGCCAGACCGGCCAGCAGGTCGATATAGTCGCTGTCCTCCATGGTGGTGAGTATCTCCAGAGCCCGGTCAAAGGCCGCGCTCACCATCTCCTGCTTGGTGGCCAGGGTCAGCTTGCGGCACTCCAGGGCGGCCACGCTCTCCAGCCGCTCCTGCCGCTGCGCCGCCTCAGTCTGGGCCCTCTGGAGCCGGGCGGCCTTCTCCGCCTCGGCCTGGGCCTGAGCCTGGGCGAGGATCTCCTGGGCCTGGGCCTGAGCCTGGGCGGTGAGATCGGCGATCTCCTGCCGGACGTCGGCGTCGATGCGCTCGGTGATTTTTTCAATTCCGTTCATGGCTTCCCGCCTTTCTCCGGTCTGTGCCGGACCATTACAGCTGGTACATCAGCACCAGCAGGATGGTGGCCACCAGGGACAAGATGGCGTAGAACTCCACGATGCCGCACAGGATGATACCCTTGGTGGACTCCTCAGGACGCTTGGCCACGATGTTGATGGAGGCGGCGGCCACGCGGCCCTGGGCGATGGCGGAGAGCAGGCCGCCCAGCGCGATGGGCAGGCAGGCGCAGAAGATGGCCAGGCCCTGGGAAACGGTGAGCTGCACCATGGAGCCGCCGAACACGTTGAGCTTGAGGAGCACCATGAACCAGGCCACGATGCCGTACAGGCCCTGGGTGCCGGGGAGCACCTGCAGGATCATGCACTTGGAGAAGCTCTCGGGCGCCTCGGCAATAACGCCGGTGGCGGCCTCACCGGTCATACCGGTGCCCTTGGCCGAGCCGATGCAGCACAGCGCCACCGCCAGGGCAGCGCCCAGATAGGCCAGTCCGATCCCGCCGAACGATGCAAAGAAACCTTCCATTGTCAATTCTCCTCCTTGATGATATCCACATATTTGGTCTGGATGGACAGGGGTTTGTAGGGCTTGCCGCCCTCCTTATAAAAACGTCCGAAGAACTCCAGGCACTGCAGCCGGAGGTCGTGGACGTAGCCGCCCAGCAGGCTCAGAGCCAGGTTGAGGGCGTTGCCCAGCAGCGAGATGATGAGAAACAGCACCACGTTGCCGAAGGTGGCGCCCAGGGTGTTGAAGACCTGGGCGATAACACTGCCCGAGACCATGAGGGCCATCAGGCGGATATAGGACAGGGTGTCGCTGAAAAAGCCGGTGACGCCGTTGTAGAGGATACCCACGAAGCTGGTGACCTTGCCAAAGCCCCTGGCCTTCCGGGTGCCGCCCAGGGCCAGCATCAGAAAGCCCACGATGAGCAGTCCCTGGCCCACGGTGGTGAGGACCGCCGGCGCACCGGCGACCATCATGCCCGAGACCATGAGACCCAGGCCCAGCAGCACGATCCACCAGGAGATCTCCCCAAACAGCGCGTCCAAAAACTCGCCCTCCTGGGTCTTCTTCACCACGCTCACCGTCATGCCGGTGAGGATCTGCAAAAAGCCCAGCACCAGGGAGCCGATCATGATGACCACAATGTCGTCCAGGGGGGTGAAGAGGGCGGGCATCTCAAAGGTGCTGCCCGGGTCCACGATGGACAGGAGCTGCGGGATAAAGTCCCCGAAGAAGCCGCCGCTCAGAGCGCCCCAGATAAAGGTGCTGATGCCGCACCAGAGGATCATCTCCATAAAGGCGCTGTTTTTGGGCCGCACCCGCAGCAGCACGAAGAGGGAGGCGGCCACCATCAGAATGCCGTATCCCATGTCGGCCAGCATCATCCCGAAGAAGAGGATGAAGAAGGGGGCCATCAGGGGGTTGGGGTCCACCCCGTCGTAGGCGGGGAGGGAGTACATCTCGGTGATGACGTTCATGGACCGGGTGAAGAGGTTGTTTTTCAGCTTGACGGGTACCTCCGGGTAATCCTCCGGGGCGGGGTCGGCGGTCTCCCAAGCGCAGACATAGCCCGATAGAGCCTGCTCAAGGGAGTGCACCTCGCTCTCGGGCACCCAGCCCCGCAGGAAGAAGGCCGCCTGAGAGGAGAGCAGCCGCCCCTTGACCTCCTGGCGCTGCACGTCCTGGCTGAGGCGGTCCTGGTACCGCTCCATGGCGAAGCGGTGCTCCCGCTGGGAGAGAATGACATTGCGGGCGTCCTCCGCCTGGCCGGAGAGTTCCAGGAGCTTCTTTTCGATGACGGCGGTGTTCTCCTTGGCGGTGCCCGTCCACCCCCGCAGGGTGGCGCGGACGAAGCCACGCTCCTTGAGCAGGGCGAAGAAGGGCTCCTCCACACTGCGGTGGCATACCGCCAGCAGATACTGCGCGTCCCGGTCCCGGCCCGCCCGCTCCAGCTCGTAGAGGTCGGTGAGGGCGCCCAGCTCGGCGCCCAGGGCGTCCCAGTCGGTGCGCACAGGCAGGGTGCCGAAGACCACCGCCACGTCTTTGGTGGAGGAACTCTCCAGCGGCACGTCCAGCTCCAGCCAGGGGGAGAGAGCCTCCTTCTGGGTGCGCAGACGGCCCTCTTCTGCGGCGATGGCGGCCAGACGTCTCTCCTGTTCGTCAATGGTCTGGGCGGCCTGGCGGGCCTCAAGGGCGGCCTCCTCGTCGAAGAGCTCCCCCTCGGAGATCTGAGGCCGGGTCTTCAAAAGCCCACCCTTCTCCTTGTCGTACCGGTCCAGGATGCGCAGAGCCGCGCTCAGCGCCGCGGCCTCCGCCTTGGCGGCGGCGAGGGCGCCGTCGTCAGTCCGGGTGAGAAGGCTCAGAGCCTCCTCGTCCGCCTCACCGTCGGGCTCCTCCACCTCCACGCAGCCCAGGCTCTGGAGCCGCCGCAGCAGCTCCTCCCGGTCCGGCGCCATGCCTACCAGGGAAAGGCGCTTCATTTTTACGATAGCCATCTCAGTCGCTCACGACCCTTCTCACAATGCGCTGCGCAGCTTCGTCCAGCCGCGTCCGGGCCTTCTGACGCAGAGCGTCGCATTCCCGCTCGTTCTCCTCCAGAAGCTCCCGCCGCCGCGCCGCCGCGCGCTCCTCGGCCTGGGCCATGAGGACTTTTGCCTGCGCCTCGGCCTCCGCCTGGGCCGCTTGGAGCAGCTCTTTGCCGGAACGCTGGGCATCGCTGACCACTTGTCTGGCCTGTGCCGCGGCGGCCTCTTTTTTCTCTTGGGCCTCCCGCTCGGTCTCGGTCACCTGTTTGATCGCGTCCAGTGACAATGGGTTCACCGCCTTTCTGAAAATCTTCGCACGGATTATTTATCATGATACCCTACGACCTGTGAAATTTCAAGGCGAAACATGAATTTTTTACCTGAATATACATTCATGTTGAAAGACAAAAAACTTTCGATTGCAAAAATAAAAAGGAAAACCGAGATATACGAGAAGAATAAGATGAAAAATGCAAGACGGTCGGATTTGTCGTGAAAGCTGCGGAAGAGGCAAAAAAGGGGAGAGAGGAACAGAAAAGGGACGCAGGAAAACCTGCGTCCCTTAGTATGTTCAAGTAGTCGGTATCATAGCCCAGCTGCCCTGGATGTCGCCCTGATTGGGCCCCATCTGCACACAATTCACGCCGCTTTCCTCCAGACCGGCCGCTTCCAGGAGAGCGGCGTAATCGGTCTCGCCGTCGCCGGAGAGCCAGACCCGGTCGGCATAGCGGGTGAGCAGGGCAATGCTCTGGCCGCTGAGCGGGTCGCTGTCCTCGGAAACGGCCTGGGCGGTGGAGACGATGGACAGCTTCACGTCGTACTCTTCCAGGGCTTCCCGGATGGCCTGGTAGCAGGCCTCCACCTCCTGCTCCAGCGTGTCCGGGTCGTAATTGTCCTCCCCCACGCGGATCTTGGAGAGGTCGCCCCGGGTGGGGTAGCCGGCGTTATCCAGCAAGATCTCGTCAAAGCCCAGCTGAGCCAGCTCCACGCACACGCCGGCCAGATAATCCCGCACGCTCTCGCTGCCTGGGTTTGCCCAGCGGATGCGCTCGTCGTCCTTATAATTGCCGGAGTTTGAACGCAGGGCCATGCCGTTTTGGTAGTAGGGCAGGGCGTTGTCCCGGAAGCAGGAGACCCGGGCGATGGTGTAGAGTTCCCCTTCGTTGAGGGTACGGATGGCGTCGTTAAGGTCGGGGGAGGAGGCCGAGGCGCGGATGTCCATGGCCAGCTTTAGGTCGGAGACATAGCCCAGGCTGCCGTCGTCGGCCTTCATGTCGAAGAGCGCGGCGTTGCCGCCGGACTGTTCCACAAGCTGGGCCGCGGTGCCGTCATAGAGGGCCTCCCGGGGCAGAGCCACCGCGTGGAGGTACTCCTGGGACGGGACAGGGGAAGCGGAGGGCGAGGGAGAGGGGGTGGTCACCACGGGCAGAGGGGTGGCCGAGGGGCCGCCCGAGGACGGGGGCGCATCCTCGTCCTGGAAGAAGGGAGGCTCAAAGCGGATGCCGTCGGCAGAGATGACCATGTACCGCTGCAGGAACAAAAACGCGGCCAGCAGCACGGCCAAGACCACCAGCAGCAGCACGATGATGACCTTGAGCGCGGAGCGCAGCCGGGAGCGCCCGCGATAGGAGTCGTATCCGTAGGATTTCATAGCGCACCCTCTTATAGATAGACTGCCGGCGTCACATCCCCGGGGCAGCGCCGGCGCTGCCGCCTATAAGGTCAGATTAGCACATTTTTCCCTAAATGGCAAGGGAGGGCCGTCAGGGCTCGTCCTTTGCCAGGGCGGCGTCCAGCAGCTCCAGCCCGGCGAGGATCTTTTCCTGCTCCTCCTCTTCCAGCGTGTCCATCAGGGAGGAGAAATATCCCCCCGCGTTGGTCTGGGCCTGGGAGCGCAGCTGGAGGTAGCGCTCGGTGGCGCTCACATAGATGACCCGGCGGTCGGTATCGCTCCGCTCCCGGACGGCCAATCCCAGCCGTTCCAGCCGGTCCACAATGCCGGAAATGGTGGAGTTGGCGCTGCCGGTCCGCTGGGCCAGGGTGCTGATGGGCACCGGACCGTCGGTGCCAAGGGCGGAGAGGACCATGGCCTGGGGAAAGGTGAGATTGAGCTTGCCGAAATGGCGGCGGAAATGATGGGACATATGCTGTGTCACCTGGAGGTAACGCTTGAGGATCTCGTCGGAACGGTTCACGGGAAAGGCTCCTTTCTCCGGCCTGGACGGGCCGGGTGGATCATGTCTTTTCGGACAAAATATAACGTAAGGTAAGCATACCGCCCCCTTTTTTCCCTGTCAACCGACATAACGGAACATTCACGGAATGTTTACATCAGCGTACCGGACACGGGAAAAGAGGCGCGGCCATTTTAGCCGCGCCCCTTATACCAGAGCCCAGTTGAGCAGGAGGAGCAGTCCCAGGCCGGGGACCCCCAGCACCCCCAGCACCAGGGCGTTGAACAGGTTTACCCCCAGGCTCACGCCGATGGAAGGACCCACGCCGCTCAAAGCAAACAAAACGGCCAAGCCCAGCCCCGTGCGGCCCGCCAGGCCCAGCAGCCATTTCGCCGGCCGCCGCAGGACAACCAGCACCAGCAGCACCCCCAGAGCGCCCAGCACCCAGGGCAGAGCGGTCAAGAGTTCCGCCACGCCTTCCACCTCCAAAGCTCGGTTTTGCCAGGACCCTGGCCGGCTTTCTCCGGTGTGCTCAGGCCCCTTGCTCCTCCTGTGCCTCCAGCTCCTTGACGCGCCGGAGCAGATAGGAGTAGCGGGCCTGGAGGGCGTTGATCTCAAAGACGTAGGACTCGATGAGATCGCCGTCGCTGGCGGCGTTGAAGCCTGCGTAAGCCTGGGCGATGAGCGCCCTGGTCTGGGAGAGCCCTTCCAGCAGCGCCTGGCGTTCCTCCCACGCCTCGCCCCGTGCCCGACCCCGGCCGGGGACAGATTTTCTTACCGGTAATGCCATCCTGGACCGCCTCCTTGCCCTTTCAATTCAATGTATGGAAAGTGTGGACAAATATGACAGCTTCTATACACTCCCGGGCAGATCTTTCCAGGCATGGAGCGCCGCGCAGAGCACATACTACCCTCGGACAGGACATAGCGCACTCCTTTTAAGCCGGTGCCAGGCAGCACCTGCGGCTGGCCCGAAAGGGCAGGCCGAAAGGGCCGCCCTTCGGGCGAAAGGCGAAAGGAGACGGGCAGGGACGGACGTTTCAGGTAAACGCAGCCTCCCACCCATGAGCGCGGGAGAACGCTCCCAACCTGTCCCGCCCGCCTCCGCACACCGGAGTGCGCCGCGATAAAAGGACGCCGCCGGAGCAGTCGCTCCGGCGGCGTCTCCTTTTGCGCCGTGAGAGGGAGAGAGATCAGGCGGGGTGGTCCCCCTTGGGGCCCGGAAGGATACAGGCCACGCTGAATCCGACCAAAGCTCCGCCCAGCACCGCCGCGGCCCCCTGGGCGGTGGAGGCGGTGTAATAGAAGGGGAAGAGCATCCCCACGGTCTGAAGGCTGAGAAAATGGAAGGCCAGCCAGAGCAGGAACACGGCCACCAGCAGCTGTACCACCACCAGGGGCCAAATGCGCCTGGGCGGCGGGGTGAGGCACAGCCCCAGCAGCAGCCCGCCGATGGACGGCAGCAGGGGGGACCAGGTGTGGATCGTCCTGTAAAGCAGGGCGGGGTTGCGCAGGATGACGTACTCCCAGCAGTAGGTCCAGCCCCAGTAGGCAGCGAAGAGGACGAGGGCGATGAGGAGAGCAAGCAGAGTGCGGTATGGCAGCAGTCGTTTCATATCTCGGCACCTCCTGTCAGGTCAGTACGAGCGATATGCGCCTGTGCCGGGCCGCGCGCCCGGCGGTCATATCCGGTCCATGGGGTCCAGCTCCTCTCCGAAAAATAACTGCACTTTATTTTACTCCAGATTGGGAAAAATGTCAATTTTTTTACAAATATAGGAGGAAAATTTGGGCTCTACGCACAAATGGAAAGAGGCGGCCTCTCAGCTGCCTCTTTCCTTGACAGGCAAGGACCTTTGGCGCTAAAATATACCATGAAAAATTATGGACTGCGAGGAAACACCAATGGCCAAAGCAAGCAAATCCTACGGCAATGAATCTATTTCCTCCCTGAAGGGAGCCGACCGGGTCCGCAAGCGCCCGGCGGTTATCTTCGGCTCCGATGGTCTGGAGGGCTGCGAGCACGCGGTCTTTGAGATCCTGAGCAACGCCATCGATGAGGCCAGGGAGGGTCACGGCAGCGTCATCACCGTCACCCGATACGAGGATAAGTCCATCGAGGTGGAGGATTTCGGCCGGGGCTGCCCCGTGGACTGGAACGAGACGGAGCAGAAGTACAACTGGGAGCTGGTGTTCTGCGAGCTGTACGCCGGCGGCAAGTATAACAACAACGACGGCGACAACTACGAGTACTCCCTGGGCCTGAACGGTCTGGGCTCCTGCGCCACTCAGTACGCCAGCGAGTACTTCGACGCCGTCATCCACCGGGACGGCTTTGAGTATTCCCTCCACTTTGAAAAGGGCGAGAATATCGGGGGACTGAAGAAAGAGCCCTATGCGGGCAAGAAGACCGGCTCCAAATTCCGCTGGAAGCCCGACTTGGAGGTCTTTACCGACATCGATATCCCGGTGGACTATTTCCTGGATGTGATGAAGCGCCAGGCGGTGGTCAACGCCGGGGTCACCTTCCGATTCCGCAACCAGGTGGGGGGCAAGTTTGAGACCACCGAGTTTCAGTATGAAAACGGCATTGAGGACTATGTTAAGGAGCTCGCCGGGGAGAATTCCCTCACCCAGAGCGTATTCTGGCAGACCGAGCGCCGTGGCCGGGACCGGGAGGACAAGCCGGAATACAAGGTGAAGCTGAGCGTGTCCTTCTGCTTTTCCAACACGGTGCAGATCATCGAGCACTACCACAACTCTTCCTGGCTGGAGCACGGCGGCAGCCCTGAAAAGGCCATGCGTTCGGCCTTCGTCTCTGCCATCGACGGCTACCTGAAAGCCCAAGGCAAGTACCAGAAGAGCGAGAGCAAGATCACCTGGAACGACATCCAGGACTGCCTCATCCTGGTGAGCAACAACTTCTCCACCCAGACCTCCTACGAGAACCAGACCAAGAAGGCCATCAACAACAAGTTCGTCCAGGAGGCCATGACCGACTTCCTCAAGAGCCAGATGGAGGTCTACTTCATCGAAAACCCCTTCGACGCCCAGAAGATCGGCGAGCAGGTGCTCATCAACAAGCGCTCCCGGGAAAACGCCGAGAAGGCTCGGCTCAACATCAAGAAGAAGCTCTCGGGCAGCGTGGACATCTCCAACCGGGTGCAGAAGTTCGTGGACTGCCGCACCAAGGATACCGAGCGGCGGGAACTCTACATCGTGGAGGGCGACAGCGCCATGGGCGCCGTCAAGCTCAGCCGGGATGCCGAGTTCCAGGGCATCATGCCGGTGCGGGGCAAGATTTTGAACTGCCTCAAGGCCGATTACGGCAAGATCTTCAAGAGCGAGATCATCACCGACCTCTTGAAGGTGCTGGGCTGCGGTGTGGAGGTCAGCGACAAACGCGCCAAGGACCTGGCCGCCTTTGACCTGATGAACCTCCGTTGGAATAAGGTGGTCATCTGCACCGATGCCGACGTGGACGGCTTCCAGATCCGCACCCTTATCCTCACCATGCTCTACCGCCTCACCCCCACCCTTATCCAGCGGGGGTATGTATATATCGCCGAGTCTCCCCTCTACGAGATCAACTGCAAGGAGAAGACCTGGTTTGCCTACTCCGACAAGGAGAAAAACGATATTGTGCGGGAACTGGAGGGCAAAAAGTACACCATCGCCCGGTCCAAGGGCCTGGGTGAGAACGAGCCGGACATGATGTGGCTGACCACCATGAACCCAGAGACCAGGCGCCTCATCAAGGTCATGCCCGAGGACGTGGAGCGCACCGCCGCCGTTTTCGACCTGCTGCTGGGGGACAACCTCCAGGGGCGGAAGGACCATATCGCAGATAATGGGTACAAGTATCTGGAACTGGCGGATATTTCGTAAAGCCGGGCGGCATATCCAGAAACAACCCTTTGAAAAGGATGGAAGCCAATGGCCAAGAAGAAAGCCCCCGAGGAGGGGGCCAAAAAGGTAAATAACCCCAACGTCATGGGCCTGCGGCCCGAGGTGCTGGAGCAGCCCATCACCCAGACGCTGGAACTCAACTACATGCCCTACGCCATGAGCGTCATCGTCTCCCGGGCCATCCCGGAGATCGACGGCTTCAAGCCCTCCCACCGCAAGCTTCTCTACACCATGTATCAGATGAAGCTGCTCTCGGGCAGCCGCACCAAGAGCGCCAACATCGTGGGTCAGACCATGAAGCTCAATCCCCACGGCGACGCCGCCATCTACGACACCATGGTCCGCCTCTCCCGGGGCTACGGGGCCCTGCTCCACCCCTTCGTGGACTCCAAGGGCAACTTCGGTAAGGTCTATTCCCGGGACATGGCCTGGGCCGCCAGCCGGTATACCGAGGCCCGACTGGACCCCATCTGCGCCGAGCTTTTCCGGGACATCGACCAGGACACCGTGGACTTTGTGGACAACTACGACGGCTCCATGCAGGAGCCCGCCCTTCTGCCCACCACCTTCCCCAACGTGTTGGTCTCGGCCAACATGGGTATCGCCGTGGGCATGGCCAGCAATATCTGTGGCTTCAACCTGGGGGAGGTGTGCGACGCAGCGGCTGCATACCTCAAGAACCCGGGGGTGGATCTCACCACCGTCCTCAAGGCCCCTGACTTCCCCACCGGCGGCGAGCTGCTCTACGACGCCGCCGAGATGGCCCAGATCTACAGCACCGGCCGGGGCTCCTTCAAGGTGCGCGCCCGCTGGCGCTACCTCAAGAGCGAGAACATCATCGAGATCTATGAGATCCCCTACTCCACCACCGTGGAGGCGGTGATGGACAAGGTCTCCGAGCTCATTAAGACCGGAAAGGTCAAGGAGATCGCCGATATGCGCGATGAGACCGACCTGAACGGTTTGAAGCTGACCATCGACCTCAAGCGGGGCACAGATCCTGACAAGCTCATGCTCAAGCTCTTCCGCACCACCCCTCTTATGGACTCCTTTGGCTGCAACTTCAACATTCTCATCGCCGGTATGCCCCGGGTCATGGGGGTGGCCGAGATCCTGGAGGAGTGGAGCGCCTGGCGGATGGACGGGGTGCGCCGGCGCACCTTCTTCGTCATGAAGAAGAAGGAGGACAAGCTCCACCTTCTCAAGGGCCTCAAGAAGATCCTGCTGGACATCGACCGGGCCATCAAGATCATCCGGGACACCGAGGAGGACGCCGAGGTGGTGCCCAACTTGATGATCGGCTTTGGCATCGACTCCACCCAGGCCGAGTATGTGGCCGACATCAAGCTGCGCAACATCAACAAGGAGTATATCCTCAAGCGTATTGAGGAAACCTCAACCCTGGAGGAGGAGATCGCCGACCTCAGGGACATCGTGGAAAACCCCGGCCGCATCAAGAAGATCATCATAGAGGAGCTTGCGGCGGTCAAGAAGAAATACGCTCAGCCCCGCCGCACCGAGATCGTCTATGAGTACCAGACCGCCGCCGAGACAGACGAGGCCGAGGAGGTCCCAGACTACCCGGTGACCGCCTTCCTCTCCCGGGAGGGCTATTTCAAGAAGATCACCCCCGCCTCTCTGCGCATGAACAGCGAGCAGAAGTACAAGGAGGGAGACGGCGGCTGGCTGGAGTGGGAGTGTACCAACCGGGACGAGCTGCTGGTCTTCACCGACAAGCAGCAGTGCTACAAAAGCCGCCTAAGCGATTTCGACGATGCCAAGGCCAGCGTCCTGGGCGATTATCTGCCCACCAAGCTGGGCATGGAGCCGGGGGAGAACGTGGTGTGGGCCTGCCTGAGCGGGGATTACACCGGGCACCTGCTCTTCTTCTTCCAAAACGGCAAGGCGGCCCGGGTGGAGCTCTCGGCCTACCAGACCCAGACCCGGCGCAAGAAGCTCACCGGTGCATACAGCGACAAGTCACCTCTGGCCGCGGCCTTCCTGCTGCGGGAGGACCTGGAGCTGGCGGTGGTCTCCACCGAGGGCCGGTGCCTCGTCTTCCACACCGCCGTCCTGAGCCCCAAGACCACCCGGTCTACCCAAGGAGTCAACGTGATGACCCTCAAGCCCAAGTACCGTGTAGACTGGGTCAAGCCGCTCTCCCAGACCCAGATCGTCAATCCCGCCCGCTACCGGGCCCGGTCCCTTCCCATCGCCGGCGCGCTCCTGCGGGAGGAGGACCGGGGAGAGGAGCAGCTCACCCTGCTCTGAGACGCCGGACACGCAGCCCAAACCCGCCGGGGGCACGCGCCCCGCGGCAAGTGTGAGAGGGAGTCATGAAACTGAAATCCAAAATCTTTTCCCTGGGGTGGTCCTATCTGATGATCACCCTGGCCTCGGCCTTCTACGCCGTGGGCTTCAACTGGTGCTACAAGCCAAACGACATCGGCTTCGGCGGCATCACCGGCGTGGGCCAGATCATCAACTTCTTCCTGCCCTGGGCCCCCATCGGCACGGTGGTCATCATCCTCAACGTGCCGCTGTTCATCCTGGGCTGGCGGCTGCTGGGAGGACATCTGCTTTTCTCCTCCCTGTATGCCATGTTCATCTCCTCGGTGTTCATCGACCTGACCGACAGCCTGTGGACCTTTGAGGCCATGGACCCCCTGCTGGCCTGCATCTTCGGCGGCGTGCTCATGGGCGCCTCCCTGGGCATGGTCTTCCGGCAGGGTGCCACCACCGGCGGCACCGACCTCATCGCCCGGCTGCTCAAGCTGAAAATCGGGTGGCTCCCCATGGGGAACCTGCTCATGGCCACCGACCTGGTGGTCATCGTGGCCACGGCCCTGGCCTTCGGCAGCGTGTACAGTGCCCTGTATGGCCTGGTGGCCCTGTATATCGCCTCCATCGTCATGGACCGCATGCTCTACGGCATGGACAGCGCCAAGGTGGCCTATATCATCAGCGATTCCTACCGCACCATTTCCGACGCCCTGGTGCGGGACCTGGACCGGGGCGTGACCATCCTCCAGGGCGAGGGGGCCTACTCCGGGACGGAGAAAAAGGTGCTCATGTGTGCCTTCAAGCAGCGGCAGATCGTGCCCATCAAGAAACTGGTCAAGGAGATCGATCCCTCCGCCTTTGTCATCGTGTGCGACGCCCATGAGGTGCTGGGGGACGGCTTCCGGGAGTTTAGGCAAAACGATCTCTGATCGGGCCCTTGTCCGGCCAGAGGGGAAAATGAAAGGAGCGAGCTTTATGGCAGACATTGCGAAACTGCGGGAGAACCTGGAACGGCGGGGCTTCGCCACCGCCTGCTTTGCCACGGCGGAGGAGGCCGTGGCCTATCTGGACGGTAAGATCGACGGGAAAAGCGTGGGCTGCGGCGGCTCCGTGACCGTGCGGGACATGGGCCTGATGGAGAAGCTGCGCACCCACAATGAGGTCCTCTGGCACTGGGATGCCCAGAAGCCCGCAGCCCCTGCAGACGCCATGGCCACCGAGGTCTATCTTACCTCCATGAACGGCGTGGCTGAGACCGGAGAGCTCGTCAACATCGACGGCACCGGCAACCGGGTGGCCTCCACCTGCTTCGGCCACCGGGAGCTGTACATCATCATCGGCGTCAACAAGATCGCCCCAGACTACGAGGGCGCCCTCTGGCGGGCCCGGAACATCGCCGCGCCCAAGAACGCGCAGCGGCTGGGGAGAAAGACCCCCTGCGCCGCCAAGGCCGACAAGTGCTACGACTGCCAAAGCCCCGAGCGCATCTGCCGGGCCCTCACCGTTCTATGGGAAAAGCCCACCTGCTTTGCCCACGCGGAAGTGGTCATCGTGGAGCAGGAGCTGGGCTACTGAGGGAGATATGAGGGGAAAAACGCGCGCCTGTCTGGCCCTGGCGCTCTCGGCAATGCTTGTCCTGAGCGGCTGCGCGGCCATGCTGGAGCAGACCTATGTGCGGGTGGAGCGCTCGGAGGACCAGCTCTCCGTGGGAGAGGGTAGCTCCGCTGCGGAGGTGAGCAGCCGCGCCGAGCTGACCACTGCCGTGCTCAACCTGGTGCGCCAGGGGGTGGAGCAGGGGACGGTACGGCTCATGGACTACCGGGGCGACGTGGAGAGCGACCTGGCGGGAGCCTGCCTGGAGGTGGCTCAGGAGGACCCCCTGGGCGCCTATGCCGTGGAGAGCATCAAGTACGACTATGTGCGGGTCATCTCCCACTATGAGGCCAACATTTACATCACCTACCGCCGCACCCAGGAGCAGGTGGCTGCCATCGCCAAGGTCACCGGCTCCAGCGCCATCCGTACCGAGCTGCGCGCCGCGCTGGCGGAGTTCCGGGGCGAGGTAGTGCTCCAGATCAGCTACTTCAATGAAGACGAGGAGTACATCCGGGAGCTGGCCCGGCAGGCCTATTATGAGACGCCGGTGGCGGCTCTGGGGGAGCCGGGTATCGCCGTGACCCTCTATCCGGACCAGGCCACTGGATACCGGCGCATCGTGGAGATCCGGCTGGCCTATTCCCGGCCGGCGGACGAGCTGCGCCGGCTGAGTGTGGAGCTGGCCACTGCGGCGGAGACCCTGACCGGGGCGCTGACAGCGTACAGCGAAGGAGATGAGAGCCTTCGGGCGGCGTACAACGCCCTGCGGGGGACGGCCACCTATATTCCGGCCCTGTCGGAGAACCAGGGAGAGGCGGCCAACACCGCCTGGCACGCCCTGGTGGCCGGAGAGGCAGACAGCGAGGGGATGGCTCTGGCCTTTGCCCTGCTCTGTCAGAGGCAGGGAAGGGAGTGCATGGTGGTGCGCGGTACCCTGGACGGTTTGCCCCACTTCTGGAACATTATCCGGCTGGAAAACGGGGAGTACCGGCATGTGGACGCCAGCAGAGCCGACGGCTTTGCCCTCTCTGACGCCCAGCTGCTCTCCCAGGGTTACGCCTGGGATAGGGAGGACAGCAATATCCCCCTGTGCGGCGAACAGCCCGCCGTTCAGACGGAGGAACAGACTGAGACAGACGTTTTTGTGGAAAATAAAAATTGACCCTTGACAGACGGGGAGAAAGTGGTTATAATACTCCCTGTCGCTGCAGGTGTAGCTCATCTGGTAGAGCGCCACCTTGCCAAGGTGGAGGTAGCGAGTTCGAGCCTCGTCACCTGCTCCATATAAGAAAAACGGACTGCTTTTGC
>LBJMR02800__coassemble_536_pt1 | contig 24460 bp, 31 predicted proteins | sample LBJMR02800__metabat2_low_PE_006 | metagenome-assembled genome bin LBJMR02800 | reverse complement strand
GCTTGAATGGCATTCAAGAGGTCAGCGGTTCGATCCCGCTTATCTCCACCAAAACCACCGAAAACGACTTGTTTTCGGTGGTTTTCCTTTTCTAAAAGTTTTGGGAAATTTTTAATATTGCGTGATATTTCCCTCTATTTCAAATCTATTTCAAAATCCGATTTTCAAAAGCCGGTCGGCGGATTCTGAATTTTACAGAATTCCCCCTGATGTTTGTGCATCAGGGGGAATTTTTCTGTATTTTGTTCAGGAATTGCCATGCCAGTCTCTCTATTGGTTTTACGCTTTCCCCAGGTTTACCGCGAACCGATACAGCACGGTGACAAGTTCTTCTCTGGTCAGCTGTCGCTTCCACTGGTAGTCGGGGGTTCCGTCAGGTAGCGTCCCTGCGCCCTGGAAGAGGCCGATGGAGACAGCCCAGTCTCTGGCCTCCTGGCTCCATGCCCCTGCTTCGTTCGACACGCTTCCACCTCCTTCCGTGGCCTTAGAGGCATAGTCCGGCAGGCAGTAGCCGCGGATACAGCGGCCGTTGATTTGGAGGGTGCGGCAGGCTACGGCGTTTCCGTTGTTGCCCTCGATGATGGTGAGGGCGGTACCGTTGACGGCGGCCACCATGCCGACGTGGTCGGCGTTTCCGAGGTTATCGCCTGCGCCGGTGTCCTGCCAATCATACATGATGATATCGCCGATCTGGGGGACGTATGCGTCGTCCTCAATCCACTGGCCGCGTTCTGCGTACAGCTCGATCATACGGGGGCAGCTGCACTCGGGCAGGATCACATCGGTCATACCCAGAGCCTGGCCGACGGCGGACACCGTGGCGGCGCACCACTCGTCGGAGTATTTCAGCGCATAGCCGACAGGAAGAGGGCGGATGGCGTTGTAGAGGTCCACGATCTGCCGGTAGCGTCCGTCGGCCTCGGAGTAGCCCAGCCAATCCTTAAACTTGGCGACGGCCTTCTTCCGGAGTTCCAGCTCAGTCACTCTGCGTCTCCCCTTTCGCCGGAGCGGGAAGCGCCGGAACGTTGACCGTCTTGGACATACTCACAAGCGCATCAATCAAATTGGAAAGGGCGTCGCTGTCAACAGGATAGTTAATATATTCCGCGCTGGTCTTCACCATGGCCATGACCCACTCTTTCCGGGTCGCGCCGTCCTTAAATTTCAGCTCGGCCTCCTGGATCAGGTCAACAGCCAGGCCGAGGAACGCGCCCCAGTTTTTCTCCTGGGCGGCCTGCTTTGCGTACTGCCCCAGTTTGACCGCCAGCGGAATACAGGCGGCGAGGCCTGTAAGGATCGATACGATCATGGATACGATTTGTTCAACAGTCATATGTATGCTCCCTTCTTATTTATCCGGCAAAAAGTCGTTTTTCTGCTGCCGCTCGTCGTACACGCGCCCGATGTTGTGGATGGCATGGACGGCCCGCTCGTTGGGATAATCCTTGTGGGTTTTACAGTAGCTGTTGTACCAGTCGATGGCCGCCAACGCCTCCCAGAACTCCTCCCGGGTGTGCTTCTCCCCGTTCATCAGCTGCCGGTTAAATGTGAGGATGAACGCACGCTTTCCATCGGCCTTTGCGGCCTCGTCTTTTTCGATATGCCCGTCCAGCCTCTGCCGCATCGCCTCCACCTGCTCCAGCACCTCGGCGTTGATGGCCCGGCCAATTCTCTTCGCAATCCAACTCCAGGGATTTAGCTGCACAGGCGCGATCTGGATCAGGGAGAGAAGAACAACTGTAACGCCGCCGCCCCCAAGCAGGATATCTCGAATATCCATTACTCAGGAACCACCTCCCAACCGGCGGGGTAGGCGTCCGGAGACCAGGTGTTGCCGTCGATCTTGGAGCGGTACAGGACGCCGTTATACCGAACAATGTCGCCGGTGTTGTAAGCATCATGGGAGCCGCTGGGCTGCACCCAGTCTGGGTATTCCGTCGGGCCGGTGTCGGGATCAGGACCAGGGTCGGGAACGACGGTTCCGCCGCTTACCGCTTTCCATCCTGCCGGGTATGCGTCCGGACTCCAGACGTTTCCGTCAATCAGCGACTCATAAAGCGTCCCATTGTAGTTGACAACATCGCCCTTGTTGTATGCGTCGTGGGCACCGGACGGCTGCGCCCAAATGGGGTAGCCGGAATCGTCGAGGCCAAATGCGGTATAGAGGCTCTCAGTGCCGGTCCCGGGCGGATAGATGGACTGGCTCATGTGGGACTGTGCCACTTTGTAGAGTTGGGGGTCCCCAACCGGGTTTGTGCCGTAGGAAATCACCGTCCCAGCGGTATAGTATTGATCCGGAGACCATACAGGGAATACCGCCGCGATCTCCAAGGCCTTTTCATCTGCCAAGGTAGCGGCAAACATTTGGAGCGCTTTTCGCAGCTGTTCCGCTGCCAGCAGTCTGTCCATCAAATCACCCCCAGCAGCGTATTGAGTACGTCGCTATCGGACGCGGCGGACGGCGCTTCCGGGTGCGCGGCCTTCCAGGCGGCCCAGGCGTCCGGGTCCGGCGTGATGGTGTAACCGATGGAGCCGTCGGGCTGCCGGTTTTCTTCCACCTTTACAAAGCCGCCGTACTGGATCACCATGTCGCGCTGCTCTTCCGAGATACGGATCAGTCCGTCACCGGGGCGATCCTGCGGGGGCGGATAGGCCCCCGACTCGTTGGGTGAGAGGTTGAGATAATAGGTCATGTCTGCACCGCCTTTCCGATGGCTACATATGAGTAGGATTTGCCCTGGACGTTGAGCTGCTTGGCCGCGCTGGTGGAGTACCACTTGGCCGTGGTCCCCTGGATGTAGGCGTCGCTGGTCCCGCCGCTGGGCGAGGTGTTGGAAATCGTAAGCCCAACGTCGCCGCCGGACAGGATCACAAGCTCCGGCGTGAAGCTGAAGGTCAGCGTGTTGGGGCTGCTGCTGCCAAAGGTACCGGTACCGGTGTAGGAGCCGGTGGCCATCACCGCCGTGCTAAGCAGCGGCAGCAGAAGCTCCAGGGCCTTGTCCATGGTCCCGCCCCAGACTGTAGGCACGCGGATGCACTCGGCGAGGGTGGGCGGCATGAGGTTTTTGCCCTCCACCTGGATCTGGGCCGGGCCGCCGTCTTCCGGGAACAGAACAACCTTCTTGTCATAGGTCCAGGTGCGGGTAGCGCTGACCTGTCCGCCGGAGGTGTTGACAGATGCCTGGATCTTAACGGTACCCGCTCCGGTGGGAAGATCCATGACGGGGATCGTGTAGGCGAAGCCGCTCTGCACGCTCACCGTGGCCACCAGCTGACCATTGACGTAGCGTTCCACGGAAATGGGGTTTCCGGTGTCAGACGACACCGTATAGCCGATGTCCGCCGTCAGGGTACCGAGGTACCCATCCGTGCCGGAGATCACCAGGGCAGATGCCGAGATCACGGGGATTGACGGGCTGGTTTTGTATGTACCGTATTGGCCGTTGGCGCCGCCCTTGACGCGGTACTGCACCGTGGACCAGCTGCCGGACGGCGTGTCGGTATAGCTCTTGTTGGCGCCGGAATAGATCTGCGTCCAGCTGCCGCTGTTGACCCTCCTCTCCAGGATGTACGTTGTGGCGGCAGGCGCGGCGCTCCAGGAAATCGGGACGGTCTGCCCCTCCATGATCTGGCTGGGGACGGTCAGCTTGTCGATGGTGTACGGCAGGATCGTGACTGCGGTGCTAGTGGTGTAGCCGCTGACGATGCCGACCTTGACAGTGGCCACCTGGTAGCGGACGCTGTTCCACACGCCTGCTGTGTCGCTGTAGCTGGTCTGGGTCCCGGTGTAGACCGTCTCCCAGGCGCTGCCGTCCACAGACCGCTGAAGCTGGTAGGACTCCGCGCCGGATACCGCAGACCAGGAGACAGCAATGGACGAGCCGGTGGGTATGGAGGTTGTCGGTACCGTGATGGATGCAGGCGGGGTTGGATAGAGTGACGCAATGATATTGTTGTTGTCGTCCACGATGACGTCTGGGTCCATGATGATTGTAGGGAGAACCCCGTTTGGCATCACGCCGTTTGACCAAGCAAAAGACCCGTCGACGGAGACATATACCATTCTGGGATACGGAGTACTCATTGCGGCGGTTCTAGTAAACCAGGTATTTGCCTCTCCATCGTACTGAAATATTCTGCGCTGTTGGGCATCAGAACCAGAAAAATATGATAGAACTGCTCCATCCGGTGGAGTGTGCTCATTGTACAGCGAAGATCCTCCACCGATCTCAAGCGCCGATAATGCGAATGCTTTACAAGATATCTGACTTGGGTTGCACGGGATCGTGACCTGCTTGATATACTCCTTAATGTCCGCAGCGTATACATTGGGCCACTCGTCCATATATGGTTTTAGGCCGGATGATTCGTAACTGTGTTTATCGTGCCCCCAGTCTACCTCTGCCGGAATGGTTTTGCGAGTAAGCCACGTACCGTTGCAGCTAGAGTTATACATGGAACTCGGGAGGCCCTGGTGGACGACGATGTAGTCTTGGTATACTCCGCTCTCCTGCAAATGCAGGACTGTTCCAACCGGTACATTCCCCAATTTTCGCGCCATCAGTCCTCGCCTCCGATCTCGTTGTAGTAGGCCTGAAAGGGCTTCGCTGTCAGCAGGAAGTCCGGCAGCTGCTTCCGGGGCACCTTGCCGTTTTCGTCCAGGGTTGCGACGCCATTCGGCTGCGCCTTCTCCCGGAGCGGGATGAACAGCAGCGACGTATCGATGACCGCCGTCACGTTGGCTGTCCGGTCAAAAATGATTTCGCCGCCGAAGATGAACTCCCGGAGCTGCGCCGTTCCTGCCTGGATCAGCTCTCCCGCTCCGAAGGCGTTGCCATAGAAAGCCAGGACCTCGCCCTCGTCCGGATCCGTGGCCCAGAGGCCAATCTCCTCCCAGACGAACTCCGGGCGGCCCTGGTTCACGAACTGGCCCAGCACCGTGGCGCGGTTGCCGTTCTGATCGATTTTGTAGATGCTGATATATTCCAACGGCATGACCAGTGCTTCCCGGTCCAGGGAGCTGCCGGAGGGCAGGGACCCTGTGCCGATCTGCCAGCGGGTCACAGGGATGGCGTCCCCCGCCGGGGTTTTGGCCAGCAGGGCCGCGCCCTTGCTGGTGAGTTTGATCTCGGGTATCATGCGGTACAATCGACCTCCCATAGAATAATATCGCCCTGGCGCGGGAGAGATCCGACGCGGATGCTCTCCTCCGTGGTCTGCCTGTAACCCAGAATCCAGTCCAGGTGAGCAGGCTTGATCTCGTTGACGGACGCGATCAGGTCCGCCACGTTCTCCGGCTCCTCGATGGTGCCGACATACCAGATGATGAAGCGGTACAGGGCTGACTCCTCAATGACCTCCACCGGGTACTGGGAATAGCTCTGGGCGATGGCCTGGATCAGCGCCTTGGTGGTGACGCCGGCGCCGCGCACCTTGGCGATGATCCGGTCCCGGCGCCGCTGCTCACTGAGGGTCTGGTCTGTGGGGATGCCGTAGGCGTCCTCCCAGATATCCAGGCCCCAGCCGCTGGCCGTAGAGGGAAACAGCTGCCGGATGGTAAAAGCCATATCGCCGTCGGCCCGTCGCAGCACGTTGAAGATCACGCGCTGCAGCTCTACGTGCTGTGGCGTCAGCAGGTAAAAGGCCGGGAGCAGCTTCTCCACTGTGGTCACGTGACGGTCACCTCCCCCAGGGTCGGGATGCTGTCAGCCGGGATGGAGATGTCATCCTCACCGCCACCAACGATCAGCGAAGAAAAGTTATCCACCCCGGGGACGGTGAGCAGCAGCGCAAGGACCCGGTTATACACCACGGTATAGGGCAGGTCTTCGGCGGGCTTGTAATAGATCCTTTTATATTTGTTGTCGATCAGCATCCGGAAGTAGTCCTGGAGGGCGGTTGTGAACGCCTCTTTGACGGCCTCAGTGGTGGTCCCGGCCAGGGTCACGGCAGCGGATACGCTGATCTCCACGGCCTTGGCAGCCTCCACCGTCGGTGTCGCGCCGATGGGCTTTTTCAAAAGGATATTCTGCAGCACCGCCTCCACTTTTTCCTCGGACGCCGGGGCGTAGGTGCTGTCCACCAGAGTGACGCCCACCGTGCCGGGGCCGTTTGCCAGCTCCACGATCTTGGCCTCGCCGATCCCGTCGATCTCAAGAGCCCAGCCGCGAAAGTCCCAGCCGTTGCCGCTGGTGCGGGGCCGCTTGCGGGCCTCGTCGATGCGCTCGTAGAGCTGCTCGCCGGATTCGTCGTCGGTACCGCCGGTGGCCTCGGTGTTGTAGTAGCTGGTGAGGCCCGGGATGTTGATCCACATGGACACCAGCGCCCCGGCAGTGATATTGTAGGCGGCCCCGTTCTCGGCGGCCTGGAGCTCACAGACGGCCCGACCGTCCGAGCCGATGGTGACGGCGGCTGTGGTGGCAAAACGCAGCCCCTCCGCTGTCAGGAAGACCGTGCCGCGCTGTATTAAGGTCCCCGGCGTCCCGAAGAGGTCCATGGAACACCTGGCCACGGTCCCGCTCCGTCGGGTCATACTGAAGTAGTCCCCGGCCACAAGGTCCAGGAACTGGCCGGAATTCGGGTCCACAAACAGCATGGACGGCACGGCCCGCAGGGCCTGGTAGAACTCGCTGGTAACCCGGGCGGCCGCGCCGATGGTGGCGTCGGCAAAGCTGCCGGCCATGGCGCTGATGCCTGTGGCCGGGCTGAGCTCCTCCAGCGCCTCTTTTTTGATATTAGCTGTGGTGCGGTCCTCAAACATAGATTGCATCCCTCCCATAAGGGGTCGTATATTCCACACGCATATGCAGCGTGGAGCCGTCGAAGGTCACGTCGTAAACGCGGCAGCTCTGGATATAGGGGTTTACCAGCAGCGCCTCAGTGACATAGCGCACCGCCTCGGACCGCTTGGTATCGGCCCGATAGGGGTAACCCACCAACCGCTCCAGCTCGCAGCCATAGGACCAGGTGAACACAGGCCACTTATACCGCTCCGTGGCGATGGCTCGCCAGACCCAGCTTTTCACAGCCTCGGCCCCGGAGACGATTACCGGGTTACCGCCGGACCACCGCTCCCGTCCGGCCTCGGCGTCCCAGCTCACATCCTGGTAGATAGGGAGCGGGCCTGCAGTAGACTGTCCTGCTGGAACGGCGTAGATCGGGAATAATTCTCTGGCCATATCAACTCACCTTTGCCGTTAGATCGTAGGTTTCCTGGTCCGAGGACAGCATCATCACCCGGTCCCCGGCCCGGAGCTTGTTGGGGGCTCCATCGTCCTGGGTGTACTGGTAATCCAGCAGCACGGAGACGTGAAGGTCGTCTTTGCCCAGCCGCAGGCCGTCGGTCTCCACCACGATATTCCCACCGCCGGCGGCGATCACCTTCCCGACAGTAAAGGAATTGTGAGGTTGTACCCGGCGGGCCAGGCCCTGGACGGCCACGGCCATCCGCGTGATGCTTTCATCGAATGTAGGCAGTCCCATGTGCTATCCCTCGCTTCCCGCGCTCATTTCGTTGACGATGTTCTGGAAATTCAGCTTCAGCTTCGTCTTGTGGAGGCCGTTTCTCCAGGTGTGGGTATCGGAGTCGATCCAGAAGAGGCCGCTGACGCCGCTGCCGGTGTCCCGGAGCAGCACAGCCTCGCCGGTAATGAGTCGGACGTCCCCGGGCACCTCCACGGTCAAAGTCTGCTGGAGTCCGTGGTCCTTGATCCATGCCTCTGCCTCTGCCTGGCTGTCCTGGCCGCTGGACTGCTGGATGATGTGCTGCAGCGTCCCGTTCTGCCGGACGGATTCGGCGTCGCTGACCACTGTGACCTCCGCGCCGGTGTCGGTGACGATCTTCACGGTGTTCTGCAGCTTGGAGATATCCCAGGTGATCGTCACGGCCTGGGTGATTTTGATCTCCAGGCTGGCCGTCTCAGGCTTCTCCACCACGTCCAGGGCGCCGTCGCCGGAAAATCGCATCAGATACCGCTTGCCGTTGTCGGCCCCCGCCATGGTATAGGCGGTGCCGATGATCTGCAGCAGCGTGACGCCGGGGAATTTCCGCTTGATCTTGCTGCCAGTGGAGGCCAGCTGTCCCACAGGAATGCCGAAGTCTCCGCAAACCTTGGAGGCAATCTGCTCCGCCGGGGTGCCGTCAAATCGGTACCAGCCCTCATTTTGGGCCAGGTACCAGCCACGGTCCATGGAGGTGATATCACCCAGGACGCTCTGACTGTCGGTGGTGACTGACTGGAGCGGGCCGGTGTAGATGGCTTTGCCTTCCACCCGCATGGTGATCTGACAGCCCTCGGCCAGGTCCGGCAGGTTGGACGGGTCCCGCTTGTCCAGGGCCAGGGTTGCGCCCCACTCCCGCGGGACCTTGGAGATATTGCCCTGCCAGGTGATATCCCGGATCAGCTGGGTGATATCGCGGGCGCTGCCGCCGCCCGGGGCGGTGAGAAGCACACTGTAGTCTCTATCCATAGTTGAGCCTCAAATTCCAGGTGCCGGTGGCCGGGTCCCATGTGCTCTTGGTGCTCTCCTGGATGACCTCCGAGCGGCTTTTCGGCAGCGCCGCCGGGAGATCGTCCCGGGCCGGGATGGTGATGGTCTGTCCCGCATAGATCAGATTCGGGTTCTGGATGATATCGCTGTTGGCGGCGGCAATTCTGCGGTATTCCGTGCCGCTGCCGTAATATCGCTCCGCGATGCCCCAGAGGGTGTCTCCGGCCTCGATGGTGTAGGACCTGGCCGCAGCCGCGCCGGTGGCGTCGTCTCGTTTGGTGGCCGCGCCGCCGCCGGAGATGGCAAGCACAGCCGCTTCCGGCCGCTGGTACCCCCGGAGGGAGATGGACGCCGTGACATCATTGGTGCCGTCATCCTCACCCCAGGTGAGATCCTCGATCAGCACCTGATCATTGACGCGGGTGCCGGATACGATGTAGCGCAGCACGTCCCCGGCCTCGCACCATCGCTGCAATGTATTCAGGTAATAGTCTGGGTCGGCCACAGCCCCGGGATTGCAGAACGGGTAGAGCTGCGCCGGAAGCAGCGCCTGAATGGTGGCGGTGCCTAGGGTCCTGGTGCCGGGGTAGTTGGTCTCGCCGATCTGATCCAGGCGGACGCTCTCGATCTGGTTCCCCGTGCTCCAGGTGTAGCTGCTGGGCGTCACAGGCAGCACCAACTCCCGGCCAGACGCCTCGTGGAGAAAGGATATGGTCCTCAGCATCAGCTACCCACCCCCGCTGCCAGCGCCCGCTCCAGGGAGTCCGCGATCCGCGCCGCGATCAGGTCAATGTCGCTGTCATCACGGACGCTCCAATTTCCGGAGACGTTGACCGAGATATTTTTCGCCGCCGTGTCCGAAGCCCGCGCCTCCCGGGCGGTCAGCACCCGCTCCCCCTCATGGAGGATGGCCCGGAATCCGTCGTACGGAACGCGGTTGAGGCCGTAGGCATATCCGCCGGTGGATTGTGCGCGCTTTGCGTAGGCAGCTGCCGACGTCGTTATGCCGGATGTATTTTCGGGCGTAACTGCTATGTCTCGAAGCGTCAGAGATCCGGAAGAGACAGCGGAAAGCAGTGCAGCCTGGACGCCTTTTGAGTACTGCTCGCCCAGTTCATACCCGGCATTCCACATTGCCTCATTGGCTGCGGAGTCTTCCTGTACACCCTGAATTAACGCGAGTTGCATTTCACGCATATCAGTGGCACCTTTGCTTGCGTTATAGTCGCTCATTCCCTTGACCTGAGCCTGCATAATCAGACGTCCCATTTCAGCAGCATTGCCTTCTGCTTTTGCCTTTTGATAGTCTCCGTCCGGATCATTCATGACGCTATCAATGGCATCCCGGATAAACTGCTCCTTGCTGTTCTCCAGTTCCGCCTGCCACGCGCCAAGAGCGCGGTTTGCCTCTTCCATCATGGCCCCGGACTCGCCGGAGAGGAAGCTGATCTCGTCCTCCAGGCCCTGCTTACGGGTCTCGTTGTACCCCTCGCCGTAGGCTGCGTCCATGGCTGTCTGGGCGTCGGTCAGGGTGGACTGGAGACCCGAGAAGGTCTTTGACATAGTGTCCATGGCCCCGGCATAGCGCTCCATGCCATTCTGTATGATGTCAACGGCGTCCTGGCCGGCGATTGCGCCATCTGAGATCATTTCGTAGATCTCCCCCTGGTTCACGCCGTAGTGTTCACTCAGCATACCGATGACATCCACGCCCCGATCCTGGAACATATTGAGGTATTCCAGGTTTGCTTTGCCGCTGGACTCCATGCGGCTCAACGCCTGGGCCAGGACGGTCATGCCGCTGGCATCCACACCCAAGGCGCTGCCTGCGTTTCCGATACCCTCCATCAGGTCCATCATGCGCTGCAGACCGCTGATCGTGCCGTCGGTAAAGCCTGGGGCCAGGGCTCGGCTCATGGCGGTGAGGTCGCTGTACTCCAATGGCGTCGTAGATGCGAAGGATTTCAGAGCATTCAGGTACCGCCCGCCGTAGCCTTCGCCCAGTAGTTGATTGAAGGCGATCCGGTCCAGCTCCCACTGGGCGGCGGTGGTCGATCCTCCGGCAATGCTCTCCTGCATGGAGGACAGCTGGCCCTCCACTGCCTCCTGGACGTAATTCTTGAAATACTCGTCCTTGGTCTCGAAGTTCTGCGCCGCGCCTCCTGCCAGGCCTACCAGGCCGCCGACTGCGGCGCCAATCGCTGTTCCGACGCCCGGCGCGATCATGGTGCCAATAGCAGCACCGGACCCAGCGCCGCCCAGGGCGCCGGAAAGTAGATTTCCGCCGGCGTTTCCCAGGTAGCTTCCCCCGAGGCTCAACGCCCACTGGCTGGCCATGTCGCCGATCTGGGAATAGAGCCCTGCCTGACCAATGGACTGGAGCATACTCATAGCGCCCTGGGGCTGGACACTTCCACCCATGCGGTTGTTGACTCTGGAGATAGCGCCGCTTGCGTCCTCCATGTCCCGGGTGGTGGCCCGGATCTGGCGGCCCACGAGGTCGTACTGCTGGCGGATGTTCTGCAAGTTTTCCTCTGCTTCTCGCCAGTCTGCCTCTGCAGCCTTCCGCTCTGCTTCGGTAGCGCTGTCCCCCAGGGCTTCAAATGCCTTCTGGGCGTTTTTAGCCTCCCGGGTCGCCCCGGCCAGGTCCATTTTCATCTGGACGCGGGTGCTGTTGAGGCGGTCCAGCTCCCGCTGCAGCTCCGTGACGTCGGACCTGAAGCTGGTCATGGAATTTTTCATTCCCACAACAGCCTGGGAAAGGTTGTCTTTGACGCTCATGGCTACGCTGGCATCCGGCATTTATCCCGCCTCCTCTCGCTTTTTGCAGTAGTCGATCAGCAGGGCCATGGTGAGGGCCTGCTCCGTTGGACTCTGCCGGAGATATTCCCCCGGCAGAATGCCGAACCGGAGCAGCACCTGCATGACATCCCACCGGCCCTGCGGAATTAGTTTTTTTCGGCGTCCTCCAGGATATCCGCCACCGCGTGGCTCTCCAGATCAGCCGGCGGAGCCTCCATGGTCACGACGCTTCCGGCAGCGTAGCCATTGATGACGTCTGCCGCCTTGCAGATCTTCTCGATCTCGCCGCCACGAAACAGCTTTTTCACGGCATCCGCCGGCGTTGCACATCCCATCTTGTCTCGGTAGAAGGCCTCGTCCCGAATATCGGGGGCCTTGACCGATTCCAGGAGGTAGGCCAGATTGGCGTCCTCCCGGCGGCGGCAGCGCATCAGTGCATCATAGCCGATCTCCTGCAGCGTCAGCGTCAGGCCCAGGCGCGGGATCAGGACGTCCTTGGTCTCCTTCTCGGGGAGTTCCAGACCAAGCAGGGCATTTAAATCGGTTTTCGTCTTCATACTGTCCCCCTACCTTCAGTTCGACTCGATCACGTCCAGCAGCTCGTACCGCGTGAACGTGAAGGGACGTGTCACCGTGCCGGGCGTGGCCACCTTGTGATCCGCCAGGGTCACGTCGTCAAAGCTGCAGTTGTAGAACGCGATGCGCTCGCAGCCGTAGGCGTCCGGATCGTCGACCTTGGTGATGATGGTATAGCGCCGGTCGATTCCGTTGAGGACGCCCTTCTCGTCTTCCAGATCCGCAGAGTCCACCTTGTGCATGGTGAGACTTCCGGAGCCAGAGCCGCCGGTGGCCTTTTTGTCCTCCATAAACTGGCCGCACAGCTGGATCACCGTCTTGTTCTTGGCGATTTTGGCCTGGCAGGCCGTACATTCCGCTTTCAGGATCCCATCGACCCATACCTCGGTATAGGTGCCGTTGATGACCCGTTTGGCGCTGTCAATTCTCTGTGCCATTCTTGCGCACCCCCTTAGAGATTGCTGAAGCGGACCTCGAAGTCCTCCATGGCGTCCACAATGCGGCCGCCGCAGCGGATGAAGACCCAGGTGCCGGTCTGGTACTCCAGGATCTGCTGCCGGGTCAGGCCGGACACATCCACGCTATTGGCCCGCAGCCAATTATACTGGGCGTCGTAGTCCACCTCGGCAAAGCTCTCCCCGGGGTTCAGTACGCCCTCCCGCTCCAAGTACTGGAAGTAGGACAGGATCGCCGCCACCAGGATCTGCTTGTTGTCGTAGGTATTCGGGAACTTGCCGATATACTCCCCTTCGATGGTGGTCCGGAGGTAGTAGGTGATCAGGTCCATGGCCTCGACGATTTTGATTTTCCGCCAGTCCTCTTTGCCGCCATCGGGGACGGTCTGCATGGAGTTGACGCCCCGGGCGATTTTGGCCTGGACGCCGTCGTGTACCAGGATCAGCTTGCCGCCATCGATGGCGTCGTTGATCTCCGACGTGGTTCTGGCCGTGACGGCAGTCAGCTCCGGCAGCGGTGCATAGGTGGAGGACATACCCATGGGGATTCCGGCCAGCACGCCCGCAATCCGGGCGCAGTAGCTGGCGGCGGTCACCGCCTGCTTTCCCTGCATCATGCCGGTTTCATCCAGCTCGATGACGCCGATATTGTCGGCGCCGGTGGTGTCGAAGGGCCGCACCAGCTTGGGCGTCCGGTACAGCGCCCGCTGGGCCAGGGTCCACTCCAGCAGCTTGGCGGACTCCTCGTCCGTCATATCAGGCGGACCGGCGATATAGTCCACGCTGTAGCGCTCGATGAGCTTCAGGCCGTTTTCCAGGGCCGTGGTGTTTTCCGTGCCGGGAGCAATGACCAGAAGCACCACCAGGGACGGCACGCCCCGGTCGCTGCCCTCAAACGCGGTTTTGATGTGCGTTTTATTCGCCTCTCCCAGATCCTCCGGGATCAGCGTCTGACTTTGCAGCAGGTGCACGCCCTGCTTGTTGGTGTCCCGGACGATCACGGCCACATAGCCGCGCTTGGCCCGGTTGTTGGCTGCCTGTGCCGCCGCCTCAAAGGCGATAAACAGCTTCGGCAGACCGATGGTATTAAGTGCCATATGATTCTCCTTCCTCGGACGCATTGACCAGCAGCTCATAGTCCTCCATGAGAGGCGTCTCCTTCGTCACGGGGTCGTCCGGGTCATGTATGTCGTGATAGCCTGGCCGCTGGTCATACCAGGACGAGGTGAAGCGGATATAGGCCACACCGGGGCCGCTGCCATCCGCCACCGCGGATATCTGCACCGCCCGGTCTCCGACGATCAGGTGGGGGTCGCCGAAGGCCTCCAGGGCCGCGGCCTGGTTCTGCCGCAGCTCCTCGGTGCTCTGCTCGTCGTAGTCGTCGGTGGCGCAGAACAGTTCCAGCTCTGCCTCCACGTTCCACAGCACCACCGCGATGCCGGCGGAGGTAAATCCCGCCTCGGTGACATATAGGAACGACGACGGCCTTCGAAAGTCGGCCGGGCAGAAGTCCCGGTAAATCATCCGGTCTGGCCACAGTGCCGCGATCTTCGAGGCGATGGCTTCGCACAGATCTACCTGGTTCATCCGCGTCCCTCCAGTCTTGCGGCCACGATGACGGCCAGCTGCCGCACCGTGGCAGAGCCCTCGGCCTGCAGCTTAGATCTGGTGCCGGCATAAAAATGCTTGCCAGGCACAGCCGCGACTTTGATCCGCGGCTTGTAGTAGTACCCCTGCTCCTTGACGGCGCTGGGGCGCCGGTGCTGGTGGCCGTTTTCAATGGCATTGGTCACATAGCCCACGGCGTACTGTTTGCCGCCCGGCGTCGTCTTGTAGGTGTTTGCTTTGGGCCGGACGGCCACATAGCCCTTGCCGCTGCCCACGTGCTTGTCCTGCCAGCTCTGCACCTGCCCGGTGCCTGCAATGCCCCATTTTACATCGGCCAAAATTCTGCCAGCCAACTCCTCCAGGAGGTCGCCTTTGATGTCCGGATAGTCCCGGAGCAGCGCCTCGAAGCTGTCGATCAGCTCATCAATGCCGGTCATTTCCACACTGTTCACATGGCCACCTCCTCACACATCGCGGCTAAATGCCAGCTCATACTCGTTCTTGTTGACGGCTGCCAGCAGGTGGCGCTTCTGGACGTTATAGACAGCCTGGATGACCTGTTCCTCAATGCTCACCAGGTCCCCGACCTCCAGCACGATTTCCTTCGGCGTGACCAGGACGAGCGTATCGTCCTCGGTGGCATGGGTGTCAGTCCGCTCGTATCCGCTCCACTTTCCGGTCACGATGCCAGGGAAGGTGACCGGCGTCTTCTCCACCTTCTGCGGCCGGTTTCCCTCGCCCAGTACAGTGGTGTATCCGGTGGCGGTGCAGGGAGAAACGAAGTCACAGACGGCAGCCTTGACCGCCACACGATCCCGGGCTTCTCCCACCTCGGTGGCCGTCGGGAACAGGAATTTCCCGCCCCACCGCATGACCTTGGATAGGTTAAACTGGCCGTTATTCCGCATGGTCACGGTGACGCCCATGGCTGCGGTGCCAACCGAGGAAAACACATTTTTCCGGCTGTCTGTGGAAACACTCGCCCAGGCCTGGTACTCCCTCTCCCACCGGTATTCGCTTCCGGATTTCCGGAGCGCCAGCACCTCCACCTTATCGTCCAGCAGCGTCGAAAGATTTTCCACAGTTATCCCTCCTCTACGCTGGGCAGCAGGTTGGTGCTGTGCATATTGAGGATCTGCATCACCGTGGCGTTCTTGGTTTCTGTCTGGGCCGTGATCTGGTGGTTGTCCACCATCTCTGCGGCCATTGCCTTAACGGCGTAGCTGATATCCTCCAGCTGGCAGTCCAGCATGCTGAGCCCGGTATATCCCTCGACAGCGGCCTTCGCGGCGGTCAAAGCGGCCTCACAGTCCATGCGCTCGGCGTCGCTGAGCGCCGGGTAGTCTGCTTCGTCCAGGATCAGCCGGGCAAAGAGGGCGATATCAACCGCCCGAATCTCCGCCGGGATCATTGTTTTCCACGCCCTTTCCTTTGGGCTTTTTCTCCTTCACTGCCTCCAGGTATTTGCATTTGAGCAGCGGGGCGGCGATGTCCTCCGGGACATCGCGCACCTCATTCTTCGCCATGCTCACCTGTCCTGCAAAGGACACCTTCGCACGTACCAGCATATCAGCCACCCGCGCCCATCTTCAGGACGGAGACCTTCTGCTTGTTCTCCACCTTGGAGTCAACCTCCATCCAGCAGATGACGCCCACCGCGTGTTCATCGGCATACCGCTCACGCAGCACCTGGACGCTGGGGTTTTCGGCGATTTTCAGCGCCACGCCGGAGCAATCCAGGTACACGATGGCACGGTTGTTTGCGGCCATCTCGGGCATCTTGTCGGATACGTAGACAGGGCGGCCAAGCAGGCTATAGCCCCAGGGCGCGGTAAAGTCCTTGTTGAGGAGGAAGTCGCCCTCGGAGTCCTTCAGCTTGCGAATGGCAGCTCTGGTCTTCTTGCTCATGATCCAGATGCAGTTCGCCTGGTATCTGTCAGGCACTGCCTCCTGCACATCGATGAGCTCGTCCGCCGTCACCGCAGTATCCGCCGCTGCCGTCACGGTGGGGTCAACCTTCGAGATGCCGTCGATCTTGGACCCGGTACCGTTGAGCATTTCACCCTCGATCCAGATTGCGGCGGCCTCCGCCATCTTGCGAACCACAAAGGGGACGATCTGGAATGCGCTGTTGTTGATCAGCGAGCGGGATACCTTGGTGAGCGCACCGGCCAGGAAGCCGCTCAGCGTGACGCTGGTGAACTTGCCGGAGCTGGAGGTCAGGGCGGTGAACTCGTCGGCATATGCCATGGTGATCTTGTCGGTGGTGTCGTCATAGACAGGGATCGTCAGATTGCCGCCGATTTCATACCGGCTGGCCCGGTCGTAGATGGGGGAGATCTCATGGACCAGCTCAATGATCTTCCGGGCGACGGAGCTGGGGATCACAGCGCCGTTGTCGCCCGTGGTCATATTCACGGCCCGCGCTTCCTCGTCAGGGGTGACTCCCCGGATGTACGCCTCAAAGGCCCGTTCCTCCAGCTCCTCCTGGGTTGCAGTGGTGCCGCCAGCGCTTCGGCGCTCGGTCTGCTTGTGCTGACCAGCCTTTTCGGCGGCGTCAAGTGTGCTGTCGATGGAGCGCAGCTCCCCAATCAGCTTCTCATATTCCTGCTGTTCGTCGTCGTTGAAGGCGCGGGTCTCAGTGCTGCAAGTCTGCAGCATGGCCTCCAGGCGGTTCAGGATCTCCGCCCGGCGCTCTTCGAGCTTCTTGAAATTAAAGGGCATTGTCTCGTCTCCTTTTCATGGTGTAATATTCTACGGTCTTGCGAACCAACGCCATCGTGCTTTCGCCCTCCGGCGTAATGGTTTTTTCTTGGGTGGTGGCCGTCGTCTCGGTCTCCCGGACGTAGTCCACCCCACCGTCCAGCTCTGCTTCGGCCCGGAATTCAATCAGGATCTCATCGTCTCCCCGGGCTTCGATGCTGGTGGCGACATAGGCCGGCGTCACATTGAGGATCGACACCTCCCGAAGCTCCAGGTCATCGACGAAGCGGCGGCGGGTCCCGTTTTCATCGGTCTTCCAGTGGTCCTTCTGCTTGACAAAGCCGAAGGACCAGCCACGAAGCTCCTTTTTCTCAGCAGCCTCTATCACCTCCGGATCCATCACCGTGGCCTGGGCCCGGAGTCCGATCTGGTCCTCCGTCAGCTGCAAATCAGGCGCTTCCAGCGTCCTCCGGTGGTTAAAACGGAGTTCCACAGGTTTCCCGCTCTGCAGCGCCCGTTCAAACGCCCCGGGGCTGATCTGCTCGATAAACCCGCCGGCGGCATCCCGAAGGATCCGGGAGTCCCGGCCCACCACGTTGACGTAACCGCTGACGCGAACACTCTTTTTATCCGCTCTGATTTCCACTCGCACTTTCTCCACCTCCTCTCATGCCGGCGTCCGTCCACTCTTTGGTGTTCGGCGTGTAGATCATGCCCGTCTCCGGGTTGTAGATCACAGAGTCAAGGCCCAGGCGTACAAAGTTCAGCCCAAGCGGGTTGCGGCCCTCTTCATATCGGACCTCATCGAGCTGCATCCAGCCGTTTTTCACGGCAACCTCATAGGCCTGGTAGCGGCTGAGCATGTCCGTGCCGTCCAGCACGTCCATGTCCAGTTCGAAGGACAGCGTGCCCTTTTCGCTCTCCAGGAGGCAGAACCGGTTAATCGCCGTCTGGAGCGCCGTCACCACCGGCTTGATGGCAAATCGGACCGTGTTTTTTAGGTCCTCCGGCGTGGCGCCTCCCTCGAAGATGCTGGGGGCGATACAGAACAGCTTGTAGATCTCCCGGCTGTTGGTCTGCTTGGACTCATTGAGCTGGGACTCCACGGCGGTCTGGCCGGCGTCCTGGAACTCAATGCCGTCGTTGAGCACCACCACGGTCTCGTCGGAGGTGTTTCCATAGAGCTTCCGCCAGGCGGATTTCAGCTGGTCAATCACCTCCCGGGTGAGCCGCGATTTACTCTTCAGAAACCCCTTTTTGGACCCGGTGCGCACCATGCGGTTCTCATAGACCAGGGCGTTCAGCATTGTCTCCAGCTGGGTGGGACTCTCCCCCACCACACCGGTGCCGGTCGCGCCGTCTGTCGTGTGCCGCAGCACCCGGAAAACCCGGTGATCCGGGTATTGCTGGCCGCCGATCCAGAACCGCGCCGTCTTATAGATGGGATCCACGCCGATATCGGCGGAAACCTGGGCCGGGTCAACGTAGTAGATCCCCTGGAGCCGGTTCCCGGCCCAGTCCAAATAGCTGTAGCCGTTTCCCACCAGGACAAAGTCCCGGCTTAGCGTGCACTTCCACTGGAAGGCGTCGAGGAGGTCCCCGGTCTCCTGGTTGAGGAGCCGCAGCCGGTAGTCATCGGTGATCTCCTCGGTCCGCCCGTTCTCGGTACGATAGAGCCGCACCGGCAGTGAGGCGACGGTCCCCGCGATAAATTCCACCGCGCCGCTCAGCGCCGGAATGTTCAGCGCGTTCGCCACCGTGACAGCCTGACCACCCAGGGCTGCACGCAGCGCCGTATCCAGGCTGCTCTCATTGAGCACGTTCTCCCCGGCTTCCCGGATCTCTTTCTTTGCAAAAATTCCCGTTTTTATCACCCCACTTGTACGCCCCAGCTCATCTGGGCATTTGTCAGCAGATCGACCTGCACCAGATAGACGGCATCAATGGTAGCCATGACCATATCGACCTTGCCGGAGCTGCGCTTTTTGTTGACATACTTGTTCAAGTTCGTGTCCTGGGTACACCTGGCATTCTGGAAGTTGATCTCCAGCAGCCGGTTTTCCTCATAGGACATGGTACGGTTCAAGATCATCTCCCGGAGCAGCTTGGTGGGCGCGTGAAGAACCGAGCTGTGCTGCTTGATCTCCACGCACTCGATTCCATGCTGCTCCAGCTTCTGGACCGTAGATATGGCGTTATACCGGTCATACCCCAGCTGCACGATCTCCACGCCGTACTTCTCCGGCAGGGAGAGGATAAACCGCTCCACGAAGCCGTAGTCTATGACTTCTTCGCCGCAGGCAAAGCACACGCCCTGCTTGATCATGCGGCGGTAGTCCAAGTCCTCTTTGGCCGTTTTGAGTTCAATTTTGTCTTTGGGGATGAAGCCCCACACCTTGACCCGGATGGTCTCGCCATCAACAGCCACCATGGAGACGGCTGTGTTGTCGTCGGTCTGAGCCAGGTCAATGCCCAACCACACCCGACGGCCCCGCCAGAAGTTCAGATCCTCCGGCACGGCGCAGCGCATCACCTTCTGCACATCCACGTAGCCCTCGGTGCCCAGGCCCTTGTAGAGGATGTTGCAGTGCTTGCAGAGGAAATTTTCACGCTTGTTTTCGTAGAGAATGGCCGTGGCTCGCAGATCCCGGATGGCAGCAAATACTTCCTTGTTCCCCACCGCCACCGGGTTGGCCTGGTAGAGTACGAGGTCGTTGGTCTTCCACTGGTCTTTGATGGCGTCGTCCGGCTCGTAGAGCAGGGCAAAGACATTCTCCCGGTCCATAACCTTGTCTAGGATCTTCTTGGCGATGTCCACCTCGTCAATCATGACGTTGTTGTCGTTAGGATACTGGGTGCTGATGATGATGCCCAGCTTGTTGATCAGCGTGATCTGTGAGGACCGCATGGCCTCAACCGGGTAGCTGTCCAGGGCTCCGGCCTCATCCGCCAGCCAGATATTGGCCAGACGGCCATCCATGCCGTCGTTGCTGTAGGCCAGGGGCGTATATTCGATCTCATTGAGCTTGCAAGTCACCATGTCCCGCGTGACCTTGAAGTGCTTTACCAGTGCCGGCGAGACCTTGATGATCTTCCGGACAGCAAGCCTCAGTTCGAAACTTAGCTTGAAGTCAGGGGCAACCGAGAAGAACCGGGAGAAGCGCGGCTCGCTCAGCATGCCAATGAGAAAGATCACCGCCGAGTTGAAGGTCTTGAAGTTCTTCCGGGCAATTTCCAGCAGCGCCGTCTGATACCAGCGCCGCCCATCGTCCCGGCGGACCGTACAGAACACCGCCACGATCAGGAACCAGGCGTAGTCCTCCAGGCCGTCGTACATGGAGCAGCCCAGGTCCGGGTGAACCATCAGCCGGAGCAGTTTGCAGATCTTCCGGTAAGCCTTTTCGCTGACCTCGGCCTTCCGGTGTCGTCCGTCTGCAATGCGCAGCCACGCCTTGGCCTGGAGCTTTACGTACTTCCCAACCTTCCGGTTGTTTTTCATTACGCACCATTTCGCGTAGGCATAGGCGCGGCTGTCCTCAATCATCGTCCATCATCGCCGCCACCAGCGGGTCCTTTGCCTCCTTGGCCTTCTGGGCGGCCAGGCCGCCGATCTTGGCCCGGGCCTGGGGCGAGAGGCAGAGCTCACTGCATCCGCGCCACAGGTCGCTCTGGTATTTGGCCCTGGCGCTCTGGAACCCGTTGTTGGCCAGCAGGCTCAGGTCTGCGTCGATCATGCGATTGATCTCACGCAGCCGGTCGATGGCCACCACGGTACTCTCCAGGACGAACACATCTAGCCGACCTAAAATCTCAGCGTTTACAAGGCCGCTGACGATAAACTCAAACAGCTCCCGCTGCGCGTCGCTCAGATGAGGCGGCGGCTCCGGCGGCTGGGCTTCTCCCCGCAGCTTGTCCTCGATTCCGGCCCGGACCTCCGCGTCCTCCATGGAGATCTCACCGCTTTTCACCTTCACAGACTTTGCCGGCCGTGCCATCGCACCGCCTCCTTCCTTTTCATTTCTAAGATTTCTTCCTTCCCGCTCCCTGCTTTGTGGTCTTGCAAGTGCCTCGGAGAGGGAGGCTACCCCCACCGGGGGGGAGTCTCAGTCAGCGAATGAAGCAGCGCACGCGGGATCTTGCCATTGTCCGCCATGCTGTGGTGCTGGATGCAGAGCGTGATCAGGTTGTCCTCCTCCAGCCGCAGGTCCTCCCGCTCCTCCAGAGGCTCGATGTGGTGGACCTGCAGTTCTGTGTCTGAGGCCGTCGGGAACACGCCATAGCCTCCGGCATTGCAGATCCTGCACAGGTGGTAGTCCCGCCGCAGGATGGTGTCCCGCTTCCGCTGCCACGCCCAGCTGGAGCGGAAGGCAGCAAAGCGCTTGTTGTTCTGCCGCCGGCGCTTCGGACGCTTTGGGCAGCTGTCACGGCTGTCGTGGATCAGACCGCAGTATGGGCAGGATTTCAGCATATGTCCTCCTTCTGGTATCTGGTAGGCCGTCACGGGATCGAACCGTGTCCACGCTGTTATGAGCAGCGAGCCCAGACCCTCGGGCCAACGGCCCATATGACGCCCGGACGGGCGGAAGACGGACCCGCCCGGGCTTGCCTCCCTGGCCTCGTGCAGCTCCAGGAGACCTATGCCTCTTGCGAGGCATGACGTGGTTTCGGAATGCACGCGATCCGGCCGCCGCGCCCTCATGCAGGCTCTGGCGGCATGAAAAAAGGTGGGGTTCCTTGTGTTGACCCCACCATACCACAGGCTATAGGTTTTTTAATGCCAATTTCACCGTCACCGCAGACCATCACAGGAAAAGTGGGCAGCGATTTCACGGATAAAATCCCCGTGCCACCGCAGCGCTGTCCGCTCGCTGCACGGGATCTGCATTGCTGCCCCAGGAACCTTGTACGACTGCCGGAACAGCACCATTTCCACCAACTGCATCCGTGCCTCCCCATCCTTCCGCCGTCTGGTAGCCTCGATGGCTGCCTCCACCGCCTGGAACTCTGCCAAGGCCGTTCCATCCAGCTCCTGCCCAACCCTCCCTGGATAGGCCCGGGCCATAGATTTGCAATATCCCCACCATCGATTACGTGGCGCTCTGCTCATTTTGTCGCTCCAGTTGCTTGATCCGGGTTTGAAGTTCTTCGCACCGGCTTCTCCACAAGCTGTCACACTCGTGGATCGTCCTGTCCATGTCCAGGATCGCGGCGCTGGCACGCTTCATGTAAGTGGACATGGTCTCCGCCATATTTGCCAGTATTCGAGCGCATTCCATGTATTGGTCTCGGCCTGGGTAGTTGCTCACGTAACATCACTCGCTTTCAGAGCGGCCTCAGCTTCATTAACACCAAAAAGCCCGACTCGCTTACCACTTTTTGTGCTTTTATCATCTGCAAAAGCTGTCAGAATTAAATTCCAATGGTCTGCAGTGAACTCGGTCCCGTCTCTTCGGAGTTTGTCGCCTTCCTTGCACGGCAGCACCACGCACCGCCCGTCCCGGTCAGCCTCCGAAAGTTCAAGAAGCCTTGCGACGCCTTTCTGTTCCGCGTCTCGCATGATAATGTATCGCCCCTCTTTATATGCTGTCACCAACTCAGACAGAAGGCCACAGTTGTAGTCATCTCCGAGAATGTTCTCGATTTCGGCAAGTCTAAGCGCTATGTTTATTAAAATTTCGTCGAATTCTTGTTCTCCTTCATATCTTGCAATATCAAGAATGTTATAGGCTCCGTTTGGGTCGCTTTCGACAAAGAATAGAATTTTTTTCCAATCTTCAATCCCAAAATCAGCTACAAGCGTCAACCGCTCCACACTTATTCCTCCTTCCGACCAACCGCCGCTTTCGGCATAAATCCACGGCACACCCTGTTATCCCCATCGCACCATCCATGCGCGTTTACACACTCCGGGCGGCGGTTTGCGCAGTACGGCGCGGCATTATGTACGCCACCAGTCACAAAGTCAGTAAAATCATCGCAGAGGTCGCTTGCGATTTCCTCCGCCCTTTCCGCCCGTTCCCGATACCCCGGTACGATAGTTTCCTGGTACTCCTTGACCATCTTCTCCAGCGTTTCGCAACGAGCCTCCGCCGCCTCGGCGCGGGCAAGCAGTTCAGTGATTGCGGTTGCCATCTGATGGAACAATTCTCTTGACTCGGCAATATACCTGGCGTCCGGATGGTCAATAAAGTTGTCAAATCCATAGTGGTGTTCTTGTCCAGGATACGACTTTGAAAGTTTATCAGCCCGGACCATTCCATGGCTTCCGCGGTCTTTCATCTGTCCTTCATACCGATCATATACCTGGAAAGAGGGCAAAGCATCTTGAAGCCCCCACCTTTGAAACCCCATGACATAGTATTTCCCGCTGTGCGTGGTGGTCAGAAGACATTGATGGTTACACTCGCGCAAGTCCCACATCCAAGGTCCAGGGGTTGCCTTTTCGTCTATCTCTCTTGCCTTTTCGGCCAGTTCTTTGTAGTCCATGTCAGTCCATCACAGTAGACTCTCGGAGCCATTTTTCCATAAATGCTTCCAAGCCAGGCCCTTTCTGTGCTTTTCTCACTTGTTCCCGATCCCACATTGCAATCAACGAAAGTTCTCTGGCAAGCTCTTGTGTTCCCATCTGTTTTAATCGTTCTTCATTCGTCATTGCCAATATCCTCCAATTCGAAACTCTGTTCCTGGTTCCTTCCCCACCCTCCCTGGATAGGCCCGAGCCATGGCCTTGGCATAGCCCCACCACCGCTTCCTAGCCGCCACACATACGCCTCCCTTTTGCTCCCTCACAGTCGAAACCTGTCCTTCTCCTCTCCGGGGAAAACGGTGATTTTTGCCCACTCGCGTTCAGACTGATTGCTGCGCTTGCAGACACGGAACCGGCCTCCGAGTGATATGATACCTGGCCCGCTGCTTGGCGTTGATCTCCTCGCGGTTGGCCTCACGGTAGGCCCGCTGCTTGGCCGCGATCTTTTTCTTTTCAGGCGGAAGCCTGTCAAACATCGCTGCTTTATCCGCCTCTCTGGACCGTTTGATATCCTCATTTGTCAGGCGGAATGAGGCGTCGATCTCGGCATCCGCAGCGGTCATATCGGCCAGCTCCTCGGGAGTGAAAAATGGCTTCATAAGACGCGCTCCTCCGCCAAGACAGACTTCCATGCAGACGCTCGCGCTTCGTCGAACTGCTCCAAGAAAAACTCGATCCGCGCTACTTTTTCGCCTGGATAAATGCAACGATTTGAAACAATCGCACGAATATGCCCAACTATGTAAGCATAGGGCCATTCAGCTCGTATCGCCTCATGAGCTTCTTCAGTTTCATAGGCTTCCCACCGTTTCATCAATCCAGCACCTCCCGGTCTTCTGCCCATAGGACACCCCTCTTTAATACTCAATACCAATGTAGTCCAAGACACGAGCCCAGCCATATTGTTCGCCGGTTTTCTGGTCGATGCAGCACCGGTTCATCCAGTAATCCCATTCTTTAGGATTGCGTTCTTTCAGCAGATCAAATCTGTGCGGACGCTTTTCCATCTGGATGCCAAAGCCGCACATTGAACAACCGGTTCGCTGCGCTTTTGTGGTGTACAGGGTTCCATCGTCGCGTTCTGCAATTATCCCGTAAATATCTGGGACTATACTATCCGGCATTTCAAAGTCATGACGGATGACACCTGCTGCAACGGCTTTTGCCCTGTACTCCTCCTTCCAGCCGTTTCTCCATTGTGTGTCCAACTCGCGGACCAAACGCAGAAGATCATCGCGCTGGAAAATAGCAAATGGTGCAGACCGGATTGTGGATGCTCCGAAGTAGTTACATCCGTTCA
>LBJMR02800__coassemble_531_pt1 | contig 24661 bp, 20 predicted proteins | sample LBJMR02800__metabat2_low_PE_006 | metagenome-assembled genome bin LBJMR02800 | reverse complement strand
GCCACGTCCTTGAAGGTGACGCCGGTCTTTTTCTCCACATACACCTTGGCGTTGGCCTTGCCCACGCCGCCCAGGCCGCCCAGGCCGCCGGAGCCCATCTTGGAGAAGAGCCAGCGGTAGAGCAGGGCCATGGCCAGCACCATGATGAGGATGGGCAGCACATAGCTGAGGATGGACTGGATCATCACCGACCCGGCGTCCACCGGGTCCTCATAGTAGGTCACGCCGTTTTCGTCCAGCATGTCCATGAGCCCCTCCACCGAGATGGTGGGCACGGTGACGAAGGACACGGGCACCGAGCTCCGGCTCAGTCCCTCGGAATAGGCCTCCAGCAGCTCGGCCAGAGCCTCCTCCTCAGGGGTGAAGCTCTCCTGGGGCTCCGGCGAGGTGGTGGGCTCGACGGGCTGGGCCTCCTCTGTGGCCCAGGAGAGGATGTACTCCCCGTCCTTTCCCGTCTCCACCTTCACGTTTTCACGCAGGGTGAAGGTGAAGCGGTCGGAGGAGACATGAACGGTATCCACATACCCCTCCGACACCCATTCCCGGAACGTGGAGTAGGGCACTACCGCCGAGCTGCCCCCGGACAGGGAGGAGGCGAAGAGCCGGATTCCAAAAAAGATCACCACCGCCCAGAGGACGATGAAGAGGAATCCAGTGAGATTTTTCTTGCTATTGTTCGGCCCAGAGCCGTTTTTGTTGTCCTGACGATCGGGCTTCAATGGTCTGCCCTCCTTTATTAAAGTAAGAAATTTTGCTGAGCAAACTATAACACACGCCGCAGGGAAAAACAAGGAAAGCTCATGAGCAAGGTGTAAATTTTCTATGAAGGAGGACGGGATTTCGTCTTTCTATCGGGGCGGGAATGTGGTATACTGATTCGACCGACACTCTTAAGAGAAGGGAGCGGGCATGCCGCCATGAAGACTCCGAGACAGCGCCCCGACCGGCGGGAGGCCGACGCCGACGGCATCATCGAGGGACGCAACGCCGTCATTGAGGCCCTCCGGGTGGGAGAGAGCATCGACAAGATTTATCTGGCCCGGGGGGAGACCGATGCCGCCCTGGGACATATCGCCGCCTCCGCCCGAGACAAGGGCATCGTGGTGGTGGAGTGTGACCGGCGCAAGCTGGACGGCATGAGCCGCACCCATGCCCACCAGGGGGTTATCGCCGTGGCCGCTGTGCGGGAGTACGCCAGCGTGGACGACATCCTCGCCGCCGCCCGGGAGAAGGGGGAGCCCCCTCTCGTGGTGGTGTGCGACGAGCTCTCCGACCCCCACAACCTGGGGGCGGTGATCCGCACCGCCGAGTGCGCCGGGGCCCACGGGGTCATCATCCCCAAGCGCCGCAGCGCCGGCCTCACCGCCGTGGTGGCCAAGACCTCCGCCGGGGCGGTGAGCTATGTGCCGGTGGCGCGGGTACCCAACCTCACCGCATTGTTGAAGGAGCTCAAAGAGGAGGGCCTGTGGATTTTCGGCGCCGAGGCCGACGGCACCACCCCCCTCTATCAGGCCGATCTGAAGGGCCCCGCCGCCATCGTCATCGGCAGCGAGGGGGGCGGTATCAGCCGCCTGGTGGCCGAGCAGTGCGATTTTAAGATCAGTATACCCATGCGCGGAAGGATCAACTCTCTCAACGCCAGCGCCGCCGCTGCCATTTTATTGTATGAGGCGGTGCGTCAGCGGCTGGGCTGAGGGCGCAATCTACCACAAAGGAAGCGGATTATCTATGCCCAAGGACAGGGAGGAACTGAATAGCGGCCAGTTTACCCTGGAGGAGATCCTGGCGGAGTACGGCGTGGGGCCGGGGGTCACTCCGGCCCCCGGAGAGAAGGGAGAACCACTTCCCGGAGCGGATGTCCCGGAGCCGGATATGACGCCTCCCCTCCGGGAGGAGACTGGGAAGGCTCCGGCAGAGGAGCGCCCCGACCGGGAGGATGCGCCCCAGATCCCGCAGGAGGAAAGAACGGCCCGCCGGAACGTCCGCAGGAGGGAAGAACCCGCCCGGGAGAAGGCGCAGGAGGCTCCGGAAACGGAACGACCGGCCCGCCGGGGGTTGCGCAGGCGGGAGGAGCCCGTCCGGGAAAAAGCCCAGGAGCCCCCTGAGGAAGAGAAGAAATCTCCCGGCAATCCAGGCCGAGAGAAGGTGCTCTCTTTCCCCGGCGGAGGAGAGGAGGGGCAGACCCTCTTTTCCCGGAAGGTCTCTGCCCTTCGCCGCAGGGCCGACGAATACGCCGAGCATATGTTTGAGCAGGAGGGCATCGAGTCCGACCCGGAGGTGCGCCGGGCGGAGAAGTACATCCCCGGCGTGGATCGGGAGGAGCCCGCGGAGAGCGGGGAGGCGCCCCGCCGCCGCCGTACCGATCCCCCCGCTCCCGACCGGCCCGCAGAGGAACTCTACCACCGCTATGGCAGGGGACTGAAATTCCTGCGGCTGCGCACGCTGCTGGTGCTGCTGCTCTCGCTGCCCATGCTCTATGTGACGTTGTGCGGCTATGTGGGCGCGCCCCTGCCCGGAGCCCTGGCGGACTCCTATGAGCTCCAGATCTATGTACTTGCCGGCATGATGGGGGCCGCCATGCTTCTGGGCATCGACCAGCTCGGGCGCGGCCTTCTGGGTATCTTCCGGCTGCGCATCGGCCTGGATACCCTGGCTGCCCTGGGCTGTCTGGCCACCCTGGCCGACGCGCTGACCATGCTCACCCTCTCCCCCAGGGAAGGGCAGCTGCCCTACTGCGCAGTGTCGGCGCTGGGCTTGGCCCTCCAGATGTGGGGCAGCGGCCTCAAGCGCCGGGGAACGCGCATGGCCTGCCGGGTGGCCGCCTCCGCCCGGGAGCCCTACCTGGTCACCTTGGACGAGGGCAAGTGGAACGCCAGGGACGCCTACGCCAAGCGCTCGGGCGAGTGCGCCGGCTTCGGCAGCCAGATCCAGGCGGATGACGGGGCCCAGCGCATCTTCCGCCTGGCAGCGCCCATCTTGCTCATCGCCTGCGGCCTTTTCTCCGCCATGGCCTCTCTGGGTCAGGACCGGCCTACCTATCTTATCTGGTGCCTCTCGGCCACCCTCACCGCCGCGGGCACCTTCTCCTCCACTTTGTGCTTCGGCGTGCCGTGGCACGCCGTGAGCCGCCGCCTGAGTAAGTGCGCCGCCGCCCTGGCCGGGTGGGACGGCATCGTGGGCACCACCCAGGCCGCCGGCATCCTCCTCACCGACGTGGACCTCTTTCCCCCTGGCGCCGTGACCCCTAACGGCATCAAGGTCTTTGGGAATTTCTCTGTGGAGCGGGTCCTGGGCTATACCGCCACCATGATCCGCGCCACCGGCAGCGGCCTGGACAAGGTCTTCCACGACCTGCTGCGCACCCAGGGGGCCATCTACCGCCAGGTCACCGGCTTCCAGAACCACGAGGGAGGTGCCTCCGGCGACATCCGGGGCGACCGGGTGCTGGTGGGCTCGGCGGCCTTCATGGGCCTCATGCGGGTTTCTCTTCCCCAGGGCCTCAACGTGAAAAATGCCGTGTTCTGCGCCATCAACGGGGAGCTGGCAGGTATCTTCGCGCTCAATTACGCCCTGCACACCGCCGTGCGCCCCGCCCTTACCGCCCTCATCGCCAACCGGGTGCGGCCCGTGCTGGCCACCCGGGACTTCAATCTGACTCCCGCCATGCTCCGGCAGCGCTTCAAGCTGCCGGTGGACAGGATGGAGTACCCCGCCGTGGAGCGGCGTATGGAGCTCAGCGATCCCGATGGGCCCCACAGCAGCGTCCTCACCGCCGTCCTCTGCCGGGAGGGCCTCTTCTCCTTCTCCGAGGCGGTGGTGGGAGGCCAGCGGCTGCGGCTGGCGGTGCGGCTCTCCGCCGCCTTCACCGCCGTGGGCGCCGCCGTGGGCACCCTGCTGGCCTTCTACCTCACCTTCTCCCAGGCTTACGCCTCCATTTCCCCGGCCAACCTGCTCATCTTCCTTGTCATGTGGCTGGTGCCCACCGCCCTGTGCTCGGGCTGGGTAAACCGGTACTGAAAATACACCCCGGGACCTGTGCGGCCCCGGGGCTTTTTCTTTGGGGGAAGAGAACCAAAAAAATTTGTCCCGCCCCCTTGCATTTATCGAACAAATGTTGTATCCTATTCTCGAACAGAAGTTCTACCCCTGTAGGATCACAAAGGGGAGCGGCAGAAAAGACCCGTTTATAGGACTGTTAGAGTGGTATGCTCTGCCTGAGAACAGGAAAGGGGGAGATGGGATGGAGACCATCTACTGCGATCTGGAAGTCAAGAAGGTGCGTACCGGCGCCCTGGCCAGCGGCGGCGGAACAGCAGGGGATGGCGTTGCCTATGCCATCGTACCCCGCCGGCGGCCCCTTCCCAAGCGGGCGGGGAAGGTGCTGGACTTCGAGGCCTGCCGCCGGAAGCTGGAGCGCTCCGCCGCCGGCCGAGAAGAGACGACCGCGGAATGCCCGGCGTGCCCGGAGGACGGAGCGGCGCAGCGGGCCGTGGGAGCGACCTGGGCGCGCAGGCTGGAACTGTGGGCCACGGCTGCGGTGCTCCTCTTCGCACTGGCGGCCACGGCGCGGTTTCTGGTGTGGTGAGGGAATTCCTAGGGAAAAAAGACGGTCCGGGCAGGGCGATTTACGTTGCCTTGCCCGGATTTTTTTGCTATACTAAAAAGAGCATGTCACGCGCGGACAAGAACGGGCGGAAAGCGGAACCGGCCCGGGAAGCTTTACCGGAAGGGGAGAAGCAGGATGGGAATGAGAGGGGACAATATCGTGCTCATCGGCATGCCCGGTTCCGGGAAGAGCACCGTGGGGGTGCTGGTGGCCAAGAGCCTGGGCTATGGCTTTGTGGACACCGACCTTCTCATCCAGAGCCGGGAGGGGGCCCTGCTCCAGGATATCCTGGACCGCCGGGGCCTGGAGGCCTTCCTGGACGCGGAGGAAGGGGCCATCTGTTCGGTGGAGTGTGCCGGGGTGGTCATCGCGCCGGGGGGCAGTGCGGTGTGCCGGCCGGGGGCCATCGGGCACCTTCGGGAGCTGGGCACCGTGGTCTATCTGAGACTGTCTCTCTCCGAGCTTGCGGGGCGGCTGGACAATATCAGCACCCGGGGCATCGCCATGGCTCCGGGACAGACCCTTGACGACGTGTACGCCTACCGCGCACCTCTCTACGAGCGGTATGCCGACCTCACCGTGGATGCCGACGGGCAGAGTCTGGAGGAGACGGTGGCCGCCGTGCTCGCAGCCCTGGGCCGGGGACCGGCCCGGCTCCGCTGACAAGCGGAGTGAATTTTTGAAGAAGGAATGTGTGTATGACCTTTCAAGAACTCGGCCTCATGGAGCCCATCCTGAAGGCTCTGGCCGAACTGGGCTATGAAAAGCCCTCCCCCATTCAGGAAAAAGCCATTTCACCCGCTCTCAGCGGACGGGACGTACTGGGCTGCGCCCAGACCGGAACGGGCAAGACCTGTGCCTTTGCAGCCCCCATCCTCCAGCGGCTCAGCGCCGGCCACCCCGCCGGACGGCCCATCCGCTCCCTCATCCTCACCCCCACCCGGGAGCTGGCCCTCCAGATCCAGGAGAGCTTCGAGGCCTACGGCAAGCACCTGCCCCTGCGCAGCGCCGTCATCTTCGGCGGCGTGGGCCAGCAGCCCCAGGTGGACAAGCTGAAAAAAGGCGTGGACATCCTGGTGGCCACGCCGGGCCGCCTGCTGGACCTGCAGGGTCAGGGCTATGTGGACCTGAGCCGGCTGGAGATCTTCGTGCTGGACGAGGCCGACCGGATGCTGGACATGGGCTTCATCCATGATGTGCGCCGGGTGTTAAAGCTCCTGCCCGCCGTGAAGCAGACCCTCTTCTTCTCGGCTACCATGCCACCCGAGGTCATGGAACTGGTAGACGGATTGCTCCATGACCCCGTCAAGGTGGCGGTAGACCCCATCTCCTCGCCGGTAGAGGTCATCGACCAGAGCGTCTACCTGGTGGATAAGGGCAACAAGACCCGCCTGCTCTCCTACCTGGTGGAAAAGCTGAACGTGAAAAATGCCATCGTCTTTACCCGCACCAAGCACGGGGCCAATAAAGTGGCCGCCGACCTTCAGAAGGCGGGCATCACCGCCGCCGCCATCCACGGCAACAAGAGTCAGACCGCCCGGCAGCAAGCCCTCTCCGACTTTAAGGCGGGCAAGGTCAAGTGCCTGGTGGCCACCGACATTGCCGCCCGGGGTCTGGACATCGAGGAACTCTCCCATGTGTTCAACTACAACCTGCCCGAGGTGAGCGAAACCTACGTCCACCGCATCGGCCGGACCGGCCGGGCGGGTCACGGCGGTACCGCCGTATCCTTCTGTGATTTCGGCGAGAAGCCCTATCTCAAGGATATTGAGAAGCTCATCGGACGCAAGGTACCTTTGGTGGAAGACCACCCCTGGCCCATGGAGATCTTTGAGGCGCCTAAGGACGCCAAGGGCCGGCCGGTGAACGCCGACGACGCCGAGGCCCGTCAGGCTGCCCGGGAGCGCCGCCGGGAGCGCGCCGCCGCCGCCCGGGAGGAGCGCAAGCCCCGCCAGAGCCCGCCGGTACCCGCTCCCGTACCGCCGGAGGACGCCGGGCAATCGCCCAAAAAGAAGCGCCGCCGCAGGAAGGACAGCGGAGAGAGCGGGGCGCAGCCTGTGCCCATCCAGCCCGCCTCCCCCGCCGCCGGGGAGAGCGCCAAGAAGGGCCGCCGGGGCGTGCGGCAGCAGCACCTGGAGGACACCATGCCCACCGCCCCCAGCCAGCCCAGCAGCGATTTCTACAAGCCCAATCCCCTGGACGGGGACGTGATTCTGGACGCCACAGCCCGCCTCCTGGCCCCCCGGAAGGGTCCCGCCCCGGAGCACGGCCAAGGCGCCAAGCGAAAAAAACACGCATCTGCCACCCAGAGCGAGCACACCCGCCGGGAACAGGGCCGGCACGGACAGGAAAAGCGGGAGCAGAAGGCCCCGGAAAAGCAGGGCGAGGGGAAAAAGCGGGAGGACCATAAGCGAGAGCGCGGTCGGAGCAGAGGCCGCCGGGGCGGAGCGCCGGAGGTGGTGTTGCGCAGCGGCAGCCAAAAGGACTCCACCGAGCAGCCCAGCCTCATCAAGCCCTACTACCTGACCCCCGACGACTGAGAAGGCACCCGGGAAAAAGGAAAAAAATTTGGGAACTCTCAGGGAAAAACGCCGTCTAACAGAACGGTAAAAAATTTCAGCAAAAGGAGAAGCAACATGAAGAAACTCGGAACCATGGCCCTGGCGCTGTGCATGAGCGCCGCTCTGGCCGTCCCTGCTTTCGCTGCAGAGGACAACGGCCTGCTCATCTCCCCCAACCCCATCAGCCAGGAGGTGACCACCACCGCCACCGAAGAGGCCTATGCCCATACCATCATCATCAACGGTGAGAAGATGGATACCTCCGCGCTGCCCGTCTCTGACGGCATCCCCCTGCGCATGCTGGCCGAGGCCGACCACGGCTCCGCCTCTTGGTACGGCGAGGAGCGCACCGGCTACGCCTACCTGGACGGCGCCTCCATCAGCTTCAACGCCGACACTCTGGAGCTGTCCCTGGACGGGGAAGTGGTGGAAGGCGTGAGCGTGGAGCTCATCAAGGGCGTCACCTTCGTGCCCGTGGAGGTCATTGACGGCCTGGACAACTACACCGTCATTGCCAGCGAGGCTGACGGCGTGAAGACCTACTCCATCACCACTGCCAACAACGATCCCATGGTCAAGCTGGCCTACGCCATCGCGGAGGCTTCCAACTGCTACGCCTCCTTCAAGAGCGACCTGGAGAGCTATGAGATGAACTACAGCCTGGCCGAGGGCACCTTCACCAGCGGCCTTCAGCTGACCGGCATGATCGTCAGCCCCGACTGCATGATGGTGGCCAAGCTGTCCGAGAATGCCGATCGTGAGGCTGTCATGGCCGCCATGGAGGAGCAGAAGGCCAACCTGGAGAGCACCTTCTCCTGGTATCTGTCCCAGAACCTGCCCAAGGTGCAGGACGCCCGCATGATCATCGAGGGGGACTACGTCCTCTTCCTGATCGCTGAGAACGCCGACGCCGGCGAGCAGATTTTCCGGGACTATGTGGCCAACGTCAAGACCGTGGCTGTGGAAGTCGTGGGCAAGGACGGCGAGACCGTCACCATGAACCTGGATACCACCGCTGAGAACCTGGGCCAGGCCCTGGTGGAGAGCGGCCTGGTGATGGGCGAGACCACTGAGTACGGCCTCTACATCACCACCGTCAATGGCTACACCGCTGACGAGTCCGCCCAGGAGTGGTGGTGCATCACCAAGGGCGGCGCCACCGTGGACACCGGCGCCGACACCACCCCCATCGCTGACGGCGATCAGTTTGAGCTGACCCTCAAGACCGGCTGGTAAGTCCGGTATTCAAAAGGTCCGGGACCCCACAGGGGCCCCGGACCTTTTCTGTATCCATCCGCGTCTAAAGTAAAACGGGAGCCCGCCGCTTTCACGGCGAGCTCCCTTGTCTTTCTCTTTTATTTTACCACCACGGTCCAGCCGTAGGGGTCGGCCTCCCGGCCCCACTGAATGCCGGTGAGGGTATCGTAGAGCTTCTGGGTCAGAGGCCCGATCTTCCCGCCGCTCACGGCCATGTGGCGGCCCTCCCAGGCCATCTCGCCGATGGGGGAGACCACGGCTGCAGTGCCGGTGCCCCAGGCCTCCTCCAGGCGGCCCTGATCGGCGGCGTCAAAGAGCTCCCGGGCGGTGATGAGCCGTTCCTCCACAGTGTAGCCCCAGTCCCGGAGCAGCTCCAGGCAGCTCTTGCGGGTGATGCCGGGCAGCACCGAACCGGTGAGGGCGGGGGTGATGACCTTGCCGTCCACCTTGAACATGACGTTCATGGAGCCCACTTCCTCAATGTACTTGCGCTCCACGCCGTCCAGCCACAGCACCTGGGCGTAGCCCTGCTCCTCAGCCCGCTCGCCGGCCCGGATAGAGGCGGCGTAGTTGCCGCCGCACTTGGTGTAGCCCGTACCACCCCGGACCGCCCGCACATCCTCGTCCTCCACATAGATGCGCACCGGGTTGATGCCCTCGGCGTAGTAGGCCCCCACGGGGGAGCAGATGATGCAGAAAATGTAGTTGTGGGCGGCGTGGACCCCCAGGGCGGGAGTGGTGGCAAAGACGAAGGGCCGGATATACAGAGAGGTATCCTTCTCGGCGGGGACCCAGTCACACTCCAGCTCCACCAGTTGCTTGATGGCTGCCACCACAGTCTCGGGCTCGATGGGGGGGATGCACAGCCGCTCGCAGGAGGACTTAAGCCGCAGGGCGTTCTCCATGGGGCGGAAGAGCTGCACCTTCCCGTCCTCCCGGCGATAGGCCTTCAGACCCTCGAAGACCTCCTGAGCGTAGTGGAACACCATGGCAGAGGGCTCCAGGGAGAGAGGACCATAGGGGACGATGCGCCCGTCGTGCCAACCCTGGCCGGCGGTGTAGTCCATGAGGAACATGTGGTCGGTGAAGGTCTTGCCGAATTTCAGGGTCTTGGGATCGGGCTTGACCTTAGGGGCGGAAGTTTTGGTGACCGGGAACGAATTCATGGAAAACCCTCCTATTTGCGGCGTAGATGGGGTACCGCCCCGGCGCCGCCTGCTCTGATCATCCCTCATTATGGCACCCACCGCGGGAAAAGAATGTAAAGAAGGATACAATTTGCGGGGTGTGGGGGGAATGGCGATGGACAAATTGGCGTCCCTCGGAGCAAAACCACACCTTTTCACCGTGCGCTCTGGGTGATATAATTGCATCGAAAACCGTTGGGCGGAGTACGGAGGCGTGCGGACAGCGGCGGAACGGACATGGGGTCGCCGCAGAAAGGAGCCGATGATGTCTGAGCGATCGGAGTTTCCCCATTCCCTGATCCCCGATGAGATCCTGGCCCAGGCCAGAGAGCTGCGCAGGGAGCCCGGAGAGTACATCACCCGGGCGGCCACCCCGGTGGAGCATTTTTATGTGATGGGCGCAGGCCTTGCCAAGCTCATCTACGACGCGCCGGACGGCGAGCCGCTGATCCTGGACCTGTACCGGCAGGGGGATTTCTTCGGCGAGATGGAGATGGTGGGGGTGGGCTACAATGACCGGAGCATCGTGGCCATGACTGAGTGCACCCTCTATGAGTTTTCCCGAGAAGCCTTCTTCCGGCTTTGGAGCGCCTGTCCTGAATTTTCTCTGTATGTTCTGCGCCTCCACTGTCAGCGGCTGCTGCGCTCAGGCAACGATAAGATCTACGCTGAGCGGCTGGTACTCAAGGAAAAGGTGATGCACCTCATTCGGCTCCATGGGAATGAGCTGGGGTATTTCCCCTACACCAAGGATGTCCTGTCCGAGATGGCGGGGGTGTCTATCCGTTCCCTCAACCGGACACTGGCGGCCCTGAAGGAGAGCGGGCTTATCCGCATCTCCAAGGGCACTATCCGCCTGCTGACATAGCACGAAAAGGCGGCCGGTATATGCCGGCCGCCTTTTGGTCTGCTGGTCTCGCGAGAAGCTGTGGCTTTTAGCGGAAGGTGGAGGGGATGGGCTCAAACTGGTCCACGCGGCCCAGCTCCCAGGGGGTAATCCCGATGTCCGGGTCCTCAAAATAATAGGGGTGGAGAAGGTAGGCCAGCTTTTCGATGGCGGTGATGGTGCGGGGACCAAAACGCTTCATCAGGCTGGAGTCGTAATAGAGCACGCGGCTGTTTTGCACCGCGTTGGTGGTCTCAAAGCCGGGGCGGGTCATAATCTCGTAGAGGGTGGTCACCTCATGACTCTTGGCGCTGGGCCACATGGGGGAGAGGATCACATCCGGGTTGCGCTCTACCACTTCCTCAAAGGTGACCTCCGTGTAGTCTCCGGTCATGTCGGCAAAGAGGTTCTCGCCGCCGGCGATGGCGATCATGTCGTCGAAGGGGGTGCCCGAGGCGTTGGTATAGGGGCCGTATGTATACGAGGTGCCCGAGGTTTCATCGGTATAGGAGGACTGGTGGGCAATCTCGAAATACACCTTGGGACGGTCCAGCTGGCTGGTGATAGCGCGGATCTCCTCTACCCGCTCCCGGTAGCCGTCCACCAGGAACTGCGCCACATCCTCGGCCCCCAGGGCCTGTCCCATGTCCAGCATCATCTCATAGATGTCGTCCAGAGTCTTGGGGTCGTAGAAGCGGACCGTGTAGCCCAGATCCGCCAGCTCTTGGGCGATGCCCTCCTGGGCAGCACTCTCCGCCAGAATCACGGTGGGCTCCAGGGCGCGGATCACGTCCAGATTGTAGTCGTAGAAACGGCTGACCACGGCCACCTCCTTGGACAGCTCATATTCCACGTCTAGCTCGGTGCTGATGTCCAGCATAGTCTCGTAGCGGGCATAGGGCTCCCAGCCCTCGGTCTCCTTGACCTCCTCGGGATAGTCGGTGTAGGCCGACCAGCCCACGATGCTCTCCCCCAGGCCCAGAGCGTACACGCACTCCACCATGCTGGGGGTGAGGCAGACAATCCGCTGATCCTCCACCGGCTCCTTGGGCTTGGGAGTGATGGGACGGGTGGAGAGCTGGGCCTCCAGGTCCCCCTCGTTCCAGTTGACGTAGAGACCGGCGGCCTCCGCCACCGCCCGCACGGGCAGGTAGGTGGTTCCCTCGATAATGAAGGGCTCCAGCACATCGCCGTGTTCATTGGTGAGGATGAGCTCCTCTCCGTCCAGAGTGACCTTCATATCCGGGTAGTGCAGGGTTTTCTCCGCTGTTTTTGAGGTGGGGCTCGCGGCCAAGGCGGCGCTCAGCGTGCCCAGCAGGATGACCGTGGCCAGACAGGCGGTAAGGACCGAGAACCATCTTTTGCGCTTCATGATCTGCTCCTCCTTCAAATTTTTTGTGCGGTCCGCACGGATTTCCGGTATGGATTTCTGTATACATTATATATTTTGCACATCTCTTATCCAAGGACATTTGTCCCGGAAAGACAGGCGCGCCCGCCGTATTTCCTGGCGTGCGCACTTGTATTTCCCCCACCCCTTTGGTATAATAGAATCTCTTATAATGCACCCTGAGGAGGCGAAGAGATGAAAGGGAAAAACAAGCTCAGCCGTCTGCTGGAGCCCGGCCTGCGGCTTTATTTTATCGCCATGATCTGCTTCATGCTCGCTTCCGCTGTTATGCGGGACTGGTACCTGGCCCTGGCCGAGGCGGTGGTCATCGTGGCCCTGTATGTCTACTTCCGCCAGTCCAATAGCCGCAGAAAGCGGGAGATTCTCAAGTACATCGACAGTGTCTCGGCGGACATCGACGTGGCCACCAAGGACACCATGGTCAACGCACCCCTGCCCATGGTCATCTTCCAGCCCGAGACTGACGAGGTCATCTGGTCCAACCAGCGATTCCTCCAGCTCACCGGAGAGCGGGACCACCTCTTCGACACCAAGCTCTCCGCCGCCGTGCCCAACTTCAGCTCCCGCTGGTTGATGGAGGGCAAGAGCGAGTGCCCCGAGGAGGTAATGGTGGGTGAGCGGCGCTTTCTGGTCTTCGGCCACCTGGTGCGTACCGGCCAGAAGGAGCGGCAGAGCTTTTTGGCCACCACCTATTGGGTAGATGTAACCGAGTTCTCCCGCATCCGGGACACCTACCGGGCCACCCGCCCCGTGGTGGCCATCCTCCTGCTGGACAACTATGAGGAGGTCCTCAAGGGCCTGAGCGACAACACCCGCTCCGCCTTGCTCAGCGAGATCAACCAGAAGCTGGACGAGTGGGCCGCTCCCGCCGGAGGCCTCTTCTGCCGGTACGACCGGGACCACTACCTCTTCGTCTTTGAGGAGCAGTACCTGCCCAAGTTCCAGGAGGAGAAGTTCTCCGTACTGGATGCCGTCCACGCCATCCACAACGAGGCGGGCATCCCGGCCACCGTGTCCATCGGCATCGGCAAGGATGCCGACAGCTTCCAGGAGCTGTTCCAGTATGCCGCGCTGTCCATCGACATGGCTTTGTCCCGGGGCGGCGATCAGGCGGTTATCAAGAACAAGTTCAACTTCGAGTTCTACGGCGGCCGGGCCAAGGAGACCGAAAAGCGCACCAAGGTCAAGAGCCGGGTCATGGCCAACGCCCTGAGCGAGCTGGCCGCCGACGCCTCCCGACTGTTCATCACCGGCCACAAGTTCCCCGACCTTGACTGCATCGGCGCTGCCGCCGGCGTGTGTGCCTTGGCCCGCAAGCGGGGGGTCAAGGCCTACATCGTCCGGGAGCCGGGGCCCAACCCCGCCTCGGTCATGGCGGACAAGCTGGAGACCCTGCCCGAGTACGAGGGGGTCTTCATCACCCCCCAGGAGGCCCTTGTGTTGGCTGACGCCGCCTCCCTGCTGGTAGTAGTGGATACCAACCGCCCAGAGCAGGTCTACGCCGAGGAGCTGCTGGCTTCGTGCAACCGGGTGGCGGTCATCGATCACCACCGCCGGGCCGCCTCCTACATTGAGGGCGCCGCCCTCAACTTCCACGAGCCCTACGCCTCCTCCGCCAGCGAGCTGGTCACCGAGCTTCTCCAGTACGTCATGGAGCCTGCCGACCTCCTCCGGGCCGAGGCCGAGGCCCTGCTGGCCGGCATCGTGCTGGATACCAAGCAGTTTACCATGCGCACCGGCGGGCGCACCTTTGAGGCTGCCGCCTTCCTGCGCCGCTCCGGGGCGGATACTGGAGAGGTGAAAAAGCTCTTCCAGAACGATCTGGAGGGAACCATCTCCCGCTACAACATCATCCGAAACGCCAAGATGTATAAGGCGGGCATCGCCATCGCCAAGGTGGACCAAACCATCAGCCGTGTCACCGCCGCCCAGGCCGCCGACGAGCTTTTGAACATCTCGGGCATCGAGGCCTCCTTCGTCCTCTTCCCCGACGGCGAGCGGGTCATCCTCTCGGCCCGGAGCATGGGGGACGTGAACGTGCAGGTGATATTGGAGAAGCTGGGGGGCGGCGGCAACGCCGCCACCGCGGGCGCCCAGGTCGCCAACCCCTCCACCGACGCGGTGTTCAAGCAGCTGCTCCAGGCCATCGACCAGTATTTGGCCGATGAATAAGAAGCGCGCAGCGCCCGGGAGCAGGACGACAGCGCGCCGCGCAGACGAAAAAACAGGCGACGGGCAAAGCACGGAGCGGCATTTTTCGCGCAGCGGCAAGCAGTTGTCCGTGGCGGAGGGCGCGGAGCGTGACAAGTAAGAAGCGCGCAGCGCCCGGGAGCAGGACGACAGCGCGCCGCGCAGACGAAAAAACAGGTGACGCTCAGAGCCTGGGCGCCATACCCAAAGGGATAACCCAGAAAGGACGAATGAGCATGAAAGTGATCTTACAGCAGGACGTAAAGGGCCAGGGCAAGAAAGGCCAGATGATCGAGGCCAGCGACGGGTACGCCCGCAATTTCCTCCTGCCCCGGAAGCTGGCGGTGGAGGCCACCGCCGACAACGTCAACAAGATGAAGATGCAGGACAAGGCCAAGGCCGCCCGGGAGGCTGCCGAGAAGGCGGAGGCCCAGGCCGTGGCCGGAAAGCTGGAGAGCCTCACCGTGAAGGTGGGTGCCAAGGCCGGCGCCGGCGGGCGGCTGTTTGGCGCGGTGACCTCCAAGGAGATCGCCGACGCCCTCAAAGAGCAGTACGGCATCGAGATCGCCAAGACCAAGATCGTCCAGGAGGAGCCCATCAAGGCCTTCGGCACCTACGAGCTCAAGTGCAAGCTGGGTTATGAGGTCACCGGCACTCTGAAAGTGGAGGTGTGCGAGGGCTGAGGCCCCCGCCCCACCAGGGAGGGAATTTCGTGGACGAACTGTTGGCCCGAGGCCTCCCCCACTCGGTGGAGGCGGAGCAGGCGGTCCTGGGCTCCATCCTGATCGACGCGCGCTGTGTGCCCGATGTGGTGGAGGCCCTCCGGAGCGAGGACTTCTACGTCCGGCAGAACCGGGAGATCTACGAGACCATCTGCTCCATGTTCAATTTCTCCGTCACCATCGACCCGGTGACGGTGCTGGATCACATGCGCCAAAACGGCGTGTACGATGAGCAAAGCTCCCGCAGCTACCTGCTCCAGCTCATGGAGGTCACCCCCACGGCGGCCAACGTGATGGAGTATGTGGCCATCCTGCGGGACAAATCTCTGCTGCGCCAGGTGGCCGAGGCGGCGGGAGAGATCACCGCTCTGGTCCAGGAGGGTACCGGCACCGCCCAGGAGGTGCTGGATACCGCCGAGCAGCGCATCTACGCCATCCGCCAGGGCCGCAGCGCCCAGGGCCTGGAGCATATCTCCCAGGTTATCTTCAACGTGTATGCCCGGCTCAGCGAGCTGGCCGCCCGGGACTCGGCCATCCCCGGCCTGTCCACCGGCCTGCCCGACGTGGACCGGGCCATCTCCGGTCTCAACGAATCCGACCTTATCCTCCTGGCCGCCCGTCCCGGTATGGGCAAGACCTCCATGGCCCTTAACATCCTGCTCCACACCGGCAAGTTCTCCGGCAAGAGCGTGGTCTTCTTTTCCCTGGAAATGAGCCGGGAGCAGCTGGCCATGCGTCTCATCTCCTCGGAGAGCTTTGTGGACAACAAGCGCCTGGTTACCGGCAAGCTCAGCGAGGAGGACTGGACCAAGATCGCCGCCGCCTCCGCCGCCCTCAATAAGACCAACATCCTCATTGACGACAACCCCTCCCTCTCGGTCTCCGACATGAAGGCCAAGTGCCGCCGGGTGGACAATCTGGGCCTGGTTGTCATCGACTACCTCCAGCTCATGACCTCCGCCGGCGGCAGCACCCGCTCCAGCGACAACCGCCAGCAGATCGTCTCCGACATCTCCCGGGCCCTGAAAATCATGGCCAAGGAGCTCAAGGTGCCGGTACTCTGCCTCTCCCAGCTCTCCCGCGCCAACGAGAGCCGCAGCGACAAGCGGCCCATGCTCTCCGACCTGCGGGAATCGGGCGCCATCGAGCAGGACGCGGACATCGTCCTCTTCCTCTACCGGGAGGACTACTACAACGAAGATTCCGAGGACCATAACCAGGCCGAGTGCATCATCGCCAAGAACCGCCACGGAGAGACGGGTAAGGTCTACCTCCAGTGGCTGCCCGAGTACACCACCTTCTCCTCCCTGGATACCCGCCACGACGAGTACTGATGGGGCGGGAGAGAAGCGTGTAAGGAGGCGCTATGTTGGACCCCCTCAACGCCCTTGTAACCCAATACGACATGCTCCCCCGGGGCTGCCGGGTGCTGTGCGCCGTGTCCGGAGGAGCGGACTCGGTGTACCTGCTCCACCGGCTGTGGCTGCTGCGGAGCATCCGGGGCTTTGACCTTACCGCCGCCCACTATAACCACTGCCTGCGGGGGGAGGAGTCGGACCGGGACGAGGCCTTTGTCCGGGACTTTACGGCCCGTTACTGCCCTGCGCAGCGCGTGACCGGACCTGACGGGGAGCGCACCCTGCCTGCCGTGGAGCTGCTGGTGGGCCGGGGGGATGTGGCGGCGGAGGCCGCTCGGACAGGCCGGGGCATTGAGGAGACCGCCCGGGCCATGCGCTACGCCTTTTTGGAAGAGGCGGCAGAGAGAGCGGGGGCCGATGTGATCGCCACCGCCCACACCGCCGATGACAACGCCGAGACCATCCTGCTCCACCTCCTCCGGGGGACCGCTCTCCAGGGCCTGGGAGGGATACCGCCCCGCAGGGGGCGGCTCATCCGGCCCCTGCTCACCACCCCTCGGCGGGAGATCGAGGATTATCTCAGGCTCTACGGCCTTCCCCATGTGGAGGACAGCTCCAATTCTGACGACAGCTATACCCGCAACCGCCTGCGCCACCAAGTCATGCCGGTGCTGGAGGACATAAGCCCCGGCCTTGCGCGCCGCATGGCGGACACTGCTCGGTATCTCAGGACCGATAACGACTATTTAAGCGGCCTGGCCCGGCAGAGGTGCGCCGGTGTGCGCCGAGAAGGGGAGGAGCTGGTGATGGACGCGGGGATCGTCGCCGCCGCCCCCGCCGCCCTGGCGCCCCGGATGGTGCGCTATCTGCTCTCCCTGGCCACAGGGGGAGACACCGACTGGGCTGCCGCCCACCTGGAGGCGGTGGCGGCGCTGTGCCGGGGCAGCGATCCCTCCGCCCAGGTCTCCCTGCCGGGAGGCTGGGTGGCACGGCGGGTCTACGGCGAGCTGCGGCTCACCCCACACTCCGCGCCGTCCCCGCCCCTGGAGGAGACGCCTCTTGTACGGGGCGTGCAGGCGGTGCCGGGCACGGCGTGGCTGGTCTCCCTGGACTGCGATCCCTGGCCGGGCCTGGTGGTCCGTGCCCGGCGGCAGGGAGACGAGCTGCGGCTTCCGGGAAAGCGGCCGCGCAGCGTCAAAAAGCTGCTCATCGACCATAAGATCCCCCGCTGGGAGCGGGAACGGCTCCCCGTGGCCGCCGACGGCGACGGGGTGCTGGCTCTGGCGGGCTTTGGACCCAATATCGACCACCCCAGATATGACCGCGCACCCCAATTTTTTACACAGCCCTCAGAACATCAGGAAGGAATGAATGGAACATGCTAGAGCAGGATATAGAGCGCATCTTTTTCTCCGCGGAGGAGATCGACAAACGCCTTGAGGAAATGGCCGGGGAGATCAACCGGGACTACGCGGGCAAGGAGCTTATGCTCATCAGCGTGCTGCGGGGCTCCTTCGTGTTCATGGCCGACCTGACCCGCAAGATCACCCTGCCCTGCACGGTGGACTTCCTGGCGGTGTCCTCCTACGGCAAGGGCACCACCTCCTCGGGACAGGTCCAGATCACCAAGGACCTGTCCGACGATATCGAGGGCAAGGACATCCTGGTGGTGGAGGACATCCTGGACAGTGGCAATACCCTCAGCTACCTGATGAAGCTGCTCCGGGCCCGGCATCCGGCCTCCATCCGGCTGTGTACCCTGCTGGATAAGCCCGAGCGGCGGGTGGTGCCGGTGGAGGTGGACTATGTGGGCTTCACCATCCCGGATGAGTTCGTGGTGGGCTACGGCCTGGACTACGCCGAGAAATACCGCAACCTGCCCTATATCGGAATACTCAAGCCCAGCGTGTATCAGCATGCCTGATACCGCTCCCGTGCGGAGATCCCGGTGTGCCGCCCACCCAAGCGCGGCCGGCCTGCGGGCCGAATGGAGGTGCCTTTGAAACGTTTCAGTCCCCGGGACCTGGTCTTCAGCGTCCTGATCCTGGTCATTCTGGCCGCCGTGGTCTACGCCCTGATGGGGGTGGAGCGGGGGCAGTCGGTGGAGAACTACTCCGAGGTCTACGACCTGTTCCAGCAGCAGAAGGTGGACACCGTCCTGGTGGAGGACAATACCCTCTACCTGGGACTCAAGGAGCCCTACGGCAGCGATGGGAGCTGGACCGTGTCCTACCAGCTTTACAGCTTCGAGATGTTCCACGCCGATTTCAATGATACCATCGTCCGCCAGCATAACGCCGGCATCATCTCCTCCTTTGACTACCCGGCGGGCTTCCAGGCCCCCTGGTGGCTGGGTATCGTGCCCTGGATCCTGGTGGCGGTGATCTTCTTCGGCTTCTACTATGTCATGGCCGCCCGGCAGAACGCCGGGGGCGGCGGCGTGGGGAGCGACCGGGGCGCGGGGCGCTTCGGCAAGGCCAGGACCCACACTGTTTCCGAGAGCGACAAGCACGTCACCTTCGCCGACGTGGCGGGAGCCGACGAGGAGAAGGCCGAGCTTCAGGAGGTGGTGGAGTTCCTCCGGGACCCCCAGCGCTTCTTGGACCTGGGAGCCCGTATTCCCAAGGGCATTTTGCTGGTGGGCCCGCCAGGCACCGGCAAGACGTTGCTTGCCAAGGCTGTGGCAGGGGAGGCCGGAGTGCAGTTTCTGTCCATCTCGGGCTCCGACTTCGTGGAGCTCTATGTGGGCGTGGGCGCCAGCCGGGTCCGGGACCTCTTTGACCAGGCCAAGAAGGACGCCCCCGCCATCGTCTTCATCGACGAGATCGACGCCGTGGGCCGCCGCCGGGGCGCCGGCCTGGGAGGCGGGCACGACGAGCGGGAGCAGACCCTTAACCAGCTGCTGGTGGAGATGGACGGCTTCGGGGCCAACGAGGGGGTCATCGTCATGGCCGCCACCAACCGCCAGGACATCCTGGACCCTGCCCTCCTGCGGCCCGGCCGCTTCGACCGCCAGATCTACGTGGGAGCCCCCGACATCAAGGGCCGGGAGGACATCCTGCGCATCTATGCCCGCAACAAGCCGCTTGCCGAGGACGTGGACCTCCGGGAGATCGCCCGGGCCACCGTGGGCTTCACCGGCGCCGATCTGGAAAACCTGATGAACGAGGCAGCCCTCCTGGCCGCCCGGGCCCATGAGCGGTTTATCACCGCCCAGGACATCCATGAGGCGGTCATCAAGGTCATTGCCGGGCCTGAGAAAAAGAGCCGGGTGGTGGTGGAGCGGGAGCGCCGCCTCACCGCCTTCCATGAGGCGGGCCACGCCGTGGTCAGCCGCTTCCTGGAGACCGCCGACCCTGTCCACCAGATCACCATCATCCCCCGGGGAGGCGCCGGCGGTATGACCATCTCCCTGCCCCGGGAGGACACCAGCTTCCAGTCCCGCAAGGAGCTCTGCGAGCGCATCGCTGTGCTGCTGGGCGGCCGGGTGGCCGAACAGCTTGTGCTGGGCGACATCTCTACCGGTGCCGGCAACGATCTGCAGCGGGCCTCCTCCATCGCCCGGAATATGGTCATGCGCTTCGGCATGAGTGACCGCCTGGGCAGCGTGGTCTTCGATTCCGGCCATGACGAGGTCTTTATCGGCCGCACCATGGCCCAGGCCAAGACCTATTCCGAGGAGGTGGCCGCCCTCATTGACGAGGAGGTCAAAGCCCTCATCGACCAGGCTTACAGCCGCTGTGAGGAGATCCTCAAGGCCCACCGCTCCGAGCTGGAGCTCATCGCCGCCTACCTTCTCTCCCACGAGACCATGGACGCCGCCACCTTCGAGCTGGCCTTCACCCGCCCCCAGGAGGTGGAGGAGCAGATCCGGGAGCCCGAGGTGCCCCAGCCCCCCCGCCTGCGGGCGGAGCACAGGGAGCAGGTCACTCCCCAGGAGCCTCCCAAGCAAACAGAATAACCCCATCAGACCGGGACGCGGAGCTTTCCGCGCCCCGGTCTTTTTCTTTTCGGTCCGGTTTATGGGACTTTACGCCTGCTATACTCAGATCAGAACAAGAGAGCAGGAAGCTCACCGGAAAGGAAGGGACGGAAATGGAGTTCGATATCCGCTATGTGCAGGGCCATGTGGAGGTATACGACGGCGACGGGCGCTTTCGCTTCTCGGCGGACACAGCCCGGGAAGCCAGGGAGGAGCTGGAGGAGCTCCTGGGCCGTCCCGGGGCCCACTGGGCGGCGTAAAGATGAAAAGCGGCCCCGGCCATGTTTGTCATGGCCGGGGCCGCTTTGTAACTGGAACGGGGCTCAGAGGTCGGCGCAGGCTTCCCGCGTCGCCTCCTCTGCGCGGACGGCGCTCCGGAACAGGAGCAGGCCCGCCAGGAACAGCAGGGCCAGCATGCCCACACCCAGGCTCACGTTGCCAGAGACCTGGGACACGGCGCTCACCACCGTGGTGCCCATGAAAGCGGCACCCTTGCCGCAGATGTCCATGAGCCCGAAGTACTCGCCCGACTGCCGGGCGGGAATGATCCTGGTGAAGTAGGACCGGGAGAGGGCCTGGATGCCTCCCTGGAACATGCCCACCAGCACCGCCAGCAACCAGAACTGCCACTGGTGGGCCAGGAACATGGCGAAGACAGCAATGCCGAAATAGGCCAGGATGCACACGGTGATGAGCCCTTCGGTGGGGAAGCGGGCGGCCAGACGGCCGAAGAGGATGGCGCAGGGGAAGGCCACCACTTGGGTCAGAAGCAGCGCCAGGAGGAGGCCTGTGCTGTCCAGGCCCAGGGCCTGGCCGTAGGCGGTGGCCATGTCGATGATGGTGTAGACTCCGTCGATGTAAAAGAAGAAGGCCAGAAGGAACAGGAAGACCTTCTTCTCCCGGCGCACGTTGCGGAAGGTCTCCCCCAAGCGGCCAAAGCTATCCCGCAGGGCTCGAGCGCGCTTTTCCATGTAGTGGCGCTGACGGTAGGTGCGCAGCAGGGGGAGGGTCATCACCAGCCACCACACCGCCACGATGGTAAAGGCGATGGCCATGGCCGCCTTCATGGAGATGCCGATGGCGTCGGCAAAGAGCACGGGGATGAGGGAGAGGACAAAGGGAATGCAGCTGCCGATGTAGCCCCAGGCGTAGCCGCTGGTGGAGACCCGGTCCATCCGCTCGGGCGTGGTGACGTCGGAGAGCATGGAGTCGTAGAAGATGAGACTCCCGGAGTAGCCCACCCGTGCCACAATGAATACCGCCAAAAATACCAGCCAGGCCGAGACCAAGCCCAGGGCCAGGCAGCCGATGAGGCCCACCGCCAGAAAGACCAGGAAAATGGGGCGCTTGTAGCCCCGGGTGTCGGCCAGAGTGCCGAAGACCGGGCCCAGCACCGCCACCAGCAGCGTGGCGATGGAGGCGGCGTAGCCCCAGTAGGCCAGGTATTCCACGTCGGTGAGCCCCGCCCCCTGGGCCAGGGCGTTGAAGTAGATGGGGATGATGGTGGAGATAAGCAGGGTGAAGGCGGAGTTGCCCACGTCATAGAGTACCCAGCACTTCTCTCCCCGGGTCAGCTTAAAGCCCTTCACTGTGCGTCCTCCTTCTCCCCCGGCCGGGAGCCGAAGGTGTAGTCATACAGCTTTCCCAGCTCCTCCTCGCCGGCCAGATAGCGGACGTAGGAGCCGATGAGGGCGGCCCCCCGGGGCACCGCCTGGGAATAGAGCTCCCTGAGCCGCCGGGTGCTCTCGGCACAGCGGGGGTTGGGCTCGTAATTGATCATAAGACCGTGGAGCTCCTCATAGTGGCCCGATACCTTGAGCGCCGAGCTGACCAGGCCCCGCTTGAAGCGGCCGGGGGCGGTCATCCAGCCGTCGTTGGCGATCATTCCCCGTAGGGAGGCGGCCACCTGCTCCGGCGTGAGGGAGGGGAAGAAGTCGGCGATGACGGCGGCGTTTTCCCGGCTGGGGACGATGTGGCTGGTGAGCCGGCGGCGGATGGGATCTTCCCCGTCGTCCACCAACAGGGCGCGGTCCAGCTCTCCCTCAATCTCCACATGGCTAACCCCGGTGCGGGAGATGGCCAAGTCCACATAGCCGTGGCAGGTCACGTCCAGGGCAAAATGGCACAGAAAGCCGCACACATAGGCCAGGTGGGCCTCCTCCAGGCCGATCTGGCGCAGGGTGTCGGCGGCGTGGACAAAAAACTCCCGGCCTGGCCGGCGATGCATCCCGTGGCCCAGCTCCCGGACAGCGTTGGCACGCAGGGGATGATAGTGGAAGAAGATGTCCGGTCCGTGGACGCCGATGAAAAAGAGCTCCGGCCAGCGGTCCACCGCCTGCCGCTCCCGGCCCGTCAGGAGGGAGCGCACCTCCTGGCCGAATCGATAATGGGCATAGTTGGACGGCACAAAAAAACCCCTTTCGTCTCCGGCGGCGAAAGCTCCCGCGCCGGAAAGATCGGCGGGCCGCCCCTTCCGGGCGCGAGAGCCGCCGGAGCTATCATAGCAGGACTTTGTATGCATCAAACGTGCTGCGGGTAAATTGTATGTCAAATCACCCCGGGGGCCCTCAATGGCCCGAGGGCTTGCGGTCTACCAGGGAGCGCTCGGTGGTCAGATCGGCCCGGAGCAGAGCGATGAAGAGGAAGCCCAGGGGCAGCAGAGTCAGCCACAGGGCCCGTCCCAGGAAGAGATGGCACAGTACCGTTCCCACCACGGCTCCCGCGGTGAAGAGCAGCAGCATGGAGCTGTGGAGCCCCAGCCGTTTGCGGTGAGGCTTGTCCGGCGCGTGCAGGTGGATGAGTTCCTTGGCCAGGCCTACGCCCACCTGACGGACGTGGTTGGTGACAAAGGTGGTGGCCATGGGCATTCCCTCGGCCTGGCGGAACGTGTTGTACTGCATGGAGGCGATGAAGTTGATAGCCACCTGGGAAATCTGCACCGGGGCGCTCTCAGGCACAAAGCCAAGGATGAGCACCACCAGCATCTCCACGCCGATGAGCAGGGTGTCCCACCGGATACCAAGGCGGCGCTTCACCGGGTTGGGCAGCAGCTCGGAGAAAAAGGCACCGGCGATATAAGCGCCGATGGGAATGAGGTAGTACAGGGCCAGACTCCACTCCCCGCTGCCCAGGGCCAGGCCCATGAGCACCACGTTGCCCGTCTGGGCGTTGCAGAATACGCCCCCACGCAGCAGATAGGTGTAGGCCCCGAAAAAACCCGCCACCGTCATCAGCAGGCCGTAGACCCACCGCCGCTCGCACAGCAGAAAGCCGCCTGCCGAGCCCGTCCCCGCTCCGGGACAGACCGGCGTCCCCTTGTGTTCTTGCGCCATAGCCTGTGGGCGCCTCCTTCCAAAAGCTCGTCTGCCGGCTGGAGGCCGGGCAGACTCCAAGGCAATTATAGTATATCCCCCTCCCAACGGCAAGGAAAAGTTCCGGACGCGAAGGGAAGCCTGCCGCGCAAGTTCCGGCGCCAAAGGGCGCATACTACCTTAAAATCATCTGTATTTAAGGAGGCAGAGCCATGTGTACCGCGTTTACCCTGCGGGCCGGGGGAGCACTCTATTTTGGCCGCAACATGGACCTTACATGCCATTTCGGAGAATCGGTGGTCGTCACCCCAGCCGCTTTTTCCTTCCCTGCCTCGGGCGGGGAGCCCTTCACCACCCGCCACGCCATGATCGGCATGGCCAACGTGACGGACGGCTGTCCCCTCTACGCCGAGGCGGTCAGCGAGACGGGACTGTGTATGGCGGCCCTCAATTTCCCCGGAAACGCCGTCTATCTGCCGCCCCAGCGCGCCGCCGGGCGAAGGGCAGCCCCCTATGAGCTCATCCCACTGGTGCTGGGCAGCTGCGAGAACCTGGCGCAGGCCAGGGCGCTTTTGGAGCGCGTGGAGCTGGTGGCCGTCCCCTTCCGTCCCCACTTGCCCCTGGCCCCCCTCCACTTCCTCCTGGCCGATTCCTCCGGGGCCCTGGTGGCAGAGCAGACCGGAGAGGGGATGCGCCTCTATCCCAATCCCTACGGTGTGCTCACCAACAACCCGCCCTTTCCCTTCCATGCCGAAAACGTGCGCCAGTACCTCGCCCTCTCGCCTGGGCAGCCCGAGAGTATTCTCTGGGATGACCCGCCCCTCACTCCCTTCAGCCAGGGCATGGGGGCCATGGGCCTGCCCGGAGACTTCTCATCCCCCTCCCGCTTTGTCAAGACCCTCTTCTGCAAGCGCAATAGCCTCTGTCCTGGCGACGAGCTCTCCTGTGTATCCCAAGTCTTTCACATTCTGGACTCGGTGGCTATGGTCCGGGGGAGCGTGCGCACGGCGGAGGGGGAGAGCGATCTCACCACCTACTCCTGCTGCGTCAATGCCACCACCGGCAGTTACTATTATAAGACCTACGACAACAGCGCCCTCACCCGGGTGGATCTGACCAAAGAGCGGCGCAGGGCCCCCGGCCTCACGGTATTCCCTCTGGTGACCGGGCAGTTTGTCCGCGCTCTGTGA
>LBJMR02800__coassemble_520_pt1 | contig 25402 bp, 25 predicted proteins | sample LBJMR02800__metabat2_low_PE_006 | metagenome-assembled genome bin LBJMR02800 | reverse complement strand
GAAGAGTGAAGAGTGAAGAGTGAAGAGTGAAGAGTGAAGAGTGAAGAGTGAAGAGGGGAGAGCCGGGGCGGTTCTATGCCCTGTCCGGGATGCATACCCTTTCCCGAGGTGAGGGACCGTGGTGGGACATTTGGTGCGTCTGGAGGGCAGGCGCAAGGTGGCGCTGGAGCGGGAGTATGTGATGGAGCTGCCCCTGGCCGCGGCGCGGCTGACCCTTCCAATGGATGAAAAGGAAAAGCACATTACACGCCTTGTGCGAAAGGGCGCAAAGGCGCTTTCCAAGGCCGGGGTGCGCCGGCTGCTCACGGCGCCGGACAACCCCTGGTGGGAGGAACTGCGGCAGTGGGGCCTTGTCCCGGTGGAGAGCGAGGGACTGGTGCAGGCCCTGGCGGCGCCCCTGGCCCTGGCCGCCCTCTCCCGGCAGGGCAGGACGCCGGAGCGCTCGTCGGTGGCGCTGGTGGGCAAGCGGGTGAACCGGGCGTTTTTCCAGGCCGCCATGCAGCTCAGTACCCGGGTGCGCTCCGTGGCGGTGGTGGCGCCGGAGGGCGGCGAGGCGCTGGCGGCGGAGCTGCGGGCGGAGTACGGCATTCCCGTGCTCACCGCCGCGGAGAGCGCCGATGCCCAGGTCACCCTGTGTTTTTCCCCTGGGGAGCTCCGGGGCGGCGGGGAGGTGCTGGGGCTCTGCGGCCTTCGGCCCCAACTGGGGGGCCTCATTTTGGAGAGCGAGAAGCAGCTGCCGCTGCCGGAGGAGGAGCGCCTTGCTTTTCTCACTATTTTGTGGGAGACGGGGCGGCTTTCCCTGGACGATCTGCGGATACGCCATGGCAGGAATAGGCTTGACAGGGGGGCGGAAAGTACCTATAATGATGTCTGCTGAATCAACCGCAATGCGGTTGATTTGCGCGGCTTTCGCCGCGCCGGCGGAAGGTGCAAGTTTTTTTGGACAAAATTGTCCAAAAACTTGCACCTGAACAAAGCAAAATAGCCTTGAAAGCCGAGGCTTTCAAGGCTTGCAGCTTTGCTCAATACGTATTATAATACATAATTGTTGTAAAATATCGTGACACTAGAGTGGTCGAGCCGTGGATCGCGGCTCCTTTCTTATAATCTGACGATTGATATGAACTGGAAAGGGTGCGTAGTACAATGGCGAAGGAATATAAGCTCAGCGCGGAGCGCCTTGCCGCGCTGAAGGAAGAGCTCAATTACCTCAAGACCGTCCGGGAGAAAGAGGTGGCCGACCAGATCAAGGAGGCCCGCTCCTTCGGCGACCTGAGCGAGAACAGCGAGTATGACGAGGCCAAGAACGAGCAGGGCAAGCTCTACTCCCGCATCGCCCAGGTGGAGGAGATCCTCTCCAACTATGTGATCATCGAGGAGCACGAGGGCGACCTGGACACCGTCCGCCTGGGCTGCCGGGTCAAGGTGCTGGACGTGGAGTTCAACGAGGAGGAGTCCTACGAGCTGGTGGGCTCCCAGGAGGCCGACCCCATGAATGGCCGCATCTCTGAGGACTCTCCCTTTGGCCGTGCCCTGCTGGGCAAGACCGTGGGGGAGGAGGCCCAGGTGGAGGCCCCTGCCGGCATCGTCCGTTACAAGGTGCTGGAGATCGAGAAGATCTGATTTGCCTGAGGGCGCGATACAAAGGAGAAGAAGCGACATGTCTGAACAGAACCATCCGGTCCAGCAGGAGGAGGTCTCCCTCTCCGACCTGCTCAAGATCCGCCGGGACAAGCTCAGGGAGCTCCAGAGCGAGGGGCGCGACCCCTTCCAGCAGACCCGCTATGAGGTCAAGAGCTATTCCCAGGACATCAAGGACCACTTTGAGGAGCTGGAGGGCCAGATCACCACGGTGGCGGGCCGTCTCATGTCCAAGCGGGGCATGGGCAAGGCGGTGTTCTGCGACCTGCAGGACCGCCAGGGCCGCATCCAGCTCTATGTCCGCATCGACGAGATGGGGGAGGAGCCCTTCAACCGCTTCAAGAAGCTGGACATCGGCGACATTGTGGGCGTGGAAGGGGAGGTCTTCCGCACCAAGCGGGGGGAGATCTCGGTGAAGGCCAACGCCGTCACCCTGCTCTCCAAGTCTCTGCGTCCCCTGCCGGAGAAGTTCCACGGCCTGACCGACAAGGAGACCCGCTACCGCCAGCGGTATGTGGACCTGATGGTCAACCCGGAGGTCAAGCGCAACTTCGTCATCCGGTCCCGGTTCATTCAGTTCATGCGCCGCTACCTGGACGGCCGGGGCTACATCGAGGTGGAGACGCCGGTGCTCAACACCATTGCCGGCGGCGCCGCCGCCCGGCCCTTCATCACCCACCACAACACCCTGGATATTGACATGTACATGCGCATTGCCACCGAGCTGCCCCTCAAGCGTCTCATCGTGGGCGGCATGGACCGGGTGTATGAGATCGGCCGCATCTTCCGCAACGAGGGCATGGACCCCAAGCACAACCCGGAGTTCACCACCGTGGAGCTCTATGAGGCCTATACCGACTTCCACGGCATGATGGACATCGCCGAGGGCATCCTCTCCGGCGCCGCCCAGGAGATCCTGGGCACCTATCAGGTGGAGTGGATGGGAGAGCAGATCGACCTGACCCCCGGCTGGCGGCGGCTGACCATGGTGGAGGCCGTCCGTGAGTACGCCGGTGTGGACTTCGCCGCCATCAGCGACGACGCCCAGGCGGTGGCCGCGGCCCGCGCCATCGGCGTGGAGCTGCCCGAGGCGGCGGAGAAGACCTGGGGAAACGCCCTGTACGAGTGCTTTGACCAGCGGGTGGAGGAAAAGCTCATCCAGCCCACCTTCATCACCATGTACCCGGTGGAGGTCTCCCCCCTGACCAAGCGCTCCCCCCAGGACCACCGGCTCACCGAGCGCTTCGAGCTCTTTGTCTGCCACAGTGAGATCGCCAACGCCTATTCCGAGCTCAACGACCCCATCGACCAGCGCGCGCGCTTTGTCAAGCAGGCCGAGCAGCGGGAGCGGGGAGACGAGGAGACTGAGATGCTGGACGAGGACTTCCTCAACGCCCTGGAGTACGGCATGCCTCCCACGGGCGGCATGGGCATGGGCATCGACCGGTGCGTCATGCTCCTCACCGGGGCGGACACCATCCGGGACGTGATTTTGTTCCCCACCATGAAGCCCCTGGATTGATATGGACAAACAGCATACCGGAGAGCTCCTCCGGTATGCTGTTGTGCTCTTACCCTTGTCTGATAAGGGCAAACAAATGAGAATGGGAGTGCTTCTTTTTGTCAAAGAGGATAGCCTTCTGGCTGCGGGACATGCTGGTCCGGGGCAAGCGATTCAATGCCACCCGCCTTGTGGCGGGCTCCTTCGCGGCCATTATCTTGCTGGGGGCGCTGCTGCTGACCCTGCCCGTTTCGTCTAATAGCGGCCAGGCCACCGACTTCTTAACCTGTCTCTTCACCGCCACCTCCGCCACCTGCGTCACCGGCCTCATCCTGGTGGACACCGCCGTCCACTGGAGCCTGTTCGGTCAGGTGGTCATCCTGGTGCTCATCCAGCTGGGGGGCCTGGGCTTTATGACGGTGGTGACCCTGTTTTCCATGCTGCTGCGCCGCCGGATCGGATTGAGCGAGCGCCTGGCCATGGCCTCCACCTTCAACCTTAACGACATGTCCGGCGTGGTGCGCATGGTGCGCCACGCGCTCATCGGCACCGTCACCATGGAGGGTGTGGGTGCGGTGCTGCTCTCCGCTCGCTTCATTCCCGACTTCGGCGTGCTGCGGGGCCTTTGGATGGGCGTGTTCCACAGCGTTTCCGCCTTCTGCAACGCCGGCTTTGACCTGCTGGGGGAGCGGTACGGGGCCTTTTCCAGCGTGTCGGGCTACCGGGACGACCCCGTGGTGCTCCTGGTGCTGGCCGCCCTCATCATCATCGGCGGCCTGGGCTTCTTCGTCTGGGAAGACATTTGGAAAAACAGAAACTGGAAGGGGCTTTCCCTTTACACTAAAATGGTGCTTCTCATCACCGCCGGACTGCTGGTGGCCGGTGCGGTCTTCTTCCTGGTGATGGAGTACGGCCAGGCGGACACCCTGGGGAATATGCCGCTCTGGCAGAAGGGGCTCAACGCCTTCTTCCAGTCGGCCACCCTGCGCACCGCCGGCTTTGACGCCCTGGGCCAGGGGAACCTGGAGGATGTGAGCCTTTCCATGTCCATCCTGCTCATGATGGTGGGCGGGTCGTCGGGCTCCACGGCGGGCGGCCTCAAGACCGTGACGGTGGGGGTGCTGCTGCTGGCCCTGCGCGCGGGGCTCACCGGGCGGGAGCAGGTCACCTTCCGCGCCCGGAGCATCCCCTTTGACCGGGTGCTCAACGCCATGACCCTCACGGTGGTCTTTATTTTCCTCTTTTTGACGGGGGTCATGGTCATCTCCACCGTGGAGCAGATGGAATTTCTGTCGGTGGCCTTTGAGGTGACCTCCGCCATGAATACCGTGGGACTGACCACCGGCATCACGCCGGCTTTGACGCCCATTTCCCAGGGAATCCTGATCCTGCTGATGTACCTGGGCCGGGTGGGGGTCATGTCCTTCTCCATTGCGTTTCTCACGGCCCGGCGGCGGGCCACGGGGGTGTACTACCCCAGCTTTGATCTTATGATAGGGTGATGGATAATGAAAACGTTTGTAGTGATCGGATTGGGGCGCTTTGGCACCGCGGTGGCCACGGAGCTGTGTGCCCTGGGGCATGAGGTGCTGGCCATCGACGGCGACCGGGAGTCTATCCAGAAGATCGCCGACAGCGTGACCCACGCCGCCGCGGGCGACGCCCGGGACCCGGCGGTGCTCAAGGCCCTGGGTGTGGGCAACTATGACTGCGCCGTGGTGGCGGTGGGGGATGACGTGGGCAACAGCACCCTCATCACCCTCAACCTCAAGGAGCTGGGGGTCAAGCGAGTCATCTGCAAGGCCCAGAGCCACGTCCACCGCAAGGTGCTGGAGAAGATCGGCGCCGACCGGGTGGTCTTCCCCGAGCATGAGATGGGGGTCAAGCTGGCCCACGGCCTGTCCGGGTCCAACGCCATCAATTTCATCGAGCTCTCCCCGGACTACGGCATCGTGGAGCTCAAGCTGCCCATGGAGTGGAAGGGCCGCAGCCTGCTGGAGCTCAATGTCCGGGCGAAATACCGGGTGAACATCATCGCCGTGCGCAAGAAGAGCGGGGAGATGGTGGTCTCCCCCGGCGGCGAATATGTGCTGGAGGAGGGCGACGTGGTGGCCGCTCTGGGCAGCAACGAGGCCCTCAGCCGTCTCCACGAGGACTGAGGGCATGAAAGAGCAGATCACCAGCCGGCACAATGCGCTCATTGTCCGGCTGCGTAAGCTCAGCGCCTCCCGGGCCCGCCGCAGGGAGGAGGGGGTCTTTCTGTGCGAGGGCCCCAAGCTGGTGGGAGAGGCCGTGAAGTGGGGGGCCGGGGTAGAGACCCTGCTCCTCTCCCGGCCCGACCTGGTCCTGCCGGACTTGCCCGCCGGTACCCGGGTGGTGGAGGTGCCGGAGGACGTGCTCCGCTCCGTCTCCGACGTGGAGACCCCCCAGGGGGTGCTGGCGGTGTGCGCCCTTCCCGACCTGAGACCGCCCCAGGCCCTGCGGCCGGGCCGCTACCTGATCCTGGACGGCATCCAGGACCCGGGCAACCTGGGCACCATCTGGCGCACCGCCGACGCCTTCGGCGCGTCCGGCCTGCTGCTGGTCCACAACTGCGCCGACCCCTTCATCGCCAAGACGGTTCGCGCCACCATGGGGGCGGCCTTCCGCCTGCCGGTGTGGGAGACCACCCTGGAGGAGGCGGCGCGGCTGCTGGAGCAGGCGGGTGTGCCGCTCTACACCACCTCCCTGGGACCGGGCACCGTGGACATCCGGGCGCTGGACCTCACCCGGGCGGCGGTGGTCATCGGCAGCGAGGGGCGCGGGGTCTCGCCGGAGGCCCTGGCGCTGTGCCGGCAGACCTTCCGCATCCCCATGGAGAGCCGGTGCGAGTCGCTCAACGCGGCGGTGGCCGCGGCGGTGACGCTGTGGGAGATGGCCCGGCAGGACGGCTGAGAGGCCCGGACACCGGGCAGGGGAGGCGTCAGCGGATGTGGAATTTGAAATACTGGCTCTGGCTTGCCGGGCGAAGGGGCCCCGGCCATCATCAGATCGCCCTGCGGCTGCTGGAGCATTTTGGAGGACCGGAGCGGGTCTATTTCGCCGCGGCGGAGGAGTATGCGCGGCTGGCCCTGCCCCGGGCCGTGCGCGCGTCCCTGGCGGACAAGTCCCTCGCGGAGGCGGAGGAGATCCTGGGCCGGTGCGAGGCGCTGGGGGTGCGCATCCTGACCATTCAGGACGGGGAGTACCCCCGGCGGCTGCGGCAGATCCCGGACCCGCCCTGCGTGCTCTATGTGAAGGGCCGCCTGTTCTCCTTTGATGAGGAGCTGGCTCTGGGCGTGGTGGGCAGCCGCAGGCCCACGCCCTACGGCGTGCGCATGGCCTGCTGCCTGGGCCGGGACCTGGGGCGGCAGGGCGCCCTGGTGGTCAGCGGCATCGCCCAGGGCGTGGACAGCGCCGCCCTGCGGGGCGCTCTCTCCGGCGGAGGCAAGGCGGTGGCGGTGCTGGCCGGGGGCGTGGATGTGGTCTATCCGCCCCAAAACCGGGACCTTTTTGCCAACGTGGCCGCCGTGGGCGCCCTCATCAGCGAAAACCCGCCGGGCACCGGCACCGAGGGCTGGCGCTTTCCCGTGCGCAACCGCCTCATCAGCGGCCTTTCCCTGGGCGTGGTGGCGGTGGAGGCCGGGGAGGGGAGCGGCACCCTCATCACCACCCGCCTGGCCCTGGAGCAGGACCGGGAGGTCTTCGCCTTTCCCGGCCCCGCCGACGCTCCCATGAGCCGGGGGACCAACCGGCTCATCCAGCGGGGAGAGGCCAAGCTGGTCCTGTCCGCCGCCGACGTGGTGAGTGAATTTTCCCTGCTCTTTCCCCACTGTCAGCCCCAGCCGGAGGCCCTCACGCCGGAGGAGGAAGAGGCGCAGACCCAGGCGCTCACCGCCTGTGAGCAGGCGGCGGAGGAGCCCGCTCCCGGGGCAAAAGAGGTTGACAAGGCGGAAAAGAGGGCATATATTACCCTATGCGATATTGTGAAGGCGGGCTGGACCGATGACCAGCGGGACATTCTGCTGGCCCTGCAGGATGGGCCCCTCAGCTCCGAGGAGCTGTCGGAAGCGGCTCAGGTCCCCCCTCGCCGGGCCCTTTCCGCCCTGACCATGCTCCAGCTGCAGGGCTATGTGGGGGAGGCGTCGGGCAAGCGGTTCCAAGCCCTATTCTGGGTCAAGCGCGAGTAATTTCCGCCCCCGGGCGGAATGTAGACCGTTGGAGGTACAAAGTGGCAAAGACGAATCTGGTGATCGTAGAGTCTCCGGCCAAGGCCAAGACCATTACCAAATACTTGGGCCCCGGCTATCAGGTCAAGGCGTCCATGGGCCATGTCCGGGACCTGCCCAAGAGCAAGATCGGCGTGGACATCGAGGGTGGCTTCACCCCCGACTACCAGCCCATCCCCGGCAAGGAGGATGTCATCGAGGACCTGCGCAAGAGCGCCGCGCGCAGCGGTCGGGTCTACCTGGCCACCGACCCGGACCGGGAGGGGGAGGCCATCTCCTGGCACCTCAAGGAGCTGCTGGGCCTGAGCGAGGACAAGACCTGCCGAGTCACCTTCAATGAGATCACCAAGAAGGTGGTCAATGAGGCCATCGCCGCCCCCCGGAGCATCGACATGGACCTGGTCAACGCCCAGCAGGCCCGGCGGGTGCTGGACCGGGTGGTGGGCTATCAGCTCTCCCCGTTTTTGTGGAAGAAGATCCGCCGGGGCCTCTCCGCCGGCCGCGTGCAGTCGGTGGCCACCCGGCTGGTGTGCGAGCGGGAAAACGAGATCCGCGCCTTCCAGCCGGAGGAGTACTGGTCCCTCCAGGTGGAGCTGGAGCGCCTGGCCCCCAACCAGGGCCGGTTCCAGGCCGCCTTCCACGGCCGGGAAAAGAAGATGGAGCTCCACAGTGAGGCGGAAGTCAACGCTGTGGTGGACGCTGTAAAGAATAGTGACTTTACAGTAAAAGGGGTCAAGCAGCAGGACAAGGTCCGCAATCCGGCCCCGCCCTTCACCACCTCCACCCTCCAGCAGGAGGCCAGCCGCAAGCTGAACATGACCCCCCGGCGCACCATGTCGGTGGCCCAGCAGCTCTATGAGGGCGTGGACATCGCCGGGGAGGGCACCGTGGGTCTCATCACCTATATGCGTACCGACTCCCTGCGCCTTTCCGACGAGGCCACCTCGGCGGCCAGGAGCTTTATCCTCTCCCGCTACGGCAAGGAGTACCACCCCGGCTACGTCCGCGCCTACAAGACCAAGGCGGGCACCCAGGACGCCCACGAGGCCATCCGGCCCTCCGACGTGCGCCTGACGCCGGAGGACATCAAAAAGGACCTGACGGCGGAGCAGTACCGGCTCTACAAGCTGATCTGGAGCCGCTTCCTGGCCTGCCAGATGGCCGCCGCCGTCTATGACAGCGTCACCATCGACGTGGAGAGCGCCGGGTATACCTTCCGGGCCAACCACTCGGCGGTGAAGTTCGCCGGGTATATGGCGGTCTATGTGGAGGGCAAGGACGAGGAGGACGAGGAGTTCCAGTCCCCCCTGCCCGACCTGAAGGAGGGGGAGCGGGTCTCCCTGAGTAAGACTGACAAGGCCCAGCACTTTACACAGCCTCCCGCCCGCTATACCGAGGCCACCCTCATCAAGGCCCTGGAGGAGAAGGGGATCGGGCGGCCCTCCACCTACGCGCCCACCATCTCCACCATCATGGACCGGGAGTATGTGGTCAAGGAGGGCAAGAACCTGCGCCCCACCCCCCTGGGCGAGGTGGTCACCGGCCTGATGACCGACAAGTTCCCCGACATCGTGGACACCGCCTTCACCGCCCACATGGAGGAGCAGCTGGACGAGGTGGAGCAGGGCAAGGTGGAGTGGAAGAAGCTGGTGGGGGACTTCTACGGCGGCTTTGAGCAGGAGCTCAAAAAGGCCGAGCAGGACCTGTCCGGTGAGCGCATCAAGGTGCCCGACGAGGTCTCCGACGTGCTCTGTCCCAAGTGCGGGCGCAACCTGGTCTACAAGTCGGGGCGGTTTGGCCGCTTCCTGGCCTGCCCCGGCTGGCCCGAGTGTGACCACACCCAGCCCATCGTGGTGGAGATGCCGGGCAAGTGCCCCAAGTGCGGCGGCAAGATCCTGAAAAAGACCTCCAAGCGGGGGTATACCTACTACGGCTGCGAGAACAACACCAATAAGGACGAGGCTCGCCGGTGCGACTTCATGACCTGGGACGTGCCGGTGAAGGACAACTGTCCCGAGTGCGGCCAGACCATGTTCAAAAAGTCGGGCCGGGGCTTCAAGCGGCCCTTCTGCATCAATCCCGACTGCCCCAACTTCCTGCCCGAGGACCAGCGGGGCTATAAGAAAAAGAGCGCCGAGGGCTCCGAGGCCGCCCCGGCCAAGAAGACCGCCGCCAAGAAGACCACGGCGGCCAAGAAGACCACGGCGGCCAAGAAGACCACGGCGGCCAAGAAGACGGCGGCCAAGAAGACGGCGGCCAAGAAGACTACCGCGGCCAAGAAGACCACCGCCGCCAAAAAGACCACAAAGAAGACTGCCGCCGAGGGCTGAGCGCGCTTCGCGCTCCCCCCGGCCATAAGGAGAAGCTATGGAACCGGTCATTGTCATCGGCGCGGGCCTTGCGGGATGTGAGGCCGCGTGGCAGCTGGCCCAGCGGGGCATACCCGTGGAGCTGCGGGAGATGAAGGGGAGCAAGATGACCCCCGCCCACCACAGCGCGGACTTTGCCGAGCTGGTCTGCTCCAACTCCCTGCGCTCGGACCAGCTGGAAAACGCCGTGGGCCTCATCAAGGAGGAGCTGCGGCGCATGGGCTCCCTGATCCTCGCCTGTGCCGACGCGCACCGGGTGGAGGCGGGGGGCGCCCTGGCGGTGGACCGCTTCGGGTTTTCCGCCGCCGTCACGGAGAAGATCCGCAGCCACCCCCTCATCACCGTGGTGGAGGGGGAGGTGACCGCCATCCCGGCGGAGGGGGAGGTCATCATCGCCTCCGGCCCCCTGACCTCGGACGCCCTCTCCCAGGCCATCGCCCGGCGCTTCCCCGAGAGCCGCTATCTCAATTTCTACGACGCCGCCGCCCCGCTGGTCACCTTTGAGAGCGTGGATATGACGAGCGCCTTTTTTGCCTCCCGCTACGACAAGGGGACGCCGGATTACATCAACTGCCCCATGACGGCGGAGGAGTACGAGGCCTTCTGGACCGAGCTGTGCGCCGCCCAGGAGGCGGAGGTCCACGGCTTTGAGGACAAGAACGTGTTCGAGGGCTGCATGCCGGTGGAGGTGATGGCCCGCCGGGGCCACGATACCCTGTGCTACGGCCCCCTCAAGCCCCGGGGTCTCACCGACCCCCGGACGGGCAGGGAGCCCTTCGCCGTGGTGCAGCTGCGCCGCGACAACGCCCAGGGGAGCATCTACAATCTGGTGGGCTTCCAGACCCATCTCAAGTGGCCGGAGCAGCGGCGGGTCTTTTCCATGATCCCCGCCCTCAAAAATGCCGAGTTCGTGCGCTACGGCGTCATGCACCGCAATACTTATCTGGACTCGCCCCGGCTGCTGGACCGCTACTACCGGGTGAAGAAGGAGCCACGGCTGTGCTTTGCCGGGCAGATCACGGGGGTGGAGGGCTATGTGGAGTCCACCGCCTCGGGTTTCCTCGCGGCGGTGGAGCTTGCCCGGCGGCTGCGGGGCCTTGCGCCGGTGGACTTCCCCCAGGAGACCGCCGTGGGGGCCCTGGCCCTCTATGTGAGCAACGAGAGCGTCACCGACTTCCAGCCCATGAACGTGAACTTCGGCATCATCCCGCCCCTGGGCTATAAGGTGAAGGGCAAGCGCAACAAAAACGCCGAGCTCTCCAAGCGGGCCCTGGAAAAGCTCTCGCAGCTTAACTGGTCCTGACTCAGGGCAGCATGAGCTCCATGCCCAGCCGCAGGCCCCAGAGGAAATAGAGGCGGCGCTCAAAGCTGCGCAGCTCCTCCCGGGCCTCGGACAGGCGCTGTGCCAGATCGTCCCCGCCCACCCGGCGCGCCTCCTCCAAAAGCCGCTTTTGCAGCGCCATGAGGGAGGCGTATTCGCTGTCATCCTCCGGCAGCAGGCCGGTGAGACAGGCGTAGAAATCTTCCGGATAAAACATAGTGACACCTCACTGCAGAGCTGTGTTCGTTTTGCTGTTTCAGCAGAACGTTGAAAAGCCAAGGGGGAAAAAGATGTTTTCCAAGGAGTTGTTTGGAAGCCGGCTGCGGCAGGTGCGGCAGGAAAAGGGAGAATCTCAGACGGCTGCGGCTGCGGTGCTGGGCGCAACGGCGACTTTGATCAGCGATCTGGAGAAAGGACGCCGCACGACGACGCTTGACAAGCTGACGCAGTTGGCGCAGCATTACAACGTCTCCACCGACTATCTGCTGGGTCTGACCGACGAGAAGCGGCCCCTGGACAGCCCCGCTGCACCCCGGCGGGACGTGTAGGGGGCGGCCTGCGCTTAAAAATCATCAATTAGATGAATAGAGGGTATCATCTAATTGATGAAAAGTCAAGGGGGGGATTTTGTGACCACAAAAGAGATTTTCGCCCAGCGCATGAGGGAGCTGCGCCAACAGAGCGCGCAGCCGCAGAAGGTGCTGGCGGAGCAGCTTGGGGTCAGCGTCAACCAGGTCAGCGAGATGGAGAAGGGGACGCGGATGACGACGCTGGAAAAGCTGGCGGTCATCTGCCGTTACTACAACGTCTCTGCCGACTACCTGTTGGGCCTGACTGACGAGAAGCGGCCCCCGGACAGCCCCGCCGCACCCCGGCGGGACGAGTAGGGCCCTGTGCTTACTGATTCACTCTTCACTATTCACTATTCACTGCCTTAATCATCGGGAGGGAAGGACATGAAGATCATCGTGGACGCCATGGGAGGGGACAACGCCCCTCTTTGCAACGTAAAGGGAGCCCTGGCCGCCGTGGAGGAGTACGGCGTGGAGGTGGCCCTGGTGGGCCGGGGGGAGGACATCCTCAAGTGCCTGGGCACCCTGGGGCTGAAGGAGCCCCCCGCCGCTGTGGAGATCGTCCACGCCTCTGAGGTGGTGGACATGCACGACAACGCCGCCACCGCCTTCAAGGAGAAGAAGGACTCCTCCCTCACCGTGGGCCTCAACCTGCTCAAGGAGGGCAAGGGGGACGCCTTCGTCTCCGCCGGCAGCACCGGCGCGCTGCTCTCCGGGGCCACGCTGCTGGTCAAGCGGGTGAAGGGCATCCGCCGGGCGGCCATGTGTCCGGTGGTGCCCACCGCCAAGGGGGGCGCCCTGCTCATCGACTGCGGCGCCACCGCCGAGTGCACCCCGGAGTATCTGCTCCAGTTCGCCTATATGGGCAGCTACTACGCCGAGCGGGTCATGGGCCGCCCTGAGCCCAGGGTGGGCCTGCTCAACATCGGCGTGGAGGAGAGCAAGGGCACCGACCTCCAGCGCGCCGCCTACGCCCTGCTCAAGGAGGCCGACGCCGCCGGGCGCATCCACTTCGCCGGCAACGTGGAGGCCAAGGAGGCCGTCCTGGGCGCGGTGGACGTGATCGTCTCCGACGGCTACTCGGGCAATATCTTCCTCAAGACCATGGAGGGCGCGGGCAGCTTCCTGGCCGGGGAGCTCAAGAAGATGTTCAAGAAAAACGCCATCACCAAGGTGGCGGCCCTGCTGGTGTCCGGGGGCATCCGGGCCTTTAAGAAGCTCATGGACTCCCGGGAGGTGGGCGGCACCGCCCTGGTGGGCATCTCCAAGCCGGTCATCAAGGCCCACGGCTCCTCGGATGACTACGCTATCAAAAACGCCATCCGCCAGGCCAGGGATTTCGCCGCCTCGGGCATCATCGAGGACATCCAGGAGAACATCGAGCACATGCGCCTGCGCAGCCCGGCCCAGGAGGCCCAGGGTTGATTTCGTGCCCGGATAGACCGCTTTTTGAAACTTTTTTGAAGGTTCCCAAAGTGCATCAGCCTGGCAAAAGACTCTTTTGATGGGCGAAATTGCAAAAGACTATTGACAGAGCAGGGGAATCTGCCTATTATTTTAGTGCACAATACCTTCTCCGCCGCGGCGGAGCGACAGGAGCGGATAGAAATGATTTTTGAAAAGCTCAAGGAGCTGCTTTCCGAGCAGTTCGGCGTGGAAGAGGACACCATCACCATGGACACCGGGTTTGACGACCTGGGCGCCGATTCCGTGGACCTGGTGGAGCTCTCCATGGCTCTGGAAGAGGAGTTCGGCGTGGAGGAGATGGCCGAGGAGGACGTGGCCGGGATCAAGACCGTGGCCGATCTGGTGCACTATCTCCAGGGCAAGGTCGAAGAGTAAGAGACACTGCTTAAAGCAAAGCCCCGCTGTGCGCGGGGCTTTGTTGAGACTGTCGAAAAAGGCCCTTGGCCTTTTCCGACAAAAGGCTGCATGACGGATAGGGTTCGATTTCTTACGAAATTGTCACCCCATCCGTCATGAGAAGTGTCATTTCCGAGGCCGCAGCGTGAAGAAAATGTGCCGGTGGCACATTTTTAGCGTAGGCCGCAGCGGCTATGCCGCGAGGAGGGAGCTTGATGTCCCCGGAAATGACAGATCCAGATTTTATTCCGTCGTCTGCGGACGACGGAACTTAAGCGAGGCTTCCCTGCGGGGAGGTTTTTTGACAAGCTGAGCAAAGCCCCGCTGTGCGCGGGGCTTTGTTTTCACAAGAGGGGAAGAGTATGGACAAGCTGGAGGAAAAACTGGGTTACACCTTCACGGACCGGACGCTGCTGGAGCGGGCGCTGACCCACAGCTCCTACGCCAACGAGAACCGGGGCAAGGGGCTGGAGAGCAACGAGCGGCTGGAGTTTCTGGGCGACTCGGTGCTGGGCATGGTGACGGCGGACTTTCTGTTCCGCACCAAGCCCAACCTGCCCGAGGGGGACCTGACCCGCACCCGGGCGGCCCTGGTGTGCGAGGGCAGCCTGGTGCTGGTGGCCCGTGAGCTGGGGCTGGGGCGCTGCCTGAAGCTGGGCCGGGGCGAGGACGCCGGCGGCGGCCGGGAGCGGCCCTCCATCCAGGCCGACGCGGTGGAGGCCGTCATCGCGGCCATCTATCTGGACGGGGGCATCGGCTCGGCCCGGAAGTTCATCCAGCGCTTCATCCTGGACCGGGGGGACGTGGTGGCGGTGAGCCGGGACCACAAGACCGCCCTCCAGGAGCTGGTGCAGCGGGAGAGCGGCCAGGTGCTGGAATACCGCCTGCTGGGCGCCACCGGGCCCGACCACGCCAAGGTGTTCCGGGTGGAGGTGGACCTCAACGGCGAGGCCGTGGGCACCGGAGAGGGCCGCAGCAAGAAAGAGGCCGAGCAGAACGCCGCCCGGGCAGCCATCGAGAAGCTGACCCACTAAAGGAGGCAATGGGAGCGGATAGATGCTATCCGCTCCTGAGACTGTCGGAAAAGGCCTTTTGGCCTTTTCCGACAAAGGGTTGCATGACGGACGGGGTTCGATTTCTTGCGAAATTGTCACCCCGTCCGTCATGAGAAGTGTCATTTCCAAGGCACATGTCCTCGGAAATGACCGATTCTAATTTTATTCCGCCGCGTGCGCGCGGCGGAACTCTAGCGAGGCTTCCCTGCGGGGAGGTTTTTCGACAAGCTGGGGAGCGGATAGATGCTATCCGCTCCTATTATTTTCCAGAAAAATGACGGCAAATCCGGCGAAATGGTTTGCAATGACGCAGTTAAATTGATATAATATCATGCAGAACACTCTGGCCGCGGCGCGGCCGGATTTGAGCTGGGAGAGGAGTAGGGCCATTGTACCTCAAGGCGCTGGAGATCCAGGGATTCAAGTCCTTCCCTGACAAGACGGTGCTCACCTTCGGCGAGGACATCACCGCCATCGTGGGCCCCAACGGCAGCGGAAAATCGAATATCTCCGACGCCATCCGCTGGGTCATGGGGGAGCAGTCCACCCGGGCCCTGCGGGGCGGCAAGATGGAGGACGTGATCTTCGGCGGCACAGCCAAGCGCAAGCAGCTGGGCTTTGCGGAGGTCTCTCTTGTGCTGGACAATACCGAGCATATCTTCCCCATGGAGGAGAGCGAGGTCATGGTCACCCGGCGGTACTACCGCTCGGGGGAGAGCGAGTATTACATCAACCGCCGCTCGGTGCGCCTCAAGGACGTCAACGAGCTGTTCATGGACACGGGCCTGGGCCGGGAGGGCTACTCCATCATCGGCCAGGGCAAGATCGACGAGATCCTCTCTGTGCGTTCCTCCGACCGGCGGGAGGTCTTTGAGGAGGCGGCGGGCATCTCCCGCTTCCGCCACCGCAAGGAGGAGGCCGAGCGCAAGCTGGAGCGCACCGAGGAGAACCTGGTGCGCATCAACGACAAGATAGACGAGCTGGAGCTGCAGGTGGAGCCGCTGCGGCTGCAGTCGGAAAAGGCCAAGAAGTTCCTCATCCTGCGCGACGAGCTGCGGGGGCTGGAGATCTCGGTGTGGCTGGAGCAGCTGGAGCAGCTGCGCGCCAGCTCCATCAAGCTCCTCTCGGACTACGATAACGCGGTGCGGGAGAAGGAGGAGGCCAGAGAGCAGGTGGAGGCGCTCTACGCCGCCGCCGAGTCCTTCTCCGAGCAGATGCGGGAGAAGGATGTGGAGTCGGAGGGCATCCGCTTTGAGATCATGCAGCGCTCCGCCGACGCCAACGGCCTGGAAAACGCCATCGCGGTGCTGCGCACCAATATGCACAACAACGAGGAAAACGCCCAGCGCGTCCAGCGGGAGCTGGAGGCCCAGGAGGGCCGGGCCGAGACCATCGGCAGCCAGATCGAGGAGCGCAGGGAGCGCCTTTCCGGCATCGTGGAAGAGGTGGGCAAGCTCCGGCAGGAGCTGCAGGCGCGGCAGAGCGACGCCGACGCCGCCGCTCGCAGCGCGGGCACCCTGGCCGACGAGATGGAGGCCCTGCGCCAGCGGGAGGCCATGGAGAGCGCCTCGGCAGGGGAGACCCGGGCCCTGCTCTCCGCCCTGGCCGCCGCCAAGCAGGAGCTGGAGAGCCGCTCCGCGGCCGTGGCCGAAGAGCTGGAGGCGGGGGAGAAGCGCCTGGAGGAGACCCGCGCCGAGGCCGAAAAGGTGGCCCATGAGCTGAGGCAGGCCAAGGAGGACCGGGACTCCATCCAGAATATCATCAGCGGCTACGCCCTGCGGCTGGAGTCCCGCAAAAAGAAGGCCCGGGAGGCCGGCGAGAAGCACATGAAGCTGCAGATGGAGGACGGGAACCTCACCTCCCGCATCCATATGCTCACCGAGATGGAAAAGCTCTACGAGGGCTACTCCAAGGCGGTCAAGCTGGTCATGAGCGAGGCCGAGCGGGGCGCCCTCCAGGGCGTCCACGGCCCGGTGGCGGGACTTCTCCATGTGCCGGACGAGTACGCGGTGGCCATCGAGATCGCCCTGGGCGGCGCCATGCAGAACCTGGTGGTGGAGCGGGAGGAGGACGGCAAGGCCGCCATCGGCTACCTCAAGCGCCGGGACGCGGGACGGGCCACCTTCCTGCCCCTGAGCTCCATCCGCCCCCGGGAGTTCCGGGACGCCGGCGTGGTGGACGAGGCGGGCTTCGTGGGCATGGGCGACGAGCTCATCACCTTTGAGCGGCGCTATGAGAAGATCTTCTCCAGCCTGCTGGGGACCACCGTCATCGCCACCGACCTGGACAAGGCCATCGCCATGGCCCGGAAGTACGGCCACCGCTTCAAGATCGTCACCCTGGACGGCCAGGTGCTCAACCCCGGCGGCTCCATGACCGGCGGCTCGGCCTCCCGCAGCGCGGGCATCCTGAGCCGGGCCAATGAGCTGGAGCGGCTGCGGGAGCAGCAGCGCCAGACGGGGGAGAAGCTCGCCGCCGCGGCCAAGGCCCTGGAGGACGCGGGTAGGGAGGTCACCGCCGCGTCCTACGAGATGGAGACCGCCCAGGCCCAGCAGCGCACCCATGAGGACGACATCCTCAAGCTGGAAGAGCGCCGGGCCCACTTCGACAATGTCCTCTCCGATCTGGAGCGCCAGCAGGAGGAGGCCCGGGCAGAGCGCAGCCTCATCGCCCAGCGCGCCGCGCGCACCGAGCAGGACGCCCAGAAGGCCCAGGAGCGCCTTGTCGAGCTGGAGGGCTCGGCGGCCGCGGCCCGTTCCCAGGCCGAGGGCAAGGCCCAGGGCCAGAGCCAGTTCCAGGAGCGCATCAAGCGCATCGGCGAGGAGATGGCCCAGCTGGGCGCTCAGCTGGCCGCTCTGGAGGCCGAGCGGGACACCTCGGAGCGCTCCCTGCAGGAGCTGGAGGATCTGCGCCGGGACATCGCCGGGGACCGGACGGAGCGGGAGCGGCTGCTGGAGGAATTTTGCAGCAAGAACGACGCCATCCGCGGCGAGATCGCCCAGAAGGAGGAGGAGCTGCGCGCCATCCGGGAGAGCAGCCGGGAGAAGGAGGCGGCCATCAAGCGCCTCAACGAGGAGAAGCTGGCCCTGGAGGCCGAGCGCAGCCGCGTGGACAGGGAGAGCCGGGAGAAAAACTCCCAGCTCCTGAGTATGGAGCGGGAGGTCTCGGTGCTGGAGCAGAAGAAGCTCTCCGCCGCCATGGAGGAGAAGGGGATCCTGGACAAGCTGTGGGAGACCTACGAGCTCTCCCACGAGGCGGCCAAGCAGCAGCGGCTGGAGCTGGAGAGCGTGCCCAAGGCCCAGCGGCGCATCGGAGAGCTCAAAAAGGCCATCTCCGGCCTTGGCAATATCAACCTGGACGCCATCGAGGAGTTTGAGCGCATCAACGAGCGGTATACCTACCTCACCGACCAGCGGGACGATGTGCGCAAGTCCAAGAGCGAGCTGGAGGGCATCATCGCCTCCATTACCGACGAGATGAAAACCATCTTTGCCCAGCAGTTTGCCATCATCAACGAGGCCTTCCAGCAGACCTTCCTGGAGCTCTTCGGCGGCGGCAAGGCCACCCTGGAGCTGGAGGACCCGGAGGACATCCTCAGCTGCGGCATTGAGATCAAGGTGCAGCCGCCGGGCAAGGCCCTCAAGATCATCACCCTGCTCTCCGGCGGGGAGAAGGCCTTTGTGGCCATCGCCCTCTATTTCGCCATCTTGAAGGTGCGGCCCACGCCCTTCGTGGTCATGGACGAGATCGAGGCCGCCCTGGACGACGCCAACGTCCTGCGCTTTGCCCGCTACATGCGGGGCATCTGCGACCACACCCAGTTCATCGTCATCACCCACCGCCGGGGCACCATGGAGGAGGCGGACACCCTCTACGGCGTGACCATGCAGGAGCAGGGGATTAGTCGGATTCTAACTATCAACCTCAACGATGTGGAGAAGGAGCTCAACATCAAGTAATAAGGAGACAAAGAGCATGAAGCTGAGCGAGAAAAAGCGGCTGAGCGCCATTTTGATCACCTCGGGCGTAGCGGCGGTGGTCATCGGCATGGCGCTGCTGCGGGTGTGGGAGAGCAATCTTCTCTCCGGCATCCTGGGCGTGGCGGGGCTGTGCGCCATGGTGGCGGGGGGCTTTATCGCCTCCCGGGGGGTGCGCTGTCCCCACTGCGGTAAGCACTTGCCGGGCAACTGGCGTCTTACGTCCTGCCCGGACTGCGGCAAAAGCCTGGAGGAAGAGGAGAAGTAAGAACGATGGGTTTTTTTGAGAAGATCCGCTCGGGGCTGACCCGAACCCGGGAGAACCTGGGCCATTCCCTGGAGAGCCTTTTTGTGGGCGAGCTGGGGGATGACTTTTACGACGAGCTGGAGGAGGCGCTGATCCTCTCCGACATGGGGGTGGAGTCCACCATGAAGGCCACGGAGGAGCTGCGCCGCCGCACCAAGGAGCGCAAGATCAAGGACGCCGAGGGCGGCAAGGAGTGCCTGCGGGAGATCCTTGTGGAGATGCTCCAGGTGGGGGACCCCACCCTGGACCTGTCCAAGAAGCCCTCGGTGGTGCTGGTGATCGGCGTCAACGGGGTGGGCAAGACCACCACCATCGGCAAGCTGGCGGCCTCCCTGAAGGGACAGGGCAAGCGGGTGCTCCTGGCCGCGGCGGACACCTTCCGCGCCGCCGCCGCCGACCAGCTGGAGATCTGGGCCCAGCGCAGCGGGGCAGACCTGGTGCGCCAGCATGAGGGCTCCGACCCGGCGGCCGTGGTCTTTGACGCCATGCGCTCGGCCCTGGCCCGTGGCAGCGACGTGGTGCTGGTGGATACCGCCGGGCGGCTGCACAACAAGCAGAACCTGATGAACGAGCTCGCCAAGATCGGCAAGGTCATCGACCGGGAGGTGCCGGGGGGCCGGACCGAGTCGCTGCTGGTGCTGGACGCCACCACAGGCCAGAACGGGCTCATCCAGGCCAAGCAGTTCAAGGAGGCCGCCGGCCTCACGGGCATCGTCCTCACCAAGCTGGACGGCAGCGCCAAGGGCGGCATCGTCTTTGCCATCGCCCAGGAGCTGGGGGTGCCGGTGAAATTCGTCGGCGTGGGCGAGGGCGTGGATGATCTCATGCCCTTTGAGCCGGAGAGCTTTGTGCGGGCGCTGCTGTAAGCGGCGCGCGAGACCGATCAGGAGGCGAAAGAACATGAAACTGGTGCTTGCCAGCAAGAATGAGCATAAGCTCAAGGAGATGCAGGACATCCTCTCCGCCCTGGGCGTGGAGGTGGTGCTGGAGCGGGACGTGGGCGTGGACGTGGACGTGGAGGAGACCGGGGAGACCTTTGAGGAGAACGCCTACCTCAAGGCCAGCGCGGTCATGCGCGCAAGCGGCCTCCCCGCCGTGGCCGACGACTCGGGCCTGTGCGTAAGCGGCATGAACGGCGGCCCCGGGGTCTATTCCGCCCGCTTCGGCGGCGAGGGGCTCACCGACCCGGAACGGTGCACGCTGCTGCTTGACATGATGCGCGGCCAGCTGGACCGCTCCTGCAAATTCGTCTCCGCCATCTGCTGCTGCTTCCCCGACGGAACGAAAGTGACCGCCTGCGGGGAGTGTAAAGGAACTTTGGCTTACGCTCCTAAGGGGCAGGACGGCTTTGGTTACGACCCCATCTTTTTCGTGCCCGGGGAGAAAAAGACCTTTGCCGAGCTGACGCCGGAGGAGAAAAACGCCATCTCCCACCGGGGCATCGCCCTGCGGGAGTTTGCCCGCCTCCTGGCGGAAAAGGTGGCGGCGGACGGCAAGGAAAACTGAGAAACAGGGGAGAAGAAAGGCATGGAACTTACGAGCAAGCAGCGCGCGCAGCTGCGCGGCCTGGCCAACAGCATCGACACCATCGTCCACATCGGCAAGGACGGACTGGGTGAAAACCTCATCAAGCAGGCAAACGACGCTCTGGAGGCCCGGGAGCTGATCAAATGCAAGGTGCTGGAGAACGCGGAGTATACCGCCCGGGAGGGCGCGGAGGCCCTGGCCGCGGCCACCCGCAGCGAGGTGGTGCAGGTGATCGGCACCAAATTCGTGCTCTATCGGCCCAGCCACAATAAGGACAAGAAGGACAAGATCGTCCTGGTAAAGGAGAGCGGACGCCGCCAGGCGTAAGGCCGGAGGCGGGAATCTTCAAAAGGAGTTGGTGCGGCTGTGAGGATCGGGATCTACGGAGGGACCTTCAACCCGCCCCATCTGGGGCACATGACCGCCGCCAGGTCGATCATGGAGGCGCTGGAGCTGGACAAGCTGATCTTCGTTCCGGCGGCCCAGCCGCCCCATAAGGCCCTGCCGGCGCTCACCGCCACGGCCGGGGAGCGGTGGGAGATGATCTGCCTGGCCGCCGACGGCCTGCTGCTGGGCGAGCGGGTGGAGGTGTCCGACCTGGAGATGAGCCGGGAGGGGAAGAGCTTCACCTCCGACACCTTGGCGCAGCTGCGCCTTCGGTATCCCGAGGACGAGCTGTGGCTGCTCACCGGCACGGATATGTTCCTCAGCCTGCACAGCTGGCATGAGCCGGAGAAGATCCTGGCGCTCTGCTCCGTGGCGGCCTTTTCCCGGGAAAAGGCGGGGGACCGCTCGGCCATGGAGGTCCAGGCCAGGGCCCTGGAGGAGCGCTTTGGCGCCCGGGTGCGCCTGCTGGAGCTGCCAGAGGTGCGGGAGATCTCCTCCACCCAGATCCGGGAGCAGCTTGCCCGGGGGGATGAGGCGGCGGCGGAGAGCCTTCCGGAGCCGGTGTACGGCTATATCCTCCGCCACGGGCTCTACGGCACCCACGCCGACCTTGCGCATCTCAGCGACCGGGACCTGCGCGCCTGCTCCTATTCCATGATCCGCGCCAAGCGCATCAAGCACGTCAAGGGCACCGAGGAGGAGGCGCAGCGCCTGGCCCTGCGGTGGGGAGGCGACGCAGTCAAAGCCCGCCGGGCCGCCATCCTCCACGACTGCACCAAGTACCTGGAGCTGCCCGAGCAGCTTGCGCTGTGTGAGCAGTACGGCATTGAGCTGGACGAGATGGAGCGCAAAATGGTCAAGCTGCTCCACTCCAAGACCGGCGCCGCCATCGCCCGGGCGGTATACGGAGCTGACGAGGACATATTTTGGGCGATTTTCTGGCACACTACGGGAAAAGCGGACATGACGCTGCTGGAGCAGATCCTGTATCTGGCGGACTATATGGAGCCCAACCGGGACTTCCCCGGGGTGGAGCGGCTGCGCGCGCTGGCCTATGAGGATTTGGACAAGGCGCTGCTGCTGGGTTTTGAGATGAGCGTGGAGGAAATGCGGGAGCGGGGCCTCCAGGTCCATCCCAATACGCTCTCCGCCCGGGACTGGATGCTCTCCCGGGGCGTCACGCTGGAGGACACATAAGAAGCGGCGAAAGGGGCGCGTAAATGGAGGAAGAAAAGCGGGGCATGGGCGGCAGAGGGCCGCTCACCCGAAGAGAAAAGGTACTCCGGGGCGTCATGGTGGCGGTGGCGGGCATTGCGGCGGTGGCGCTCATCGCCCTGGTGGCGCTGCTGAACTGGGTGCGGGAGCCGGAGCTGCCCGACCAGCCGGTCCGGCCTACGCGGCCTCAGGAGAGCACGGAGCCGGGCGGCTCGCCGCCTCCCCAGGTCTCCAGCGACCGCAAGGAGCGGTTCTGGACCTTCCTGATCATCGGGCGGGACACCTACGGCGGCGGCAATACCGACACCATTCTCCTCGCGGCTTACGATGTGGCCAGCCAGACCTTCCACGCCATGAACATCCCCCGGGACACCATGGTGAACGTCTCCTGGGACATCAAGCGGATCAACTCGGTCTACAACGCCTACGGCGGGGGACAGAAGGGGATGGACGCCCTCAAGGAGGAGATCAGCCAGTTGGTGGGCTTCACCCCCGACTTCACGGTGACGGTGGAGTGGGAGGCGGTGGGCGAGATCGTGGACGCCATCGGCGGGGTGTGGTTCGACGTGCCCCGGCGGATGTACTATAACGACCTGTCCCAGAACTTTGTCATCGACCTGGAGAAGGGATACCAGCTGCTGGACGGTGACAAGGCCATGCAGCTGCTGCGCTACCGCCACGACAGCGACGAGGCGGGGAATATCCTAAACAGCGGCTATGTGGACGGGGACCTGGGCCGGATTCGTGTCCAGCAGGACTTCCTCCGGGCGGCTATTGAGCAGTGTCTGGAGAAGATCGACCCCGGGACGCTCATGGCCCTGGGCAGGGTGTTCCTGGAGAACGTCCAGGTGGACGGCCTGGACCTGGGCAACCTGGTGTGGTTTGGCCAGCAGGCCCTCATGGGCAACAGCAGCGGCAAAAAGCTGGATATGGAGAACGTGACCTTCGCCACCATGCCCTGCACGGGGAAGTATGTCCTCAGCCGCACGTCGGGGTATCAGTCCTATGTGCTGCCCGTGGTGGACGAGCTGGTGGCCTATGTCAACGAGAATCTCAACCCCTACCTGGACGACCTGCGCAGCGACGAGCTGGACATCATGTATGTCAACAGCGACGGCACCCTGGGGGCCACCGGCGGCACCCTGGCCGACACCCGCTATAACGACTGGATTCTCCAGCGCAACGCCGCCGCCACCGCCACCCCCACCCCGACGGCCACCCCATCGCCGGAGGAGAGCGAGGAGAGCGAAGTGACCCCGCCCCCGGAAGAGAGTTCCCCGCTCCCGGAAGAGAGCCCCCAGCCCCAGGAGGAGGGCGGCGCAGCGGAGCAGCAGGGGGAGAGAGACGTGAGTATCCTGCCGGCCATGCCCGTGCCGGTACAGCCCTGACATAAAAGGAGAGAAGAATATGAATCCGAAAGAGATCGCCCTGGCGGCGGCAAAGGCCCTGGACAGCAAGAAGGGGCTGGACATCAAGGTCCTGGAGACCGCCCACCTCACCACCCTGGCCGACTACTTCGTCATCTGCGCCGCCACCTCCACCACCCAGGTGAAGGCTCTGGCCGACGCCTGCGAGAAGGCCCTCAAGGACGCCGGAGAGCCCCCCCATCACATCGAGGGGCACCGGGGCGGCACTTGGGTGCTGCTGGACTTTTCCTCGGTGGTGGTCCACGTCTTCATGGAGGAGGCCCGGGAGTTCTACGGCCTGGAGCGGCTGTGGGGCGACGCCACGCCGGTGGACCTGACCGGCGTGCTGGCCGAGCCATGAGAAAAACGACCCGCGGACTATGTAGTCTGCGGGTCGTTTTGTCTTTGTCAGAGAGGGTCAGGACTGAGGGGTACCCACGCGGAACATGGTGCAGGAGGCGTCGCACAGCAGCCGCCCGTCCCCGTCGGTGATCTCCACGCTCACGCGGCAGGTGGTCCTGCCCCGGTGGCGCACCTGGGCCGTGGCCCGGAGAAGGCCGCTCTTGGCGCCGCGGATGAAGTGGATGTCGGCGTCGCAGGTGACGTAGGCGGAGCCGCCGCTGCGGGCGGCTGCTCCGGCAGCGCAGTCGGCCATGGTGAAGTAGACGCCGCCGTGGACGGCCCCCAGCAGGTTCAGGCTCTCCGGCCCCACCTCCAGCTCCACCACCGCCCTGTCGGCCTCCAGGACCACCAGGCGCATGCCGTTGTGGACCATGAAGCGGTTTTCCTGGTTGGTTCGCTCTCTGTGCGCATTGAGATCCATAGTGAACTTCTCCTGTGTGTCAGATTTTATCTTGTGCCGCCGCAGCGTGCAGCAGCCAGTGGAAGATGGGCGCGCCGTCGGCGGTGTCGCTCCTGCGCCGGGAGAAGGACATCCGCTCCGGGTGGAACTGGACGCAGAGGATGGGAAGGCTCCGGTGGACCAGCCCCTCCACCACGCCGTCGTCGCTTTTCAGGGCGGCGAGCAGTCCCGCCCCCAGCAGGTCCACGGCCTGGTGGTGGGCGCTGTTGACAAAGAAGCGGGGGCCGAAGGCGGAAAAGAAAAAGCTGCCCGGCTCCGCCGTCACCGGGTGGACCAGGTCTCCCGAGCCCTGGGAGGTGTGGCGCTGGCGGCTGGCGGGGGGCAGGTCCTGGATGAGAGTTCCGCCCAGGGCGATGTTGACCACCTGGCAGCCCCGGCAGATGGCCAGAATGGGCTTGCCTGCGGCGGCGTAGGCCCGTGCCAGGGCCAGCTCGGCGGCATCCCGCCTGTGGTCGATGTCCCGGGAGCCCCGGTTTTCCTGGCCGAAGCGGGCGGGGTCCACGTCGCCGCCGCCGCAGAGGACCAGGGCGTCAAAGGATGTATCGCACGGCGGGCAGCAGGCGCAGTGGGGCACGCCGCCCGCGGCGCGCACGGCCTGGGCGTAGGCCGATGGCCCCTGGGGGCCGTGGGAGAGAAGAATATCCGGTGCCATGAAGGCCGCCTCCTTTTCCGAAAAGACTGCAAAATGGACAACAGCGCCGCAAGCATCGGTTTCCGGAGCTCTGACTTATAAAATAAGTCGGAGCAAGCGATATGACGCTTGCTTTAGCGCGGAGCAGCGAAACGGTATGGATGCCGCGGCTTCCGGGTCCGTACCCAAAACCAAATCGAAGCCCAGCACAGCGGGTTCGATTTGGAGAGGAGGAGCAGCAAAATGAGCGCGCTCTGACTTATAAAATAAGTCGGAGCAAGCGATATGACGCTTGCTCCGACGTGGCGCAGCGGGTGGGATTCGAACCCACGTGCGGTTACCCGCAAACTGATTTCGAGTCAGCCCCGTTATGACCACTTCGATACCGCTGCATGGGAAATCGCCTAAATAGGATACCGTATTTCCCCGCGCTTGTCAATATGATTGCGGCAGTCTGCCGCTGTGCTCCTGTAGGTGTACAATACATGTTGGACAGTTGAATAAAAAAGGATGAAGGATAA
>LBJMR02800__coassemble_514_pt1 | contig 25900 bp, 22 predicted proteins | sample LBJMR02800__metabat2_low_PE_006 | metagenome-assembled genome bin LBJMR02800 | reverse complement strand
TACCTGCTGGAGAAGGAGACCATCACCGGCGCGGAGATGGTGGCCATTCTGGAGGGCCGGGACCCCGCCACCGCGGAGGACTATCTGAGCACCCCGGAGGAAAAGCCCGCTCCCGCCGCCGGGGAAACGTCCGGCACCGGCGAGAGTGTCATCCCGCTGCCCGAGACCCTGCGCACTCCTCCTGCCGATCCCCCCTCAGCTGGGGATCAGCCGCCCCAGGACGGCGGCAGCACCCAGTGATCTGATCCCATGACCGTTTATCCCCGGCGCCGGCCCTGTGGGGCCGGCGCCGGTGTTCTTTTTCCCCCCTTGGGGGTCAAAATCCCATCTTGTAAGCCATTTGGGGATTTGATATAATAAAGAGTAATTTTATGTCTAACTGGGGGTGGGAGGTTGAAAGAGCAAAACTGGACCTGCCGTCCCTGTATGCCCGGGGCCCCAGCCGCTCTGGAGGCCGCAGGCATCCCTCCCCTTCCCGCCCTGGTGCTCTCCGCCCGGGGACTGGATACCCCCGAGAAAGCCCGTGCCTTTCTCTCCTGCGACCCCTCCTCCCTCTCTGACCCCTTCCTGCTCAAGGACATGGACGCCGCAGTCACGCGCATCCGCGCCGCCCTGGACCGGGGCGAGACCATTGCCGTCTACGGCGATTACGACGTGGACGGCATCACCGCCACGGCCCTGCTCACCGACTACCTGCGCTCCCAGGGCGCCAGCGTCATCCCCTATATCCCTGACCGGCTGGAGGAGGGCTACGGCCTCAACACCGAAGCGGTGAGCGCCCTGCGAGGCCAGGGGGTCACCCTCATCATCACCGTGGACTGCGGCATTACTGCCGTGGAGGAAACGGCCTGGGCCCGCTCCCTGGGGGTGGACGTGGTCATCACCGACCACCACGAGTGCAAGGATATTCTCCCCGCCGCCGCGGCAGTGGTAGACCCCCACCGGAGCGACTGTCCCTATCCCTTCAAGCACCTGGCGGGAGTGGGCGTTGCCCTCAAACTGGTGCTGGCCCTGGGCGCTCCAGAGGAGCGGGAGACCCTGCTCTCTCGCTACTGCGACCTGGCCGCCGTGGGCACCGTGGCCGACGTGATGCGCATGTCCGGGGAGAACCGTGCCATCGTGTCCCTGGGCCTTCGCGCCCTGCGCACCGATCCCCGGCCCGGTTTCCGGGCCCTGCTGCGGGAGGCGGGCCTCACCGGCCGCCCCCTCACGTCGGTCTCCCTGGGCTACACCCTGGCCCCCCGCATCAACGCCTCGGGCCGCATGGGCCGGGCCAGCCTGGCCGGAGAGCTGCTGCTTACAGAGAACGGCGAGCGGGCCGAAACCCTCTCCCGGGAGCTGTGCGAGCTCAACCGGGAGCGGCAGGCCATTGAGGGGGAGATCTTTGCCGAGTGTATCTCCCTGGCCGAGACCATCCCCCCTGAAAAACGCACCGTACTGGTCCTCTCCGGGGAGCACTGGCACCAGGGGGTGGTGGGCATCGTGGCCTCCCGTCTCTCTGAGAAGTACTCCTGCCCCACTTTCATGATCTGCCTTCAGGACGGCAAGGGCAAGGGCTCGTGCCGGTCCTTCGCCGGCTTCAACCTCTTCGCCGCCCTGGAGCGCTGCCAGCACCTGCTGGAGGGCTTCGGCGGCCACGCTCTGGCCGCCGGGTTCACCATCCGGGAGGAGAATGTGGCCCCCTTCCGGGCACGGATGGAGGAGCTGGTGGCCCTGGCCACCGGCGGCTCGCCCATGACTGCCTGCCTGGACATCGATGCCCAGGTGGACGACCCCGCTCTGCTCTCCCTGGAGAACGTGGAGTCCCTGTCCATTCTGGAGCCCTGCGGCGCGGGCAATCCCCGGCCGGTGCTCTCCCTGTGCGGGTGTACCATCCTGTCCATGAGCGAGGTGGGAGGCGGAAAGCACCTGAAGCTGAAGGTCTCCTTCCGGGGCGAGAGCTTCGATGCCATCTTCTTCTCCACCACCGCCGCCGACACCGGCCTCTCTCCCGGGGACCGGGCCGACCTGGCCTTCTATCCCCAGATCAACGAATACCGGGGCTGGCGCAGCGTGCAGCTGCAGCTCATCGCCCTGCGCCCCGCCCTGACCCGGGCCCAGAGCGAGCGGGCCCTCTATGAAAAATTCCGCTCCGGCGACGTTCTCACCCCCCAGGAGGCCGCCGCCCTCATCCCCAGCCGGGACGAGTTCGCCGCCCTGTGGCGCTATCTCCGAGACCGGGGTGAGGAGCAGCGTCTGGAGGAGACCGTCCGGCATCTGAGCCGGAACGTGGCCCGCGCCGGTGGAGTGCGGGAGTCCTTCATGCGCACCATGGTGTGCCTGGAGGTCTTTGACGAGCGAGGCCTCATCCAGGTGGAGCGGAGCTGCGACCACCTGCGCATCTCCCTGCTGCCCCGGCAGGACAAGGTCAAGTTGGAGGAGTCATACATCCTCCAGCGGCTGCACAAACTACTGGGGCCGTGAAAACGGCCCCCACTTTTCGGAGGTGAGGACATGGACCCCATTCTGGAACGCTATCAGGCCCTGGAGCAGAAGATCGCCGCGTATAATCCCGCCCTGGACCGGGAGCGGCTCTTCGCCGCCTTCACCTACGCCGATAAGGCCCACGGCGGCCAGCTGCGCAAGGACGGCTCGGCCTATATCACCCATCCCCTGGCGGTGGCGGAGATCGTGGCCGACCTGGGGCTGGACACCGACTCCATCATCGCCGCTCTGCTTCACGACTGCATCGAGGACACCGGCGCCACCCACGAAGAGATCGCCAAGCTCTTCGGCAGCGCGGTGGCCGACCTGGTGGAGGGGGTCACTAAGCTGACCCGGGTGCAGTACACCACCAAGGAAGAGGAGCAGATGGAGAACCTGCGCAAGATGCTCATGGCCATGGCCAAGGACATCCGGGTGATCCTCATCAAGATCTGCGACCGGCTGCACAACATGCGCACCATGGAGTACCAGTCTCCCCGCAAGCAGCGGGAGAAGGCCCTGGAGACCATGGAGATCTACGCCCCCATCGCCCATCGGCTGGGCATGCAGCGCATTAAGTGGGAATTGGAGGACACCTCCCTCAAATACCTGGACCCGGTGGGGTACCGAGAGATCGCCGAAGAGCTCTCTGAGCGCAGCAGCACCCACGAGGAGTTCATGGCCTCCATCCAAAAGCGCATCACCGACCGCCTGGCCGAGGAGCATATCCCCTGCACCGTCTACGGCCGGGTCAAGCATATCTACTCCATCTACCGCAAGATGTACACCCAGAACAAGACCCTGGACGAGATCTTCGACCTGTACGCCTTCCGTGTCATCGTGGGTGACATCTCCGAGTGCTACAACGTCCTGGGCTGTATCCACGACCTGTTCAAGCCCATCCTGGGCCGGTTCAAGGACTACATCGGCACGCCCAAGCCCAACGGCTACCAGTCCCTGCACACCACGGTCATTGGCCGGGAGGGCATCCCCTTCGAGGTGCAGATCCGCACCCAGGAGATGCACAACACCGCCGAGTACGGCATCGCCGCCCACTGGAAGTACAAGCAGGGCCTCGGGAACACCAAGCTGGGCACCGAGGAGGCCTTCGAGTGGGTCCGCCGGCTGCTGGAAAACCAGCAGGACTCCGACGCCGAGGAGTTCGTCCACACTCTGAAAGTGGATATGTTCGCCGACGAGGTCTTCGTCTTCACCCCCCGGGGGGACGTGATCAACCTGCCCGCCGGGGCCACCCCCATCGACTTCGCCTACAACATCCACTCCGCCGTGGGCAACCACATGACGGGGGCCAAGGTCAACGGCCGCATGGTGCCCTTTGACACGCCTCTAAAAAACGGCGACATCGTGGAGGTCATCACCTCCAAGTCGGCCCACGGTCCCAGCCGCGACTGGATGAAGCTGTGCAAGTCCAACGAGGCCCGCAACAAGATCCGCCAGTGGTTCAAGAAGGAGCGCCGGGAGGAGAACATCGCCACCGGTCGCGCCTCCTTTGAATCTGAGCTCAAGCGCGCAGGTCTTACCCTCGCCCAGATCACCGATGAGGACGTGCTCCCCTTCCTGCTGCGCAAGATCCACTTCGGCACCCTGGACGAGCTGTACGCCGCCATCGGTTACGGCGGCATGACCGCCCAGAAGTCGGTCAACCGTATCAAGGAGGAGATGACCCGGCTGGGACGGCTCCAGGCCGAGCGGGAGGCCGCCGAGGCCATCCGGGACAGCTTTGCCACTCCCAGCCAGCTCTCCGAGAAAGAACCTCCCCGTCACTCCGAGTCGGGCATCATCGTAGAGGGGCTGGACAACTGCCTGGTGAAGTTCGCCCGGTGCTGCACTCCCGTGCCCGGAGATCCGGTGATCGGGTTCATCACCCGGGGCTTCGGCGTGTCGGTCCACCGCTCCGACTGCCCCAACGCCACGCCCGCCAAGCGCAAGGAGGAGCCGGGCCGCTGGGTGTCGGTGAGCTGGGTGGCCGGGGAGCAGGCGGCCTACAAGACCTCCCTGGAGCTCTCCGCCAAAGACCGGGACGGCCTGGCCATGGACGTGACCATGGCGCTGTCGGCGGCCAAGGTGAAGGTGGACTCCTTCTCCGCCAAGAGCATGCCCGACAGCTACGCCGTGGTCTCGGTGGGCCTCCAGGTCAAGGACCGGGAGGAGCTCACCTCCGTCATCAATCGCCTGAGCCAGATCTCGGGTGTCTACCAGGTCAAGCGGGCCAACGGCTGAGCCGGGCAAATCCCGTGTCTAAGGAGTGTGGAGCATGACTACAATAGAGAGAGATCCTGCCCTGGAAGCCCTCTTCTCCCAGGTCTTTGCCGGCGGAGAGATCCTCCGCCGGGAGCTGCGGCTGAGCGAGGAGGAGCAGGAGTACCTGCGCGTGCGCTATCCCCACGCCCGTGTGACCCCCCTGCCCTCACCCAGCGCGGCCAAGCGCTGGTACACCGTGTCCCTGGAGAACGCCGCCCTGTAAGGGCCTGCCCCATTTTACCGCCGAAAGGAAGCCTTATCTATGTCCGATATGCCCTTCGTCCCCGTGCTGCTGGGGGCCGACATCAACGTTTACAGCATGGCCCGGGCCTTCCATGAGGCCTACGGCATCAAGACCATCGCCTTTGGCCGCTACCCCTCGGGCCCCTGCTACGGCAGCGACATCATCGACTACCGTATCAGCGAGAACAACTCCCAGGCCGAGACGGTACTCAAAAACGTCTCCGCCGTGGCCTCCGAGTTCCCCCACAAGCGGGTCATCGTCCTGGGCTGCGGGGACGACTATCTCACCGCCATTGCTGCCAACATCGGCCGCTATCCGGAAAACGTCATCGCCCCCTACATCTCCCTGGAGCTGATGACCACTCTCATCCACAAGGCCCGGTTCTACGAGCTGTGCGACAAGTACGGGATCGACCACCCGGCCACCTTCGTCCACCGCCGGGAGTTGGGGCACGACTTCACCCTTCCCTTTGCCGGGCCCTTCGCCCTCAAGCCCGCCGAGAGCTACACTTACTGGGACCATCCCTTTCCCGGGCAGAAGAAGGCCTACATTCTCCATACCCGCGAGGAGGTAGACAAGGCTCTGGATGAGATCTACGCAAGCGGCTACGCTGATGAGATCATCATCCAGGACTACATCCCCGGGGACGACTCCTTCATGCGGGTGGTGACCAACTACTCGGACCAAGATGGCAAGGTGCGCCTCATGTGCCTGGGCCATGTGCTGCTGGAGGAGCACTCCCGGCTGGGCATCGGCAACCACTCGGTCATCATCACCGAGAACGAGCCTGAACTGTGCGAGAAGCTGCGCCTTTTCCTGGAGGACATAGGCTACACCGGCTTTTCCAACTTCGACGTGAAATTCGACCAGCGGGACGGCAAGTTCAAGGTCTTTGAGATCAACTGCCGCCAGGGCCGCAGCAACTACTACGTCACCGGCGCTGGCTATAACCTGGCCAAATTCCTGGTGGAGGACCTGATCTACCACAAGCCCCAGGAGCTCATCGTGACCAAGAACCAGCACCTGTGGCAGGTGGTGCCCATGAAGGTCATCACCGAGCACGTCAACCCCCGCTATCTCCCCCAGGTCAAGGCGCTGCGCAAGGCCGGGGCCTGGGTCAATCCCCTGCTTTACAAGGAAGATAAAAACCTGATGCACCGCCTGCACATCCTCTGGGGCCAGCTGCGGTTCATCAAGGGCTTCCGCCTGACCATGCCGAAAAACCAATGACCACGCTGCGGCGAGGGGCCGGGGGGACCCCCGGCCCCTCGCCGCAGAGCATCTGGAGGAAACGATATGAAGGAATCCCGGCTGGGCATTCTGGGCGGCATGGGCCCCCAGGCCACCCAGGTCTTTTACCAGCGCATTCTGGACATGACGGACGCGTCCTGTGACCAGGAGCATATCCCCACCCTCATCTGGAGCGACACCGCCATCCCCGACCGCACCGCCGCCATCCTGGGGGGCGACGAGGAGGGCTGCTACCAGCGGCTGCTCTCCGGGGCCAAACTCCTGGAGAGCTGCGGCTGTACCGCCCTGGCCATTCCCTGCAACACCTCCCACTACTTCGCCGACCGCCTTCAGAGCGAGCTCACTGTCCCCATCGTACACATGGTGCGCCGAACGGTGGCCATGCTCTCCTCCCGGCCCGATCAGCCCCGGCGGGTGGGCATTCTGGCCACCGACGGCACCATCCGCACCGGCGTCTACCAGCGCGAATGCGAAAAGCAGGGTCTCCAGGCCGTCTCCCCCGACGAGAAGACCCAGAAGCTGGTCATGAGCATCATCTACGACGAGATCAAAAAGGGAGAGACCGGCTCCAGGGAAAAGTTCGCCCTCATTGACCGCGCCCTGCGGGAAAAGGGATGTGACGGAGCGGTGCTGGCCTGCACGGAGCTGTCCGTCTACCGCAGCTACCACGGTCTGCCGGCGTTCTATGTGGACGCCATGGACGTGCTGGCCCGGGAGTCCATCCTCTCCTGCGGCCGCGCCCTACGCACCGTGTAAGCACCCCACCACAAAACCCTCTCTGGAGGTGAACGATCCATGTCCCTTTCCCGCAACTCCGTCCACACCCTGGGCGAGTATTACCAGCTGCTGCTCAAAAACGGCCTGCTGGCCGATACGCAGCCCCTGAAGGCTGACTTTGCCCGCACCGTTCCCCTGGTCTCCTGCGACTCCCGGGTGGTGGTACCCGGCGCCCTCTTTATCTGCAAGGGGGCGGCCTTCCGGGAGGAGTACCTCCTCACGGCGGTGAAGCTGGGGGCGGCTGCCTATGTAAGTGAGCGGCCCTACCCCGGTGTCAGCGCCCCTTGCATCGCCGTTACCGACATCCGCGCCGCCATGGCGCTGCTGGCCGATCTTTTCTGGAACCACCCCTCGGGGAAGGTGGACGTCATCGGTATCACGGGCACCAAGGGCAAGACCACCACCGCCTTCTTCCTCAAGGCCATCCTGGACCGCCATCAGGAGAGCCGGGGGTTGGGCCCCACCGCCCTGCTCTCCTCCCTCGTGGTGGACGACGGCGTGGAGCGGCGGGAGGCCACCCTCACCACCCCTGAGCCCCTGGACCTGCAGCGCCATCTTGCCCACGCCGCTCAGTCCGGCTTCGTGACCATGGAGGTATCCAGCCAGGCTCTCAAGTACCACCGCACCCTGGGAGTGGAGTTTTCTGTGGGGGTCTTCCTCAACATCGGAGAGGACCACATCAGCCCCGTGGAGCACCCGGATTTCGAGGACTACTTCTCCTCCAAGCTGCGTCTTTTCTCCCAGTGCGCCGCCGCCGTGGTCAACCTGGACTGCGACCACGCCCACCGGGTGCTTTCCGCCGCCCGGGCCGCCGGAAATCGGGTGGTCACCTTCTCCCTCCGGGACCCTTCCGCCCAGGTCTATGCCGACGGCCTCACCCTAGAGGAGGGCGAGGCCCGCTTCACCCTCCACACCCCTCGCTTCACCACAGAGGTATCCCTGCCCATGTCCGGGTGGTTCAACGTGGAAAACGCCCTGGCCGCCGCCGCCGCGGCGGAGATCCTGGGGGTGGACGGCGACGCCGTGACCCAGGGCCTGGCCCAGGTGCGGGTGCCCGGGCGGATGGAAACCTACCACAGCGCCCGTCTCCCCCTCACCGTGGTGGTGGACTACGCTCACAACGGTATGAGCTTGGAGGCCCTGCTCTCCTCCCTGCGGCAGGATTACCCTGACCGGGAGCTGACGGTGGTCTTCGGCTGCCCCGGCGGCAAGGCTCTGGACCGCCGGGAGAGCATGGCCGCCGCCGCCGCCCGCTGGGCCCACCGCATCCTCCTCACCGAGGACGACCCCGTCGGGGAGGAAGTGGCCGATATTTGCGCCCAAATCGGCGGCTATATCGCCGCCCTGGGCGGGACGTACACCGTCATTCCCGACCGGGAGGAGGCAGTGCGCACTGCCGTGCTGGAGGCCCATGTCCCCGCCGTGGTGGTACTGGCAGGCAAGGGGGCCGAGCACTTCCAGAAGCGGAAAGGGGGCAGCGAGCCCTGCGTACCCGACGCGCTGCTCTCTCAGCGCGCCCTGGCCGAGATAGACGGTCGGGAGGAAGCATGAAGCCCCTGCCGCAGGCCCTGGATGGTCTTTTCGCCGCCGCCGGAGCCGCCGCCTGGGGGGCCGTGGACTACACCGCCCTGGCGCCGGTCATGTCCCCCATTGCCCGGGAAAAGGCGGCGGTCCTGTGCCCTCACCCTCGGACTGTCCTCATCGCCGCCTTCCCCTACTTCGCCGCCGACGCCCCGGGCAACCTCTCCCTCTACGCCCGGGGAGAGGACTACCACCTGGTTTTGCGGCGAAAGCTGACTCCTATCTGCGATTTTTTATCAGAAGAATACCCGGAGTATTTGTTTCTTCCCGGTGCGGACAGCTCCCCCCTGCCGGAACGGGAGGCGGCCTGGCGTGCGGGAATGGGCCTGCGGGGAAAAAATGGTCTGCTCATCCTGCCCCCGTATGGCAGCTACGTCTTCCTGGGCACCGTTCTCACCGACTGCCCCTTTGACGTGCCGGAGACGGAGGAGGCCCCCGGCTGCTGCGGCTGCGGCAGGTGTCTTGCCGTCTGTCCCACCGCCGCCCTGGGGGAAGGGGGTGTGGAGGAGAGGCGCTGTCTCTCTGACCTCACCCAGCGCAAGGGGGAGGTAACCGCGGAGGAGGCAAGTGCCCTCCGGGCCCATTCCCTGATCTGGGGCTGTGACCTGTGCCAGCGCTGCTGCCCCTACAACGCCCACCCCGCCCTCACGCCCCTTACCGAGTTCCGGGAGGACCTGGTGACCTCCCTGAAGTGGGAGGACCTGGAGGGCCTCACCAACCGCACCTTCCAGGAACGGTACGCCGGAAGGGCCTTCACCTGGCGGGGTCCTGGGCCCCTGCGGCGCAATCTGGAGCTCAAAGAGGAATAAAGACCGTCTTTTCCGGGCAGAATGGAGAAAACCATCCGGAAAGGCGGTCTTTTCATGCAAGTACGCGATCTTATGAGCCCCAACATCATCTCGGTGGCCCCCGACGAGTCGGCCGCCCTGGCCGCCCGTCTCCTGAAGCGGTACAACGTGGGCTCCCTGCCGGTGTGCGGAGAGGGGGGCGACCTCAGGGGCATCCTCACCGACCGGGACATCGTCACCCGCTGTGTGGCGGCGGAGGAAGACCCGGGGAAGGTAAAGGTCCGGGACATTATGAGCAGGGGCTGCGCCTGCGTCTACCCGGAGGACGACGTGCGGGAGGCAAGCCGCATGATGGCTTCGGCCCAGGTGCGCCGCCTGCCGGTGACCGAGGAGGGCAAGGTGGTGGGCATCATCACCCTGGGGGACATCGCCCTGAGCCAGGCCTATGACATGGAGGCCAGCAAGACCCTGGCCGATATCTCGGACAACATAAAGCGCCGCTGACCTCCTTACAAGGTACAGCAAGGCCCCCCGCCGACAAAATACCGGCGGGGGGCCTGTCCGTTTTGGGGAAGTGAAAGGGCTTACTTGCGGGCGATGGCGCGCTTGGCGGCAGCGGCGATGTCGCCGGCCTTGAGGCCGAACTCACCGAGCAGCTCAGCGCCCTTGCCGGAGTGGCCAAAGGTGTCGTGGACCGCCACCTTCTCCAGCACGGCCCGGCAGCCGCTGCGGAGCAGAGCGGCGCCCACCGCGTCTCCCAGGCCGCCGATGCAGCTGTGTTCCTCGGCGGTGACCACCGCGCCGGTCTTAGAGGCGGCGGAGATCACCAGCTCCTCATCCAGGGGCTTGATGGTGTGCATATCAATGACGGTGGCCTGGATACCCTCCTGCTCCAGCAGCTGGGCGGCCTGAAGGGCCTCTCCCACCTCCATACCGGTGGCAATGAGGGTCACATCGCCGCCCTGGCGGAGGGTGATGCCCTTGCCGATCTCGAACTTCACGTCAGGCCGGTCATGGTAGACGCTGTCGGTGGCCAGACGGGCCAGGCGGATGTAGACGGGGCCCTGGTAGTCCAGCACAGCCGCGGCGGCCAGCTGAGCGGTGAAGTGGTCGGCGGGGCAGATCACCGTCATACCGGGGATGGCCCGCATGAGAGCCAGGTCCTCCAGGCACTGGTGGGTAGCTCCGTCCTCGCCCACGCTCACCCCGGCGTGGGTACCCACGATCTTCACGTTCAGGTGGGGATAGCCCACGCTGTTGCGGATCTGCTCATAGGCCCGGCCGGCGCAGAACATGGCAAAGGTGGCCGCCACCGGGGTCTTGCCCGCCGCGGCCAGGCCCGCCGCCACGCCGATCATATTGCTCTCGGCGATGCCGCAGTCGAAAAACCGCTCGGGGCAGGCGGCCTTGAACAGGTCGGTACGGGTGGCCTTGGCCAGATCGGCATCCAGCACCACCAGCTCGGGATGGGTGGCGCTGAGTTCCTTCAGGGCCAGGCCAAAGCTCTCCCGGGTCGCTTTCTTGATCGCTTCCATGCTCACTCCACCTCCAGACGGGCCATCTCGGCCTCCAGCTCCTGCTTTGCCTGCGCGTACTGCTCGGCATTGGGGGCACTGCCGTGCCAGCCCACCTGATTCTCCATAAAGCTCACGCCCTTGCCCTTGATCGTCTTGGCCAGGATGACGGTGGGACGGCCCTTCTCCTGCTCCGCAGCGGCGAAGGCCTTTTCCAGAGCCTCGAAGTCATGGCCGTCCACGGTGTAGACGGCGAAGCCGAAGGCGGCGAACTTCTGGTCCAGAGGGCCGGGGCCGGCCACGTCCTCCACGGTGCCGTCGATCTGAAGGCCGTTGCAATCCACGATCCAGCACAGGTTATCCAGCTTGTTGTGGGCGGCGAACATGGCGGCCTCCCAGACCTGGCCCTCCTCGATCTCGCCGTCGCCCAGCAGGGTGTAGACCCGCCAGGAAGCCCCGTCCAGCTTGGAGGCCAGGGCCATGCCGCAGGCGGCGCTCACCCCCTGGCCCAGGCTACCGGTGGTCATGTCCACCCCGGGGCACTTCTTCATATCAGGGTGACCCTGGAGGATGGAGCCGCTGGCACGGAAGGTGGGCAGCAGGTCGGGGGAGAAATACCCCCGGCGGGCCAGAGCGGCGTAGAGGCCGGGGCTGCTGTGACCCTTACTGAGGACAAAGCGGTCCCGATCCGCCTTCCTCGGCTGCGCGGGGTCGATGCGCAGCTGCTTCCAGTAGAGCCAGGTCAGGATCTCGGCGCTGCTCAGCGCGCCGCCGGGATGTCCCGACTGGGCGGAGAATACCTCCTCCAGCGCGTCCATCCGCAGCTGGCAGGCATGCTGACGCAGCTGTTTGAGTTCTTTTGCGTCCATTTTCTTCACTCCTCTTCTGTTTTACCGCTCCAGGGCGTGGATCTTTTCCACGCGCACCGCGTGGGTGCCGCCCAGGTGCTCGGCGGCCATGTAGGCCTTCACCATCTCCCAGACGTGCTCCACCCCGGCGGTGCGGCCGCCGAAGGTGATGACGTTGGCGTTGTTGTGCTCCTTGGCCATGCGGGCGCTGTAGCAGTCGGTGCACAGGGCCGCCCGGATACCGTGGATCTTGTTGGCGGCGATGCCGATGCCGATGCCGGTGCCGCAGCAGAGTATTCCGAAGTCCACCCCGCCGCCGTTGACCACGGCGCAGAGGTCCCGGGCGATATCAGGGTAGTCCACCCGCTCGCCGTGGCAACCCACGTCAGTGACCTCATGGCCCTCCTCGGTGAGGCGGCGGCGCAGCTCCTCCTTCAGGTCAAACCCGCCGTGGTCGCTGCCCACTACGATTTTCATCTTTCATCCTCCTTTTTATATTCAAACCTTGGTTTTCTCTCATTCCGGCCCAGCCGTTACCAGGGCGCAGTCCATGGGCCCCAGCTCCAGCTTCAGCTCCCCTTCCCACACGGGAAAGCTCTGGCCTGTCAGGAAGTCCCGGGCGCTCCCCCGCCAGGGCAGGGTGAGAACGGCCCTCTCCTGCCCGGCGTTGACGGCGCACAGCACCCGCTCGCCGTCCAGCGTGCGGTTGAAGGCCAGCACGCTCCCCCGGGCCACCTCGTATACGATGTCCCCCCGGCGCAGGGGGGTAAGCTCATGCCGGGCGCGGCCCAGCAGGGAAAACCATCCGGCAAGATCCCGGTCCTCCCGTCCCCAGGGGAAGGGACGGCGGTTGAAGGGGTCCTCAAAGCCCTCAGCGCCCGCTTCATCCCCATAGTAGACCGTGGGGGAGCCGGGAAAGGCATAGAGCATCAGAGCGCCCAGCCGCAGCCGTGCAAGGCCCCGCTGCCGCTCTTCCTCCGTCATGCGGTAGTCCGCGCGCCACTGCTTGGACTGCTCCCGCTTCTCACTGCCTACCCCCAGAAGGGTGAGGATACGGGGGGTATCGTGGGTGCCCAGGGAGTTCATGGCCGAGTAAAAGGCGAAGGGCGGGTAGTTCTCTCGGATTGTCTCCATGGCCTCCCGGAAATCCTCCGCCCTTCCCCCCAGCAGATAGGCGAGAATCGCATTGCGAAAGGGGTAGTTCATCAGGCCGTCCAGGTGGCGGCCCCAGATATGGGCGCGGCGGGCATCGTAGGAGATCTTGTTGGAGCCGTCCTCCCACACCTCGCCGATGACCACCGCCGAGGGCTTCTCTCGCCGCACAGCGGCGTGGAGCCGCGCGATGAAGGAGTCGGGCAGCTCGTCGGCCACGTCCAGCCGCCAGCCGTCCGCCCCGGCGCGCAGCCAGGAGCGCACCACGCTCTCCTGGTCCTCGATGATGAAGTTGATGTAGCTCTCCTCGCTCTCCCGCACGGCGGGCAGGGAGTAGATGCCCCACCAGCTCTCGTATTTGTCAGGCCAGTGGGAGAAGGAGAACCAGGGGTAGTAGGGGCTCTCCCTGCTCCGGGCGGCGCCGCCGTCGCCGTAGGAGCCGTCGCCGTTGAAGTATCGGCTCACGAAGCCGGTATGGTTGAACACCCCGTCCAGCAAAATACGCATGCCCATCTCATGGGCCTTGCGGCACAGGGCGGAAAAGTCCTTGTTGGTACCCAGCATGGGGTCGATGCGGCTATAATCCCCGGTGCCGTAGCGGTGGTTCTCGGCGGCCTCAAAGATGGGGCAGAAGTAGAGGGTGTCCACCCCCAGCTCCCGGAGGTAGGGCAGTTTCTCCATTACCCCCGAGAGGCTTCCGCCGAAGAAGTCCCGGTTTCGCACCTCCCCGTTGTGGTCGGGGCGCCACTCGGGCTCCTCCTCCCAGCTCTGGTGGACCCAGCGCCCCCCCACCATACCGGTGGGGTCGGGCACCGAGAGGCGGCAGAAGCGATCGGGGAAGATCTGGTAGGTCACCCCCTGGCCGAACCAGTCGGGCACTTCTTCGCTGCCATCGTAAACGGTGAGCTGGCGCTCGGGGAGCTCCTCCCGCCTGCCGTCCAGACCCTCCAGCACGAAGGAGTACCACACAAGGCCCACATAGCCCGCGGTCTCCAGGGTGCAGCGAAACAGGTCCCGGTCGGCTTCAAAGTCCACCCAGGGCATGGCAAGGCGCACTATCTCGCCGCCACGCTGCTCAAACCGGGCCACCAGCCAGGCCGCCGAGTAGCCCGCCCCCCGGCGGGGCCGGAGGGTAAATTCCACCCGCTCCCCCGAGCTCGCCGCCCCGTAGGGCCGCTTATAGAGGGGGGAACGGGGGTCAAATATCTGGGGATCGGTCAATCCAATCATTCCTTCCATGGGGCTTCAGTATCCGTGCCGCCACTCAGCGCAGCAGCTCGTTCTCGCCGTCCACCGCCTCCAGGGTGCTCTCGGCGTGGAAGTAGTACTCCATCACGTCGCCGGCGATGGGGGCAAGGCCCGAGCCGCTGCCTCCCCGCTCCACCACCAGGGCGATGGCGATCTGCGGATCGTCGTAGGGGGCAAAGCACACGAAGATGGCGTGGGTCTGCAGGTCAGCGGCCACCTGGGCGCTGCCCGTCTTGGCGCCCACCTCCACCCCCAGGTTGGAAAAGTATTTCTCGCCCACCTGGCGCATGCCCTCCTTCACCGCCTCCAGGTTCTCCTCGCCCAGGTCCAGGCTGCCCCGCAGCTGAGGCTCATACTCATAGACCACCTGGCTGTAATCGCTGGACTTGACAGTCTTGAGCAGGTGGGTGGAGTAGAGGTCGCCGCCGTTGACCATGGTGGCGATGTAGTTGGCCAGCTGGATGGGGGTGAACTGGCTGTTGCCCTGGCCGATGGCCACGGACAGCGTGAGTCCCCCGTACCAGGTCTGGCCCAGGGAGGCGGTATACTCGGGGCTGTCCATGGCCCCCGCCTCCTCATAGATCTCCAGCCCGGTCTTCTCTCCCAGGCCGAAGGCGGCGGCGTACTCCCCCAGGCCTTCAATGCCCAGCTGCCTGCCCACGTCGTAGAAAAAGACGTTGCAGGAGTTGAGGATGGCCTGAGTCACGTTCTGGTTGCCATGGGTGCGGCCGTACTGCCGGTAATCCCAGCAGGCGGGCTGGTAGTCGTCGTAGTAGCGGTAGACGCCGGTATCCAGGATGAGGGTATCGGGGGTAATGATCCCCTCCTCCAGCCCCCCGATAGCGGTGACCATCTTGAAGGTGGAGCCGGGGGAGTAAAGCCCCTGGGTGGCCCGGTTGAGCAGGGGGCTCAGGGGGTCGGTAGACACCTGCTGGTAGAGTGTGCTGTCGGTGTAGAGATTGGCCAGGTCGAAGGTAGGGTAGGATGCCATGGCCAGGACGCTGCCGTCCCGCACGTCGATGACCACCCCGGAAGCGCCCAGGGTGTCCTCCGAGTCAAGCTCGGGAACGCGCTCGGCCAGGGAGCGCTCCAGCACCTCCTGAAGGCGGATGTCCAGGGTGAGCATCACGTTCTCCCCCGGTTCGGGGACCAGCTCCTCCCCGGTCTCCTCGTCCACCCGCCAGTACTCCGAGACCACCTTGCCCGCCTCATTGGTCTCATAGTAGCGCACGGCGGCCTCGCCCCGGAGGTAGCTCTCAAAGGCCTTCTCCACACCGTCCTTGCCCACGGTGTCGTCCATGGCATAGCCCTGGCTCTGGTAGATCTCCCACTCAGCGCCGCTCATGGCCCCCACCCGGCCCAAGAGATGGGCGGCGTAGGTAGTATTGTATTCCCGGACGGTGGTGGCCTTGATGTCCACCCCCGTGAGGCTGCGCTCCTTGACCTTGGAGATAAAGCCGATCTCCACATCCTGGGCAAAGACGTAGGAGGTGCGCACGATGTCCGATGAGCGCAGGCGCAGCTCGTAGAGAAGGCCCACCAGGGCCCGGGCGTCCTCGTCGGAGACTGAAGGGTCCACCTCGAAAAACTCCCGCATCTTCTCAATGAGGGCGTCCGCGCCCTCATCCCGGGCCGCCTGCCAGCCGCTCATGCGGCTCACCAGGGTGTCAAAATTGGTCTTGGCGGCGGTGGTGGCCTCGTCCAGGGTGAAGGTAAAGGGGGCAGTCTTGGAGATGGGCAGGGTGTCCGGCCAGGACACCCCCTCCTCCTGCGCAATGGCCAAAAGCTCCAACAAGATGCCGTTGCGCTGCTCCTCCTCCCCCATAAGGGAGGTGTTCAGGGTGACCTGGTAGCTGGTGCGGTTGGTCACCAGCACCCGGCCGTAACGGTCCAGGATCTCGCCCCGGGCGGCCTCCACCGTCTCGGTGTAGACGATCTTGCGGATGGACTGGCTGCGATAATAGGCCCCGTTGACCACCTGCAGGTCCCACAATATCCACAAAAAGCCCAGCACCAGGGCGGCCAGGATGACCTGGACGCCGCTGAGGCGGCGGTGAAACTGCTTGCTGTCCATGGGGCGCTCCTTTCCATCTTGGATGACGGGCACGGGGGATCAGAAGAGGGTGCTGACCTCGGTCCGGCTATGAATCCACCGGTAGAGCAGGAAGATGGGAAAAACAAAGACCAGGGACCACACGATCTCTACCCCGGCCATGCGCAGCAGGACCAGGGCCTCCTCTCCCCGCGCCAGGCCCACCAGGACCCGGGCGGCGTCGATGATGGCCAGGGTGGCCGCCGAGCAGATCAGGCACCCGGCGAAGCCCTGGCTGAGGACGTACTGGGCGGCGATGCCCGCGGCCATGGAGAGCACCGTCAGCCCCAGGATGATCACGCCCCCGGAGTGGAGGGCGCAGGCGTCCCAAAGCACGCCCACGGCAAGACCGTAGCCCGCACCGGCGGCGGAGCCCTCCAGCACCGCCGTGGCGATGGCCGCCAGAGGCAGCAGCATGGGCACCGCCCCCAGGATGGGGAAGCGATTGAGCACGAACTGCTCCAGAAACCACACGGGCAGCAGAGCCACACCGTAGACGGCCCATTTGATGAGAAAGTCCCTGCGGGTCATGCTCCGTCCCCTCTTCTTTTACTCCACGATGTCAAAGTCCTTGATGACGAATACCTGCTTGAGCCCCGCCAGATCTGCCTCGGGCACGATGACGGCGTAGCGGCTCATGCCGGAGACATCGGTATGGATCTGCTCGATGCGCCCCACCACGATGCCAGAGGGGTACACACCCCCCATGCCCGAGGTAAGCACCGTATCCCCCGCCATCAGCTCGGTGTTCTCCGGCAGGTAGGTGAGCTTGAGCTTGCCCTCGGTCATGAGGGCGAAGTCCCCCTCCAGGATGGCGGCGTCGTCGGTGCGCTCCAGCAGGGCGCCCATATTGATGGAGCTGTCGATGACGGTGGTGACGGTGGCGTAGTTGAGCCCCACCTCCCGGACGACACCCACCAGGTTGCCGTAGTCGTCCACCACGCAGTCCCCGGCGGCGATGTCAGCGTCGGAGCCCTTGCTGATGGTGAAAGTGGACTCCCAGCTGAACGCCGCCCGGGCGGTGACGGTGGCCGACTCAAACACCAGGTCCCGCCGCTTTTCCCGCAGGCCCAGCAGATTGCGCAGCCGCTCATTCTCCCGCAGGGCGGCCTGGGCCTCCCGGGCCTCTTCCTGGAGGCGGGCGTTTTCCTGCTTGAGCCGCTCGTTCTCCTCCCGGATCATGTCGCTCTCAAAGGCGTTGGTGTACTGCTCCTCCACCCAGGAGGCCAGGGCATTGACGCCGTTTCGCACTGGGGTGGTGATGACCCCCAGGACATTGGAGAGGGGATTTGCCGTCCCACCCAAAAGAAAAGAGGCCAGAAAGGCGATGAGGGCCAGCAGGGCGGCGATGACCAGGATCAGTATTCCGTTGTGTTTGAAAAAGTCCTTCACGGCACTCTCTCCTCCGGCGGCTTCGCCGGTCCGATCTTATTCCCGCTCCCGTCCGGCAGCCAGAGCCAGGCAGTCCACGCCCAGCTCCAGCAGCACGGTGCCCAGCCGGCACACCGGCAGGCCCATTACATTATAGTAGTCGCCCTCGATGCGCTCCACCAGCAGGGCCCCGTAGCCCTGGATGCCGTAGGCGCCGGCCTTGTCCATGGGCTCGCCGGTGGCGATATAGTCCTCGATCTCCTTCTCGCCGAGCTCCCGGAAGGTCACATCGGTCACCTCATATTCCGTGCGCTTGTCCCCGTCCCAGATCACGCACAGCCCCGTGTAGACCTGATGCCGGTTCCCCGAGAGGGTGGAGAGCATCTTGAAGGCCTCCAGCTTGTCCCCGGGTTTACCCAGCACCGTGCCGTCCAAAGACACCACCGTGTCCGCGGCGATGATGACCGCCCCCTTGGGGGCCTTCTCCGCCACCGCCTCCGCCTTGCGTAATGCCAGGCGGCATACCAGCTGCTCGGGCGGCAGCTGCTCCTCTTCCCGCTCGTCGATGTCGGCGCTCACCACCCGGAAATTGCGGATGCCCATACGCTCGAGCAGTTCCCGCCGCCGGGGCGACTGGGAGGCCAGAATGATTTCCATCCTCTTCACACTCCTGATCTTTTCCGCGTCGTTACCGGCCGGTGGAGCCAAAGCCCCCCTGGCCCCGCTGGGTCTGGGGCAGCTCAGCGCACACCGTGAGCTCCGGCCGGACCACCGGCATCACGGCCAGCTGGGCGATGCGGTCCCCGGGGGAAATGGTGTAGGGGGTGTCGGACAGGTTGGTGAGTCCCACCCGGATCTCCCCCCGGTAGTCGCTGTCGATGACCCCCACGCCGTTGGAGAGGGCCACCCCGTGCTTGATGCCAAGGCCGCTGCGGGCAAACACCAGGGCCACATACTCCGCCGAGGGCAGGGCGATGGCGATGCCCGTGGGGATGGACACCAGGGAGCGGGGGGCCACGGTGACGCTCTCCTCCACGCAGGCGCACAGGTCCATGGCCGCTGCCCCCTCAGTGGCGTAGAAGGGAGCGGGGATGTCGTCGCCGATGCGGGGCGAGAGGTACTGTATCTTCAGCTTCACGGTCTTTTCCGTCCTTTCCGCGCCCTCACTCCACGTCCCGGTAGTAAAGGCCTCTGGTATACTCGTTCGGCTCCCAGCGCGCCAGGCCCAAGTAGCGCTGGGCCACGGTAACGCACTCCCGGGGGTTCTCGGTGGTGAACATGAGCCGCTGGGCCCACGCTCCGATGGAGCGGTAGTCCCCCTGCTTGTCCGCCAGGAAGAGCTTCTTGGAATTGAATATCTCATTGCGGCAGCCGGGCGCGCTCAGGACCGGGAAGCGCTCGCCCTTGCGGTCGGTGAGCTCGTTGACATTGCCGCAGCCGCAGCGGCCGCTGCGGTTTTTGATGAGGCAGCTTTCGGTGATCATCAGCGGCAGGCGGCCGTATGTGATCATCTCTATGTCCACCGCCTTGGAAATATCCCGTATCTGGGGGAGCTTGAGCTCAAAGGAGACGGTGGCCGAGACAAAGCCCAGGTGCCGCAGTTCCTTAAGGGCCTGGGTGTTGTAGATCTCCAGGCCGAAGTCCCCCCGCATCCTGAAGCCCCCCTCCCGGGCGGCGGCGATGAGCCCCAGGTTGCCCACGAGGGCGTCCTCCACCCCCCACGAACGTACCTTCTGAAGGTCGGCGCGCACCTTGTCCATCTCCCGGTCCCAGGCGATCCGGGGCAGGGCGGCGGCCAGGGGCACCCCACCGGCAAGGTCCATGAGCTCGGGGTGCTCGGCCAGTTCGGAGAGGGGCACATAGACCAGCTTGGGCGCCAGCTCCAGCAGCTCCGCCGTGACCTGCTCGGCCCGGCGGACCGATATGGTTAGTATAGGCGGCTTCTTGGGATTTTCATACCGGAAACCGGGGTGATACGCCCCGGTTCTGCGTACCGGCGGAGTGGTGCGCTGCTGGCTCAGGTCTTGGAGCACCTCCCGCCGCAGGGCGTTGAGGGCGGACACAGGTACGCTCAGCCCCGGCTCTACCAGGGCCCGTACCCCCTCGCAGCGGTAGGGTGTCCCCCCGGTCTTGGAAAGCTGCTCGGACACCTGCTCCACGGTGGTCTCCCGGGTCCGGGCCGCCTCCGGCTCGCTCCCACGGGCGGTGGCCAAGCGGCCCTCGGCGTCCTCCACCCCTACCTGCACCGGCTCGCCGGGGCGGATGAGGGCGTAAAACTTCACCCCCACCAGGCCGTGCTCTTTCTGGTACTCCGCCCGGGAGCGCTGAAAAAGCTCCCGGGGCTCGGCGGTGTCCTCCCGGACACCGAACATCTCGGAGCCCTTCTTCCCGGTGTAGAACCCGTCGGTAAAGCCCTGGCGAGAGAAGGCTGCGGCAAGCTCCTTCATCTCCTCCGCCGTGGGCTCCCGTCCCTCCCGGATTGCCCGGGAAAAGACGCCGGTCACCACGGCCACATACTCCGGCCGCTTCATGCGCCCCTCCAGCTTCAGGCAGGAGACCCCCATCCGTTTGAGCTCCCGCAGGTGCCCCGCCAGGGACATGTCCTTGAGAGAGAGGGGGTGGCCGTCGGCCTTGCCTTGCCAGCCGTACTGGAGGCGGCAGGGCTGGGCGCACAGGCCCCGATTGCCGCTGCGCCCCCCGATGACCGAGGAGAAAAAGCACTGCCCCGAGTAGCACATGCACAGCGCCCCGTGGGCAAAGACCTCGATCTCGATAGGAGAGTGGGCGCAGATATGGGCGATCTGATCGGCGCTGAGCTCCCGGGAGAGGACCACCCGCTCCATGCCTGCGTCGGCGCAGAAGCGTACTCCGTCCAGGTTGTGGACGGTGAGCTGGGTGGAGCCGTGGACGCTCAGATCGGGAGCTACTCGGCGCAAAATGCGCACAAGGCCCAGATCCTGCACCAGCACCGCGTCCACCCCCAGGGAGCTTGCCTGGGCGGCCAGCTCGGCGGCCTGGGGCAGCTCCCGGTCGGTGAGGAGGGTGTTGAGGGTCAGGTAGACCTTCACGCCCCTGAGATGGCAGTAAGAAACCGCCGAGGCAAACTCCTCAGCGGAGAAGTTTTTCGCGTTGCGCCGGGCATTGAAGTCCCCATATCCGAGATAGACGGCGTCCGCCCCGTTCTGGACGGCGGCGGTGAGGGCCTCCGGCGAACCGGCGGGTGCTAGCAGTTCCAACATACGTTCCTCCAGGCATCTTCCGTCAAAAACAGGGGGGCGTCGGTACGCTCGCCCCCCTGCCGGTCAGTTCTTCCTGTTCTGGAGCTGGGTCTGGAGCTTGAAGTTCTCCCGCTTGGCCTCCGAGAGCTCCATTTTCAGCTTGGCGCTCTCCTCCAGGCTCTCCTTAAGCTGCCGGCGCAGGTTCTCCTCCGCCTCCAGCTCCTTGAAGTGCCGGTCGGCAATGTTCAGCCCCGCCAGCACGGCGGCGTCGGTACGGGAGACCCGGGTCTCCTCCAAAACCTTGCGGACCTGCTCATCCACGAAGTCAGCCACCTTCCGGGTGTACTCCGGCGACTCCTCGGCGATGAGGGCGTACTCCTGGCCCGCGATGGTGACGGTAACGCGGTTTTTCATGCACTTCTCTCCCCTTTCTTGCTCTTGCTTTCGATTATAGCACACCCGGCCCAAAGAAGAAACAAATTCTTCGTGAATTTTCCCCCTCTTTCCCCCATTTTTTCACCCCTGGGCGGGGGGAGATTTTTTCTGTTTACGCGGTGTCGAAATTCATGTAAAATAGGGGGGATGAATTTGGGGAAAGGAGGGGGCTTTATGTCCGGAGAACTTTTGCTGCCCGGCGGGGTGCTCTGCCTCTCCGCCCAGGCCGCCCGCCGGCTTGTGGCCGAGGGCAACGGGGACGCAGCCCTGCTCTACCTCCAGGTGCTCTCCCGGGGCGGGCGCTATGAGCCCACCGCCGCCGCCAAGGCTCTGAACTGGGGCAGCGAGCGCTCCGCTGCCGCCTTTGAGAAGCTGCTGCAGCTGGGCCTCATCACCGCCGACGCCCAGGACTCCCCTCCCGCCCGGCCCGAGCCCACGGAGCCGCCGGAATACTCCAGCGGCGACATTGCCGCCGAGCTGGAGAGCTCGGCCTCCTTCCGGGGCCTTACGGAGGCGGTGCAGCAGCGGCTGGGCAAGGTCCTCTCCACCGCCGATTTGAAGGTGCTCTACACCCTCTACGACTACCTGGCCCTCCCCGCCGAGGTCATCTTGCTCCTGGTCAACTGGTGCGCTGAGGACATGGTGCGCAAGTACGGCCCCGGGCGCTCACCCCGCATGAGCCAGATCCGCAAGGAGGCCTTCGTCTGGCACCGGCTGGGGATCGACACGGTCCAGGCCGCCGAGGAGCACCTCAAGAAGCAGGCCGCCTTCCGGGACCGGGAGAGCTCCCTGCTGGGCCTGGTGGGCATCACCGGCCGCACTGCCGTGGAAGGAGAGCGCAAGTACCTCTCCGCCTGGCTGGACATGGGCTTTGACGAGGAGGCTATCCGGGAGGCCTACGAGCGCACGGTGCTCAAAAAGCAGGCCATGAACTGGCCGTACATGAATTCCATCCTCCGCTCTTGGCACCAGAAGGGACTGCACACCGTGGAGGCCATCCGCGCCGGGGACAGTGCCCTGGGCCGGACCCGGCAGCTCCAGAGCGCCGCCGGAGCGGCGGCGCCGGCGCCCTCCCGGCGGGAGCAGGAGGACATCGCGTGGATGAAGCGCTTTCTGGAGCAGGAGCGCAAACAGGAGGAGGGGGGATAACCCATGGCATATGAAGCGGCGGTGCTCCGCCGGGCCACGGAGCGGCTGGAGCAGCAGCGCAAGGAGCGGGAGGAAGCGCAGGACCGGCGGCGGCGGGCGATCTACAAGGAGCTGCCCCGGGTGGCTGAGATTGACCGGGAGCTGCGGCGAACCATTGTGGACATCATCCGCGCCTCCCTGAAAAACGGCACCGACCCCGCGCCTCCCATCGGGGTGATCCGGGACAAGAACCTCTCCCTCCAGGCCGAGCGCGCAGAGCTGCTGCTCTCCCACGGCTACGGTGAGGACGCCCTGGACGAGAAACCGGCGTGTCCCAAGTGCGGCGACACGGGCTGGCGGGGAGCGGTGATGTGCGACTGTCTCAAGGTCTTGTGCGCCCAGGAGCAGATCCGGGAGCTTTCCCACCTGTTGCCCTTGGGGGAGCAGTCCTTCGACACCTTCCAGATGGATTACTATTCCCCCCTGCCCTGGCAGGGCCGGGACATCTCTCCCCGGGAGAACATGGAGATGGTCTACGAGATCTGTCTCAACTATGCCCAGAAATTCGGAAAATTTTACTTCAACAATCTCTTTCTCTCCGGCCCGCCCGGCCTGGGCAAGACCTTCTTGTCCTCGTGTATCGCCCGGGCGGTGTCGGAAAACGGCTTCTCGGTGGTGTATGACACGGCGGTGCAGGTCTTTTCCCGGTTTGAGGACCGCAAGTTCTCCCGGGACGCCGACGACACCCGCCAGGCCCGGGACGAGACCCGGCGCTATCTCTCCTGTGACCTGCTGATCCTGGACGACCTGGGCAGTGAGATGTCCACCCCCTTCGTCCAGTCCGCCCTCTACACCCTGCTCAACGCCCGGCTCACCGCCGGGAAGCGGACGGTGATCTCCTCCAACCTGACCATGGACGACGTCCACCGCCGCTACTCCCCCCAGATCGCCTCCCGGCTGGAGGGGGAGTTCCGGGTGCTCCCCTTCTTCGGGGAGGACATCCGCCTGCTGAAAAAGAACCGGATCTAAGCAAAGGTCGCCCACCGGATCTTTCCGGCGGGCGACCTTTTATTATGCTTGCCGCGCTGTCAGCGGTTGCCCGGCAGAGCGGCCTCCCCCTGCTGGGCTACCGCTTGCTCCAGCTCACACAGCTCCGCGGCGGTGAGGAGCGGATGGGCCTCGTCCACCAGCCCTAGCTCCTCCAGGGCGGCGATGGTGGAGGTAGCGGTGGCCTGGAGGGTGAAGTAGACGTCGTGAACGACGGCGGCATTCTGGCCCGAGCTGTCGGCGGACACGGTCTGGAAGTAGAAATTCAGGTTATTGACGTAGCAATTTTCCAGCTTCTCCTGGCTGTCCAGCAGATACCGGCGGCCCAGCCGCCCGGCGGCGATGTCCTCCTCCACGGCGGAAAGGAGCATCTCGGCGTCGGCCTGGGAGAAATGGCCCAGGTCAGCAAGGCTCCACCAGCCCTGGTCCAGCCAGCCGCCGGAGACCGAGTACTGGTTGGAGATGGTCACCTCGGTGATCCTGGCCCCCTCGGGCAGGTTGCCGAAGTAGAGCCGCTCCACCACCGCCGGGTCATTCATCATCTCTGAGTAGTGGGAGGCGGGAGAATCGGGGTCGGCGAAATAGTCGTCTCCCACGGGGATACGGTAGTTGCGCAGGACCATCTCCCCCGACTTGAGGTGGTACTCCAACTCCACCCAGGTGCTGGATTCCGTCTCGTAGTAAATCTCCTCCGGCCAGGGTTCCCCGGAGTCTACGGAGATGTAGGCACCGGTATCGCCCTCCAGCTGGTCTATGCGCTCCACGATGGAGGTATGCAGGGCGGTGACCCAGGCGATCTCCTCCGCTTCGGTGAAGGTGATGTTGGAACCGCTGGCGCCGTCGTAGGGCGCGGTGGCGCCACCTGAGAAGGTAACAGACTTGATCTCACTCAGCTCCGGCACCCGCGTCTCATAGCCGGTGGGGTCCAGGTCCAGGAAGGCGCACACCGCCACCAGCGCCACCGTGAGCACGCAGGCCCCCTTCCACCCCCGGCGGAAGACCCGGAAGGATTTGCGCAGGATCATCTCGGCGGCGAAGTAGCCGATGAGGCCGCTGGGCACCAGGAAGAGGAGCAGAGACCAGATGCTGCTGGGCAGGGCGCCCAGGAAGAAGACGTAGAGCAGCGTGCCCAGGGCCAGGGCGACGCAGACTGCCACACCGTATTTGAACACCGGTCTCGCCCAGGAGACCGCCACGATGTCCCCCGAGCGCTCCAGCTGCCTGCGGCGGTAGAGCACCAGGGCCAGAATGGTGAAGGCCATCCCCACCAGAGCGTAAACCAGGATATAGAAGAAGCCCTGGAGGGGCCCCGCCCCTTGGGCGATGGCGCCGGAGGGGGTGGGATAGACCTGGCGGCTGAGCTGGAGCACGGGGGTGAGCCAGCTGGCCAGGTCGCTGACGAAAGCGGGGGGCGTGACAAAGCCGAACACCATCTGCCGGGCCAGCTCTACCACCAGGAAAGTGATCCCCGCCACCAGGCAGTTGAAGATGCCGTAGAACACGGGCAGGGCGGCCAGATGGCCGGTAAACATGGCACACAGCGCAGCGAAGGAGTAGAAGAAGAGCTCCATGAGGCTGAGGCTCAAAAGCCACAGCACCGTGGCCCAGAGGGCCACCGTCCCGGCGGCGGCTTCCACCGCCAGGGTGAGCAGAAAGACCAGGACATTGGGCACCAGCAGAAAGGCGAGGCCGGAGAGCCAACTGGTCCAAAAGAGGCCGCACCGGGTCACAGGCAGGGAGTGGAACAGACTCACCGCCCGGGCATTGTAGAGATAGGAGAACACCGCCATGGCGCACACCAGACCGCCCACCAGCGCGGCCACTACCCCCGGGCCGCTCAGCGTGGTGAGTACATACCGTCCCATGCCCTCTACGGTATGAATGGAGGAGGCAAAGCGGCCGTAAAGCAGCAGGCTCAGCGGCAGGGCGAAGAGCCAGAAAACCAGGTAGAGGGACCACAGGGGCCAGAAGCGCTTGACGTTCTTAAAAAAGAGCGTGGGGTAAAACCGGCACCGCCGCACCGCGGCGGCGGGCTCAGAGGGCGATTTCCCGGACGGCATAGTCCTCACCTCCCAGTTCATAGATAAAGATTTCCTCCAGCGTCAGGGGCAGAGCGTCCATGAGGATGGGGGCATAGACCGCCAGGCGGTTGGTCACGTCCTGGGACCGGCCCCGGATGATGAGGGTGTGGATGCGCCCCACCTGGGAGACATGGAGGACCTCCATGTCCTCGGGCAGTTTGGGCATCTCTTTCTCCTGGAAAACCACCTGCATCTTCACCAGATTGTCTTGGAGGTCGCTCAAAGACCGCTCGATGAGCACCCTGCCCTTGGAGAGAATACCCACATGGTCGCACACGTCCTCCAGCTCCCGCAGATTGTGGGAGGAGACCAACACCGTGGTGCCGTACTCGGCCACGTCCCCCATGAGCAGGGACCACACCTGCCGGCGCATCACCGGGTCCAGGCCGTCCACCGGCTC
>LBJMR02800__coassemble_506_pt1 | contig 26238 bp, 27 predicted proteins | sample LBJMR02800__metabat2_low_PE_006 | metagenome-assembled genome bin LBJMR02800 | reverse complement strand
TGCGCGCGGCGGAACTCTAGCGAGGCTTCCCTGCGGGGAGGTTTTTCGACAAGCGGAGCCCGGCAGCCTGTGTGGCTGCCGGGCTCCGCTTTGCTCTCAGATTGCCGCCTCTTTCAGGGCCGTGGCCAGCTGATCAGGGCAGGAGGTGGGCTTGAAGCCACACTTGATCCCCTCCAGCCGGGAGATGACCTCCTTTACGTCCATGCCGGTCACCAGGGCGCTGAGCCCCTTCAGGTTCCCGTTGCAGCCGCCGATGACCTGGAGAGAGCGGATCTTGCCGTCCTCCACCTCGATGATCATGCGGCTGGAGCAGGTACCCTTGGTCTTGTAATCAATGGTCATAGCTTGTCCTCCGTGATCTCACTGCTGCGCCCGGCAAATGCGGGCACGACCCGTTCATTATAAGCAATGCCGGGGAAAAACGCAACCACTTCTTTCCCCTCTCAGAGCACCTTGGACAAAAACTCCCTGGTGCGCTCCTCCCGGGGGTTGGAGAACAGGGCATGGGGCTCGTTCTGCTCCAGGATGTGGCCCCCGTCCATGAAGAGGACCCGGCTGCCCACCTCCCGGGCAAAGCCCATCTCGTGGGTGACCACCACCATGGTCATGCCCTCCTGGGCCAGCTCCTTCATGACCTCCAGCACCTCGCCCACCATCTCGGGGTCCAGGGCGGAGGTGGGCTCGTCAAAGAGCATGACCTGAGGCTTCATGGCCAGGGCCCGGACGATGGCGATGCGCTGCTTCTGGCCGCCGGAAAGCTGGGCGGGATAGGCCTCCGCCTTGTCCTCCAGCCCCACCCGCCGCAGAAGGGCCAGGGCCGTCTCGTCCGCCTCCGCCTGGCTCATGCGCTTGGTGAGCACCGGGGAGAGGGTGATGTTGCGGCGGATGGTCATATTGGGAAAGAGGTTGAAGTGCTGGAAGACCATGCCCATCTGGCGGCGGATGGCGTCGATGTCGGCCTTGGAGTCGGTGACGGCGGTGCCGTTGAAGGTGATGGTGCCGGCGGTGGGGGTCTCCAGCATATTGAGGCACCGGAGGAAGGTGGACTTGCCCGAGCCGGAGGGCCCGATGATGACCACCTTTTCCCCGGGATAGATGTGCTCGGAGATATTGTCCAGCACCACATGGCTCCCAAAGGATTTGGTGAGGTTCTTAACGTCGATCACTCTGACGCAGCCTCCCCTCGATTTTCTTGATGACGAACGTGAGCAGGTACACAATGGCCAGGTAGAACAGGGCGGCCACCGTCATGGGGGCCAGGTAGTTGGCCAGGTTCTGGCCGGCGCCCACGTTCTTGGCGGCGGCGGTCAGGTCGTACATCCCGATCATGCTGACGATGGAGGTCTCCTTGATGAGGGCGATGAGCTCGTTGCCGATGGAGGGGATCACGTTCTTGATGGCCTGGGGGATGACGATGTAGCGCATGGTCATGGCGGAGGTAAGGCCCAGAGAGCGCCCCGCCTCGGTCTGTCCCACATCCACGGACAAGATGCCCGCCCGGATATTCTCCGAGACATAGGCCCCCGAGTTGATGCCGAAGGCGATGATGGCCGTGACCACCACGGGGAAGCCCCGGATGGCCAGGACCACGAAGGCCATGATGAACAGCTGCAGGGCCATGGGCGTGCCCCGCACCACCGTCACATAGACCGCGCAGATGAACTTGGGGATCTTCATCAGCGGATGCTTGGAGCGGGAGAGCCCCACCAGAGCCACCACCGTGCCCAGCACCAGACCGATCAGCGCCGCGCCCACCGAGATGGCCAGGGTCATGCGAAGGCCGGTCAGCATGCTCTCGAGATATTTAGGCTCTGCAAAAACCTGCACGAATTTCTCAAAAAAACTCATATGTTCACCGGCTTTCTTATATCAGTGGCGGAACAGTGCCTTACGGCACCGTTCCGCCACAGTCTGCGCTCAGTTGAGACCCATGTGCTCCATCACCAGGTCGTTGATGCCGTCCTCACCCAGCTCGGCGAGCACGCCGTTGATGGCAGCGAGCAGCTCGTCCTGGCCCTTGGTGACGCAGATGGCGTACTGCTCCTCGGTGGGAGAGGGCTCATCCCCACCGTAGTACAGAGCGGCGCACTCATAGCCGCTGTTCTTCTCCACGATGTAGGACGCGGGCAGGTAGTCCACCACCACCACGTCGATCTGACCGGCGCCCACGGCGTCCACCGCCAGCTGAGCGCTGTCGTAGCGGGTCTGGCTGGTCTCGGTGCCGTAGAGCACGCCGGTGTACTCGTCATAGTCGGCGCTGCCGTCGGAGTTGATCTCCAGGTCCACATAGATGTCGCCGGTGGTGTCGGTCTGCACGCCGATCTTCTTGTCGGCCAGGGAGTCCCAGAGGATGTAGTCCACATCGCCGTCGGTGCCGTCGATCTCCATGGAGCCGGCGGGATAGACCACATACTGCACGGAGGTGAAGTAGGGGTCGGAGAAGTCCACCAGCTCCTGACGGGCGGCGGTGATGGTGATGCCGGCGGCGCCCACGTCGGCCAGCTTGCCGGAGGAGACGGTGTCGATGATGGTGCCGAACTCCACGTTGGTGTAGGTGACCTTGCGGCCCAGCTTTTCACCCACCATGTTCATGATGTCCACGTCCACACCCACGATGTCGGTGCCGTCGTAGTACTCAAAGGGGGCAAAGTAGGCGTTGGTATAGACCGAGATGGCGGTGTTCTGCTGAGAATCGCCCTCCTGCCCGCCGCTGCAGGCGGTCAGGCTCACGGCCAGGCCCAGGGACAGGGCCAGAGCAAGAAACTTCTTCATTGTAAACTCTCCTTATTTCATGTGCGTCCCCTCAGAGAGGACGTTAGCTTGAGTATAGCGCACAGTGATATGCATCGTCAATAGATCAATATGCAATTCCCGCCTGAAAAGAAAATATTTTTTTGGTCAAAAAAGCGGCGAATTATCTTTTCATATGGTGGAATGAGCAAAAAAATGCAAAAGTCCCAAAAAGCTCCGGCTCCGGCAACAAAATAAATATACAAAAAAGCCCCGGCCCGCCGGACTGTGGTCCGGCGGGCCGGGAGCCCTTGCTTCCCTTTGGCAGGCAGGCGGCGGAGAATCTTACCGCTCCTTGCGCTGGAGCTGGAGGCGGTCGGCGATCATGGCGATGAACTCCGAGTTGGTGGGCTTGCCCTTGGCATTGGAGACGGTGTAGCCGAAATACTTCTGCAGCGTCTCCAGATCGCCCCGGTCCCAGGCCACCTCGATAGCGTGGCGGATGGCCCGCTCCACCCGGGAGGCGGTGGTGCCGAAGCGCTTGGCCACCTCAGGATAGAGGATCTTGGTCACCGCGTTGATCACGTCCATGTCCGCCACGGCGATCATGATGGCCTCCCGGAGATACTGATACCCCTTGATGTGGGCCGGCACCCCGATCTCATGGATGATGGCGGTGACCACGCTCTCCAGGCTCTGGCCCGAGAGAGACTGTCCGGCGCCCTCTCCCTCCTTGCGGAAGGGGCTGGCGATCTGGCGCACCCGCTCCACCACCGAGGAGAGGCGGCAGGGCTTGACGATGAAATAGTCCGCGCCCTGCGCCGCCGCCTGCTCTGCCACCACGTCCCTGGCAAAGCTGGAGAGCACCAGCACCCGCGGCTTGCGGGACAGGGCGTTCACTTCGGCGAGGACCTCCATCCCGTCCATCCGGGTGAGCATCAGGTCCATGATGAGCACATCGGGCGAGAGCTCCCGCACCAGACGCACCGTATCCTGGCCGTCCCCCGTCTCGGCCACCACCTCCAGGTCCGCCTCCTCCCGGAGACCGGCCACCAGCAGAGCCCGGAATTCTTCCCCTACATCAGCCACGATAATCCGCTTCTTGTTCTCCATTGTTCCTGTCCTTTCCTCTCGCGCTTTTGGCGTTTCTTGGCCGGCAACCCAGCCGGATCGATCGGTCGCCTATAATCTACCATATTTCTCCAGATAACGCAAGACGAAATTGACATATTTTGGATATTTAATGTTCGACATCATTCGACCATTTGGTCGAAAAGGTCTCACATTTCCCGTCTTTCCCGCTTCTTCTTTCCCGGTTTTTACGACGCCTGGGCCTGGGCCTCCGCCGCGGCTTCGGAGAGCATGTTCTCAGCCAGGATGCCGTAGCCCTGGGTGGGGTCGTTGATGAGCACATGGGTCACCGCCCCCACCAGCTTGCCGTTTTGAATGATGGGAGAGCCGCTCATGCCCTGGACGATGCCTCCGGTGGCGGAGAGGAGCCGCTCATCGGTCACCTTGAGCATCAGGTTGCGGGTGTCACCGTTGCCGGCGGGGTAAACGTGGGTGATCTCCACCGTGTACTCCTCCACCGTCTCCCCGGCGATGTTGGAGAGGATGGTGGCCTCACCCACCTTCACCTCCCGGCGGGAGGCCACCTCCATGGGCTGGGCCGTCCCCACCAGGCTCTCATCCCCCAGGACGCCGAAGATCCCGCTGGGGGTGTTGGCGTAGAGCTCTCCCAGGTCCCGCTCCACCTCAAAGGCGCCGTGGAGCTCCCCGGGGTCGCCGGAGGTCCCCTTCTTCACATCGGTGACCTGGGCGTACATGATGGACCCCGACTCAAGGGGCACCAGCAGCGAGGTGTCCACGTCGTTGACCCCGTGGCCCAGGGCGCCGAACACGCCGCTCTGTGGGTCGTAAAAGGTCATGGTGCCGATGCCCGCCATGGAGTCCCGAATCCAGGCGCCCAGGCGGTAGACCCCGTCGTCGGCGCTGCACACCGCCGAGGCGGTGGTCTGGATCTGCTTGTCCCCTCGCAGGGCCCGGATGCTCATGGGCGCGCCGGCGAGCGTCTGGAGCAGCGAGCGCACCTGCTCGATGGAGTCCACCTGCACGTCATTGATGTGGGTGATGATGTCCCCCTCCCGCAGGCCGCAGTCGCTGGCCGGGGAGACGGCGCCGCTGCCGGTCTCGATCTCGGAGATGCCCACCACCATCACGCCGTCGGTGAACATCTTGATGCCCACCGCCCGGCCCAGCGGGATCACCGTACGGCTCACCTCACCGCTCAGGCGCAGCATCTCGCTCTCGCTGCGCCCTACGTCCAGCACCGCGCCGGCGCTGACCGCCCTGGCCGTGCCCGTCCTGTGCCACGTCCCTGCCAGGGCGAGGGCCAGGGCCAGGATCAGCGCCACCGCGCCCATGACCTCCCCGCCCCGGGGACGTCCCTTCTGTTCCTGTTCCATGCAACCACCCCTTCTTCCTTCCTCATTGTGTTTCCTCTTTTTCCACGAAAAAACGGCGCGCATCGGCGCCGTTTTTAATATGGCCTCCGGGACGAAAAAAAAGCGTCCCGCGCTCTGGCAATGAAACACTCCTTTGGTTTGGCCTTTCTTCCCTTCCGGCCTGGCGGCGGCGTTTTTTGCATGGGCGGTGGAAAATGCTTCTGTTTTCTCAGACTTTTTCACTCCCTGGGACAAGACGCATATTTTCCTTGCGCCGGTCATATCCTAAGACACCTTCAAATAGGGGGAATGGTCGTGTTCCATTATTCCAAAAAAATCCTGGCCGTCTTTGCCGCTGCCACGATCCTGGGGGCGCTGCTGCACTTTGTCTACACCCTGTTCCCCAGCCCGGTCACCGCCCTGTTCTCACCGGTGTGCGAGAGTCTCTGGGAGCACCTCAAGCTCCTCTACTGGCCCTATCTGGCCGCCATGCTGCTGCTCACCTGGGGCGGCGGCAAGGAGGGAAAGGCCCCCTGGCTTCTCTCCGCGCTCATCATCTGCGCTGCCATGCTGGCTCTGGGGTGGCTTTACTACATCGCTCTGGGCCGGGAGGGGCACTGGTTCGGGCCGGTGCTCTATGTGGCGCTGATGGTCTTAGGATTCCTCCTGCCCGCCCCGCTCTCCCGGACCAAAGTTTCCCGCTTTGGCGACTGCCTCATGCTGCTCATCGTGGCTCTGGGGGCGGCTATCGCCCTGTTCTCCTTCCTGCCGCCAGGCGCTCTGCTCTTCGCGGACCTCTCCGGCGTGCGCACCTGGGTGACCCTGCCCTGCTGAAAACGGCAAAAAGCGTCCTCTCCGCATGAGGCGGAGAGGACGCTTGAGGCTGTCGAAAAAGGCCTTTGGCCTTTTTCGACAAAAGGCTGCATGACGGATAGGGCTCGATTTCTTGCGAAATTGTCACCCTATCCGTCATGAGAAGTGTCATTTCCGAGGCACATGTCCCCGGAAATGACGGATTTGATTTTATTCCGTCGCGTGCACGCGACGGAACTCTGCGAGGCTTCCTTGCAGGGAGTTTTTTGACAGACTGAAGCGTCCTCTCCGCCTCATGCGGAGAGGACGCTTTTCTACATCAGTTGAGGAAGTCCTTGAGCTTCTTGCTGCGCGAAGGGTGGCGCAGCTTTCTGAGGGCCTTGGCCTCGATCTGGCGGATGCGCTCCCGGGTGACGTTGAACTCCTTGCCCACTTCCTCCAGGGTGCGGGTGCGGCCGTCCTCGATGCCGAAGCGCAGCTTGAGCACCTTCTCCTCCCGGGGGGTGAGGGTACCCAGCACATCCACCAGCTGCTCCTTGAGCAGGGTGAAGCTGGCGGCCTCGGAGGGCTCGCTGGCATCCTCATCGGGGATGAAATCTCCCAGGTGGGAGTCCTCCTCCTCGCCGATGGGGGTCTCCAGGCTCACCGGCTCCTGGGCGATCTTGAGGATCTCCCGGATCTTGCCCGTCTTGTCCTCCCGCTCCTTTTCGCTCAGCTTGCTCCAGGAGGCGTAGCCGCCGTTCATCTCCTGGGCGATCTCCTCGGCGCTGGGATCGTGGCCCAGCTCCTGCAAAAGCTGCCGGGAGACCCGGATGACCTTGTTGATGGTCTCCACCATATGGACCGGGATGCGGATGGTCCGGGCCTGGTCAGCGATGGCCCGGGTGATGGCCTGCCGAATCCACCAGGTGGCGTAGGTGGAGAACTTATACCCCTTGGTATAGTCGAACTTCTCTACCGCCTTGATGAGGCCCAGGTTGCCCTCCTGGATCAGGTCCAGGAAGAGCATGCCGCGGCCCACATACCGCTTGGCGATGGATACCACCAGGCGCAGGTTGGCCTCGGCCAGGCGCTGCTTGGCGGCCTCGCCCTTCTTGACCGCACGGCGCAGCTCGGCCTCCTCCTCCTGGCTCAGGGGCTCGCCCTGGCCGTTTTCCACCTCGGCCAGGCGCTCCTTGGCCATGTCTCCCAGGCCCATGTCCCGGGCCAGCTCGGTCTCTTCGTCGGAGGTAAGCAGGTTGACCTTGCCGATCTCCTTGAGGTACATGCGCACCGGATCGTCGATGGAGAAGGCGTCCACCAGGGTGTTGGGGTCCACGATCTCCTCCTCGGGGATCTCCTCGATCTCCTCGATGGAGGGCACCTCGTCGGGCAGCTCGGGCAGATAGTCCTCTCCCACGGTCTCGATGCCCAGGTTCTCCAGGGTATCGTAGATCTTGTCCATCTGCTCGGTCTCCAGCTCCATGTTCTCCAGCACGTCCATCAGCTCGCCGGAGGACAGGTGGCCCTTCTTCTTGCCCCGCTCAATGAGCTCGGCGAGCTTCTCGGCGCCGTTTACCCCTTCCAGCACCTTCATGATCTCCACCTTGCCCTGCTCCATCTTTTCCTCGGTGCTGAGCTCTTTCTTGCCGTCCTTGGGATCATGGCCCCGCTTGATCAGCTCCATGGTCTCCTCCGCGCCGTGCTTTCCCGCCGCTTTCTTTTCACTCATGCCTCGTGTCCTCCATACCCTTTTTTCTCTTGGTATCTCTCGCGTGCCGCCAGCAGCGGGTCGCTTGCTCCCCCGCCGCCGCGCTTTGAATATTCGGTCTCAATGACCGCTATGTAATCCTCCAGAGACTTCTCGCTGTTGGCCAGCGAGACCGGCTTGTCCGTCACGTCTACCAGATGGTTCATTTCCTCCGGGGTCAGTTCCCCGGCCAGGCTGGAGAGCTGGACGCTGCGTCCCTCTTCCAGCTGCCGCCGGAGCAGTCCATATGCCTTCCCCAGCAGGGGGGAAGAGAATTTTTCACAGGTGAGATTCGTGGCGCGGCGCAGCAGGGCGGGCTCCAGCAGCATGAGCCGCAGCACCCCCTCCTCCGCCCGGGCCGAGCGGATGTTCTCGTAGCGCAGCCCCCGTTCCCGGGGCTGGAGCTGCTGCCGGGGGGTGAGGTTTTGCCGCTCCTCCTTCTTGCGCTCCCGCCGCTCCCAGCTCCTGCGCTGGCGCTCGATCTCCTGGAGCATGGCCTCCCGGGAGATGCCTCCCGCCTGGGCCGCCTTGACCGCGAAGAGCTCCCGCTCGATGGGGCTCGACATGGCCGCGGCGGTATCCACCGCCTTTTTGAGAAAGTCCAGCCGCCCCTCCTCGCTCTTGAGGTCAAAGCTGCCCTCCAGAGCCGCCAGGCGGTAGTCGTTCTTATCGGCGCTGCCGCTGAGCAGCTTCTCAAAGGCCGCCGGGCCGAACTTCTTGATGAAGTCGTCCGGGTCCTGCTTCATGGGCTGCCCCTTCTCGTCCAGGCGGAGGTTTCCCTGCTCGTCGGTGGCGTTGGGCAGCTGCAGCACCCGCACCTTCAGGTCCACGTCCCGCAGCACCGCGAGGGCGCGGTCGGTGGCGCTCTTTCCGGCGCCGTCATTGTCGTAGCAGAGCACCAGCTCCTTGGTGCACCGGGAGAGCATCCGTGCGTGCTCGGCGGTGAGGGCGGTGCCCATGGCGGCCACCGCGTTGTCAAAACCCGCCTGGTGCAGGGTGATCACGTCCAGGTTGCCCTCCACCAGGATCAGGTTGGGCCGGCGGGTCTTGCGGGCGAAGTTGAGGGCGTAGAGCAGCCGGCTCTTCTTGAAGACCGGGGTCTCCCCGGTGTTGAGGTACTTGGCTCCCTCCAGCCCGGGTAGGATGCGGCTGGTGAAGCCCACCACGTCCCCCCGGGTGTCGATGACCGGCAGCATGAGCCGAGAGCGGAACTTGTCGTACATCCCGCCGTTTTTATTCGCCACCGCCAGGCCCGCGGCGATGAGCTCCATTTTGCTGAAGCCCTTGGCGGTCAGGGCCTTGATGAGCGCGTCCCAGCCGTCGGGCGCTGCCCCCAGGCCAAAGCGCGTGGCGGTCTTGGGGCTGATGCGCCGCTGCTCCAGGTAGGCGCGCACGGCCTGGCCCCCCTCGCTCTTGAGGTACTCGTGGTAAAAGCGGGCCGCCTCCCGGTTGGCCTCCACCGCCCGGGCCCGGGTCTTCTCGCCGCTGCGGGTCTCGCTGTCCTCGGGCACCTCCATGCCCGCACGCTGGGCCAGGATGCGCACCGCGTCCACAAAGCTCACGTTCTCCATCTCCATGATGAAGGAGATCACCCCGCCCCCCTTGCCGCAGCCAAAGCACTTGTAGATCTGCTTGTCCGGCGAGACGGAGAAGGAGGGGGTCTTCTCATTGTGGAACGGGCACAGGCCCCACAGGTTGCTCCCCTTGCTCTTGAGGGTCACATAGGAGGACACCACGTCGGCAATGTCGCACCGGGCCACCAATTCGTCAATAAATTGCTCCGGTATCGCCAAATTATGCCCTCCTCTTTGGTGTTTTCCATATCTTTACCGCTGTTTGACAAAAGTATACTCCCGGCGCTACTTCACGCTCCAGGACATGGGCATGAAGAGCTGGGCAAACTTCTCCACCGCATACTTGTCGGTCATACCAGAGATATAGTCACAGACCCCACGCGGCCCGCCGCGCGGGGGCCCCCATTTTTCATTCCTCGGGCGAAGTGAATTCGCCCTGCGGCAAGGTTTTGCCCCAGGCAAAACGCTTGGCGCGCTCACGCGCGTCCCGCTGTGCGGGTCCCTGCGGTCTGCGACTATTTGATGCTCCACGACCTGGGAATGAAGACGGCGCTGAACTGCTCCACCGCATACTTGTCCGTCATGCCGGAGATATAGTCGCAGACCCCACGCGGCCCGCCGCGCGGGGGCCCCCCATTTTTCATTCCTCGGGCGAAGTGAATTCGCCCTGCGGCAAGGTTTTGCCCCAGGCAAAACGCTTGGCGCGCTCACGCGCGTCCCGCTGTGCGGGTCCCTGCGGTCTGCGACTATTTGATGCTCCACGACCTGGGAATGAAGACGGCGCTGAACTGCTCCACCGCATACTTGTCCGTCATGCCGGAGATATAGTCGCAGACCGCCCGGTCCACCCCTTCGGCGGCCCGGATCTGCTGGTACTCCCCGGGCAGCGCGTCCGGGTTTGAGCGGTAGTAGTCGAACAGGCGGCGGAGCATGTCCTGGGCCTTGCCCTCCTCCCCCTTGGCCACCGGGTTGCGGTAGACGTACTCAAACATGAATTCCCGCAGCTCGTTCATGGCGGTGCGGAAGGACGGGGACTGCACCACGTCCCCGGTGCCATGGCTGGACTGGATGATGTCCGTCACCAGGGCGTTGATGCGCTCGGAATGGGTGAAGCCCAGCACCTGGGAGATGGACACCGGGATGTCCATGGGGTAGATGATGCCGCCCCGGATGGCGTCGTCGATGTCGTGGTTGATGTAGGCGATCTTGTCGGCCAGGCGGACGATCCGCCCCTCCAGGGTCTCGGCGGTGTCCGGCCCGGTATGGCAGAGGATGCCCCGGCGCACCTCATAGCTGAGGTTGAGGCCCTCCCCATCCTTCTCCAGCACGTCCACCACCCGCACCGACTGCTCATTGTGGGCAAAGCCGCCGGGCAGGATGGCGCTGAGCACCCGCTCCCCGGCGTGGCCGAAGGGGGTGTGCCCCAGGTCGTGGCCCAGGGCGGCGGCCTCGGTCAGGTCCTCGTTGAGGCGCAGGCCCCGGGCGATGGTCCGGGCGATGCGGGTGACCTCCAGGGTGTGGGTCATGCGGGTGCGGTAGTGGTCCCCCTCGGGCTGGAGAAAGACCTGGGTCTTGTGCATCAGCCGCCGGAAGGCCTTACAGTGGACGATGCGGTCGATGTCCCGCTGAAAACAGGTGCGCAGCGGGCACTGCTCCTCTTCCCGCGCCCGTCCCCGGGACTTCTCCGACAGGCAGGCGTAGGGAGAGAGCTGCTCCCGCTCCCGCGCCTGGGTCTGCTCCCGAACGGTCATGTTGGCCGCCTCCTCCCCGAAAGTCCGCCGCCGTCAAGGCGTTTTTTCTCCTGAACCCCGGCTTTCAAAGCCTGCGTCTTTGTTCAGCGCATTACTATATACGCTTTTTACGGCGAAAACCCTTTTTCCGGCGGAAAATTTCCTGAATTTTTATCTCTCCGCCCGGGGCACCGCCTTATAGGCCTCCCCCAGGATCTCCAGAGGGGCCGAAGCGGCCATGAGCTCGGTGAGCCGCGCCCGGAAGGGCTCCACCGCCCCCTCAGGCAGCAGGGCGCGGACGGTCACGTCTGCGGCGTACTCGCTCTCTCCCAGCACGCCCCCGCAGCCCTCCACCTCCAGCTTCACCCGCTCGAAAAAGGAGTAGGGACACCGGGCCGCCACCTCGATCCAGCGGCGCACCACCGAGATGCCGGCGGCATCCAGGGCGATCTTGGCCCCCTGGGTATAGGCCCGCACCAGGCCCCCGGCCCCCAGCAGAATGCCCCCGAAGTACCGGGTCACCACGCACACCACGTTGGTGACCTCTTCGCGCTGGAACACCCCCAGCATGGGCTGTCCGGCAGTGCCCTGGGGCTCGGCGTCGTCGGAGTAGCGCTCCACGCCGCCCTCGCGCAGGCGGTAGCACCAGCAGTTATGCCGGGCGTCGTAGTGGTGCTTTTTCACCGCGTCGATGAAGGCCCGGGCCTCTTCCTCCCGCTCCACCACGGCCACATGGCCGATGAACTCCGAGCGCTTTTCCACAAAGGAAGCCTCCGCCTCCTTGGTGGGGATGAGATATTCCGTCATTTTCCCTGCCCTCCCCGCTCTATCCAGCGCTGCCGGGTCAGCAGGGTGATATACTCCAGGCGGCGCTCCCCCAGGGCGGGGACCTCCGTCCACACCGGCTCCCCCCAGGGGAGAAAGCCCAGCTTCTCCTGGACCCGGCGGGACTTCTCGTTGCCCGCAAAGCGGCAGCACCACAGGTGGTCCAGCCCCAGCCGCTTGAAGGCCACGGCGATGACCGCCTCCATAGCCTCCACAGCAAGCCCCCGGCCCCAGTACGCGGGGGAGAGGACATAGCCCACCTCGTCGTCCGCGCCGGGCAGCTCCTGCCGGTGGCGGCCGGTGAGCCCGCCCGAGCCGATGACCCGGCCGCTCGCCTTCTCCACCAGGGCCAGGTCCCAGGGCTGGGTGAAGACGGTGCGGATGATCTCCCTGCTCTCCTCCACACTTTTGTGCACCGGCCAGCCCGCCGCCGGGCCCACCCTGGGGTCGGCGGCGTAGGCAAACACGTCCTCCGCGTCCTCCGGGGTGAAGGGGCGCAGAATGAGCCGTCTGGTCTCAAGCTCCATGGCCGTTCCTCCTCTTTCTCTCTCCCGGCAAAACCGCCCTCAGTCCTCCCAGGGCTCCTTGGGGGGCGTCCACCCCTCCACGATATACTCCCGCAGCTGGCCCAGCTCCCGGGGATTGCACACGGCGGCGACACGGATGGTATCGCCGTACTCCACCTGCTCCACCTTGGCCTTGCGGTGGAGCTGATCCACCACGCCGCCCATTTGGTAGGGCACCTCCAGCACCACCCGGCAGGCGCCCATGTCCAGGCGCGCGCCGATCATCTCCCGCAGCCTGTCAAGGCCCGCGCCCGTCCGGGCCGAGATGGACACGATGTCCTTCCCGTGGGGGATGATGTCGCCTGTATACTTGTCCGATTTGTTGAAGACGTCGATGCGGGGGGTGTGGGACGCCCCCAGCTCGTATATGAGCTTCTCCACCACCTCCGCCTGCTCCCGCCAGAGCGGGTTGGACGCGTCGATGACGTGGAGCAGCAGGTCCGCGTAGGAGAGCTCCTCCAGGGTTGCCTTGAAGGCCTCCACCAGGTGGTGGGGCAGCTTGGAGATGAAGCCCACCGTGTCCGAGATGAGCACGGTGCAGGTGTCCGAGATCTCCAGGGTGCGGGTGGTGGTGTCCAGGGTGTCAAAGAGGCGGTTGTTGGCCGGGATGTCCGCGCCGGTCAGGGCGTTTAATAAGGTGGACTTCCCCGCGTTGGTGTACCCCACGATGGCCACCACGCTCACCTCGTTTTTCTCCCGGCGGGTGCGCTGGGTGGCGCGGACCCGGCGCACCTGCTCCAGGTCGGCCTCCAGCTTGTCGATCTTCTTGCGGATGTGCCGCCGGTCGCTCTCCAGCTGGGTCTCGCCGGGGCCCCGGGTGCCGATGGCGCCCTCCTGCCGCTCCAGGTGCTTCCACATGCCCAGCAGCCGGGGCAGCAGGTACTTGTACTGGGCCAGCTCCACCTGGAGGCGGCCCTCCTTCGTCCTGGCCCGCTGGGCGAAGATATCCAGGATCAGGGCCGAGCGGTCCAGCACCGCCACGCCCAGATCGTCGGAGAGCGCCCGCTGCTGGGAGGGGGAGAGGGCGTTATCAAAGACCACCATGGTGGCTCCCATGGCCTGCACCAGGGCCCCCACCTCCTCCACCTTGCCCTCGCCGATGAAGGTGCGGGGGTCGGGGGCGTCCTTGCTCTGGAGCACCGTACCCACGCACTCGCCCCCCGCCGTCTCCAGCAGGGCAGAGAGCTCCGCCATAGACTCCTCCGTGGCGTTCTCACCCTTGGGCAGGCTGTGGGCGGAGAGCCCCACCAGCACAGCCCGGTCCTTCTTTACCTCGATCCTGTTATCCTGCATATTCGCTCCTACTCTTGTGTGGCGGTCGGTCCTCTCACGCCTTGCGGAGGACCTCCACGATCTCGCCCACATACATGGTGTGGTAATCCTGCTGGGCGTAGTATGTCTCCTTCACGTCCTGGGGAATCTGCGCGGGGTCCATGTCCTGGACGTACCGCTTGCGGCACACCAGCACCAGCTCCGCCTCCTCAAAATAGGGGGCCTTGCCCTCCTGGGATGCGCGCACGGTGAGGCCGCACTGGGCGATCTTGTCCACGTCCCGGCCGCTCTTGCTGCCGCACAGGCGCAGCACCTCCCGCTTCTCCTCGCTCAGGACGGCGAGGGTGAAGTACTCCTCCCGGTCCAAAAACTCCTTGGTGTAGCGCTGGGGCCGGACATAGCAGGTGGCGCAGTTCTTGCCCCACAGCACCCCCAGGCCGCCCCAGCTGGCGGTCATGGTGTTGCACTTCTCCGCCGTGCCGGCGGTGATGAGCAGCCACCGCTCCCCGATCAGGGAAAACACATTGTCCTTGAGCTCCTTGGCGTCGATCTTCTCAAACATACCGTTCCCTCCTGAAGCCTTATACGCTATTATATGCCCGTTTGGGGGCCGGATAGAAAAAAACCCGCGTCGAAACCGACACGGGTTTTTTACAGTTCTTACTTATCCAGACCAAACTTCTTGTTGAAGCGGCTGACGCGTCCGCCGGTGTCCACCATCTTCTGCTTGCCGGTGAAGAAGGGGTGACACTTGGAGCAGACTTCGACGCGGATGTCCTTCTTGGTAGAGCCGGTTTCGATGACGTTACCGCAGGCACATCTGATGGTGGTCTGTTCGTAAGCGGGATGGATGCCCTCTTTCATTGTGTTTCACCTCTTTCTCGTTCCGGGTGAGGCGGCGCAGCAAACCTCCACGCCTTATAAACGCTTAGATAGTATAGCACGCGTTGCGGCAAAATGCAACCATTATTTCAGCCTGTCGAAAAAGTTTTTTCGGCAGACTCATTCTTCCTCCGCAATTTCTTTTTCCGCGGCGCGCCAGCGCACCGCCACGGTGAACACGTCCCCCGCCACCGAGGCGCTCACCGCGCCGCCCATGGCCTCGGCCAGGGCCTTGACGATGGCGAGGCCCAGCCCCGCGTTGCCCCCGGAGCGGTTGCGGTCGGAGGTGAAGGTGCGGTCGAACACCCGCTCGGCGTCCTCCGGGGCAAGGCCCGCCGCGCCGTTGGAGAGGCGGGTGACCACCCACTCTCCCTCCCGGTAAAGCTCCACCGTCAGCTTTCCCTCTCCGTGGTCCACGGCGTTGCGGAGGAGGTTTGAGAGCACCCGCCGCACGCCCTCCTCGTCCCCCCACACGGGGGGTACGCTTTCGGAAAGCCGGGGGCACACCTCCAGGCCGGAGCTCTCCAGGTCCCCGTAAAAGGCGGCCAGCAGGCTGCTGAGCACCCCCCGCAGTTCCACCCGCTCCCGCTCCAGAGGGTAGGCCCCGCTCTCCAGGCGGGAGAGGTCATAGAAGCTGGTGATGAGGCTCTGGAGGGCCCGGGACCGCTCGGTCACCACCGCCAGATAGGCCCGCCGCTCCTCCGGCGTCAGGCTCTCGCTCTCCAGAAGCTGCAGATAGCCCAGGATGGAGGTGAGGGGGGTGCGCAGGTCGTGGGAGAGGTTGGCGATCTGCTCCCGCAGGGCCCGCTCCTTCTCCCGGTAGGCCACCTGCTCGGCGGCGCGCACCTCCAGCACCTCATTGACGGCGCCAAAGAGCTCCTCGGCGCTCTTGTCCGGGCAGGGCAGGTCCAGCCGAGCGCTGGTCCTGCCGCTGAGGCGCTCCTCCACCTCCCGCGCGCCGCGGCGCAGGCCCTGGCGCAGAGCGGTGAGCCACACGGCGAGGAAAAGGGCCGCAGCCGCCGCCGTAAAAACGGCGGCGGCCAGAAGAATCACAGCGGCGTTCACTTCGGGCACGGCTGCGGCCCCCTTTCCTGTCAGTTGATCTCCCGGCTGTGGAAGCGCCACAGGCCGAAGGCCGTGGTCGCCACCAGGAACACAAGTCCCACGCCCCAGGCGGTCAGGCAGAAGCTCCAGTCCCCCACCACACCGACGGCGGTGCTGAGCATGGTGCTGGGCATCAGGGCGTTGAGGGTACGGGCCATGTGGCCCAGGGCGGTGTCGCCGAAGAGGATGCCCATAAGGTCCAGCCCGGCGGGCACCAGCCCCGCCAGGCCCAGGGACACCACGGCGGCCATCAGGGAGCTGCGCACCAGGAAGTAGGCCGCGCAGAACAGGCCCTGGACCCCCACCCACAGGGGCAGGGCGGTGAGCAGGCAGTAGCCCAGGATCTGGGGCAGCATCTCCAGGCTCTCCGGCGCGGAGGGATAGAGGAACAGGGCGCACAGCAGCAGGTAGTAGCCTATCATCACGGCGCACATCACCACCGAGAGCCCCAGCTGCACCAGCAGCTTGCCCAGATAGATGCGTCCGCGGGGCACGCCGAAGGAGACCTCGTTTTTCAGGGTGTTGTGCTTATACTGCTCGCTGAAGACGATGTCGCTGGTGAGAAGGGCGGCATAGAAGCCCATGGGGAGCAGGGAGGTCACGATGATGGCTCCCGTATAGAAGTCCACATGGTTTCCCATGAAGTTTGTGTACACCCAGGCGGCTACCAGCAGGGACTCCAGCAAGAGCATGACCCCCAGGAAGATCCAGGTGTACTTGCGGCGCGCTAACTTATACACTTCGGCGCGGATGTAATTAAGCATGGTGGACACCTCCGATCAGGCTGAGGAAGTAATCCTCCAGGTCGGCCCCCCGCTGCTCCATGCCCCACAGGGCCACGCCCTCTTCCACCAGGGCGCGGCTCACGTTCTGGGGCTCGGCGAGGTGGCTGTAAAGGCGGATCACGCCCTCGGGCAGGACCTCATAGTCCCGGGTGGCGAGCTTCTGCTCCAGCACCCGGGCGGCGTGGGGCGCGTCGTCCACCTTGAGCTCCAGACAGGCCCGGCACTTCTCCTCCAGGGCCTTGGCCGAGATCTGCTCCAGCATATGGCCCTTGTCCAGAAAGCCGTAGTGATCGGCCACGTTGGAAAGCTCCGAGAGGATGTGGCTGGAGATGAGGATGGTGGTTTGCCGCTGGCGGTTTAGATCCAGCAGGATCTCCCGCAGCTCCACGATGCCCTCCGGGTCCAGACCGTTGATGGGCTCGTCCAGCAGCAGCAGGTCCGGGTGGTTCATGAGGGCCAGGCCCAAGCCCAGGCGCTGCTTCATGCCCAGGGAGAACTGCTTGAACTTCTTCTTCCCCGCGCCGCTCAGCCGCACCAGCTCCAGCACCTCGTCCACCGTATTTTTCCCCGGGATGCCCCGCTGGAGCCGGTAGTACTCCAGGTTCTCCCGGGCGGTAAGGTAGGGGTAGAAGCCGGGGGTCTCCACCATGGCCCCGGTGCGCCGGCGCATCTTCACGATGTCGGCGGGGGCGGTGGCTCCGAAGAGCTCCAGCTCCCCGGCGGTGGGCATGGTCTGGCCGGTGACCATACGCAGTATGGTGGTCTTGCCCGCTCCGTTGCGGCCCACCAGGCCGTAGATCTGTCCCTTTTCAATATTGAGCTTCACGTCATTCACCGCCAGGGTCCGGCCGTAGCGCTTGGTAAGGCCCCGGGTGACGAGTACGCTTTCTGCCATGTGGCATCAACCTCGCTTTCCGATTGTGATGCCAGTATACCTTCAAGTCAATAATCCGTCCTAAAGCAAAGGTTAAGAAAGGCTTAAATCCCCGTCTTCTCTCACTTCTCCGACGCCATCTTGAAGCCGATGCCCCACACCGTCTTGATATACTCCCCGCCGCTGGCCTTGGCGAGCTTGGCGCGCAGGTTGGAGATATGGACGTTCACCGTGTTGTCGTCCCCGTAGTACTCCCCGCCCCACACCCGCTCATAGAGCTCCTCCCGGGTGAAGACCTTCCGGGGCTGGGACATGAGCAGGGCGAGAATTTCAAACTCCCGGGCGGTGAGGGAGACCTCCTTCCCCCCGGCGGTGACGGTGACCTCCTCCCGGGAGAGCACCAGGTCCCCGCACTGGAGCACCTGCTTCTCCCCTGTGCCGGAGGAGAACTGCTTGTAGCGGCGCAGCTGGGCCTCCGAGCGGGCCAGCACCTCGGCGTTGTCAAAGGGCTTGGGGATAAAGTCGTCCGCCCCCAGGCGCAGCACGTTCACCCGGTCCTCCACCCCCGTCTTGGCCGAGAGCACGATGATGGGCATGGTCTTGCGCTGCCGCAGCTTGGCGATGAACTCCTCCCCGGTGAGGCCGGGGAGCATCAGGTCCAGCAGCACCAGGTCGTAGTCGTACCGCTCCGCCCACAGCATGGCCTCGCTGCCGGAAAAGGCCGCGCGGCAGTCATGGCCCCCGTCGGTGAGGATGCGGCACAGCAGGCGGTTGATGTCCGCATCGTCCTCCACCACCAGAATATGGCACGTCTCCATCCTGTTTTCCTCCTCACTTCACCCGCAGGCGGCGGGCCAACTCTTCGCTTGGGTCCACGTAGGCCGTCTGGTAGGTGGTGTAGACCACCATCCCCGGCCGGGCCCCGGCAGGCTTTTTCACATACTTGACCGGGGTATAGTCCACCGGTATCTTCTTCCCCTCCCGCCCCTGGGAGAAGGTGGCGGCGAGCACCGCCGCCTCATGGAGGCTCTCAAGGTCGGGGGTCCTCCCCTCGGTCCACAAGATCACATGGGAGCCGTGGATCTTCTGGGTGTGGAGCCAGATGTCCCCCTTGCCCGCCATCTTGGTGGTGAGGGCGTCGTTCTGGGCGTTGTTCTTCCCCACCGAAATGCGCAGCCCCGCGCTGGAGCGAAACTCCATGGGCTTTCCGCTCAGGCGCTTCTCCCGCTTGGCCGCCTTCTTCTGCCCGCGCAGGTAGCCCGCGTCGGTGAGCTCCTGCCGGATCTCCTGCAGGTCCCGCTCCCCCTCGGCCAGCTTCAGATTCTCCAGCACGCTCTCCAGATAGGTAAGCTCCGCGCCGTTTTTCTCCAGCTGCACCGTGAGCATCTGCTCGGCGGTCTTGGCCTTGTTGTACGCCTTATAGTACTTGGCCGCGTTCTGCTGGGGGGTGAGTAGAGGGTCAAGCGTTATGTCAACCATTTTCCCCTCAGGGTCGTAGAAGTCCAGGGCGGTGAGCTTGGTCATCCCCTTGGCCATGGCGTGGAGGTTGGAGGTGATGATGTCCCCCAGCTCCCGCTGCCGATCCCGGTCCGCCGTGGCGGAGAGCTCCCGGCTCTGGTTGGCGATCTTGCGCATGGTGCGGTCCCGGGCGTTTTGTACCGTGCGGAGCAGGTCGGCCCCCTTCTGGCGCACCCGGTCCTGGCTCTCCCGGTGGGCGTAGAAGTCGTCCAGCAGGGCGGAAAAGCTCTCGTACTCTCTAAGAGCGCTCTCCGGGCCGTACTGGAGGATGGGCATGAAGGAGAAGTCCGCGCTCTTCCCGTCCCGCAGCAGCAGGGTGGGGGTGAAGCGAGCGGCGCGCACGTCGGCGAGGAGGGCGAGGAACTTCTCGGTGAGGGCGCTCCGGTCCTCCCCCGCCCGGAAGGCCACCTCCCGGGCGATGAGGGGGGAGATGCCCTGGAAGGTGTCCAGCAGCAGCTTGTCCCCCTCCCGCTGGGGAAGGTCCGCCATGAGGGCGCGCAGCTCCTCCTCCGAAAGGGCCATGGGGTCGATCTTCTCCGGCGCGGGGGGCTGGCGGTAGAACATGCCGGGCAGCAGCTGCCGCAGGGAGGACGCGTCTCCATCCACCCGGCGCAGGCAGTCGGTGATGCGGCCTTCGCCGTCGGTCAGGATGAGGTTGGCCCGGCGGCCCATGGCCTCCAGCACCAGCTTGCGCTCCACACGGTCCCCCAGCTCGTCCAGGCACTCCAGCCGCAGCTCCACCAGGCGCTCCATGGAGCTCTGGCGCAGCTCCAGGATGCGGGCGGAGGTGAGATACTTGCGCAGGAGCATGCAGAACATGGGGGGCTCCGCCGGGTTCTCCCGGGGGAGGGTGGTGAAGTGGAGGCGGGGGTGGTTGGGGCTGCCCGAGAGGAGCAGCTTGCGGTTGCCGTCGGTGCAGCGCACGGAGAGCACCACCTCGTCCCGGCTGGGCTGATAGATCTTGTCGATCTTGCCCCCCACCAGGCTCCCCCGCAGCTCGTCCAGCACGGCGGTGAGGCAGATGGCGTCCAGCGGCATATCAGTTCCCCTCCATCATCTGCGCGAACAGCTCGTTGAGCCGCTCGGTCTTGCCCTGGAGATAGAGGTGCCCGAAGAGGGCCTCCAGGGCGGTGGCGGTCTGGTAGTCGGCCCGGCTGGCCGCCTTGGAGACGGTGTGGGGGCTGGAGTTGCGGCCCCGGCGGAACACATCGCTCTCCTCCTCGGTGAGCTCTGGCAGGATCTTCTCGGCCATCCGCGCCTGGGCCGAGGCCGCCACATAGCCCACGGTGGCCTTGTGCAGGCCCTTGTTGGTGGCCTTGCCGTGCAGGACCAGCCAGGAGCGGACCATCAGCTCAAACACCGCGTCCCCCAGATGGGCAAGGCCCAGGGTGCTGACGGCGCGGATCTGATCGGCCTGGGCGTTCAAATGGAAATAGTCGGTCATGGGAACTTCTCCGTCCTGTGATGGTTTTGGGCGCTCGGGGCGCCGTTTCGGGCAATAGTATAGCGCAATTCCGCCGCGCCCGCAAGAGCGCGGGGCAAATCACCCCTCCTCCGGGAACCGGGGGCAGCCCCTGGGGGTGAAGTGAAAGACCGCCCACATCCCGCCGCCCAGCTCCTCCAGAAAGGCGAAGCAGAAAAGGGGCGTGAGGGGGAAGGGTCGGCCGGGGCTCCAGGGGGCGGCCAGGGCAAAGCCCCCCGCCTCCTCTCGGAAGAGCAGGTCCTCCACAGCGGCGGCGGAGCGCCGCAGCAGCGCGTCGCCCAGCCGCCGTCCCGGCTCCTGCGCCCTCTGCCAGCCCCGGGGCGGCCGGGACGGCTGAGGCGGCCGGGCGGGCCGGGCTGGCTCCTTTCCCCCCTGGTCAAAGGCGAAGGCAAGGCGCACCTCGCCCCCCCTGGGCGGCCAGAGGCCCTTGCGCCGCAGAGACTCCAGCGGCAGGCTCCGGCGCAGGCGCAGGGCGCCCCCCTCAGGCATCAGGGTACCCAGCAGCAGCCTCTCACTGCCGCCGGTGAGCCACGCCTTGTAGAGACCCTTGGCGTCGTCGGGGGCGGTGACGGAAAAGACCGCCTGGCCCTCCCGCTCCTCCGCCTCCAGCTGCCCCCCGGATATACGCAGGGAATACCGCTCGCCCATCTTCTCGCCCCCTCCCCACAGTCTATGCGCGCCGGGGCAAAAAACGAACAGGCGCCGGAGCTGCCGCTCCGGCGCCAGAGATCGCCCTGTTCGTTTCCGGGAGAAATGTCACTTCACGGTGTACTTTCCCCGCACCATCACGGTGGCCGCGCCGGAGGCCTTGACCCCCTGGCCCTCTCCCACCGCCATGTAGAGGTGGTTGGCCGTAAGCTCGCCGCCGTTATACCGGGGCGTGCCGTCGGTCAGGTCCATCAGCCCCGGGTCTCCGGTGGCCACGCAGGTCACCTTACCCGTCCGCGGCAGCAGCTCGGCGCCGTCGGAGAGGGTGAGGGTCTGTCCGTTCTGGAGGCTCACCGCCGTGAACACCGCGCTCTGGGCGCCCGCCTGGGAGAGCTTCTCCTCCAGCTGCTTTGCGTACTCCTGGGCGTCGGCGGCAAGCTCTCCGGCGAGCGCCTGCTCCCGCTCGGCGATCTTCTGCTGGGCCTGGGCCACCACGTCGGGCTTGAACACCGACTCCAGATAGCTCAACGTCACCAGCGGGTCGCTCTGGGTGCCCTGGGTGCCCGCGGCCAGGGCCACCCCCACCAGGGTGCCCACCACCAGGAGCCCCGCGGCCAGGCGGGGCAGTCTGCTCTTGAAGTGTCTCATGTGTGCCTCCTATGTATCGGGTTTTCTCTTCTCCGGCCCAAGGCCGGTATGGACACGGGCGGGGCGAACGCAGGTCCGTCCCGCCCGCAGGTTGCTCTCGTCCCGGTCTAAACCATCTGCTGGGTATGCAGGCCGAAGCTCACCGCGATGGCCGCGTCCACGCGGCCCATCAGCGCCTCGTCCAGCCGACCCATGTGCTCTCTCAGCCGCCGTTTGTCCAGGGTGCGGATCTGCTCCAGCAGCACCACGGAATCCTTGGGCAAACCGTAGCTTTTGGCAGAGAGCTCAATATGCGTGGGAAGCCGGGCTTTCCCCGTCTGAGAGGTGATGGCCGCCGCGATCACCGTGGGGCTGTGGCGGTTGCCGGTATCGTTCTGCACGATGAGCACCGGCCGCACGCCCCCCTGCTCGCTGCCCACCACCGGGCTCAGATCGGCGTAGAAAATATCTCCTCGCTTCACGCTCTTGTCCACAAAAGCTCACACTCCGCGGTTGCATAGTCACCGGTGTCTCCGGGGTCGCGCCCCGACCTTCGGTCACTATTGATTCTCCCACGGGGTGGCGGGATTTATACACAGCCCTTCAAAAATCATCCAAAGCCGCGCCCGCTCGCCGCCGCACGGCCCCGGTCCCCCCGAACCAGCTTATGCCCGCCGGGCAAAAAGCGTTCTTAGGCCCCCAGGTACACCCGGGGCACACGCCGGGAGATGTGGCACAAAAGCTCGTAGGTGATGGTCCCCACGGTCTGCGCCTTCTCCTCCAGGGGAAGCTCATCCCCCCAGAGCAGCACCTCGTCGCCCTCCGCGACGCCCTTTACGTCCGTCACGTCCACCATGCACAGGTCCATGCACACCCGGCCCAGAATGGGGCACCGCTGCCCCCGCACCAGCACCTGCCCCCGGTTGGAGAGCAGGCGGTTGAAGCCGTCGGCATAGCCCACCGGCAGCACCGCCACCAGACTGTCCCGCTCCAGGGTGCGGGTACGCCCGTAGCTGACACAGCTGCCCGCGCTCAGGGTGCGCAGGGCGGAAAGGCGGGTCTTGAGGGACATGACCGGCCGCAGCTGCGGACCCTCCGCTTTCTGGCAGGAGGGGTCGGGGTAGTGCCCGTAGAGGGCGATGCCCGGCCGGACCATATCCATATGGGTACAGGGGTAGTTTAGCACAGCGGCGCTGGCCGCGCAATGGCAGATTTTGAAGCCCACGCCCCGCTGCGCCAGGCGCCGGCGCACCTCGGAAAAGCGGGAGAGCTGCATCATGGTATATTCCTCGCTGCCGTCGGCGTCGGAAAAATGGGTGAAGATCCCCTCGCACTGGAGCCCGGGCAGAGCGCACACGGCGGCGATCTCCTCCACCGAGCGCGCCATGCTCCCCTCGTCGCAGAGGAAGCCCAGGCGGGACATGCCGGTGTCCACCTTGATGTGGACCTTGAGCTTCCGGCCCGCCGCCACCGCCGCGTCGGAGAGGGCAAGGGCGGTCTCCGGGGAGAAGACGGCCTGGGTCAGCTCCAGCTCCAGCAGCTCCCCGGCAAACTCCGCCGGCGTGGGCCCCAGGATGAGGATGGGCCCGCCGACGCCGGCCTCTCGCAGCTCGGCGGCCTCGTCCACGCCGCTCACCGCCAGGTACTCCGCCCCCAGCTCCCGCAGCTTCCGGGAGACCGCCACCGCGCCGTGGCCGTAGGCGTCGGCCTTCACCACGCCCAGAAAGCGGCAGCCCTGGGGCAGCAGCGCGCGCAGTGCGCGGTAGTTATATTCCAGATTCCCCAGGTCGATCTCCGCCCAGGTCCGTTTATGTTTCGCGTCCATATGGTTCCCTTCCCGGTCTCAATCAAAATCTGCTTCATTATACACCCCGGCCCAGCGCCTTGCAAGGCCCTGGACCAAAGCATTTTCTCACGCCGAGAACCACTTCTCCGGCACAAAAATGTCCTCTTTCGGCACCTTCTCCCAGGAAAACGCACCGATCAGCTCCCGGGGCTCCACGTCCTCGCTCCGGGGCAGCAGCCCCGCCAGGAAGGCAAGCCGCCCCGTGAGCTGCCCGGGGCTCAGCCGCTGGCGCAGCGCCCCCATGTCCAGGTCCCCCTCCCGCTTGGAAAGCCGCCGCCCGTCGGGGGCGAGCAGCAGGGGCACATGGTAAAACTCCGGCGCCTCCAGGCCCAGCAGCTCGTAGAGGTAGATCTGCCGGGGGGTGGAGGAGAGCAGGTCCCGGCCCCGGACCACCTGGGTGATCTCCATGTCCCCGTCGTCGGCCACCACGGCGAGCTGGTAGGCGTACACCCCGTCGGACCGGCGGACGATGAAGTCCCCGCAGTCCTCCGCCAGGTTCTCCCGCTGCTGGCCGTAGTGCCCGTCGGTAAAGGAGATCTCCCGCTCCCCCACCCGCAGCCGCCAGGCCCCGCGCCGCCCTTCCGCCTCCAGCCGGCGCCGCTCCTCCCCGCTCAGGTCCCGGCACAATCCAGGGTAGACCACCGTCCCGTCGGAGGCGTGGGGGGCCGAGGCGGCCAACCTCTCTCTGCGGGTGCAGTAGCAGGGGTAGAGAAGGCCCCGCTCCTCCAGGGCGGCAAAGCACTCGGCGTAGTAATGGGTGCGCTCACTCTGCCGGTAGGGGCCGTGGGGCCCTCCCACGCCGTAGCCCTCCTCCCAGTCAAGGCCCAGCCAGGCGAGATCGTCGGCGAGCTGCGCGGCGTACTCCTCCCGGCAGCGGTCCGGGTCCAAGTCCTCCATCCGCAGCACCATGGTCCCTCCCGCGCTCCTGGCTGACAGCCAGGCGATGAGCGCCGAAAACAGGTTGCCCAGGTGCATCCGCCCGCTGGGGCTGGGGGCGAACCGCCCCCGGAGTGCCCGCGCCATCTTCCTCTCTCCCTTCGGATCATATGCCGCCATTGTACCACATGAGCGGGACGTTGAAAAGCGGCAGCCACCCGGGGAGAGATTGCGCCGCGCCCGCCTTTGTGCTATGATGGGGTATATCATGCCGACATTGCCCTGTGTGGGCCGGGGAGGATCTGAACATGAACCGAAGCTACCACTTGGACGCCTTGCTCCAGCTGGCACTGGAGGCGCTGGCCCCTCTGGGGGTCGAAAAGCTGCCCCTGGCCCAGGCCCTGGGCCGCACCCTGGCCGCTGACGCCGCCGCCCTGCGGGACGAGCCGCCCCTCCCCCTCTCCCCCATTGACGGCTACGCCCTGCGCACCGCCGACCTGGACGGCGCCCGCCGCAACCGGCCTGTGGAGCTCACCCTCTCCCGGGAGATGGGGCCCGGCCTGGCGGTCCCTGTGCGGGCGGGGGACGTACTGCCCCAGGGCTGCGACGCGGTGGTCCCCCTCTCTGACACCAACAACTGCTCCCCCACCCTGTCGGTCTACCGGGAGCTGTGGCCCTACGACAACTTCATCCGCCAGGGCGCCCACTTCCGCGCCGGCGAGCTGCTGCTCTCCGCCGGCACGGTGCTCCTGCCCGGGGAGCTGTGCCTGCTCTCCGCCACGGGGCACAGCTGGGCGCCGGTGCGCGCTCTCCCCTCGGCCTGCGTTCTGTCCGCCTCCGGCGCCGCCCCCACAGGCGCCCTCTATCTGGACGGCCTGCTGCGCCGGTGGGGAACGGAGAGCGCCGGTCCCGACGAGGCCCGGCTCCTGCTGCTGCTGGGACCCCACGCCCTGCCCGAGGGCGCCCAGCTCCTCTGCCCGCCGATAGAGCGCTCCCCCATGGGGCTCTCTGCCCTGGCAGAGCGGAACGGGCAGCTGATCCTCTTCCTCTCCGAGGACCCGGTGGAGCTGCTGCTGGCCGCCTCCCTGCTCATCCGGCCCATTCTGGCCGCCCTCACCGGCCGGGAGGACCTGGAGCTGCGCCGCGTGAGCGCCGCCCTGGCCACCCCCTTCCCCAAGGCCAGCCCCGCCGGACGCCTGCTCACCGGCCGCTATGAGGACGGCTGCGTGGCCCTCCCCGCCCTCAGCCCCCTCCGGGCCCTGGCCCAGGTCAACTGCATCGTGGAGCTCGCCCCCGGCACCCCAGCCCTGGGTGCCGGCGCGGAGGTCTCCGTGGTACTGCTGTAACAGCACACAAAAGCGCCCCCGGTATCTCTCGATACCGGGGGCGCTGCTGTTTCTGATCTTCTTAGAAAGAAGAGCGCATGAGCTGCTGGGTGGCGGCGGCGGCACTGCCGGAGAGGGCGGTGTGGTCCTCCTCCACCTTGTCGTACTTGCGGTAGGCCGCCAGGCCGGAACCGGCGGGGATGAGCTTACCGATGATCACGTTCTCCTTCAGGCCCAACAGGTGGTCCACCTTGCCCTTGATGGCGGCCTCGGTGAGGACCTTGGTGGTCTCCTGGAAGGAGGCGGCGGACAGGAAGGACTCGGTGGCCAAGCTGGCCTTGGTGATGCCCATGAGCAGACGGGTGCAGGTGGGCAGGCGCAGCTCCAGGCCGTCGTTGGTCTCCCCGGCGGCGATGCGCGCCTCCACCGCCTTGTAGGCGTCCTTAAACTCGATGATGTCCACGGTGGCGCCGGAGAGCAGCTCGGAATCGCCCGCGTCCTCCACCCGGACCTTGCGCATCATCTGACGGCAGATGACCTCGATGTGCTTGTCGTTGATGTCCACGCCCTGCTGACGGTAGGGCTTC
>LBJMR02800__coassemble_486_pt1 | contig 27244 bp, 20 predicted proteins | sample LBJMR02800__metabat2_low_PE_006 | metagenome-assembled genome bin LBJMR02800 | reverse complement strand
ATAGCCCTATTACCTAATCCGTTTGCTGGTTTTCCTAATATATATTGCCCATATGTGGACACGGTAGGAAAAAACGAGAGCCGAATTGCTGAGTATGTGAGGAACCAGCTAAAAGAGGACGAGATGGGGGAGCAACTAAGAATCCCATCTAACAGCCCGTTTACGGGCGGCAAGTAACAGTCCTTACGCAGCTGGCAGACCGTATTACGCGTTGCACGCGTCCGCGAGGAACAAAGGGCTATGCCCGCATAGTGACAACCACCAGCTTCGCTGGTGGATGTGTTCATTGTGCCATCGAACCAGTATAGATACCCAAGGCCCGGATCGGATCACATCCGCCGGTCATGATAAATCAGGGATGCCTTTTCTCGGCCCTGTCTGTCTTGCTGGGATAGCCCAGATAGGTAGGGACAAATACTTTGACAGGGATACCGCGGCGCTTGCAGTTGTCAATGACAAATTTGGTGCCGTGGGAAGCGCCGTCCCAAAACGCCACCACCAGATCGGCATAGTCGATAATTTGGATGTTGCGTTTGAGAGGGGCAGTTCTCCCGTACTTTTCATATTTGGGTAAGTATTCTGTCAGTTTGATGCCGCTGGAGATCGCGTACTGTTTTGCGCATGCGTCGATGCCTTTTGCGCCTCCAGATACGATTTCAGTTACTCCATCAGGAAGATATTTTTCCAGATCGGAAACGGTCAGCCCTCTGGAACCGACAACAGCGACTTTCATAAGTATCACCCCAGACAGAAAATATAATAGATATACAGCATATCTACTCGAGACATTTTATCACATGATAGACATAAAATAAATACATAATATATCTATCAAGGTGATATTATGGCAATTAAAAGCGTGTCCATCCGCATCGAGGAAGAAATGCTGGAAAAGCTGGGGTTTGTGGCGGACTATGAGGGGCGTTCGATCAACAGTCATATTCTGGTTCTGATTCGGGAGAATATTAAAGCCTTTGAGCAGGAGCATGGGGAAATGGAAGGGGCCATCCGCCCAGACGTGAATGTAAAACCAACCCGGAAGAAATAAAAAATGCAGCGCAGGCGGAATTCACTTCCGCCGAGCATTGTAGTCACCGAAGGGTAAAGCCGCCCCCTGGGCGGCTTTACCCAAAAAGAAAGACACGCTTTTCAGCGTGTCTTTCTTTTTGGTGGAGCTGAGGGGAGTCGAACCCCTGTCCGAAAGTACTTCCACGGGAACTTCTCCGAGCGCAGACGATCATTTACATTCCCTTACGCAAGCGTGGGTCGTCACACTCTTGGGCTTGGTAGCTTCATTATGCATGGTGCGCTCAAAGCTTTGCGCACGCACGGACGCCACTCAGTCACGCCTGATCCGGGCCCGTGGCCCTGCCCGGTCAGACGGCCGCTTTAAGCAGCGGCGAGAACGACGTTATCGTTGTTCTTTAATTTATAAGTTGCCCATTTTTAAGATGCTGGGCGCATCTGCTCGCTATTCCCGCTTCTGTGCCCCCGTCGAAACCAGTACAGCCCCTCGTCGGGACAAGCTCCGCATCCTTCGTTTCCGCCCGGAAGGCGAAAACTCACTCGCTCCGCTGCCCCTCCTCTCCCCATCGAACCCGCCGGGGCTGGGCTTCGATGGGGGCCCCGGTGGTGGGGAAGAGGTGCGTGGAGAGAAGGAACGGGCCTGTGCTGGGGACAAGCTCCGCATCCTTTGTTTCCGCCCGGAAGACGGAAAGGGAAGGACCGAACCTGTCAGAATATATGCACGCCCCCGGCGGGCCCAAGGCCCGCCGGGAGAGAGCGGACTGAATGATCAGACCTTCTCGGGCTCGGGATACTCCTCGCCGAAGGTCTCCACCGTGACGCACTTGATCCGCTGATCCTTCTTGGGCCGGTCGGTGCGCACGTCCCGGTCGGCGTAGACGATGGCGTCGGCAGTCTCCATGCCCTCGGTCACCTGGCCGAAGGCGGCGTACTCCCCGTCCAGATGGGGGGCCTTGGCCACCATCACGAAAAACTGGCTGCCCGCCGAGTTGGGGTCCATGGTCCGGGCCATGGACAGCACGCCCCGGTCATGGGCAAGGTCGTTGCGAAAGCCGTTGTGGGAAAACTCACCCTTGATGGAATACCCCGGGCCGCCCATGCCGGTGCCGTCCGGGCAGCCGCCCTGGATCATGAAGCCGGGGATGACCCGGTGGAAGATCAGCCCGTCATAAAAGCCCTTGCGGGCCAGGGAAATGAAATTGTTTACCGTGTTGGGGGCCACGTCGGGGTAGAGCTCCGCCACCATTTTGCCCCCGTTTTCCATCTCGATGGTGACCTGAGGATTTTTCGCCATGGATCACACGTCCTTTCACGCAATTAATACCGGGAACGGTCCTTCATGGCCCGGTCCATCTCCCGCTTGGCGTCCCGGATGGCCGCCGACTCCCGTTTGTCATAGAGCTTTTTGCCCTTGGCAAGGCCGATCTCCAGCTTGGCCCGGGAGTCTTTGAAGTATAGCGAGAGGGGGACCAGGGCATAGCCGTCCTGCCGGGTCTTTTGAAAAAGCCGTAGGATCTCCCGCTTGTGCATAAGCAGCTGCCGGGGCCGGCGGGGGTCCTTGTTGAAGATATTCCCCTGCTCATAGGGGCTGATGTGCATGCCGTGGACCGCCAGCTGCCCGTCCTTGATGATGCAGTAGGCGTCCTTCAGGTTCACGTTCCCCTGCCGGAGGGACTTGACCTCAGTACCGGCCAGGGCGATGCCTGCCTCGTACTTCTCTTCGATAAAGTAATCGTGATAAGCCTTTGGATTCTTGGAGACTACCTTCACGCCCTTGCTCGCGCCCACCGGCACACCTCCCCGGGGAAAATGTAACAGTCATATTATACCATAGCCGCAAGTCTTGACAGACTTGCACGCCGCGAATGCGGCGCAAATCGGCTCTGCCGATTTGCGCTATGGTGTAACATCAACAGCAGGCGTTTTGTTCAAAAAACGCCTGGATACATGGTATCCTGCCGCACATGTGCGGCAACTGTTGATATTATACCACGCCTGTCAAGGCGTCAGACCGGGAAGCAGCGCAACAGCTTGGCGGCAGGGTCGGCTCCGGCGATGGGGCGGCCATACTCGGCCAGCCGGGCGCGGGTCATGGCGTCGGGCCGCCGGACATCCCCGTACTCTGAGAGGATGGCCTGGACCCCTGTCTCTCCGGCGGGCAGGGAGAGCCAGTAGCATCCTTCCCACCACACAAGACCCGCAGAAGGAGGAGCCGGCAGGGCGCGCAGAGCGGAGAGCAGACACTCGAAGTCCCCGAACGACACCCACAGGCGGCCAGGCTCCCCCTGGGCAAAGACCAGAGCCCCGCCCCGGCCGGGATAGATCTCCAGGCGGATGGGCCCCTCGGGGCTGATCCCCGCCCGGGCAAAGGCGTCCCGGGCGAAGGACAGCGCTGCCTCTTCCGTCAGCTCCTCCGCCTCGGCGCAGCGTCCCGCCAGGTCCGCCGACGTGAGATGGATTGCCACGCTGCCGGGACCTGTGGGATGGACGGTCATGGCGAACACCTCCTGAAAGCATGGATATTCCTGCGTCCAGTATAGGGGAACGAGGCGTCGGGGACAAGCTGTAATGTTTGGCTCGCCTGGAAAAGTTGATGGTAGAAAAGGCCGACGGCCTATGATATAATCACATTTACAGTATCTTCAAAACAAAAGGGCCGGAGGGACAAGCATGGAGCTGATGGAGAAGACCGTGGAGAGCAAAACGCTGTTTGAGGGGCATATCGTTACCCTCAAGCTGGACCGGGCCCAGCTGCCCAACGGCAGTCTGGCCAGCCGCGAGGTGGTGGAGCACCCCGGCGGCGTGGCTGTCCTTCCGCTGGACGCGGAGGGCCGTGTGATCATGGTCCGTCAGTACCGCTATCCCCTCCACAACACCTTGCTGGAGCTGCCTGCCGGCAAGCTGGAGAAGGGTGAGGACCACCGTGTGTGCGGAATCCGGGAGCTTCAGGAGGAAGTGGGCATCACCGCCGACGAGGTGATCTACCTGGGCGGCCTCTACCTCTCTCCGGGCTACTCTAACGAGGTCCTCCACCTCTACCTGGCCAGAGGGCTCCATCAGGGAGAGTGCCACCCCGACGAGGACGAGTTTTTGGAGATCGAGCGTGTCCCCTTCGACAAGCTGCTGGATATGGTCATGCGCGACGAGATCCACGACGCCAAGACCGTGGCCGCGGTCCTCAAAACCAAGGTTTTTCTGGAACGGGAATAAAGGGCGGCGAGACAGGAGGGAACCATGAATAAAAAGATCCTGATCGTGGAAGACGAAAAGAATATCGTGGACATCCTCAGCTTCAACCTCAGCCGGGAGGGGTATAACACCATGGAGGCCTACGACGGACAGACTGGACTCCAGCTGGCCCTGGAACAGGACCCGGACCTGGTTTTGCTGGATCTGATGCTGCCTAAAATGAACGGCTTCGACGTGTGCCGCGCCATCCGCTCCGCCGGCAGTCCTGTGCCCGTCATCATGCTCACCGCCCGGGAGGAGGAGACCGACAAGGTCCTGGGCCTGGAGCTGGGGGCGGACGACTACATCACCAAACCTTTCTCCATGCGGGAGCTGCTGGCCCGGGTCAAAGCCAACATCCGCAGGGGAGACCTGCTCTCCGCGGCTGCAGCTGCCTCTGCCTCCGCGCCGGCGCCCCAAACGCACATTGACGCCGGGCGTATTGCCATCGACCCTGAATTGATGATGGTCACCAAGGACGGCCGGAGCGTGGAGCTGACCCAGCGGGAGTATGAGCTGCTCAAGTTCCTGGCCTCTCACCCAGGGAAGGTGTTCTCCCGGGAGGCTCTCATGGAGCATGTTTGGAACTATGAGGGATATGTGGGCGATGTGCGGGCCGTGGACGTGGCCGTGCGCCGTCTGCGGGAGAAGATCGAGGATGATCCCGCCGCCCCCCAGTTCATCCTCACCAGGAGAGGCCTGGGTTATCTCTTCAACGCATAGCTTGAGTGGATAAGGGCCGGCCCTGCCGGATAGAAAGGAGGCGATCCATCCCGTGTTCCGCAGCCTACACATGAAATTGGTGCTCATCATGGTGCTGCTCATCGTGTGCCTGATGACGGTGGTGGGCGCCTTCCTCATCAATTCAGTGGCCGGCTTCTACACCCGGGAATTTTACAGCCAGATGGCTGACGTGTTCAACGAGGACCAGAGCCTCTACCGGGATCTGAGTACCTCCACCGGGGAGGATGAGGACAGCGTGGCCATGATCCGGGACGTGCTCCGGGGTTACGCCGGAGCCCTGGGCATCGACAGCCGCACCCGCAATTACTATATTCTAGACGGTGAGACCGCCCGCTACCTGGGCGGCTCCGACGATGAAGGCGGCCCCACTCTGGAGATCACCCCCAACCTCACCGCCGCCCTGTCCGGCGGGTACGGCTCCCGCAGCGACCTGTCCGCCGACTATATGGACGTGGCCCTGCCCCTGGAGCGGGGAAACAGCTCCTACATCATCTACATCCGAGATAACCGACAGACCGTCCAGACCCTCAATGCCCAGCTCTTTGCCCTCATCGTAGAGGCGCTGGTTTTCGGCCTGGTCATCTCTATCCTTCTCTCCTTCCTGCTTGCCAAGACCATGATCGGGCCCATTGAGCAGCTCACCGCGGGGGCCCGGCGGGTGGCCGAGGGAGACTTCGAGAGTAAACTGGAGGTGGCCTCGCGGGATGAGATCGGCGTGCTCACTGGCACCTTCAACGAGATGGCCCGGCAGCTGGAGGACACCTTGCGGGAGGTGGGCAACGAGCGCAACAAGCTGGACACCCTCTTTCGCTACATGACCGACGGTGTGGTGGCCTTCGACCACGACGGCGCCGTCATCCACTCCAACCCCGCTGCCGAGGAGATGCTGGGCAGAGCCATCCCCATCGGAGGGGAGACGCGCTACGCCGACCTTTTCGGCGATGTGGCCTCTCTGAATCAGGTGCTCTCTGTCAGCGGCTCCCTTGCCGCCGAGCGGCAGGCCCACGGTCGTACTCTGGAGCTGCTGCTGGCCCCCTTCTCTGGCCAGGGCCAGGGCGGCGTACTGGTGGTGCTTCACGACGTAACAGAGCAGCGCAAGACCGAGGAACTGCGCCGGGAATTCGTGGCCAACGTCTCCCACGAACTGCGCACCCCCCTGACCAACATCCGCTCTTATGCCGAGACTCTGGCCGACAGTGCCGGGGCCCTGCCCGCACAGACAGAGAAAAACTTCCTCCGCGTCATCCTGGGGGAGACCGACCGCATGACCCACATCGTCCAGGACCTGCTCACCCTTTCCCGTTTCGACTCCGGGAAGGCGGAGCTGAACCTTACGGCCTTTTCCGTGGAGGGAGCCGTGCGGGATATCTACAACGCAAACCTTATGGAGGCTCAACGCCACGGGCATACCGTCCGGCTGGAGCTGGAAGAGAATCTGCCCCAGATCATCGCTGACCGGGACCGGATTCTCCAGGTGCTCATGAACGTAGTCTCCAACGCCATCAAGTATACTCCGCCCGGCGGTGAGATCCGTATCTCCGCTGCCAGGGCGGGGGGAAAGGTGCGCCTGGAGGTCTCCGATAACGGCATCGGCATCCCCCAGGCTGACCGGGGACGGGTATTTGAGCGGTTCTATCGGGTGGACAAGGCCAGATCCCGGGAGTCCGGAGGGACTGGCCTGGGTCTGTCTATCGCCAAGGAGATCATCGACCGACACCAGGGCTCCATCAGCCTGGTGGACCGGGAAGGACCGGGTACTACCGTGCGCATCGAACTCAAGCTGGAGGGACCGGGCCATGAAGGATAAGAAGATCCGCCGCCTGCGTGAGGGTGCCAAGGATCTGCTCATCGTGGTGCTGGCCCTGTCGGCCATCTATTTGGCGTTTCGGGCGCAGCTGGTCAATTTTGACTTCACCAATGTCAGTGGGGGCTGGCTGGGCAGCGTCATCCAGTTGTTGGGGGGACGCACCGAGCAGATCCTCAGTCCGCCGGAGACCCAGGAACCCAGGACAGTGCCCGTTTATCCCGCTCGCATCGTGGTTACCAGCTCCAATCTCTCCCGAAACGGTGTGCAGTATAACAACGCTGCCGCCGACGAGCTTTTCAGCGGCGTGTTCAGCGTCCTGGGAGAGGCGCTTTCCACTGCCGGAAGTCCGGGTGCTGCCACCGAGGCACAGTGGCAGAATGCACTTTCCCAGAGACCTGGCATCTACTTTGATTTTCTGGGGGACTACCCCTTGGAGACCCTGCTTGCCTGGCTGGAGGAGGACGGCAGCAACCTGGCCCTGACGGGCACGGCCCGGAGGCTCCTTCTGGCCGACAACGGCGATGGGGAGGCTGTGCTTTACTACCAGGAGGCGTCCAACGGGCGATTTTACGCCTGCGCCACCTCCTCCGCCGTGGACAGCCATTTGCTTACCGCCGTGGAGGGTTGGGGCAGCAACAGCCTGGAGTATGCCTTCGAGTATGGCGACGCCCAGGGGTTTGAGAACCTGGACCCCTACGTCCTGCTGGATGCACAACCGCCTCAGCCCCGGGTTTATCAGGTATACAATGCCCTGGGCACCATAACCGACCAGACCCAGCTTCGGGCGCTGCTTGCCTCCATGGAGGCGCTGCGCTTCCAGTCCCAGACGGGCACACCCTACCAACCCAATGACCGGGAGTGGGTGGTCAACGACGATCAGGGACAGCTGCGTATCGGCAGCGACGGCACCATCCGCTTCCGTACCGACAGTGCGGAGGACCCATGCTATCCGGTGAACCAGGCGGGGGAGGAGCCTACTGCCACCGAGCTGCTGGACGCGGTGCAGCCCATCGCCGCCGGAACCATCGGCGCTTGGTGCGGCGAGGCAAGGCTGTATCTGATCTCGCTGGAACACCTTCCGGATGGCAGCTGGCAGGTCGATTTCGGCTATACCCTGAACGGTGCGCCGGTCTATGTGATGGGGGAGGAGCAGTGCGCCCGCTTCCTCATCCGCTCCGGTGCGGTGACCGAGTATACCATGTGTCTGCGCACATACACCGCAACGGGAGAGACCACATCCATTCTCCCGGAACGGCAGGCTGCCGCCGCCCTGGCTGCCCTGGACGCCCAGGGACGGGAGCTCACCCTGTGCTATGAGGATAACGGCGGCGATACCGTCCGGGCCGGCTGGATCGCCCGGTGACAAGGGGCCACCGAAGGGAGGTAAGGCCGGATGCAGTGGTCCAAGATCAAAAATATTGTGATCCTGCTGCTGCTGCTGGCTAATGTGCTGCTGCTGGCGCAGGTGGTGGTGCGGGAAATGGAAAGCGAGCGTTACCACCGTCAGGCCAGGGAAGAGGCCGCGGCGCTGCTGGCCCAAAACGGAATACGGGTGGATTTGGGCGAGCTGCCCGATGACCCGCAGCTGTTCCCCATGCGCTGCGAGCGGGATATCCAAAGGGAGAAGGACCTGGCCGCCAGCCTGCTGGGGCAGGCCTCCGAGCAAGAAGACGGCAGCTACGCCGGGACCTGTGGCACCATGTGGTTTTACAGCAGCGGCGATTTTCTTGCTCACCTGGAACCAACGGCCTTCCCTGTGGGAGAGAAAAGTGAGACAGATGTGGCGGCGGAAGTGATGGAACGGCTTGATTTCCAGGGGCAGCTCCGATCTGTCACGGAGGAGGACGGCCGCGTCCTTGTGGAACTGTATCAACTCTGGGAGCAGGTGCCGGTTTTTTCCTGCCAGGTTACGCTTACCTTCGATGGTGGACAGCTGACCCAGATCCAGGGGCGCAGGATGCCGGGAGATCCCGTAAGCCAGGGAGGCACCGGCGCCATGACTGTTACCACTGCGCTGGTGCGCTTCCTCAGCGCTGCCGCGGAGGGCGGCTATGTGTGCAGCGAGATCCGGGAGATGACGGCGGGGTACAGCATGACGGCAGTGCCCACCAGCAGTACCTTTCGCCTCTCGCCCATCTGGCAGATCGAGACTGACGCGGGGAATTTCCGGCTGGATGCAGACGGGACCCTGACCCAGATTACCGAATGAATGGGACACACGAGTGAATAAGCTTTGTGAGAAAGCCCCCCTGCCCTCGTCTGAGAGCAGGGGGGCTTTCTACCTTTTTAGAGCCAAGAGAATGAATGATCCCCCGGGGGGAATCCCCGGGGGATCATCGGAACATGGTTACTCCACGACGACCAGACGGACCTTTCCGCCGTTTTCGGGAGAACGGTCATAGTAGATGGTAAGGGTATCGGAATAAGCCCGGGCGGCATCCAGCGAGGCAAACCACTCCTTGGTGCTCGCGTTATAGCACACCACGTTCCCAGCAATGGGGATGACCATATCCGACGTGGTGACGGTGCCGATGGGAGCCAGGGAGCCCTTTGCCGCAGCCTGGGTAATGTTAAAGGAGGAGCGGCTCACACCCGTCACGGCGTGGAGGGACACCCATTTGGACAGGCGGGGCGTGCTCTTGCTGCCCATGGTCTCCAGCGAGGCGGCGATGCCGATGTAATCTCCGGTCTTGGCGGAAACCCCGGCCACAAAGGGACCGGCGGCATTGGGACCGGTGACCGACACACCAGTGTTGACCACGGGCGAGCCGTTGAAGTAGTCGGTGGTGATCTGCTCTACCTTGGCGATACCGTAGGAATACTGATCGCCGGTCACATCGTCCAGCACCAGGATGTTCACCCGGTCAGCGTAGTCCCTACCCACATAGACGATGCTGGAGGCTGGGACCGTGCTCAAGGTCAGCTGGCTCCAGCTGATCGCGGCCGGCGCGCCGTTGCCTACCCGCTCGTAAAGCCGCACATTGTCCGCCAGGGCTACACCACCCATGGTGCGCGTAGCAACGTCCAGCGTACCGGTGGCGCCGCTGCCGCTGAGCCGGGTGAGGGTCAGCTCACCGGCACGGCTGGAGGAGACGGTGACCAGCTGGCCCTGGAGCTGATCGGCCACGTTTTGGGTATAATTCACAGCTCCGGTGAAGGAGACTTTTTTCCCCTCGGTGTCCCGCAGGTCGCTCAGAGGCTCCACGGTGGCAGCGGTGGTGGAGATCTCAGTCACCACGCCCACCGTCGTGGAACGGGCGGCAGAGGTGGACACGGCTCCGGCCACCTGGCCGTCGGCGGTGAGCAGAATGGTGAAGGCGGAACCGATGGAAAAGGAAGCCACATCCTCCATGGCGCTCTGGAGCACCGGGAAAGTCACCCCCATCACCTTGATGGAGAGCGGGGTTTTGGGACTGGGATAGGCATCCTGATAGATCCCCGTGAGGCGCAGGTCCGAGACGTTGAGGGTGCGGGTGGAGGCGTCATAGGTGGCCACGTCGTAGAGACGGAAGTCCGCAGTGGTGGCGGAAGCTCCGTTTTTCAGGATGCGGTAGCTGCTCTCCCCGGCCACCAGGGAGGCAAAGGGATTGCCGCCGGTGAGGGTCTTGGCCACCACGGCCGTCTCTGCCGCCTGGGCCTTGATCTGGAACATATACTCCAGCTGCCCCGCGGCATTATAGTACGCCGTAATCTGACTGCCCGGACGCAGGTCCATATAGATGGCGGAGTAGGTGGTCTGCTTGCCGTCCTGATAGACCGGCGTTTCAGGGGATACTGTGAGGCGCTCGCCCTCGGCGGTGAGGATGTACACGGCCTCGGCCTCGGTCACGGTGACCGTGCGGCGGCTGACAGAGGAGGACGGCTCGATGGAGAGCACCCGGTCATTCCGATCCAGCACCAAACGGACCCGCAGGCCCACCAAACCGGTATCGAAAGCGACGTGGTCCGTGCGATAGATTCCTTCCGCTGTCTGAATGCAGCCGGAGGCATTGGTGGCGGGATCAACGGCATCCACCGAGAGGAGAATGGACTCCTGGGTCATGCTGCCGCCCAGCTGGGACTCCAGGTAGGTGGTAGAGCCACCTTTGGCCTTGGTGAACAGGAGGTTCTGGAACAAAATGGCGGCCTGGCCCCGGGTGATAGCGGCGCTGGAGTCAAGATCCTCCAGATCTTTCAGAAGGCCGATGCTCCGGGCGGTGCTCATATAGCCATCATACCAGGCGGAACCGGCAGGCACATCCGCGGCGGTATAGCCCAGCAGACGCATGGTCATGGTCACCGCCTGGGCCACCGTGATGTCCTGATTGGGGCGGAAGGTGCCGTCGCCGATGCCCATGATGAGTTTCTCGCCGCTCTCTCCGCCGCCTACGGTGATGGAGGAGGCGTAGTTGATATACCCTCTGGCCCAGTGGTCGCCCCGCACATCTTCAAAGATGGTGCGGTTCATCTGGGCGGCGGCCAGCTCTCCTTCGCCCCGGATCTCGATGGCCAGCTTGCAGAAGCCGGCCCGGGTCAGGTGGCCCTCCGGGTTGTAGGCCGAGCCGCCGGTCCCCTCTACCACGCCAAGCAGGCGCAGCAGCTCCGCCGCCTGGGCGGTGGTGGCGTCCGTGATGTCGCTGAAGCCGGAAAGAGGCACCTCGGCGGCCGAGACCGGGGCCACGGTGAGCAGTGTACACAGTGAGACGACTGAGAGGACCATGGCCAGAATGCGTTTGAGTTTCATCTGTTTTCTCTCCTTCTGCTTGGTGTGTTGACGCCCCTTACTCGGCGCGCAGGGCCTCCACAGGCTGGAGACCGCTGGCCTTGATGGCGGGATACAGTCCGAACACGATGCCCAGACCCACAGAGATGATGAACGAACCCACGGTGATGCCGGCGGCGGGCAACATGAAGATCCCCAGCGTCTGCTGACATAGGACGATGGTGATGGCGTAGCCCAGGGCGATGCCCAGAATGCCGCCGATGCCGCAGATCATGCACGCTTCAATCAGGAACTGCACGATGATGGTCCGCCGCTCGGCGCCGATGGCTTTGCGGATGCCGATCTCCCGGGTCCGCTCAGTGACGGTGACCAGCATGATGTTCATGATGCCGATGCCGCCTACGATTAGACTGATGGCTGCGATGCCGCCCAGCAGCAGCTGCTGGCTACGGTTGGCCTCGGCCTGGTTGTCCACATAGGTGTCCTCGGAGTAGACGCTGTAAGAGCCGTAGCTGTTGCCGGCCTTGCCGTCGCCAACCAGGGCTTGGAGGAAGGTCTCCAGCCGGGCCATGGCCTCCACCCGGGAGGCTGCGTCCTTGGCTTTAACAATGAAGTTGGAGTTGGAGGAACTCACCCCGCCGGCCCCGGCGATCTGGAAGGCCCGGGTTGTAGTATAAGGCAGGAGAATGAAGTTGTCCTGCTGGGCGTAATAGCTGGTGTTTTCATCCAGTTTGCTGGTGTCGAAGCGGGGGGCATACACCCCGATGACCCGGAAGGGCACGCCGCTGAAATACATGATCTCGTCGATGGGATCGGCGTAGTTGAAGAACAGCTCAGCTGCCCGGGCGCTGAGTACACAGACCTGGTTGCCGTTTTTCACGTCCAGATAGGAGATGTCCCGGCCCTTGGCGATAGTGGCATTGCTGCAGGCGGCCCACTGGTCGCTGCCCATGTAGATCTGAGGGGGCTGGATGCGGCCGTCCTCAGAGTACATATTGTCGGAATTTTTACTGCCGTAGGTGACGGTGAACCAGGTGTACTGATTGGGCGTGACGCCCAGCACCAGGTCCCCCAGCTGCTGCTGGCAGTAGTTGTAGAGGCTGTTGAACACCACGTCCTCGCTGGAGCCGCCGGTCCACTTATGGGCCTGGACCTGGATGCGGTTTGTGCCCATGGACTGCATCAGGTCCATCATCTTCCGGGTGGTGCCCGAGGCATAGGTCACCATGGTGATGACCGCCGCCAGGCCGATGATCACGCCCAGCATGGTCAGGAAGGTGCGTCCCTTTCGGGCACCGATGGATTTGACTGCCAGCTTGATAGTCTGCTTGAGGTTCATGAAAGGGCCACCTCCTGCATCTGATCGGAGACGATCTTTCCGTCGGTTATACGCACAATCCGGGGAGCGGTGGCGGCGATGGAGTTATCATGGGTGATGAGGATTACAGTGGTGCCCTCCTGATAGAGCCGGCGCAGGATGCCCAGCACATGGATGCCGGTCTTGGAATCCAGGGCGCCGGTGGGCTCGTCGGCCAGGATCATGGGCGGATGGGTGGCGATGGCGCGGGCGATGGCTACCCGCTGCTGCTGGCCGCCCGACATCTCGGTGGGCTTATGGTCCCGCCTCTCCCAGAGCGAAACCCGCTCCAGCGCGTCCTTGATGCGCTCTCGCCGGACGCTGGCCTTTACCCCTTGGTAGATCAGGGGCAGCTCCACATTTTCGTAAGCGGAGAGGGCGGGGATCAGGTTATAGCCCTGGAAAATAAAGCCGATCTGCTTGTTGCGCATATGGGCCTGCTGGCGGTCGCTCAGATCCGTGACATCGCTGCCGTCCAGGTGGTATTCTCCGTAGGTGGGGATGTCCAGCAGACCCAGCACGTTCATCAGCGTGGACTTGCCCGAGCCTGACTGACCCACGATGGCCACGAACTCGCCCCGGTCGATCTGGAGGCTTACCCCGTCCAGAGCCCGGACCTCCCGTTCTTCCCCCTCGTTGTAGATCTTGTAAATATCCTTCATGTCGATCAGCATAGTCTCATCTCCTCCTGAGGCGGGTGGGGGATTAGCCCCAGTAGTTGCCGTCGGCGCTGGGGGTGTTGTTGTAGACCTCCGCACCGGCCTCCAGGCCGGAGACGATCTCCACATACATGTCGTCGTTAAGGCCGACCTCCACCGGGATAACCACGCAGTCGGCGGGGATGCCCTCCTGCATGTCGGCGGGGAGCAGGGACTTGTCGATGGCGTTATCCGGGGCACTCTGGCCGCTCTGGAGACGGAGATAGACCACTGCCTGAGGCTTCTCGGAACCCTCAGGGGAGTAGTAGCGCACGTCCTGGATGGGGACCACCACGCAGTCCAGGGACTGGGCGGTGGCGAACTGGTAGTCCAGGTAGTAGCCGCCCATCAGGGTGCCGGTGGGATTGTCCACCCGGACCACCGCGGGGAAGACGGTGACGCCGTTCTGGTTCTCGCCAACCACGGCCACGGTCTCCACCACGCCCATGTAGCTGTTGCCGTTCCAGTCGTTGAGGGTGATGGACATGCCTTCGGAGATGTACTGACGGTTGTGGTCGTCCACCTGGATATTCACCGTCATGACGGTGTTGTCGGCGATGACGATGGCGGCGGTGCCGGCGGAGACCTCCTGCCCCTCATACAGGGTGCAGGTGACCACAGTGCCCGAGATGGGGGCGGTGGCCGAGAAGTTCTGCACGTTCTGGGACTGGGTGACAACGTTCTGCTCGGCGGTAGTGAGCTGCTTGAGCGCCTCGTCCAGCTGCTCCTGCTTGGCGCGGATCTGCTCGTCAATGATATTGGTGCCCTGGACCAGCAGAACCTGGCCGGCGGTGACGTTGGAGTAGTTCATCAGGTCAATGACCTGCTCCACGGGCCCTTGGGACTTGGTAGCCACGGTGGTGGTCTGGTAGTAGGAGAGCTTGCCGCTCTCATAGGGGTAGATGGCGCTGCCGGATTCGGAGGTCATCTGGGCGGAGGCTACCATGTCGGCGGTGAGGGTGCCGGGATTGTCCATGACGAAGATGACCTCGAAAGTGCGGCCGCCCTCAGGGGTGATGCGCTCCACCTTATTAATGCGCTCCACAGTGCCGGTAAGGGAGGTCATGGTGGCGGGGATGGAGATGGTGGCGGTCTGACCCACATAGATGTCATTTTCGTAGCCGTAGCTGTAATAGAGGGAGAGCTTGAGCTTGGTGTCATCCACGATGGAGGCGATGGCATAGTTGGCGGCAAGCGGGTCGCCTACATGGACGGCCTGCACGTCAATGAGCTTGCCGGCATGAGGGGCACGGATGGTGAGATCGCTGCGGGAGGCCTGAAGCTCGTTCATCTCCTGCTGGACTTTGGCCACAGCCTCCTGCTGGAGGACGAGGGCCTCCTGCGCCTTTCTGAGGTTTTCTTCCGCTTCAGGGGAGGTGACCACATAGAGCGGATCGCCCTGCTGCACCACCTGGCCCTGGGTGACATAGACCTCCTGCACCACGCCTGCGGCGGCCAGGGAGATGGTGGCGGAGTCCTTGGCGTTGGCGGAGCCGCCGCCCCGGGCGTAACTGACGATGGAGCTGATCTGGGCAGTGTCGTAAATGGGCTCGCCCGCGGGGCTCTTGTCACCGGAGAGCAGGAAATGCCAGGTGGCCCAGCCGCCACCGCCCAGCAGGCCCAGGATCACCAGGGTGATGATGACGTTTTTGACGATCTTTTTTACTTTCTTCTTCTTTTTCGGCGCAGGATGCGGAGCCTGAGAGGGAGTGGGGGTCTGAACGGTGACGGTTTGATCAGTCATTTTCGTTTCCTCCTAGCGGGTAAGCTTTGGGATTCATTGTACCATAAATTTCAGCCAAGACAATTACAAAGGGGTGACGAATCCTTAAAGTATTCTTACAATTTTCCCGTTGATTTGTTTGACGAAAACGGGAGGGAAAAGTTCACCCCACGAGGAAAATTTTTCGCGGCCCTCCTACCTTATAATAATATACAACTAATTTTCAAATATCATTTTGAAAAAACGACGGACGGATGGAACCTGGGAGGGAGGAGGGTCGTCTAAGAGCATGATGGCTCTCTTCCAGGCCGTGGACGGATTTTTACGGTTGTGTTACAAATGACCGCAGCCCCTTGACGGTCGGGGGAAAAGAGGGTATCATGCATTCAGGCAAGGGGAGTCATACCGCGCTGAAAGCTCTGGTATCGCTCGCTTTGACCACATTTTAGAAGGAGGAAATCCAAATGAGAAATCTCAAGCGGGCTCTCAGCCTGGCTCTGGCTTCCATGATGCTCCTGGGCATGATGGTCATCGGCGCCGGCGCTGCGAGCATCACCGACATGGATGACGTCACCAATAAGGATGCCGTCTCCCTGATGGTGGACCTGGGGATCATCGAGGGCGACAACACCGGCGCCTTCAACCCCAACGGCACTATCAACCGTGCCGGCGTGGCCAAGCTGGCCTACTACATCCAGATGGGCAACGCCGACCCCAGCGTGTATGCTGGCATGGGCTACTTCAACGACATCGCCGGCCACTGGGCTGAGGGCTACATCAACTACTGCTACGCCCAGAACCTGCTGGACGGCCGTGGCGACGGCACCTTCAACCCCGGCGGCTCCCTGCAGGTCGTGGGCCTGGCCAAGGTGCTGCTCAACACCCTGGGCTATGACTCCGAGCTCGAGGGCTATGTGGGCACCGGCTGGACCATCAACGCCACCCGCGATGCTCAGAGCATCGGCCTGCTGGCCGGCGTGACCCAGGGCATGACCGAGACCGTCACCCGCGACACCGCGGCTCTGATGTTCTACAATGCTCTGTTCCTGCGGACTGTCGAGGTCCAGTATCAGTGGGACCAGGGCATCCGTCAGCCCAACGGCTACAAGACCAGCACCACTCCCCTGGGCTATCAGGTTTACGGCCTGGTGAAGCAGGACGCTCTGGTCACCGGCATTGACGGCGACGGCAACGCCACCCTGGATGTGGCTGGCAACGAAACCACCGCCGTGGACGGCGTCGCCGTCAGCGGCAAGCTGCCCGCCACTCCCGACATGGTGGGCTCCACCGTCACCCTGTACCTGAAGTCCAGCGGCGCTACCTTTAACAACGGCGTGCAGACCGACGTGGGCACTGCCAGCAAGCTGTACAACACCGCTCTGGTGGCCAGCGCCAGCAACACCGTCTACACCCTGACCGGCCCTGTCTCCGGCAAGACCGGTGCTGACGCCGTCGCCGCTCTGGTGGCTGCCGGCACCATCACCACCGAGGGCACTGTCAACTACTACAAGAACGGCACCTCCATCGGCACCAGCGCTGATACCAGCATCGGCAAGAAGGGCGTCGTCGTGGAGTTCAAGAACACCAACGACACCGCCGGCGTGGACACCGTGGTCATCACCGAGAAGACCGCTGTTGCCCTGACCTCCGCTCCCGTGGTGGTCACCGTCAACGGCAAGACCGTTGTCACCATCGCTGAGGCCGGCATCGCCAACAAGGACGCCTCCAAGGTCGTGGGCTATGAGGGCCTGGCCAAGGGCGACGTGATCCTCTACCTGAACATCGGCGGCACCACCTACATTGAGAAGGCCACCAAGATCACCGGCTCCGTGGTGGGCAACAACAACACCTACGGCGCTCTGATCGGCGGCACCTACTACCTGGCTTCCGAGCTGAATGGCAAGACCTACGACAACAACGACATCACCGACACCGCCACCTATGACTTCTACCTGGACAACGGCGGCTACATTGTCGCTGCTGTGAAGGTGAGCGACGGTACCTCCGTCACCACCAACCTGGCCGTCGTCACCGACGTGGCCTGGGTCAAGCCCGACAGCTCCGGCTCCCTGACCTCCACCGCTAAGCCCTACATGGAGGCCCGCCTGGTCTTCACCGACGGCACCAGCCAGGTCGTGACCGTGGCTTCCGTGAACGGCATCGTGCCCGTGGCCGTCGGCACCGTTGTGGGCGAGAACCTGAGGTACAACAACGGCTCCTCCGCCGCCACCACTGTTGCCGCTGGCACCGCCACCGCCAAGACCTTCTACTATGTGGCCAAGGACACCACCGTCACCGGCAAGTACTATGGTGTTGAGAGCGCGGCCGACCTGACCGCTACCGACGCCAAGGCTCTGAGCAACACCACCACTACTACCACCGGCAACTTCATCACCACCGGCCTCTTCTACAACTACTCCGTCAACGCCAAGGGTGAGTACGTGCTGACCAGCCTGAACGCCGCCACTCAGGGCAGCAACCAGGTTGTCAGCAGCACCATCACCAACGGCAAGCCCAACTTCACCGGCTCCCTGGTGGGCAACGCCAACACCGTGTTCGTCTACGCCACCACCAACGCTGCCGGCGAGACCACCTACACTGTGTACACCGGTATCGCCAACGTGCCCACCACCTCCGGCACCGTGAGCGGCACCGCCATCAAGAACCCCGCCGGCGTGGTCACCTATGTGTTCGTCAACATCCAGAGCACTGTGACCGCTTCCACCGACCTGGTGTACATCCTGAGCGATGACTACACCTCCGTCACCGGTGAGACTGCCTACCTGTACGAGGTCCTGCTCAACGGCACCGCCACCACCCTGAAGCTGGCTACCATCGGCTACAACGCTGGCGAGCTGTATGCTGTCGAGTCCATCTCCGACAAGGACGTCTACACTCTGAGCAACACCAACATCATGGCTGCCGCTGACACCGGCATCAAGAGCGTGGTCGGCAACGTGCTGCTGGCTGGCTCCAACGCTTATGCCTATGCCTCCGGCACTCCCGCCTACGTGGTGGACGGCAAGACCGTCGTCGCCACCACCGTGGACGCCCTGGCTCTGGACGGCAACGACAAGGTCGCCGTGATCAAGGCCGCCGACAACACCGTCCTGGCCGTCTATGTCACCAAGGTCTCCCAGGAGGCCACCAACGTGACCATTGAAACCGCTAGCGTTAAGGGCGCCACCGTCAGCGAGGGCGCTCTCTGGAACGGAACTGACCGCAAGGTCGGCGCTGTGTCCAACTGGGTGAAGGGCACTGCCGACAGCATCAAGGTCACCGTGACCGCCGCTGCCGGCACCACTCTGGTGAGCGTGTCCCTGGACGGCACCGATCTGGGCGACGTCACCTCCGGCACTCCTAAGGATTATGTGGCTGTGGCCGGCACCGGCACCCGCACTCTGGTTGTCACCGTGCGTGACAACAACAGCGGCGCCAACTCCTCCTTCAGCTACACCTTCACTGTGGCCGCTCCCGCTGCTCCTGCTCCCTAATTAAAGCGTCACAGTAATCCCTGGCAACCCCAGCGCCCCGGGCACATGCCCGGGGCGCTGCTTTTTTGCGCCGGCAGCCGCTTCTCCACCTGGCAGCAGAGGCTTCGGCGTGCTCTTCTCTCCAAAGTGAAAATAAGGGGAAATTCCTGCGACAGCACATGGGAAAGCTTCTGTTTTTTGTAAAGAAAATCTTATTCCACTTGCGCACAGCATAAATCCGTCAAAATGGGGCATCCTGATGGGGAGCAGAAGGACTGCTGTCATTCAATTTAATAAAAATGTAAAATTCTTTTGATTTTACATAACACTGGTGGTATAATGACCATGGATGGTCAGGCCCCTTAGAAGCTGCCTATTGCAGCCGGTTGACAAGCTGCCGGAAAGGTCCATCCCCAAATACGAATTATCCATTCTGTGGGAGCAACAGGCTCTCCTGATGCGCCGAATTTCGGCCGGATAGAAAATAGAGGTGCCATTGTGACGAAGTATGTGATCCACGGCGGCAATGCGCTGCACGGTGAAGTAAATATCAGCGGGGCCAAGAATGCCGCCCTTGCCATCATTCCCGCGGCCATGCTGGTGGACGGCTGCTGCCGTATTGAGAATATCCCCCAGATCAGTGATGTAACCATGATCCTCCAGATCCTTCAGGAGCTGGGGGCTGACGTTCGTACCGTCAACCGCACTACCGTGGACATCGATTGCAGCCACATCCACAACCGCCAGGTCCCTCAGGAGCTGGCTCGTAAAATCCGCGCCTCCTACTACCTCATCGGCGCCCTGCTGGGCCGCTTCGGCAGCGCCGAGGTGCCCCCTCCCGGCGGCTGCCATCTGGGTGACCGCCCCATTGACCAGCATATCAAGGGCTTTGTGGCCATGGGCGCCGATGTGGACGTGAGCTGCGGCCTTGTGCGGGCCAAGGCCAAGGGCGGCCGCCTGACCGGTTCTCAGGTCTATCTGGATATGGTCTCCGTGGGCGCCACCATGAACATCATGATGGCCGCTGCCCTGGCCGACGGGCTCACCGTTATCGAAAACGCGGCCAAGGAGCCCCATATTGTGGACCTGGCCAACTTCCTCAACTCCATGGGAGCCGACATCATGGGCGCCGGTACCGACGTTATCAAGATCCACGGCGTGGATCGGCTTACCGGCGGCTCCTACTCCATCATCCCAGACCAGATCGAGGCCGGCACCTACATGGCCGCCGTGGCCACCGCAGGGGGTGAGGTCCTTATCCGCAACGTCATCCCCAAGCACCTGGAGTGCATCACCGCCAAGCTGGTGGAAATGGGCGTGGAGGTGGAGGACCTGGACGACGCCGTCCGCGTCCGCCGCACCGGGACGCTTACCCGTACCAACATCAAGACCCTGCCCTACCCGGGCTTCCCCACCGACATGCAGCCTCAGATCGCTGTGGCTCTGTGCCTGGCCGAGGGGACCAGTGTGGTTACCGAGGGCGTGTGGGATAACCGCTACCGCTATGTGGATGAGATCCGCCGCATGGGTGCCAAGGTTCAGGTAGACGGCAAGATCGCCGTCATTGAGGGCGTGGACAAGCTCACCGGAGCAGCTGTCCAGGCCTGTGACCTGCGGGCTGGCGCGGCCATGGTCATCGCCGGCCTTGCAGCTGACGGCATCACCGAGGTGGACTGCATCCACTATATTGAGCGGGGCTATGAGGATATCGTGCGCAAGCTCTCCGGCATCGGCGCCGACATCCGGGTGGTGGTCACCCCCGATGAGGAAAAGACCACCCAGGTCGGTTGACATCAAGATGGTCCACCCAGGGCGGCGGCAGAAGCCGCCGCCCGTTCATATTCCCATTGTTAGGAGGCACTTGCTTGCTGGAACTGTGTACCCTGGCCAGCGGCTCCAGCGGCAACTGCATGCTGGTCACCGACGGCGAGACCCATCTGCTTGTGGACGCGGGGATCTCCGCAAGGCGCATTTGCCAGGAACTGAACGCTTTGGACCTGACGCCGGATAAGCTCTCCGGCATTCTCATCACCCACGAGCATAGCGACCATATCTCCGGCCTCACCACCCTGCTGCGGCGCTTCCCCGTGCCGGTCTACGCCAGCGGCGGTACCGCTCTGCAGCTTACATACCGCCTCGCCTTTATAAATGAGGTGCTGCATACCTTCCGCCCCGGAGAGAGCTTCTCCGTGGGCAGCGTGAAGGTGGGGACCTTCGCCACCTCCCACGACGCGGCTGAAAGTGTCGGCTTTACCCTCTCATCCGGGGGGCGAAAAGCGGCTGTGGCCACGGATCTGGGCTATGTGACGGAGGCGGTCCTCTCCGCTGTGACAGGTGCCCACCTGCTGGTGGCCGAGACCAACCATGATGAGGAGTGGGTCCGGGAGAGCCGGTATCCTTACTCGCTCAAGCGGCGTATCCTGGGCGACCAAGGCCACCTGTCCAACGGGGCAGGAGCCGAGCTGGTGCGCCGCTGCGTGGAGGCGGGGACCACTACCGCGGTGCTGGCCCATCTGTCCAGCGAAAACAACACCCCCCAGCTGGCCCATGAGACGGTGTGCCGCACGCTGACCCTGGCGGGCATCGACCCGGAGCGGGACATGCTGCTGGAGGTGGCTCCCCGGAACCAGCGCGGGCGGCGTTACCGGGTGTAGGGCAAAAGGAAGGATAAGAAGGACATGCTGAGCATACAGATCATCTGTACTGGGAAGCTCAAGGAGAAATTCTACATAGACGCCGCGGCGGAGTACCAGAAGCGGCTCTCCTCCTTCTGCCGCCTGACGGTGACCGAACTGAGCGAGGAGCGTCTGGGCAGCGATCCGTCCCCCGCCCAGGTGGAGGGGGCCCTGCGCCGGGAAGGTGAGGAGATCCTCCGCCGGCTGCCCAAGGCCGCGGCGGTGATCGCCCTGTGTGTGGAGGGCCAGTCCCTCTCCAGCGAGGCGCTCAGCCGCCGTATGGAGGCCTGGGCCGCCCAGGGGTATAGTCAGCTGGTGTTTGTCATCGGCTCCTCCTACGGGCTCCACAGTGCCGTCAAGGAGCGTGCTCAGCTGCGCCTTTCCATGTCGGCCATGACCTTTCCCCATCATCTGGCCCGGGTAATGCTGCTGGAGCAGATCTACCGGGGCTTTAAGATCAGCGAGGGGTCGTCCTATCACAAGTAGCGGAAAATGTGTCCTCTCCCGCCGGTCAGAGGCGGGCTATATATCCCAGGCTGTGTGCCGTCAAACTTGAAGAGGAGGAATCACAATGACCTATCAGGAGACCTATCAAAAGTGGCTGGAGAGCCCCGCCCTCAGCGAGGCGGAGAAGGCGGAGCTGCGCGCCATCTCCGCTGATGAGAAGGAGAAGGAGAGCCGCTTTTTCGCCCCCCTGGAGTTCGGCACGGCCGGACTGCGGGGCACCATGTGCGTGGGCCTGCACAACATGAACGTCCATGTGATCCGGCACGCCACCCAGGCCTTTGCCGAGGTGATCCTGGCTGAGGGGCCGGAGGCGGTGAAGCGGGGGGTGGCAGTGTGCCACGACTGCCGCAACCATAGCCGGGAGTTTGCCGAGGAGGTCTGCGCGGTGATGGCGGGCAACGGCATTCCCAGCCGGATCTTCGAGTCGCTGCGGCCCACGCCGGAGCTCTCCTTCGCGGTGCGGGAGTACGGCTGTATCGCCGGCGTAAATGTGACGGCCAGCCACAACCCCAAGGAGTATAACGGATACAAGGTCTACTGGGAGGACGGCGCCCAGCTGCCGCCCCAGCACGCCGACGCCATCGCCCGGAAGATGGGCGAGATCGATATCTTCGCCGGCATCCGCCGTATGGATTATGCGCAGGCTCTGAACCAGGGCCTCGTCACCCTCATGGGGGAGGAGACCGACGAGAAGTTCCTCGCGCAGGTCCTGGGCCAGGCCAGCGACAAGGCCGCCGTGGCGGCGGTGGCAGACCGGTTCAAGATGGTCTACACCCCCTTCCACGGCACCGGCTACAAGCTGATCCCGGAGGCGCTCAAGCGTCTGGGTATCAAGCACGTCATCTGCGTGCCGGAGCAGATGGTCATTGACGGGGACTTCCCCACGGTGGCCTCCCCCAACCCGGAGAACCCCGAGGGCTTCTACCTGGCGGTGGACCTGGCCAAGAAGGAAGGGGCGGACTTCATCCTGGGCTCTGACCCGGACGCCGACCGCATCGGCCTGATGGTGAAAAACGACAAGGGCGAATATGTGACCCTGACGGGCAACCAGACCGGCGTGCTCATGCTGGACTATGTGATCTCCGCCAAGAAGCGGCTGGGCACCCTGCCGGAGAACGCAGTGGCCCTCAAGACCATCGTGTCCACGGAGATGGCCCGGGCGGTGGCGGAGCAAAACGGCGTGGCCATGTACGACACCTTCACCGGCTTTAAGTTCATGGCGGAGAAGAAGAACGCCCTGGAAAAGACCGGCGAGGGCAAGGTCATCTTCTCCTTTGAGGAGAGCTACGGCTACATGATGGGCGACTATGTCCGGGACAAGGACGCGGTGACCGCCTCCCTGGTGGCTACCGAGATGGCGGCATGGTATTACGGCCAGGGCATGACCCTCTACGACGCGCTTCAGGCACTCTACGCCAAGTACGGCGCCTACGGCGAGAAGACCCTGAACCTGGTGATGCCCGGACTGGAGGGCATGGCCCAAATGAAGAAGCTGATGGACGACCTGCGCTCCGCGCCTCCCACAGAGATCGCGGGCGTGGCGGTGAAGGCCCGGCGGGACTATTTGGGCGGCACCGAGACAGATACCACCACCGGCGCGGTGAGCGCCATGGAGCTCTCCGGCTCCAACGTGCTGCGCTACCAGATGGCGGACGGCACCAGCATCATCGTCCGTCCCTCCGGTACGGAGCCCAAGGTGAAGGTCTACATCCTGGCTAAGGGCGACGACCGGGCTCAGTGTGACGCACGGGTGGCGGCCTACGCCGCCTGGGCCGAGAGCCTCAAGAGCTGAGCGTGACATAGGAAGGCCCCCGCTTCCTTCATGGAAGCGGGGGCTTTTTGCGCCCTGCGTGGGGGGATAAAAAGCAGCGCCCCGGGCATACGCCCGGGGCGCTTGGGATGCGCGGGGTACTGTCGTGTAATCAATCGGTAGGATTACTCGGCAGCCACGACGTTGTACACCAGGGTGTAGGTGTCCTTGTCAGTGGCGGAGACAGTCACAGTGATGATGCTGCCCATGTCGCCCTCGGCCAGAGTGTAGGTGGCAGGAGAACCGGCCGCAGCCGTAGCCTCGGTGCCGGCGCCGCTCACAGTCACAGTTACGCCGGAAGCGGGAGTGACGGTCACAGTGTTGCCGGTAGCGGCATCAGCAATGGTGGAGCCATCCATATTGGCGCTGCCGCCGGAGGCGGAGACGGTGGGCAGCTCGGCGAACTCACCCTTCACGATGTAGAGGTACTTGATGGTGGTCTTGGCGGTGCCGTTGTTGCCGGCGGTGACGACCAGGACCAGATCATCGGCATCCTCGGTGATGGCGTTGGGCGCGATTTCGGAGACGGAGCCATTGTCGATCACATAGACCTTGGTATCGGCAGTGTAGGTGTAGTAGTCAGAACCCACGGTGACCACGCCGTCAGCGCAGGAGATGCCCTGCACATAGGTGCTCACAGCCTCGACGGCGGTGATGTAGTTGTCCTTGGTGGCAGTGGTGGTCGTGGTCACGTTGTACATGCCGGCGGCGGAGAAGATGGCGCTGTCGGCCTTCACGGTGGTGACCTCGCCGTTCACGATGGCCTTGTACTCATAGTAAGCGTCGGACACGTTGGCGATAGCGGGATAGTAGGTGTACAGGGGGCTGGTGATATACACCAGGTTGGCCTTGCCCTCGTCGGCGTCAACAGCAAAGTTGCCCATATACACAATCTTGGCGATGCCGTCAGCAGTCAGGACGTTGTTGCTGACGCTGCTGGCAGTGCCGGAGGGCACATTGGCAATGCCGGTGTACACAGTATAGACGGTCTTGCCATCCTCGGTAGCGGCGCCGATGAAGATGGTGCCGTTGTTGCCCACAAGAGTACCGTCAAACTTGGGGGTGCCGCTGGTGATGTCGGTTCCGGCGCCGGTGAGAGCGTAGGCAACGCCATCGACAGTGGCGGAAGAGACCTTCTTCAGGTTGTAGGTGCTATCGGCGTTCTTGGTGTAGGTGACGAAAGTGGGAGCAGCAGGATCAATGCTACCATAAGCAGCGGCGGTAAGCTCACCGTCGAGGGTGGCGGAGACCTTGCTCACAGTGACGATCTCGGTGGTGCCGTCCAGATAGAGCAGCAGGGCCTGATAGATGTCATTGTTCCAGCCAGTTCCTTCAATTTTCTTGTAGTCCAGCACGATGCCGAAGTTCAGGGTGACGGTCTCGCCGTCAACAGGCACGGCGGCTACGATGAAGCCCTCGGAATCCAGGTAGTAGGTCACGTCCTTGTTGTAGCCAGCATTAGCGATCTCAGAGATGGTGTCGAAGCTGCTGTTCAGGCCGGAGGCCATGTAAGCCTTGCCGTTGATGGTGATGGTGGCGATGGTGCTGGAGGTAGCCTGACCCACGAAGGAAGCGCACTTCTCAATGTAGGTCACGCCGTCCACCTTGTACACCAGGACCTTATCGCCGGCAACCAGGCCGTTGTAGCCGCTTACCAGGGCAGCGGTGGTCCATCTGTCCACGACACCCTCGACCTTGACCTCGAGCACGCCGGTGGTGGGGTTGGTGCGGGTGGTCACGCCGCCGGCGGTGACATCATCCAGAGCCTTCTCCACCACGTTGATGGAGTCGACGGTGCCGTCTTTCTCGTTGTCCACCAGGGTCACAATGGTGCCGGGCACGATCTGGGCCAGAGCAGCGCCCAGAGTGACGGTGCTGTTGGCAGAGCCGTTACCCTTGGAGTTCTCGAAGGGAGCCACAGCGGCGACCTTGCCGGCCTCGGTATAGTAGTTGACAGTAATGTCCTTGAGCTGGGTGTCGGCGGTGATACCGTTGTCCTTCAGCCACTTGGCGGCGGAGCCGTTCACAGTCACAGCCTCAGAGGTCAGGCCGTAGGGCACGACCACATTGCTGGAGGCCACAACGGTGATGCTGCTGGAGATCAGCTTGTTGTTCTTGTCAACATAGAAGGTGATGGTCTTGCCGTCATCCAGGCTGGAAGCAGCCAGGTTGGTCAGACCGGTGGGGAGAGTGGTAACCAGAGAAGCAGGGTTGCCGGTCATCAGGCCGGAAGTAATGGTGGTGCTGGAGCCGACCTTGCCGCTGTCGACAGCCAGGGTAGCAGTGACCTTGGTCAGGCCGTTGTAGTTGGTGGAAGCCAGGGAGGGACCGTCGTTGTACTTGGTGACGTACTGCTGGCCCATGTCGTACTGATACTCAGGCACCTTGGTGGCGGTGAACAGAGCATTGTAGAACATCAGAGCGGCGGTGTCACGGGTGACAACGTCATTCATGCCCTGGGTCACGCCCACCAGCAGGTTGCTGGTCTGAGCGTCACGGGTGGCGTTGATGGTCCAGCCGGTGCCCACATAGCCGCGGCTCTCGGACTCATAGCCGATGGAGTTGAGCAGCACCTTGGCCAGGCCCACCACGGTCAGGGAGCCGCCGGGGTTGAAGGTGCCGTCGCCACGGCCGTCCAGGAGGCCCTGGGCATAGCAGTAGTTGATGTAGCCCTCAGCCCAGTGGCCCTCGACGTCGGTGAAGTAGTTGGCGCCGGTGTAGACGCTGGGATCGGCGTTGCCCATCTGGATGTAGTAGGCCAGCTTGGTCACGCCGGCGCGGTTGATGGTGCCGGTGGGGTTGAAAGCGCCGGTGTTGTCGCCCTCGATGATGCCGAGGTCGACCATCAGAGCGACGGCTTCCTTGTTAACGACCTTGTCCATGTCGTTAACGCTCGCAGCGCCGGCGCCGATGACCATCATGCCCAGGAGCATCATGGAAGCCAGAGCCAGGCTGAGAGCCCGCTTGAGATTTCTCATTTGGATTTCCTCCTTCTAAAATGTGGTCAAAGCGAGCGATACCGAACACTACAGCACAGTATGACGCCCCTTACACAAGGAAAAGTCATTCACAAATAACTAAAAAAGATAGAAATATCGCGAAAAGAAGAGAAAAAAGTGATCTTGGTAGACTTTTGGTAGACTTGGGCAAAAAAACAAGGGACCGCAGACATACCGCGATCCCTTGGGCGAGAGCGCTTTGCTGCCCTCGCTTTGGTTGACTTTTGGTAGACATCGCCCTAGTTGCCATCAAGGAACCGAATATCGCCGGAGAGAGGAGGAGCGCTTTTTGCTTCCGGCGCTTCAATCTGGGGTGCCTGGACGAGAGCTCCGCGTCGGGGTGAGGACTGCGGGGCAAAGCAGGGGGGTACTATCCTTCAACGGATTAGGGGAAAAAGACCACATAAAAAGCGGGACGCGCAATGCTGCGCGTCCCGCTAGAGACTGTCGAAAAAGGCCTTTTGGCCTTTTTCGACAAAGGGTTGCATGACGGAC
>LBJMR02800__coassemble_478_pt1 | contig 27576 bp, 26 predicted proteins | sample LBJMR02800__metabat2_low_PE_006 | metagenome-assembled genome bin LBJMR02800 | reverse complement strand
GGAGTTCTTGAACACCTGCTCAAAGCCCAGGAACTTGATGATGGACAGGTTGACGCTGGGGTGGAAGCGCAGGCCGCCCTTGGACGGGCCGATGGCGGTGGAGAACTGCACCCGGTAGCCCCGGTTGACCTGGACCTTGCCCTGGTCGTCCACCCAGGAGATGCGGAACATCAGGCTGCGCTCAGGCTCCACCATGCGGTCGATGACGCCGGAGCGGACCAGCTCGGGCCGCTGCTCCACCACGGGCTGGAGGGACTCCAGCACCTCCCGGACGGCCTGGAGGAACTCCGGCTGGGCGGGATCCTTCTTGGCGGCGTTCTCATAGACGCTGCGCAGATACTCGTTGGTAAATGACATACAGACCAAACCCCTTTGTCTGGGAGCGGACGGCGCGGTCCATCCGGCCCGAATTGATGGTGGTGTCCCACCATGGCGCCGGGGCAGAAGAGAATGGCTTCTCCCGCCGCCCGACCACGCGGCGCTCATAGTGGCACTATTATATGCCATTTTCGGTAAAAATGCAAGAAAAAATTTTGAAGCTGCAAAAAGAAAGAACGCGGTCAAAAAAACAGGAGAAAACAGGAGGGAACTGCATCAAAATGAAAGAGATAATGCAAAACACCCTGAGATAACGACAAAAAAGAAGGCGCACGGAGCATTCCGTGCGCCTTAGCTTGTCAAAAAACCTCCCAGCAGGGAAGCCTCGCTTAAGTTCCGTCGTCCGCAGACGACGGAATAAAATTAAAGTCCGTCATTTCCGGGGACATGCGCCTCGGAAATGACACTTCTCATGACGGATGGGGTGACAATTTCGCAAGAAATCGAACCCTATCCGTCATGCAGCCTTTTGTCGAAAAAGGCCAAGGGCCTTTTTCGACAGTCTCAGGCGCACGGAGCATTCCGTGCGCCTTGTGGGGAAATCCTCTCCGCCGCAGTCCGGGGAAGAAGATTACTTGCCGGACAGGGCCCGGTCCAGCCAGACCGAGGCCACGTCCATGGCGGCGTAGAGGCTGTCCTTCTCGCTCTTTTTCACCACCCGGTCCCGGCTCTTGAGGTCGGGGTCGGTGAGCTGGAGCTGGACGGACACCTTGGTGGCCACGTCCAGATCCTTCTCCTTGGCGGTGCTGAGGATCTGGAGCATGATGATATATTTCTGTGCCATGCTGCCGTAGTAGATGAGGTTGCCCTTGCGGCGCAGGGGATGGCCCTTGTAGGTCAGGGGGGCGGTCTGGGCTGCCATAGGATCTGCTCCTTCCAATTACAGAATAAACCACATTACATGGATTTTAACACGTCCGGTCCATGCTGTCAAACCCTTTCGGGGGCGGGAAGGGGAAGTTGCGATTGCATTTTAGGGAAGGGTTGAGTAAAATATAGGGAGAAGAGAACGAAAGCGGGCGCAGAGGCGTGTGAGGGAGGATGGCCGTGAAGCGGGAAGAGATTTTGATCGCCGTGGTGGACGGACAGGGGGGCGGCGTGGGCAAGAGCCTGGTGGAGAAGCTCAAAAAGACCTGTCCGGGGGTCCGGGTCCGGGCTCTGGGCACCAATGCCGAGGCCACGGGGCGGATGCTCCGGGCGGGCGCCGACGACGGGGCCACCGGGGAGAACGCGGTGATGGTCAACGTCTCCAGGGCCCAGATCGTGCTGGGCGTGGTGGGGGTGCTGGCCTCCGGCGGGCTGCTGGGGGAGATCACCCCGGCCATGGCTCGGGCCATCGGGGAGAGCGACGCCCTCAAGATCCTTGTCCCCACCGAGCGCTGCCGCATCCGGGTGACCCTCTCGGGAGGGAGCCTTTCCGCCCACCTGGACGACGCGGCGGAGCGGGCGGCGGCGGAAGTGGAACGCCTGACGGCGGACTGAAACTTCATTTTAAGGAAGGAACGTGGTGGCATGAAGACCGGACTTGTGCTGGAGGGGGGCGCCTTCCGCACCATTTTTTCCACCGGCGTGTGGGACGCCATGCTGGGACTGGACTACCTGCCCGACTATATCGTGGGCGTGTCGGCGGGGATCGCCTACGGGGTGAGCTACATCTCCCGCCAGCCGGGGCGCAACCTGGAGATCCTGCTCAGCTACTCCCACGACAAGCGCTACATGGGCACGGGCAACCTGCTCAAGCGGGGCAACCGCCGGTGCTATTTCGGGCTGGATTTCGCCTACGGCCGCATCCCCAACGAGCTCATCCCCTTCGACTATGAGACCTACCGGCAGTACCAGGGGGAGGCGGAGGCGGTGGTCACCAATCTGGACACCGGCAAGGCGGAGTACTACCCCGTGCTGCCTGAGGACCCGGACTTCACCCTGCTCCAGGCCACCTGCGCCCTGCCCTTCCTGTTCCCCATCTATCATCTGGACGGCAAGCCCTGCATGGACGGCGGGGCGGCCGACGCCATTCCCTTCCGGCGGGCCTTTGAGAAGGGGTGCGACCGGGTGGTGGTCATTCTGACCCGGGAGCGGGACTTCAAGCGGCAGGACGAGCGCATCCAGGGACTCATCGACCTGTGGTACCACAAGTATCCCAAGTTCTGCGAGACCATGCGAAACCGGGCCCAGGCCTACAATGAGAGCCGGGAGGAGCTGTTCCGGCTGGAGAAGGAGGGGAAGGTGCTGGTGGTGGCCCCTAAGGACACCACGGGCTTTTCCCGCACCGAGCACAGCCTGGAGAAGATCATCGCCCTCTGGCAGGACGGCTTCGACCAGGGGCGGGAGCGCCTGGAGGAGATCCGGGAATTCTGGGGAGCCTGAGGGGGCCGTGCCCGGCGGAAGGGATGCCTTCCGCCGGGCACGCCGGCGTTTCGGGGCAAATTGCGCCGCCGCCCTTGCAATCAGGGCGGTTTTCGTATATAATGTGCACCGAACAAAGCGGCATGCCTTGAAAGCCAAAGCTTTCAAGGCATGATAGCTTTGTTCGGGCGCAAGGGTTTTGCGCTGTTTTCACCCAAAACCCTTGCACCACTCACACAAGCGCCATGGCGCTTGTGTGAGCGGTGCACATTGCATCAATGTCTCAATTGATTGAAAGCGCCTGGAGCCAGCCGCTTTCAATCAATTGCGCGGCATTGCCGCGCAAATAAACCGCATTGCGGTTTATTCAGCAGACATTATATAATATCGTGCAGTTGTGCCGGCCTGACGCCGGAAGAGAAATACAGGAAAGCGTGAGAGATTTGAAGTACGATTTTGCCAGCATCGAGCCCAAGTGGCAGAAGAGATGGATCGAGGAGAAGACCTTCGCCTGCGAGACCGGCGAGACCGATAAGAAGAAGTTCTACGCTCTGGTGGAGTTCCCCTACCCCTCCGGCCAGGGCCTGCATGTGGGCCACGCCCGGCCCTATACCGCCATGGACGTGGTGGCCCGCAAGAAGCGGATGGACGGCTATAACGTCCTGTTCCCCATGGGCTATGACGCCTTCGGCCTGCCCACCGAGAACTACGCCATCAAAAACCACATCCACCCGGCCAAGGTGACCCACGACAATATCGCCAACTTCCGCTCCCAGCTGCAGATGCTGGGCTACTCCTTCGACTGGGACCGGGAGGTCAACACCACCGACCCCAGCTACTACAAGTGGACCCAGTGGATCTTCCTCCAGCTCTACAAGCACGGCCTGGCCTACAAGACCACCATGCCCGTGAACTGGTGCACCTCCTGCAAGTGCGTGCTGGCCAACGAGGAGGTGGTGGAGGGGGTCTGCGAGCGGTGCGGCTCCCCGGTGATCCGCAAGGAGAAGAGCCAGTGGATGCTGAAGATCACCGAGTACGCCCAGCGGCTCATCGACGACCTGGACGACCTGGACTTCATCGAGCGGGTGAAGATCCAGCAGAAGAACTGGATCGGCCGCTCCACCGGCGCGGAGGTCACCTTCAAGGCCACCACCGGGGAGGACATCGTGGTCTTCACCACCCGGCCCGACACCCTCTTCGGCGCCACCTATATGGTCCTCTCTCCCGAGCACGAGCTGGTCAAGGGCTGGCTGGAGAGCGGCAAGCTCGCAAATGCCGACGAGGTGCGCGCCTATCAGAAGGCCGCCGCCTCCAAGTCCGACCTGGAGCGCACCGAGCTCAATAAGGAAAAGACCGGCGTGTGCCTTGACGGCGTGAAGGGCGTAAATCCCGTCAACGGCAAGGCCATCCCCATTTTCATCTCCGACTACGTCCTCTCCACCTACGGCACCGGCGCCATCATGGCCGTGCCCGCCCATGACGACCGGGACTGGGAGTTTGCCAAGAAGTTCGGCTGTGAGATCATCGAGGTGGTCTCCGGCGGCGAGGACGTGCAGAAGGCCGCCTTCACCGCCAAGGACGAGACCGGCATCCTGGTCAACTCCGACTTCCTCAACGGCCTGACCGTGAAGGACGCCATCCCTGTCATCACCAAGTGGCTGGAGGAGAAGGGCATCGGCCAGGCCAAGGTCAACTACAAGCTCCGGGACTGGGTGTTCTCCCGCCAGCGGTACTGGGGCGAGCCCATCCCCATGGTGTGGTGCGACAAGTGCGGCTGGCAGCCCCTGCCGGAGGACCAGCTGCCCCTGCTGCTGCCCGACGTGGAGAGCTATGAGCCCACCGACGACGGCGAGAGCCCCCTCTCCAAGATGACCGACTGGGTCACCACCACCTGCCCCCACTGCGGCGGAAAGGCCCGGCGGGAGACCGACACCATGCCCCAGTGGGCCGGCTCTTCCTGGTACTTCCTGCGCTATATGGACCCCCATAACGACAAGGCCCTGGCCTCTCCCGAGGCCCTCAAGTACTGGTCCCCGGTGGACTGGTATAACGGCGGCATGGAGCACACCACCCTCCACCTGCTCTACTCCCGCTTCTGGCACAAGTTCCTCTACGACATCGGCGTGGTGCCCACCAAGGAGCCCTACCGCAAGCGCACCAGCCACGGCATGATCCTGGGCGAGGGCGGCGAGAAGATGTCCAAGTCCCGGGGCAACGTGGTAAACCCCAACGACGTCATTGCCCAGTACGGCGCCGACACCATGCGCACCTATATCATGTTCATCGGCGACTTTGAGAAGGCCGCCGCCTGGAGCGACAACGCGGTCAAGGGCTGCAAGCGCTTCCTGGACCGGGTGTGGAACCTCTCGGAGAACCTCACCGAGAGCGCCGGCTACTCCCCCGCCAACGAGAGCGCCATCCACAAGGCCATCAAGAAGGTGTCCGACGACATCGAGGCCATGAAGTTCAACACCGCCCTGGCCACCCTCATGGCCCTGGTCAATGACTTCTACCAGAACGGCTGCTCCCGGGGAGACTACGAGGCCCTGCTGCTCATGCTCTCTCCCTTCGCGCCCCACCTGGCCGAGGAGCTGTGGGAGAGCCTGGGCTACGCCGAGGGCAGGGGCATGGCCTGCAAGCAGCCCTGGCCGGAGTACGACGAGAGCAAGACCATCGACGCCTCTGTGCAGATGGCCGTCCAGGTGGGCGGCAAGCTGCGCGCCTCCATCACCGTGCCCCTGGATAGCGAGGAGGAGGCCGTGGTGGCCGAGGCCATGAAGGACCCCAAGGTGCAGAAGTTCACCCAGGGCATGGAGATCGTCAAGGTCATCCTGGTGAAAAACAAGCTGGTCAACCTCATCGTCCGGCCGGCGAAATAAGACTGGAACGAAATCCCTGCTTGACAAGGGATAAAAAGTTTCATATAATAGCACTGTTATAAAGCCATATCTAGGCGTATTGCCTATGCCTGTGGCCCTTTTGCGGCGGACTGCCGCCGCATCGGAGGGAGGGGAAATCAATGTCGGAAGTCCACGTGAAGGATGGCGAGTCTCTGGAGAACGCCCTCAAGCGTTTTAAGCGCAACTGCGCCAAGTCGGGCGTCCTGGCTGAGGTGCGTAAGCGTGAGCATTACGAGAGTCCCAGCGTCAAGCGCCGCAAGAAGTCTGAGGCCGCGCGCAAGAACCGCAAGAAGTTCTATTAAGTCGTAACCAGTTAAGGCCCCGCAGCGAAAGCTGCGGGGCCTTTCTTGTATCCTGGGCTCAGGGAACGCGCAGGAGGTCAGGTAGAAGGTCGCGGAAGGGGGCGTAGGGCAGCAGAGCGTCGGAGATGCCCAGGCTCCGGGCCACATGGAGCTTCTTGCGCACGCTGGAGAGGTCGTCAAAGAGGATGAAGTGGGCGCCGTTCTGGCGGGACATGAAGGTGAAGTAGTGGGCGCACAGCTCGTCGGAGAAGAAGACGGAGGGCTGCCGCTCCTCCATCAGGGCGCGTAGCTCCTCCTGGGAGAGGGGGGTGCCCTGGCCGGTGGGGGAGGGGAGGTAGAAGTCCTGGGCCACCCGCTCCACCCAGAGGGCCAGGCGGCCGGGGGTGTAGCGCGCTGCGGCCTCGCTGAGCCGCTGGCGCAGAGAGCCGCCGGACAGGGCGGTGGGGATGAGGACCTTGGCGCGCTTGCAGGAGGGCGCGTAGGGCTCGCTGACGTAGAGGGGCCAGCCCCGCTCCGCCAGCAGCTCCTCCAGCTGCGCCAGCATTTCGCAGAGACTGCGCAGGGGCGGGGCGGAAAACAGGCACACCACCCCCGCGCCGCCCCGGGCGGCGCACTCCCGGAGCACCTCGTGGCAGAAGGGCGTGGCCTCTCCCCGGCCGTCAAAGCCGGTGTCGTCCACGGCCAGCAGGCCGCCCCGGGCGGCCACGGGGATGCTGGAGCGGAAGAGATGGAGGCCCTTGCCCACCCGGTAGGACAGGTGGGCGATGGGCGCGCCCAGGGCCAGGGCCTCGGACATGTCCCCGGGCGAGACGGCCAGGATCAGGTTGGATTTGACTTGCATCACGGCGGGTCCCCCTTGTTCCGGTGAGGGAAAGCTGGTATAATAACGTCTGCTTCATAAACCGAAAATCGGTTTATTCACGCGGCATGGCCGCTTTCCCGTATCCATTATGACACATCCTATGCGCGTCCCGGCCCGGAAAGACCGGTACTTGACAGAAACGAGGTGGCCCATGGCCTTTTCACCCATACCCCACGAGGTCTATCCCGATATTTTTCACATCGACCCCAAATGGCTGCGGCGGCAGGGGATCACGCTGCTGCTGGCCGACCTGGACAACACCCTGGCCCGGTACGGCCAGGCCGCCCCGGAAGCGCGGGTGATCGCCTGGAAGGAGGCCCTGGCGGCGGAGGGAGTGGAGCTGTTCCTGCTGTCCAACAGCCGCAAGAGCCTGCGGGTCAAGCACTACGCCGAGGCCCTGGGGGTGCCCTACCAGGGCCACTCGGGCAAGCCCAGCCGCAGCGGCTTCCGCCAGGCCATGGAGCGCATGGGCCGCACCAGCGCCGAGACCGCTATGGTGGGGGACCAGATCTTCACCGACGTGCTGGGGGCCCGGCGCAGCGGCGTCATGGCCCTGATGGTGGAGCCCATCGAGCTGCGGGGCAATCCCGGGCGCTACCTGCGCTACGGGCTGGAGACCCCCTTCCGCTATGCCGGCAAGCGCCGGCGGGAGCGGCGGCTGTGAGGGCGGCCTTCGGCCCGGCGGGCAACGCCGACGAGTTTGCCGCCCGGTATAAGTCCTCTTTGGACGCTCCGGCCTGGCTCAGCGCCCAGGGGCTGGAGCTCTATGAGTACCAGTGCGGCAAGGGGGTGAACATCGGGGAGGAGACCGCCCGGAAGCTGGGGCAGCGCGCCCGGGAGCACCAGGTGCGCCTCTCCCTCCACGCGCCCTACTTCATCAATCTGGCAAACCCCGACCCGGAGAGCCTGCGCAAAACGGCGGGGTATATCGTCTCCGCCTGCCGCGCCGCCGACCAGATGGGGGCCGACCGGGTGGTCATCCACTCGGGCGCGCTCATGAAGCGCACCCGCCGGCAGGCCCTCTCCATCGCCCTTGCCTCCCTCAGGGAGATCGTGGCCACCGTGGACGGCGAGGGGCTGGGGCATATCCACCTGTGCCCGGAGACGATGGGAAAATTGGGTCAGCTGGGGGACCTGGACGAGGTGCTGGAGCTGTGCACCCTGGACGAGCGGCTGGTGCCCTGCATCGACTTCGGCCACCTCTACGCCCGCAGCCTGGGGGCCGACGAGGGGGAGGAGGCCGTGGAGCGGATGCTCTCCCGGGTGGCGGAGGTGCTGGGGGAGGAGCGGGCCTCCCGCTTCCACAGCCACTTTTCCATGATCGCCTTTACCCCCGGCGGCGGAGAGAAATGCCACCTGACCTTTGACCAGACCGACTTCGGGCCCGACTACCGCCCCCTGATGGCAGCGGTGGCCCGGCGGGGCTGGGGCCCCACCTTCATCTGCGAGTCGGCGGGCACCCAGGCCAGGGACGCCCTGGCCATGCAGCGCGCCTACCTGGCCGCGCTGGGCGAGGGCTAGGCGGGAGAAAGGAGGGAGCACGTTGTCCCGCAGGAAACAAAAACCAAAAGATCCGTCGGGCAAGGTGCCCTTCTTCAACTCGCTGCGCACCAAGTTTGCCCTGACCTATGTGGCGGTCATCGCCGCGGTGGTGGTCCTGCTCAACACCTACCCGGTGTTCGCCTCTCAGAACCTGGTGTTCCAGTCCAAGCAGGCGGCGCTGTGGAACCAGGCCACCACCCTGGCAAGCCCTCTCTCCGGCCTGGGCACCGAGACCCTCACGGAGGAGGCGGTGGCGCGGGTGGTGGAGCAGATGGGCTCCATCGGCGTGACCCGCCTGATGATCACCGACCCTTCCGGCCTGGTGCTCTACGACAGCCGGGAGGTCACCAGCGCCCTGGGCCGCTACGCCCTGCTCAGCGAGGTGGTGGGCGCCCTGGACGGCAACCGGTACTTCCGCTCGGAGTACCGGGAGGGGGCCTTCCGCAGCCGCGCCGCCGTGCCGGTGACATACCGGAACATGACCATCGGGGCGGTGTACCTCTATGAGTACGACCGGGAGCAGGGTGAATTTCTCATCGGCATCCAGCAGAACCTGCGCTCGCTGTCGGTGGTCATCTGCGTGGTGTCGCTGATTTTGAGCATGGTCTTCAGCCGGGCTCTTACCCGGCGCATCGCCGTGCTGCTGCGGGCGGTGCGCAGCGTCCGGGAGGGCGAGTACAGCCACCGGGTGGCCCTGCCGGGAGCCGACGAGCTCAGCCGCCTGGCCGACGAGTTCGACTCTCTCACCGGCCGCCTCCAGACCACCGAGGAGATCCGGCGCCGCTTCGTCTCCGACGCCTCCCACGAGCTCAAGACCCCCCTGGCCTCCATCCGCCTGCTCACCGATTCCATCCTCCACTCCCAGGAGATGGACCCGGAGACCGCCAAGGAATTCGTCACCGACATCGGTGACGAGGCCGAGCGCCTCACCCGCATCACCGAGAAGCTCCTCACCCTCACCCGCATGGACAACGCCGCCCCGGTGGAGCGGGTGAAGGTGGACGTGCGGGAGGTGGTGGAGCGGGTGCGCCACATGCTGGACCCCCTGGCCGACGCCGCCGGAGTGGGCTTCGTGTGCGATCTGGGGCCGGAGTGCTTTGTCCTGGCCACCAAGGACGACCTCTACCAGGTGGCCTTCAACCTGGTGGAGAACGCGGTGAAATACAACCTGCCCGGCGGCAGGGTGATGATCACCCTGTGGCAGGAGGGGGAGAAGGTGCACCTGCGGGTGGAGGACACCGGCGTGGGCATCCCGGAGGAGGACCTGCCCAAGATCTTCGACCGGTTCTACCGGGTGGACAAGGCCCGCTCCCGGGCCGCCGGGGGCACGGGCCTGGGGCTTTCCATCGTCCGCGACACCGCCCGGCAGCACGGCGGAGAGGTCACCGCCAGCGCCCGGGAGGGCGGCGGCAGCTGCTTTGAGGTGGTCTTCCCCCGCTGGCGGGATGAGGAGGTGGACGGGCAGTGAAAAAGTGTTTGGCCGCCGTGCTGGCGCTGGGACTGCTGCTGCTGTCCGCCTGCGCCATCCTGAGCGGAGAGAACAGCGAGCCGCCCGAGGGGGCCTATGCCCTCTATTTCCCCCTGGCCGACCTGCGCACGGGGGACGCGGCGGTGGACTTTGAATACCGCGTGATGCCCGCGGGGCAGGAGCCGGTGAACGCCCTGGTGGAGGCGCTGCTCTCCGGCCCGGAGGACGAGGACCTGACCACGCCCTTTCCCGGCGGCGTGCGGCTGCGCAGCTGGAGCCTGGAGGAGGGCCGCCTCTGGCTGGACATGAGCGAGCGGTACAGCGGCCTTTCCGGCATCGACCTGACCATCGCCAACTACTGCCTGACCCTGACCCTGGGCCAGCTGGAGGGGGTGGAGGAGCTGCGCATCACCGTCATGGGAGAGGAGCTGCCCTTCTGGCACAGCGACGGCCTGCGCCCCGAGGACGCGCTGCTCTCCGGCGACGAGGAGCTGCCCCTCTCCGTGGACGTGGTGCTCTACTACCCCCGGGTGGACGGAGCGGGCCTGGGCGTGGAGTACCGGACGGTGCTCCTCACCGAGGAGACCGTCCTGGCCCAGGCGGTGATGGAGGCCTATGTCCTGGGCCCCAGCTATGAGAGCCTGCGCCTCACCCTGCCCGAGGGCACCGAGCTGCTGGGCGCCGCGGTGACGGATGGTGTGTGTTATGTAAACTTCACCCAACCCTTCCTGGATGCCGCGCCCCAGGACGCGGAGGAGGCCCAGCTGCTGGTGTACTCCATCGTCAACACGGTGGGGAGCCTGGAGCGGGTGCAGAGCGTGCAGCTCCAGGTGGAGGGGGAGAACCTGACGGAGTACGGCGGAATGTCGGTATCGGCGCTGGCGCCCGATTTTGCCGTGGGCTCCGGGGTCACGGCGGAATGAGAGGTTGACAAAGCCCTAGTAATCATGTAGGATAAAACCGTTGGCCGGAGAGGCTTGGGCCGCTCCGGCGCAAGGAAGCGGGAAATTTTCCAGAAAGGAAGCAAGAGCATGAGCAAGTTCGGCATCAATACCAACAGCATCCACGCAGGATACCGGCCCGGCAACGGAGAGCCGCGGAATATTCCCATCATCCAGTCCACCACCTTCCGCTATGAGACCAGCGAGGCCATGGGCAAGCTCTTCGACCTGGAGGCCAGTGGCTACTTCTACACCCGGCTCCAGAACCCCACCAACGACCATGTGGCGGCGAAGATCTGCGCGCTGGAGGGGGGCACGGCGGCCATGCTCACTTCCTCGGGCCAGGCGGCCAACTTCTACGCCGTGTTCAACATCGTCTCCTGCGGGGACCATGTGGTGGCCTCCTCGGCCATTTACGGGGGGACCTACAACCTGTTCGCGGTGACCATGAAGCGCATGGGGGTGGAGTTCACCTTCGTGGAGCCCGACTGCTCCGACGAGGAGCTGGAGGCGGCCTTCCGGCCCAACACCAAGGCGGTGTTCGGTGAGACCCTGGCCAACCCCGCCCTGGCGGTGCTGGACATCGAGCGGTTTGCCAAGGCCGCCCACGCCCACGGCGTGCCTCTCATCGTGGACAACACCTTCCCCACGCCGGTCAACTGCCGGCCCTTTGAGTGGGGCGCGGACATCGTGACCCACTCCACCACCAAGTACATGGACGGCCACGCCAACGCGGTGGGCGGCGCCATCGTGGACAGCGGCAAGTTCGACTGGAACGCCCACGCCGACAAGTTCCCCGGCCTCACCACCCCGGACGAGAGCTACCACGGCGTGACCTATACCGAGCGCTTCGGCCTGGAGGGGGCCTATATCACCAAGGCCACTGCCCAGCTCATGCGGGACTTCGGCGCCATCCCCGCGCCCATGAACGCCTATCTGCTCAACGTGGGCCTGGAGACCCTGCCCCTGCGCATGGCCCGCCACTGCGAAAACGCCCAGAAGGTGGCCGAGTATCTCCAGAGCCATGAGAAGGTGGCCTGGGTCACCTACCCCGGTCTGCCCGGGGACAAGCACCACGCCCTGGCGGAAAAGTATATGCCCCACGGCACCTGCGGCGTGGTGGCCTTCGGCGTGAAGGGCGGCCGGGCCGCCGCCGAGAAGTTCATGGCGGGGCTGGAGCTGGCCTCCATCGCCACCCATGTGGCCGACGCCAAGACCTGCGTGCTCCATCCCGCCTCCGCCACCCACCGGCAGATGAACGACGAGGAGCTGCGCGCCGCCGGGGTCTCTCCCGACCTGGTGCGCTTCTCGGTGGGCATTGAGAGCATCGAGGACATTCTGGCCGACATCGAGAAGGCTCTGGCCGGGGTGTAAGGAGAAAAGGAGGGGTCATCATGGCGAGCGAGACGGTCCTGCTCTATAACTGCTCGGGGCCCCAGTGGGCCAAGCTGCGCCAGGTGCTGGCGGTGAACAAGCTGCATTTTCGCGCCGTGGAGCGGGCGCAGTACGGCCTGACCCTCTCCCAGGTGCTCTCAGGGGACACGGAGGAGGCCGGGGTGGAAGAGGAGTTTTCCGAGCCCATGCTGGTCTTCTGCGGCCTGACGGGCGCGCAGCTGGACCGGCTGCTGACCGCCATGCGCCGCGCCAAGCTGCCCCCCGTTCCCCTCAAGGCGGTGCTCACCGCCGATAACCGCACCTGGACCTCCCAACGGCTGTGGCAGGAGCTGCGCGCCGAGCATGAGGCCATGACCCAGGGGTCATCCATCCATCAATAAGACAAAAAAGCAGGCCGGACAGCCTTTTGAGGCTGTCCGGCCTGCTTTTTTGCAGTTTTGGCGCCGGGGTCAGGAGCCTAGCCGTGCCCGCACGGCGGCGTTGACCGTCTGGGGGTCGGCCTTGCCCTTGAGCTCTCGCATGACCTGGCCCACCAGGAAGCCCAGGGCCTTTTCCTTGCCGGCGTGGTAGTCGGCCACAGACTTGGGGTTTTGGGCAAAGACCTGCTCCACCGTCCGCTCTACCAGACCCTCGTCCCGGATCTGCTCCAGGCCGTGGCACTTCACATACGCGTCCACGTCGCCGTCCGAGTCAAAGAGGGCCTCAAAGACCTTCACGGCGGTGTTGCGGTTGAGCACGCCCTCCCGGACCAGGGCGATGAGCCGGGCCAGGGTGGCGGGGGAGAGGGCCATGCGGGCGGGGTCCATGTCCCGCTCGGACAGGGCGCGCATCACCTCGCCCATGATCCAGTTGGCGGCCTGCTTGGCTTCGGCGCCCAGGGCCACCACGGCCTCGAAGAAGTCGGAGATGGCCTTCTGGGAGGTGAGCATTTCGGTGTCGTAGGCCACCAGGCCGTACTGGGCCTGGTAGCGCGCGCGCCGCGCCTCGGCAAGCTCCGGCTGCTGGGCACGCAGGCGCTCCAGGTACTCCTCCGGCAGCTCCACCGGGGGCAGGTCGGGGTCGGGGAAGTAGCGGTAATCCTGGGCGTTTTCCTTGGAGCGCATGGCGTAGGTGGCGTCCTTGTTCTCGTCCCAGCGGCGGGTCTCCTGGATGATGCGCTTCCCGCTCTCCAGAAGCTCGATCTGCCGCTGCCGCTCGTAGGCGATGGCCCGGGCGATGGCCTTGAAGGAGTTGAGGTTTTTCATCTCAGTACGGGTGCCCAGCTCATGGGAGCCCGCCGGGCGCACGGAGAGGTTCACGTCGCACCGCAGAGAGCCCTCCTGCATCTTGCAGTCGGACACCCCCAGGTACTGCAGGGTGGAGCGCAGCTTCTCCAGGTAGGCGAGGACCTCCTCGGGAGAGCGGAAGTCGGGCTCGGTGACGATCTCGATGAGGGGCACGCCGCAGCGGTTGTAGTCGCACTGGGTCTGGTCGGTCCAGGGGTCGTGGATCAGCTTGCCCGCGTCCTCCTCCATGTGCACTTCGTGGATGCCGATGACCTTGCCGCCGCCGATGTCCACCTTGCCGTTGCGGGCGATGGGCAGGTAGAGCTGGGAGATCTGGTAGGCCTTGGGCAGGTCGGGGTAGAAGTAGTTCTTGCGGTCGAAGCGGCTGCTTTTGGTGATGGTGCACCCCAGGGCCAGACCGGCCTTGACGGCAAACTCCAGCACCTTCTCGTTGAGCACCGGCAGTGTGCCGGGCATACCGGTGCACACCGGGCAGCAGTGGGTGTTGGGCGCGCCGCCGAAGGCGGTGGTGCACGAGCAGAAGATCTTGGTGGCCGTGGCGAGCTCCACGTGGGTCTCCAGGCCGATGACGGTTTCCCAGGTCATCTCAGCCCACCTCCTTTCCGTAGGGGGAGCGCTTGTGGTAGTCGGTGCTCAGCTGGAAGGCGTGGGCGGCGTTGAGCACCGTGCCATCCCCCAGGGCGGGGCCGATGAGCTGGGCGCCGATGGGTAGCCCCTTCTCGTCAAAGCCGCAGGGCATGGACAGTGCGCTCAGACCGGAGAGGTTCACGCTCACGGTGTAAATGTCGCTCAGGTACATTTTGAGCGCTTCGCTGAGGCTCTCCCCCAGAGCCGGGGCGGTGGTGGGGGAGACGGGGGTGAGCAGCAGGTCGTAGCGCTGGAAGGCCTGGTCAAAGGCCTCCTTGATGAGGGCCCTCACCTGGAGGGCCTTTTTGTAGTAGGCGTCGTAATACCCCGAGGAGAGCACGAAGGCGCCCAGCAGGATGCGCCGCTTGACCTCGGCGCCGAAGCCCTCGGTGCGGGTGCGGCAGTAGAGGTCGGTCAGGTCCTCATACTCCGGCGCGCGCCAGCCGTACTTCACGCCGTCAAACCGGGAGAGGTTGCTGCTGGCCTCGGCGCAGGCGAGGATATAGTAAGTGGGCACCATATACTCCATCAGGGGGAAGGGGAAGGTCTCCACCTGGGCCCCTCTGTCTTTGAGCACGTCGGCGGCGGCGCGGACGGCGGCGGAGACCTGGGGGTGGAGCCCATCGGCAAAGCACTCCGCGGGCAGGCCGATCTTCATGCCCCGGATGTCCCCGGTCAGGCCGGAGAGCAGGCCGCCGGCGGGGATGTCCAGGGAGGTGGCGTCCCGCCTGTCCTTCCCCTGAATGGCGTCCAGCACGGCGGCGCAGTCGGCGGCGGTGCGGGCGATGGGGCCGATCTGGTCCAGGGAGGAGGCGTAGGCGATGAGGCCGTAGCGGCTGACGGTGCCGTAGGTGGGTTTCATGCCGGTGACGCCGCAGTAGGAGGCGGGCTGGCGGATGGAGCCGCCGGTGTCAGAGCCCAGGGCGAAGAAGCACTCCCGGGCGGCCACCGCCGCCGCCGCCCCGCCGGAGGAGCCGCCGCTCACCCGGGAAGTGTCCCAGGGGTTGCGGGTGGGCCCGTAGAAGGAGGTCTCGGTGGTGGAGCCCATGGCAAACTCGTCCATGTTCAGCTTGCCCAGCAGGACCGTCCCGGCCGCCGTGAGACGCTCCGCCGCGGCGGCGTCATAGGGGGGCGCGAAGTCCCCCAGGATCTTGGAGGCGCAGCAGGTCTTGAGACCCTTGGTGCAGATGTTGTCCTTGAGGGCCATGGGCACGCCGTAGAGGGGGCTCTTGGCGTCCTTGACCCCGGCCTGGAGGGCCTTGGCGCGGTCTATGGCCTGCTCGGCGGCGGTGATGAAGCAGTTGAGGTCCCCCTCCCGCTCCGCCATGGTCTCCAGGGCGGTTTCGGTGGCCTCGGTCACCGAAATGTCCCCCGTCTTGATGGCCGCGCCCAGCTCCAGGGCGCTCAGTTCCAGCAGTTCTTTCACCATAAACCCCTCCTTATTCCACGGCCTTGGGTACCCGGAAGGTCTCAGCATCCCCGTCCGGCGCGCCGGCGAGCAGCTCCTCCCGGGGGGAGGAGGGGAGGACCTCGTCGGGGCGCAGCACGTTTTTCAGGGGGAAGATGTGGCTCATGGGCTCCACGTGGTCGGTGTCCAGGGTGCTCAGGGTGTCCATATAGGAGACGATCTGCTCCATCTCAGCGGCCATGGCGGCCTTCTCCGCCTCGGGCAGGCGGAGCCGGGACAGGGTGGAGACGTAGTCCACCAGCTCTTGGGTGATTTTCATTGGATCAATTCCTCCTTACGGTTCAAGCCGGGTTCGGTCCCGGGGGAAGAGGGCGGCCAGACGCACGTTGTCCAGGCCGCACAGCTGCATGGTAAGGCGCTCCAGGCCGATGCCAAGCCCTCCGTGGGGAGGAGCGCCGTGCTTGTGGAGCATGAGATAGGATTCAAAGTCCGCTGCGTCCATGCCCCGTGCCTCCATCTTGGAGACCTGGGCGGCGTAGTCGTGGATGCGCTGTCCGCCGGTGGTCACCTCCAGCCCCCGGAAGAGAAGATCGAAGGACAGGGTGTACTTGGGGTTCTCCGGGTCGTCCATGGCGTAGAAGGGCCGCTTTTTGGCCGGGTAGTGGGTGACAAAGACAAAGTCGCTGCCCCACTCCTCCTTGGCGTAGCGGCCGATGGCGTGCTCCTCCTCGGGCTCTAAGTCGTAGGGGTCCCGGATGGCGTAGCCGTATTTCTCAGCAGCCAGGGCCTTGGCCTCGTCAAAGCGCAGGCAGGGGATGGCGTCCACCTTGGGAAGCTCCACCCCCAGCAGGGCGAGCTCAGCGCTGTACTCCCGGCCCAGCAGGTCCATGCAGCGGCGCAGGAAGCCGGTCTCGGTCTCCATGATGTCCCGGAAGGAGGAGATATAGCCCATCTCAAAGTCCATGGAGGTGTACTCGTTGAGGTGGCGGGGCGTGGAGTGCTTTTCGGCCCGGAACACGGGGCCCACCTCGTAGACCCGCTCAAAGACGCTCACCATCATCTGCTTGTAGAACTGGGGGGACTGGGCCAGGAAGGCCTTGCGGCCGAAATAGTCCAGCCGGAAGATGTTGCTGCCCCCCTCGGCCCCGGCGTGGACGATCTTGGGGGTGTGGATCTCGGTAAAGTCCTGCTCCTGGAGGTGGTCCCGGAAGGCCCGGCAGATGCCCTCCTGAATGCGGAACACCGCCCGGCGGCGGGGGCTGCGCAGCACCTGGGGCCGCAGGGAAAGCTCGGTGTCCAGGCCCAGGCGCAGGGGGCCCTTGTTGATGGACACGCTCAGAGGCGCGGCGGGGGAGGAGAGGACCCGGATCTCCTCGGCGGCAAGCTCATAGCCGCCGGGGGCGCGGTCCTCGGCGCGGACGGTGCCGGTGACCTCCACCGCCGATTCCTCGCAGGGCAGGTCCATGCCGGCGGGACACACGCACTGCAAAAGGCCCCGCCGGGTGCGCAGGGTGAGAAAGGACACGCCGCCCATGGGGCGCAGGGCGTGGACCGCGCCGTGAAAGTGGGCCCGCTGCCCCGTGAGAGCGGGCAGGTCCCGGAGAGAGCTGGTGCAAGAGACCACAGTTCCGGTTGCAAATTCCATGTGAGACAACTCCTCTGTCCGGCCCGGAACAAAAAATCCCGGACCGTATATAAAATACGATCCGGGACGAAATCACAAAACATGATTCCGCGGTACCACCCGCGTTGCTCCTCAAACAAGGAACCTCTTTCGAGCCCCTGTAACGTGGGGAGGACGGACAGCCCTACACCTTCCGTCCTTGGAGGTTCGAACCGTCAGCTCAGAAGCGTTGCGCGCCTTCGTCTTTCCGGGGCGGGCTCTCAGTCGGTGACCCGCGTTCTCTGTCGGACGCCGTGAAGGGCGGTCTTCGTCGATGCCTGTTACGGATGTAGTATATGACAAAAGGCGCGGTTTTGTCAATACAAAAAATCCCTGTCGGTGAAAGAAGGGAAGAGGCCTCCTTCACGGGGCGCTCCGGCCGGGCGGGGAGGCACCGGACCGGGGGGCGGGAATAAACTGGGGGAGAGGTATTTTTCGTGCCGGGCCGCGGTGGCGGCCCGGGGAAGGAGCGAGGGAATGAGAGGGAACTTTTTTCACTGCCTGCGGTGGCGGACCCACCTGGTGGACCGGTGCCTGCTGCTGCTCATGGCCATCTTGCTGCTCCAGTCGGTGTGCAGCCTGTTTTTGCCGGGGGAGGTGGGCCAGCTGGCCGGGAGCGTGGACGTGATGGCGCGCACGTCGGCGGCGGGGATCTTCGGATACCTGCTGGGGGTGCGGTTCGCCCGGCCGGCAGAGGACGGCGGCGGGGTCTCCGGGACCCCGGCGCGCCTGCCGGAGACGGCCGTGCGCCTGGAGAGCGCCGGGCCCAGGGTGGACGCCCGGATCGGCTTTGCCGATTCCGCCCCGGCGCAGGCGTCCGACACCGGCGTACAGCCGCCGGTGCTGACGGGCCCGGAGAAAAGCGCGGAGGACTCCAGGGTGCAGGTGCTGGTGGCGGCGGGGATCGGGGCGTTCTGCCTGATCGTGCTGCTGGTGCTGCGCAACCTGACCCAGCTGCAGCTGCTTCCGGAGCCCACCGGCCCCGTGGTGGAGACGGTGACGCAGTTCCGGGACTTTGTCTCCGGGTGCGTGGGATTTCTCATCGGCAGCCCCACGGTCCAGCGTTAGGCGGGGGCTCCCCTCTCCCCGCCGGGGAGAGGGGAGCCCCCGGGGGCAAAGACTTTTGCAAAGCGGGGCGGCGTGTGGTATAATGGCCCAAACGGAAGAGGAGGGCGAATATGCTGGACTGGGACGAGCTGGAGCGGCAGTGCCGCCACTGTGAGAAGTGCGCCCTGGCGGCGACGCGTACCAACGTCGTTTTCGGCGCGGGGGTGCGGGACGCGGAGGTCATGCTCATCGGCGAGGGACCCGGGGAGAACGAGGACCTGACGGGGGAGCCCTTCGTGGGCCGGGGCGGCAAGCTGCTGGACGATATGCTGGAGATCATCGACCTGAGCCGGAAGAAGAACATCTACATCGCCAACATGGTCAAGTGCCGCCCGCCCCAGAACCGGGACCCGCTCAATGAGGAGCAGGAGGCGTGCATCGGCTATCTGCGAAACCAGGTGGCCCTCATCCGGCCCAAGATCATCGTGTGCCTGGGGCGCATCTCGGCCATGAAGCTCATCCGGCCGGACTTCAAGATTACCCGCGAGCACGGGCAGTGGTTTGAGAAGGCGGGCATCCACATGACCGCCATCTACCACCCGGCGGCGCTGCTGCGGGACCCGGGCAAGCGGCCGGAGACCTTCGCCGATCTCAAGGAGATCCAGCGCAAGATCCGGGAACTGTGCACCCACACATATTGAGCGCCGAGCCGTGCGCGGAGGGCCTTTGGCCCTCCGCGCACCTTCGCTTTTGGGGGCGGCGGAATTTGATTTGCGGGATTGTTTTTTCAGCCGGAAAGGACTATAATGACGCTATCTATACCAAAAAATCCACGGGAGGAATTTTGTATGGAAAAGGAGAGCAAGCTGCTGCGCCTGCTGGAGGAGAACTGCGCCCTCACCACCGAGGAGCTCTCCGCTTTGGCCGATCTGACCGAGGAGGAGACACGGGCAGCCATCAAGCGGTATGAGGCGGACAACACCATCCTGGGCTACAAGGCCATCGTGGACTGGGACCGCACCGACCGGGAGGACGTGACCGCCCTCATCGAGGTGAAGGTGACCCCCCAGCGGGGCGAGGGCTTTGACCGCATCGCTGAGCGGATCTATCAGTACGACGAGGTGGAGTCGGTCTACCTCATGTCGGGCGCCTTTGACCTGACGGTGATCATCTCGGGCCGCACCCTCAAGGAGGTGGCCCATTTCGTGGGAGAGAAGCTGGCTCCTCTGGAGGACGTGACGGGCACCGCCACCCACTTCATCCTGAAGAAATACAAGGAAAAACACCTGATCTTCCAGAAGCAGGAGGCTCAGGAGGAAAGGTTCGTGCTGGAATGATGGATTACGAAAAGATCATGTGCTCCCGCATCCGGGACATTCCTCCCTCCGGCATCCGCAAGTATTTTGACCTTTTGGACGGGGTGGAGGGGGCCATCTCCCTGGGCATCGGGGAGCCTGACTTCATCACCCCCTGGCATATCCGGGACGCGGGCATTTACTCCCTGGAGAAGGGCTTCACCAAGTACACCCCCAACGCCGGCCTCACCACCCTGCGGGAGGCCATCAGCCGCTATATGAAGCGCCGCTTCGACCTGGAGTACGCCCCCGTGGGGCAGATCATGGTCACCGTGGGCGGCAGCGAGGGCCTGGACCTGGCCTTCCGCTGCCTGCTGGAGCCGGGGGACGAGGTCATCATCCCCACCCCCTCCTTCGTGTGCTACGGGCCCCTGGTGTCCATGGACAACGGCGTGCCCGTCTATGTGCAGACCAAGGCGGAAAACGAGTTCCGCCTCACCCCTGACGAGCTGCGCGCTGCCATCACCCCCCGGACCAAGGCCGTGGTGCTGCCCTTCCCCTGCAACCCCACCGGAGGCATCATGGCCCGGGAGGACCTGGAGGCTCTGGCAGAGGTGCTGCGGGGCACCGACATCATCGTCGTCTCCGACGAGATCTACGCCGAGCTCACCTACGGCCGCCACCACGTCTCCATGGCCAACATCCCCGATATGTACGAGCGGACCATCGTCGTGGGTGGCTTTTCCAAGGCCTATTCCATGACGGGCTGGCGCCTGGGCTACCTGTGCGGCCCCAAGGAGCTCATCGCCCCCATGACCAAGCTCCACCAGTACGGCATCATGTCCGCCCCCACCACCAGCCAGTACGCCGCCATTGAGGCCATGGAGAACGGGGACAGGGACATTGAGAACATGAAGGAGGAGTACGACGGCCGCCGCCGCTTCCTGGTAAACGGCTTCCGCAAGCTGGGCCTTGCCTGCTTTGAGCCCCGGGGGGCCTTCTACACCTTCCCCTGCATAGAGTCCACCGGCCTCACGTCGGTGGAATTCTGCGACCGCTTCCTGGCCGAGGAGCGGGTGGCGGTGATCCCCGGCTCGGCCTTCGGACCCGGCGGAGAGGGGTATGTCCGGGCCTGCTACGCCGCCTCCATGCACGACCTCTCCGAGGCGCTGGAGCGGCTGGAGCGGTTCTTAAAGCGCCTGCGCGCCCAGCAGTAAAACACCCCAAATAAAACCACAGGAGGGAAAGAGCATGAACGTTGTCTGCCTGGATATGGAGGGGGTCCTGGTCCCCGAGATCTGGATCGCCTTTGCCGAGAAGAGCGGTATCCCTGAGCTCAAGCGCACCACCCGGGACGAGCCCGACTACGACAAGCTGATGCGCTACCGCCTTGACATCCTGCGCCAGCACGGCCTGGGCCTCAAGGAGATCCAGGAGACCATCGCCGGCATCGACCCGCTGCCCGGCGCCAAGGCCTTCCTGGACGAGCTGCGCACCCTCACCCAGGTCATCATCCTCAGCGACACCTTTGAGCAGTTTGCAAAGCCCCTCATGGCCAAGCTGAACTGGCCCACCATCTTCTGCAACAGCCTGGAGGTCTCCCCCGACGGGGCCATCACCGGCTACAAGATGCGCTGCGAGAAGTCCAAGCTCACCACGGTGAAGGCCCTCCAGTCCTGCGGCTTTGAGACCATCGCCGCCGGGGACAGCTATAATGACCTGGGTATGATTGAGGCCAGCAAGGCGGGCTTCCTCTTCAAGTCCACCGCCCAGATCAAGGCCGACCACCCGGAGCTTGAGGCCTACGAGGAGTTTGACGACCTGCTCGCGGCCATCAAGCGGGCGCTGTAAGGGAGGGGAGCGGCATGTCTTCCAGCTTCGACGCCCTGCCCTTCCGCCCTGCGGACATCCTGCTGCCCCAGGACTGCGACCTCTCCCGCTGGTCGGTGGTGGCCTGTGACCAGTACACCTCCCAGCCGGAGTACTGGCAGCGGGTGGAGGAGTATGTGGGTCTTTCCCCCTCCTCCCTGCGGCTCATCCTGCCCGAGAGCTGCCTGGACGGGCCCAGCGTGGAGACCGACATCATGGAGGTCAACAACACCATGACCCGCTACCTGCGCAGCGGGGTGTTTCGCACCCTGCCCCAGGCCCTCATCTATGTGGAGCGCACCCTCCACAGCGGCAAGGTCCGCCGGGGCGTGGTGGGCATGATCGACCTGGAGCAGTATGACTATGAGCCCGGCTCTCCCGCCCTCATCCGGGCCACCGAGGGCACCGTCCTCTCCCGTATCCCGCCCCGGGTGGCGGTGCGCAAGAACGCCCCCATCGAGCTGCCCCACGTCATGCTCCTGTGTGACGACCGGGAGCAAACGGTCATCGAGCCCCTCGCCGGCGCAAAGGGGACCATGGAGCCCCTCTACGACTTTGAGCTCATGGAGCAGGGGGGCCACCTGCGGGGCTGGCTGCTGGGGGAGAAGGAGCAGGAGCGCCTGGCCGCTGCCCTCTCCGCCCTGGCCGACCCGGCGGCCTTCCATGCCAGGTACGCCACCGGCGGCCAGGCCGTCATGCTCTTCGCCGTGGGGGACGGCAACCACTCCCTGGCCACCGCCAAAGAGTGCTACGAGCGGCAAAAGCGCCTTACGAGCCCCGAGCAGTGGCCCAACCTGAAAGCCCGCTACGCCCTGGTGGAGCTTGTAAACCTCCACGACGCTTCCCTGGAGTTTGAGCCCATCCACCGCGTGGTCTTCGGCGTGGACCCCGAGGAGCTGCTCGCCGCCCTGCTCCGGTATTACCCCGGCGCCCACATGGGGCCGGGGGAGGGCCACAGCCTCTCCTTCGTCCACCAAAACGGCGCGGGGGTGGTGACGGTGCCCAGCCCCACCCACCAGCTGCCGGTGGGCACCCTCCAGGCCTTCCTGGACGAGTATGTCCTCTCCCAGAACTGCTCCGTGGACTATATCCACGGGGACGACGTGACCCGGGAGCTGGGAGCCAAGCGGGGGAACATCGGCTTTTTGCTCCCCGCCATGGGCAAGGAAGAGCTCTTCCCCACCGTCATCCACGACGGGGTCCTGCCCCGCAAGACCTTCTCCATGGGTGAGGCCCACGACAAGCGGTTTTACCTGGAGGCCCGAAAGATCCGATAAAAAGGGGGGAAAGCAATGCCCATTCTGGAGGAAAAGGCGTGGGCCAAGCTCAACCTCTCGCTGGACGTGCTGGGCAGGCGCTCCGACGGCTACCACGACCTGCGCATGATCATGCAGTCGGTGAGCCTTTCAGACGGCGTGAAGCTGGAGACCGGCACCGGCGAAGGGGTGCGCGTGGCCACCAACCTGAGCTTTCTGCCCAACAACGAGAAGAACCTGGCCGCCGCCGCCGCCCTGCGCTTTTTCGAGCGCACGGGGGCGGAGTGCGGCGGGGTGTCCATCACGCTGGACAAGCATATCCCGGTGTGCGCCGGGATGGGGGGCGGCAGCTCGGACGCCGCCGCCGTCCTGCGGGGGCTCAACGCCCTCACCGGCACGCCCCTCACCCCCATGGAGCTCGCCGAGCTGGGGGGCGCCGTGGGCTCCGACGTGCCCTACTGCGTCCTGGGGGGCACCGCCCTGGCCGAGGGCAGGGGAGAGGTGCTCACCCCGCTGCCGACCCTGCCCCCTTGCACGTTCGTTTTATGTAAACCCATCTTCTCCATCTCCACCCCCCAGCTCTTCGCCCTTGTCGACGCGGTGAAGCTGCGCGCCCGGCCGGACACGGCGGGGCTGGTGGCGGCGCTGAAGGCGGGGGATCTGGCTGGTGTGGCCCGGCGGATGTACAACGTCTTTGGGGACGTGCTGCCCGAGCGGCAGCGCCGCACGGTGGAGGAGATCCGGGCTGTGCTCCTCTCCCACGGGGCTTTGGGGGCCAGCATGAGCGGCACGGGCCCCACCGTGTTCGGCCTCTTCGACGACGAGACCCGGGCCCGGGGTGCCTGGGAGGAGCTCAAGGAGAGCTTCCGGGACACTTTTTTGACAAGCCGGGTATAAAACAGGAAAACACCGTCCACAATGTAGGCAATCTACATAGGACGGTGTTTTTTATGTCAACCAAAACCGCGAGAGGGAACAATAAGCTGCGCCGCTGGGAGCTGGCCCTGCTGCTGGGGGTGGCCTTGGCGGCCCTGGCGGGGGCGTGGCTGGACGGGGGGCAGCAGGCCCTGGCCGACCGGGTGATCCGGCTCCACGTCATCGCCAATTCCGATTCCGACGCCGACCAGGCCCTGAAGCTGGAGGTGCGCAACCGCATCCTCACCGAGGCGGAGGGGCTCTTCACGGGGGAGGAGACGGTGGCGGGGGCTCGGGAGATCCTCTCCGGCAAGCTGAGGACCCTGGCGGAGGCCGGGGCGGAGACGGTGGCGGCGGCGGGGTATGACTACCCGGTCACGGTCTCCCTGGAGGAGGACGTGTGGTTTCCCACCAAGCGGTATACCGACTTTGCCCTGCCCGCCGGGGAATATACCGCCCTGCGCATCGTCATCGGCCAGGGGGACGGGGAGAACTGGTGGTGCGTGGTGTTCCCGCCCTTGTGCCTGGGCTCGGTCACCGAGACGGTGGAGGATGCCGCCGCCGCCGGGGCCTTTACGGAGGGGCAGGTCTCCCTCATCACCGGGGAGAGCGAGGGGTACCTGGTTAAGTTCAAGGCCATCGAGCTCTGGGAGGAGTTCATGGCCTGGCTGCGGGGGGCGTGAGGGCGTCCTCCGCTCTTGACCTGGGGGAGAGTTTTCGATACAATAAGACACACATGATCCGGGCCGTCCACCCAGGGTGGGCGGCCTGCCTTTTGAGTTGAATCAGTCATGCTCCGGGCGAGAGGCCCGGGGAGAGGGAGCGGACCTATGCTAAGCCATGAACAGGAAGAGAGATTCTGCGCCGCCCGGAGGGCGGCCATCGCCCTGGACTATGCAAACCTCAATCCCGAGCAGCGCGAGGCGGTGCTCACCACCGAGGGGCCCCTGCTGCTGCTGGCCGGGGCGGGCAGCGGCAAGACGACGGTGCTCATCCACCGGGTGGCGAACCTGATGAAGTACGGCCGGGGCTCGGACAGCTGCGAGGTGCCCGACTGGGTGGGGGAGGCGGACTTGGCCTTTCTGGAGGAGTACGTCCGTCTCGGCGGCGGCGCGGACAAGGAGCGGCAGGAGGCGCTGTGCCGCCTGGAGCCGGCGGCCCCCTGGTCCATCATCGCCATCACCTTCACCAACAAGGCCGCCGGAGAGCTCAAGGAGCGGCTGGAGCGGATGCTGGGCCCGGAGGCGGGTGACATTTGGGCGTCTACCTTCCACTCGGCCTGCGTGCGCATCCTGCGCCGGGACATCGAGCTGCTGGGCTACGGCAAGAGCTTCACCATCTACGACACCGCCGATTCCGAGCGGGTGGTCAAGGACATCGTGAGGGACCTGAACCTGGACGACAAGGCCTTCCCGCCCCGGAGTATTCTGGGCTACATCTCCCGGGCCAAGGACGCCATGAAGCTGGGGCAGGAGTACCTCCAGGAGTGCGAGAAGACGGGGGACTACCGCCTTGGGAAGATCGGCCGGGTGTATGCCGAGTACGAGCGGAGGCTGCGGGAGGCCAACGCCCTGGACTTTGACGACATCATCCTCCAGACCGTCCGCCTGCTCCAGAACTTCCCGGAGGTGCGCTCTTACTACCAACGGAAATTCCGCTATGTGCTCATCGACGAGTACCAGGACACCAACAACCTCCAGTACATGCTCTCGGCCACCCTGGCGGGGGGGTATGAGAACATCTGCGTGGTGGGCGACGACGACCAGTCCATCTACCGCTTCCGGGGGGCCACCATCGAGAACATCCTCTCCTTCGAGCAGCAGTACAAGAAGGCCCGGGTCATCCGCCTGGAGCGCAACTACCGCTCCACCAAGAATATCCTGGAGGCCTCCAACGCGGTCATCCGCAACAACCAGGGCCGCAAGGGCAAGGTGCTCTGGACCGACCACGAGGCGGGGGACAAGGTGGTCTGCCACACCGCCATGAACGAGCAGGACGAGGCCCAGTATGTCTCCACCCAGATCCTCGCCGGCTTCTCCAAGGGCAGGAAGTGGAAGGACCACGCGGTGCTCTACCGCATGAACGCCCAGTCCAACATGGTGGAGCAGGCCTTCAAGCGCAACGGCATCCCCTACCGCATCATCGGGGGCACCCGCTTCTTCGACCGGGCGGAGGTCAAGGATATGCTCTCCTACCTCTGCGTGGTCCACAACCCCGACGACGACCTGCGCCTCACCCGCATCATCAACAACCCGCCCCGGGGCATCGGCGCGGCCACCATCGAGAAGGCCCAGGCCATCGCCACTTCCGAGGGCCGCTCCCTGTGGCAGGTCATCTCGGATGCCCGGACCTACCCGGAGCTGCAGAAGGCGGCGGGGAAGCTCTCCCTTTTCACCGACCTCATCTCCTCCCTGCGCGCCCTCTCCTCTGAGCTGGAGCTGCCCGCCTTCTACGAGGAGCTGGTGCAGCGCACGGGGTACGCCGTCATGCTGGAGCAGAAGAACACGGTGGAGGACCGCACCCGCCTTGAAAACGTGCGGGAGGTGCTCACCTCCATCAACGGCTACCTGGAAAACCTGGAGGGGGAGCCCAGCCTGGGCGGCTTTTTGGACGAGATCGCCCTGTATACCGACCTTGACAACCACGACCCCAACGAGGACTGCGTGGTCATGATGACCATGCACTCGGCCAAGGGCCTGGAGTTCCCGGTGGTCTTCCTGGTGGGCGCGGAGGAGGGCATCTTCCCCGGCATCCGGGCCATCGGGGAGGCCGAGGAGATGGAGGAGGAGCGGCGGCTTTGCTATGTGGCCATGACCCGGGCCCGGCAGAAGCTCTACATCACCTGCGCCTCCCAGCGGATGCTCTTTGGCCGCACCAGCGCCAACCGGCCCTCCCGGTTCGTGGGGGAGATCCCCGCGGAGTATACGGAAAAGACGGGCCGCAGCCTCTACTCCGGCCACCGGGAGGAGAGCGGGGAGTCCTTCGGCGGCTCCTTCGGTACATACCGCGCCACCAAGAGCACCACCAGCAGCTTCGACCGGGGCTATTCCCTGGGCGGGGGCGGCTGGAGCGGCTCCGGCGGCGGCACGAAAACCCCGGCGCGCAGCGCCGCCGGTGCCGCCGGCGCCGCCAGCACGGCCAGCGCCTTCCGCAAGGGGGACATGGTGCGCCACACCGCCTTTGGCAAGGGCATGGTCCTCAGCGTGCAGCCCATGGGGGGCGACGCCCTGCTGGAGATCGCCTTTGACGGCGTGGGCACCAAGCGCCTCATGCTCAAATCCGCCGCGCAGCACATGGAAAAAGTGTAAAAAATGAGGGGATTTCCCTTGCGCGGCGGGAAAATTTGTCTTATGATAGAGAAAAGACAGGCGGCCGCTCCTGAACATAGCGGCCCCAGGAAGGCGAGGTGGGGGAGAGATGGCAGTCCGGAAGATAAGGCGGGCCGCGCTCTCCCTGGCGGTCTGCCTGCTGACGGCGGCCCTCTCCTGCCCAGCCCTGGCCGGGGAGCCCATGGGCGAGCCCATCGAGCAGCCCACCCGTCCCCCCGTGACCGCCACCCCCGCACCCACGCCCTTCCCCACGCCAACGCCAACGCCCACCCCAACGCCCACCCCAACGCCTACGCCTACGCCCACGGCGTCACCCACCCCCTCGCCCACGGCCACGGCGGCGCCGGAGACCGCGCCGCCCGCCACGCCCTCTCCCGGACCGCTGACCGTCACCGTGCTGCCCCAGCCGGGGGGCAGCGTCACCGCCCTGGATGAAGGGGACGCGCCCCGGCAGGCCTTCCTCATCCGCTCGGAGCCGGGCTGGCGCATCCGGGACGTGCTGGTGGACGGGAAGAGCGTGGGCCCGGTGAGCAAGTATGTGTTTTCCGGCATGACGGGCGGGCACATCGTCTCCGTCCTCTTTGAGCCCAGCACCGCCTCGGTGGAGGAAGTGGACGGGCGGGACCTGATTTGAACAGCGCAAAATGCCTGCGGAGGAGCACCTCCGCAGGCAAAACTGTCGAAAAAGGCCTTTGGCCTTTTCCGACAAAAGGCTGCATGACGGATAGGGTTCGATTTCTTACGAAA
>LBJMR02800__coassemble_474_pt1 | contig 27898 bp, 31 predicted proteins | sample LBJMR02800__metabat2_low_PE_006 | metagenome-assembled genome bin LBJMR02800 | reverse complement strand
ACCGGCACATTTTCTTAACGCTGCGGCCTCGGAAATGACACTTCTCATGACGGATGGGGTGACAATTTCGTGAGAAATCGAACCCTATCCGTCATGCAGCCTTTTGTCGGAAAAGGCCAGCGGCCTTTTTCGACAGTCTCGACGCTCCGGCCACATCAGTGGCCGGAGCGTACTTTTTTGCCTGCTTATGAAAAGAGGGTGAGGAAGAGCCGGGCGGTGAGAAAGCCGAGAAAGGCGCAGCCGGGGAAGGTGAAGAGCCAGGTGAGGACAATGGAGCGGACCACCCGCCACTGAATGCCGCTTCCGCCTCCCGAACCCAGGATGGCGGCGGTCTTGACGTGGGTGGTGGACACGGGCAGGCCCAGGAGAGTACACAGGAGCAGCGCGCCGTTGCCCGCCAGATCGGCTGCCAGACCCAGCCGGGGGGTGAGGGGCACCATATCCCGGCCCACCCGGTCGATGATACGCCGCCCTCCCAGCAGGGTGCCAAGGCCCATGCACCCTCCGCACAGGATGAGAAGCCACAAGGGGACAAGAAAGGTCTCGGTGTCCCGCCGACCCTGGGAGAGAGCGGCGCCCAGCAGGAAGAGGGCCAGGAACTTCTGGCCGTCCTGGGCACCGTGGAGGGCGGCGGCCATGGCGGAGCCGGCGATGTGCAGCCCCCGGCGGCAGGGGATGCGCCGGGGGAGGAGAGCCGCGGAGAGTTTCCCGCCCCAGAGCCCCAGTGCCAGGGAGAGGATCAGGCCCAGCGCCACCTTGGCCCAAGGCCCGGGGTGCACGTTGGAAAGCCCGCCCTGGAGGGCGGCCGCCGCCCCGGTGACCCCGGCGATGAGGGCGTGGCTCTCGCTGGTGGGGATGCCAAAACGCCAGGCCGCCGTGGCCCAGAGTACCACGGCGCACAGCGCGGCGCATAAAGCGGCCAGGGCGGCGTCGGTGCGGGCGCCGAAGTCGGCGATGGCATACACCGTCTCGGCCACGGCGGGGCGCACCGCCGCGATCCACGCCACCCCCAGCAGGTTGCACGCCGCCGCCAGGACCGCCGCCCGCCGGAAGGGCAGAGCCCCCGCGGCCACCGCAGGAGCGATGGCGTTGGGCGCGTCGGTCCAGCCGTTGACCAGCATCACCGCCAGCAGGAGAAGGCAGGTGACGAGCAGCGGCGGCTGAGAAAAGACCTGGGACAGAAAGGAGGAAAAGGATACGGACAAAGCACCACCCCCGTACCACCAGTGTACGGCGGCGGAGTGGATTTCAGCACAGAAAGATGGCCTACTCCCGCTCCGGGTGGAAGCCGGGACCGTCCCCCGGATCGGTGTCCTCCTCCAGGCCGGAGGCAGGGCCCACCGCTCCCCGGCCAAAGCGCGCTCTCAGGCCGTCCACCGCCCGCTCCAGCTTCTCCAGCTTGTCCCGGCGGTCAATGGCCTCCCGGGCGAAGAGGCTGAGCTGCTCGGCAGCCTCCCCCTCCGGCAGCAGGTTCTGCCCGGTGACGGTGAGGGCCCGGATCGGGGAAGGCACGTTCCAGCTCTCCTCAATGAGTGCCAGGGCGGCCTCGGCGATGTCCCGGGAGACGCAGGAGGGGGCGATGAGCCGCTTCTGGCGGCAGATGTCCCTGAAGTTGGGGTCCCGGATGGTGACCTGCACGGCGGTACACTTCATGCCCTCCCGCCGCAGCCGGGCCGCCACCTGGTCGCTCAGGGCGGTGACGGCGGCGCGGATGTCCATCCAAGTGGTCAGGTCCCGGCGGAAGGTGGAGCCGTTGCCCACTGACTTGGGAGGCGGCTGATCCCGGGCGGGGAGGACGCTGGAGTGTTCTGCGCCGGTGGCGTAGGCGTGGAGGGTGGCCCCCTGCTTGCCCAGAATGGACACCAGGGCCTCCCGGTCACAGAGAGCCAGGTCCCCGATGGTGTGGATGCCGTAGCCCGCCAGGGTCCGGGCTGCCGCCGATCCCACGAACAGCAGGTCGGTCACCGGCAGGGGCCAGAGCAGCTGGCGGAAGTTTTCCCGGGTGATGACGGTGGTGGCGTCAGGCTTTTTGTAGTCGCTGCCCATCTTGGCAAAGACCTTGTTGAAGGACACCCCCACCGACACGGTGAGCCCCGTCTCCTCCCGCACTGTGGCCCGGATGCGGTCGGCCACCGCCCTGCCGTCGCCGCCGAACAGGTGCAGAGAGCCGGTGAGGTCCAGCCAGCTCTCGTCAATGGAGAAGGGCTCCACCAGGTCGGTGAACCGCTCGTAGATGGCATTTATCACCCGGGACCAGTGCCGGTACTTGTCGTGGTGGGCGGGGAGGAGGACAAGGCCGGGACATTTGTTCCGCGCCTGATAGATGGTCTCCCCGGTCTTGACCCCGGCGGCCTTGGCTGCCTCGTTTTTGGCCAGGATTACCCCACGGCGGGAGGCGGGATCGCCGCACACCGCCACCGGCGCCCCGCTCTCGCGCAGCTCGGGCAGGTCCAGCAGCTCCGCTGAGGCGTAAAAGCTGTTGAGATCACAGTGGAGGATCACTCGGTCCATCCCGCATCCCCCTTTCACACGTTGTTGTCAAGGAAAGTATAGCACGAATGTTCGATAAAAACAACCCCCCACACCGCGTGTGGGGGGCTGAAAATATTTGCCTTTTTCAGATGATCTCCAGCAGGGAAAGCAGGAAGAGCACGGCGGTGAGAAGCACCAGGGCGGAGACGAACATGGGGACGTAGTTGAACTTGGGCTTTTCCCCGGTGGGCAGGTGACGGCTGGGGGCCACCAGGCCGGCGCGGCGCAGAGCGGCGGAGACGGGAGGATAGACCAGCATGATGAGAGCGGCGTTGCAGGTGCCCTTGACCAGGTTGAAGGCGGTGATCATGGGCATCATATCCACCACGGAAGCACGGGGCATGCCAAAGTAGAGGGGAGTGATGATGTAGTTCCACAGCATCATGCCCAGGGTCAGGCAGACCACGCCTACCACCAGGCCAAGGATGGCGGCAGAGGTCTTGTGCTTGCGGCGGTAGAGGATGACGGCGGGGAGGACGAAGATGGAGGTGGCGATGATGTTCATGAGAAGTCCGTACCAGCCGGTGTCACTGACGGTGAGAAACTCGATAAACGGCACCACGATGGCCATGGCCAGGGCGGCGGCGGGGCCGAAGAGGAAGCCGCCGATGGCCATGACGGTGTCCTTGAGGTCGAAGCTCAAAAAGCCGCCCACGGCGGGAATGACCTTGCACACGGCCATGACGGCGTAGGCCAGGGCGGTGAGCATGCCGAGGGTGGCGATGGTCTTGACGTTGGACAGGGAAGAGGCGCGTTCGGGATGGGCGGTGATGTCGGACATGGGAAACAACTCCTTCAAAAAAACAGTAACACCTGAAAGACCATGTCTTCCAGGTGTAAACGTAAAGGAGCGTGAGATGGGTGCTGCCCCTGACACATCTTCTTCCATCCAGACTTCGCACGCGAAAGACGTGCGTCACTGTCGGTCCCGGAGTTGCACCGGGTCAGCCGCATTGCTGCGGGTCGCGGACTATACCGCCGATCGGGATTTTCACCCTGCCCTGAAGACACGCTGTTCAGTTGTCCTGAGGGTATTATAGCACGGAGACGGGAAAATGCAAGAGAAAAAATATAGAATAAATGTTCGATTCCCGTTGACTTGGGAAACGGGATATACTAGAATGACAGCACGGAAGCAAGGGGGGAGAGTATGGATCGGGAGCGCACCTGCTGCTTCACCGGCCACCGGCCGGAAAAGCTGCCTTGGCGGGATAATGAGGACGACCCCCGCTGCCTGGCCCTGAAGCGGCGCATGACAGCGGCGGTAGAGCAGGCGTGGGAGCAGGGGATACGGCATTTCATGTGCGGCATGGCCCTGGGGGCGGACTTATATTTCTGCGAGGCGGTGCTGGCGCTGCGGAAGCGGCGCGTTGGGGTGACGGTGGAGGCGGTGATCCCCTGTGAGGAGCAGGCTGCCCGCTGGCGGGAGAAGGACCGGACGCGGTATTTTGATCTGGTGGCACAATGCAACTTTGAGACCATGGTGCAGCGGCATTACGACAAAAACTGCATGCTCCGCCGAAACCGCTATATGGTGGACCGTTCGGGCTTGCTCATTGCGGCCTATAACGGGCTGATGGGCGGGACCATGTATACCATCCACTACGCCAACAAGCATGGGCTGGACGTGGTGATTTTAGACGTAGAGGAGTAAGACCGGACGCGAAGGCGTCCGGTCTTACAGTCTGGCGAAAAAGTCTTTTCGCCAGATTGGGGCACTTTTTGGACCTTAAAAGGTTCAAAAAGCGGTTTGACTGGACGAGAAAGACAACCCTGACGGTTTTCTTCTACACGATCTTTCCCGCTGAATCCTGCGGTGAGAGAGCGTTTATCCGCAGGCTCCGGGGCCGGACGCAAAAGCGTCCGGCCCTTTTTCTGTCGCCGTTCTTCCGGCGTGGCGCCATGCACCGCCCGGCGGCGGAGGCAATAGGATAAAGGGGAAACACGATTTCCTCATACCCAAGCTGGAAGGAGATTTTTCATATGGACGCAATGGAAACCCTGGCCGATCTGGCGGTCGGTCAGCGGGGCAGGGTGGCCACAGTAGGGGCGGAGCGGGAGATGCGCCGCCGCCTGCTGGACCTGGGACTCATCCCGGGCACCCTGGTGGAGTGCGTAGCCCGCAGCCCGGCGGGGGACCCCACCGCCTATCAGATCCGGGGAGCGGTGGTGGCGCTGCGGCGGAGCGACGCCGTTTCGGTCGCTCTGGAGAGAGGGCCATGGGACTGACGGGCGCATCCACGGCCTTGGCCGCCTTGGACGGGAAAGAGCGGATGAAGCCCCGGCCCGGCGACCGCTGCCTGGCTCTGGTGGGCAATCCCAACGTGGGCAAGTCCACCGTCTTCAACGGCTTGACCGGTCTCCGGCAGCATACGGGCAACTGGCCGGGCAAGACGGTGGGCAGCGCCCGAGGGCGGTATGAGCACCGGGGTCGGGGATATGTGCTGGTGGACCTGCCCGGTACATACTCCCTCATGGCCCGCTCGGTGGAGGAGGAGGTGACCAGGGATTTCCTCTGCTTCGGCGGCTCCGACGCGGCGGTAGTGGTGTGCGACGCCACCGCCTTGGAGCGTAACCTCAATCTGGTGCTCCAGGTGCTGGAGCTCCAGCCCCGGACCGTGGTGTGCGTGAACTTGCTGGACGAGGCGGCCAAAAAGGGCATCGAAGTGGACCTTCCCGCCCTTGCCGAGCGCCTGGGCGTGCCGGTGGTGGGGACGGCGGCGGGCAGGGGGAAGGGCCTTCCTGCGCTCAAGGACGCGGTGGAGAAGCTTCTGGACGATCCCGCCCCGCCCACGCCCCGGCCGGTACCATACCTGACTCCCATCCGCCAGGCGGCGGACCGTCTCGCGGCGGTGCTGGAGCCGGAGCTGGGTGGGGTGCTGAGCGGACGATGGGTGGCGCTGCGGCTGCTGGAGGGGGACCGGGGGACCCTGGAAGCCCTCTCGGCGGGGCTGGGCAGGCGCGTGGGGGAGAGCGAGACGGTGCGGGAGGCGGTAGAGCGGGAGCGGGCATGGCTGGCGCAGCGGGGCATGGGCGCTGAGGTGCTCCAGGACCGCCTGGTGGCCGGGCTGGTGCTGGCGGCGGAGGAGATCTGCCATGGGGTGGTGACCTGCCGGCGGGCGGACTACGACCGGCGGGACCGGAAGCTGGACCGGCTGCTCACCTCCCGGCGCACCGGCATCCCGGTGATGCTGCTGCTGCTCGTGGTGGTGTTCTGGTTGACCATCAGCGCGGCCAATCTGCCCTCGCAGCTGCTCTCCGACGCTCTGTTCTGGCTCTCGGACCGGCTCAGCGAGCTCCTGGTCCGGCTGGAGGCCCCGGAGTGGCTGCGCCTGGCCCTGGTGGATGGGGTATACCGCACCCTTGCCTGGGTGGTGTCGGTGATGCTGCCCCCCATGGCCATCTTTTTCCCCATCTTTACCCTGCTGGAGGATTTCGGCTACCTGCCCCGGGCGGCCTTCGTGCTGGACCACGCTTTTCAGAAGGCCCGGGCCTGCGGTAAGCAGGCCCTCACCATGGCCATGGGCTTTGGCTGCAACGCCGCCGGGGTCACCGGCTGCCGTATCATCGACTCGCCCCGGGAGCGTCTCATCGCCATTCTCACCAACAGCTTCGTGCCCTGCAACGGGCGCTTTCCCACGCTCATCGCGGTCATCTCCATGTTCTTCGTGGGCACCGCGCCGGGCCTGGGGGGTACCCTGGGCTGCGCGCTGCTGCTGACGGGGGTCATCGTACTGGGGGTGCTGCTCACCTTCGGGGTGTCCCGGCTGCTGTCGTGGACGGTGCTCAAGGGAGTGCCCTCCTCCTTTGCCCTGGAGCTGCCGCCTTACCGCAGGCCCCAGGTGGGGCAGGTGATCGTCCGTTCGGTGCTGGACCGGACTCTCTTCGTACTGGGCCGGGCGGCGGCGGTGGCCGCCCCGGCGGGGCTGGTGATTTGGGTGTGCGCCAACGTGGAGCTGGGGGGCGTGAGCATCCTGGCGCGATGCACCGACTTTCTCGATCCCTTTGCCCGGCTGCTGGGGCTGGACGGTGTCATCCTCATGGCCTTCATCCTGGGCTTTCCCGCCAACGAGATCGTCATCCCCATCGTCATCATGGCCTATCTCTCCACTGGTAGTCTCACCGAGCTGACCGACTTGGATGCCCTGCGGGCGCTGCTGGTGGACAACGGCTGGACGGCCACCACGGCAGTGTGCACCATGCTCTTCTCCCTGAGCCACTGGCCCTGCTCCACCACCTGCATGACCATCGGCAAGGAGACGGGGAGCCTCAGGTGGACCCTGTTGGGTATCGCTCTGCCCACCGTCATCGGCATGGCGGCGTGCTTTCTCACCGCCTCTACTGCCCGGTTGCTGGGCCTGGGATAGATCACGGCGGAAACGGACCCGCCCCCGACCTCTGAGAGGAGGCGGGGGCGGGGAAGAATAAGGTTGACTGCGGGTGGAAAAGCCCCTATAATGGAAAAATTGAAACTGGAGAGAGTAAAAGAGAGGGATTTTATGGGAAATATCGTCATTACCGTCAGCCGGGAGTACGGCTCCGGAGGACGGCTCATCGCCCGTCGGGTGGCCGAACAGCTGAACATTCCCTTTTGCGACAAGGAGATCATCGCTGCCGTAGCCAAGAAGACAGGCCTGGCTGAGGGCTTCATCCGGGAGGCGGAGCGCCGGCCGGTGCGCAGCTTCCTCTTTGACCTCTACCGCTCGGCTCAGAACCTGTCTCTCTCCGACCAGGTCTTTCTGGCGGAGACGGCTGTGATCCGGGACCTGGCGGAGAAGGGCAGCTGCGTGATCGTGGGCCGCTGCGCGGATTATGTGCTCCGGGAGCGGGAGGACCTGCTGCGGGTGTTCGTCCACGCGCCGCTCTCCCGGCGCTGCCGCCGGGCCGCCGAGGAGTACGGGGTGCGGGATGTGGAGGACCTGGAGGGCTACGTCTCCAAGCTGGACAAGCAGCGGTCCTCTTACTACAACTATTTCTCCACCTCCCGCTGGGGAGACGCCCACAACTATGAGCTGTGCGTCAACAGCGAGCTGGGCGTGGAGCAGACGGCGGAGCTTATTTGCCAGGCGGCCCGGGGAAGGGAGGGCGGCGGCCATGGCTGAGCAGCTCCGGGAAAACAAGATGGGGGTCATGCCGGTAGGCAGGCTGCTGGTGAGCATGTCCCTTCCCATCATGCTCTCCATGCTGGTGCAGGCCCTCTACAATGTGGTGGACAGTATTTTTGTGGCCCAGCTCAGTGAGGACGCGCTGACGGCGGTGTCCCTGGCCTTCCCCTTCCAAAACCTGATGATCGCGGTGGCGGTGGGTACCGGCGTGGGGGTCAACGCCCTCCTCTCCCGGAGCCTGGGGGAGAAGAAGTTCGACGTGGCCAACAAGGCCGCGGGCAACGGCGTGCTGCTCTCTCTGCTGAGCAGTCTGGTCTTCATTGTCCTGGGGGTGCTGCTGGCCCGGCCGTTTTTTGAGGCTCAGCGGGCCACGGCGGAGATCGTGGAGATGGGCGTTGAGTACCTGACCATTGTGGGCGGTCTGTCGCTGGGGCTTTTTGTGAGCATCATGTTTGAGCGGTTGCTTCAGTCCACCGGGAAGACCATCTTCACCATGATCACCCAGGGCCTGGGTGCTATCATCAACATTATCTTTGACCCGCTGCTCATCTTCGGCATCGGCCCCTTCCCCGCCATGGGCGTGGCGGGAGCAGCCGTGGCCACGGTACTGGGGCAGTTCATGGGCGGCGCCCTGACAGTCTTTTTCCATTTCTGCTTCAACCGGGAGATCCGCCTGACCTGGGCGGCCATCCGCCCCGACGGGGGGATCATCGCTCGCATCTACGCCGTGGGAGTGCCGTCCATCGTCATGAATGCCATCGGCACGGTGATGACCTTTGCCATGAACCGCATCCTCATGGCCCTGACCTCCACGGCGGCGGCGGTGTTCGGGATCTACTTCAAGGTGCAGTCCTTTGCGTTCATGCCCATCTTCGGCCTTAACAACGGCATGGTGCCCATCGTGGCCTATAACTACGGCGCCCGGAAGCGCAAGCGCCTGGAGGCCACGGTGCGCCTGTCCATGATCCTGGCGGTGGCCATCATGTTGGTGGGCCTGGTGGTCCTCCAGACGGCGGCGGAGCCCATTCTGAAGCTGTTCAAAGCGTCCCAGAGCATGCTGGACATCGGGGTACCTGCCCTGCGTACCATCAGCCTAAGCTTTGTGTTCGCGGGGTTCTGCGTCATCTCCTCCTCGGTGTTCCAGGCTCTGGGCCGGGGGGTGCAGAGCATGGTGGTGTCCATCGTGCGGCAGCTGGTGGTGCTTATCCCCGTGGCTTACCTGCTCTCCCTGAGTGGTAACGTGGCGGCGGTCTGGTACGCCGTCCCCATCGCTGAGTGCTTTTCGCTCATCCTGTGTGTGGTTTTCCTCATCCGTACCCACCGGCAGATCATTGCTCCGCTGGGAGAAGAGGAGACCAGTGGACAAGCTTCTCCCGCCCAGCCGTAAGCGCCGCCGGAGCGGGCCCTCTGTGGGCCCGCTCCGGCCAAAAAAGTGAAATTGGGGCTTTACAAAAAGAAAAATGATTGCTATAATAATTGAGCACGTTTCCTGAGAGATATGCGGCCGTAGTTCAATGGATAGAGCGTCAGATTCCGGTTCTGAATGTTGGGGGTTCGAGTCCCTTCGGCCGTACCAGGAACAGGAGAGATCGATTTTATCGATCTCTCCTGTTTTTTTAGTATTTTCAATGGGCTTGGGGTTTTTCACACAGAGCGATTCGGTGAAAGGGACGCCGAGATGGATGGTAAAATCAGTCAAAAATGCTCATATGATGTGTGGGAAAAAGTGTGGGAAATTTTTGCGAGGAAAGAGCCGCCCTGTCAGGGCGGCTCTTTTTAATATTCGGCGGCTTCGCTCTCCGGCAAGGATCGGGACGGATACATTTTTTCGGCAATCGACTGTACAACAGATTCCGTTCGATGGAGATAATTTGCAAGACTGGCCACATCAGCATGGCCGGTCACGAAGATGCCGACGCTGGCGTCCACGCCCTTCACGCCGACCAGGTTGGTGCAGAAGGTGTGCCGGGTGCAGTAGAGGGTGAGATCAGGAGCGATCTTACTGGTAGCAGGATCGATCCCGCCGTACCGCGTGAGCTTCGCACCCATGGCGATGTCCATGGCGCGGCGGAAGGACATCCAGCGCCTGCGGATGCCGTCGGCACTCATCATGCCGCCATCCGCGCCGGGGAAAAGATAGTCGAATGGATTTTTTCCGGAGACATAGCTCCGCAGGCGCTCCTCCAGGTCGGGAGGGATGGGGATGAGGCGCACGCCGGCGGCAGTCTTGGTCTCCTTCACTGTGGAGCGGGCGCCGCTTTCCAGTGCCTGGGAGACAGAGAGAAGGTGGCGCTGAAAATCCAGGTCTTTGATGCGCAGCGGCGGGACCTCGCCGGGACGGACGCCAAAGTCAAGATGAAACAGGGCCCAAAGACCGTGCTTGTGGGTCTGGGCTACCTGACGGAAGATCTGTTCCTCATATTCCGTCAGGGCGCGCCGCCGGCGCTTTTCGCTGCAGGAGGGAAGGATCAGGTCCTCGGCGGGATCGAAGAGGATCAGGCGGGAACGGTACGCCTGACGGAAGAGCTCTTTGGTCACATGGAGCAGCTTGTTGCAGTGGGAAAAGGAGCGGCCAGCTTGACTATTGAGAATCTTCTGCAGGTGGGGTGTGGTCACATCCCGGAGACGGAGGGACCCGATGGCGGGAACCAGATAGCCGTTCAATTTTTCGGCATACATACCGGCAGACTTGGCGGTAAGACTGTGTGCCTCCACCTTGGGGGCGCCCGCGGGGCGGACGCGGGGGGTGACATAGGTGGCGATATACTCCTTGACCCAGGCGCGCAAGAGCATATTGCCGGAGATGCCGGCCTCCCCGCGCTTCAGTTTGGCCTTCAGCTCCGCCTTCTTTTCCAGAGCCTCCTCCTCGGTGCGTCCGCTCACCTCATATCGGCGGCCGTCATAGGTGAAGGTCTTGCGGACATAGCGATAACCATTGGCAGACATAAATGTCACTCCTTTATGGGTGCGGATCACAGACCGTGCAGGGGGTATATCCCTGGTACTCGGCCTCCTCGATGGAAATTCCTTCCGCGCTGTCAGTGACATAGCGGCAACCGGGGCGGTGGTATTTCTCGCCGCTTTCGGTGACGTAGACCATGGGGAGCTGGTGGATGGTGGGAGATGGCCGGGGGGTAGAGATAGTGGGGGAAGGAGAGGGGACAGGATCAGTTGGGACAAAAATAACAAGATCAAAAAACAAGATCAAAAAACAAGATCAAAAAACAAGATAAAAATGATAAACAGAAGGGAGATGTAGGCGAAGGAGGCGCGGAACATACGAACAATCGGGAGGAAACTGCGCCTTACCGGCTCTTTGATGCTGCGATAAGCGGTTTTTGAAAGAGAGAGACCCCAATATTGACCAAACAGGAGAAGAAAAAGAAAGGCGCTGGAGAGATAGAACACGATGCGGCCCACCGTGGGGAGAAGCGTGGAAAACGCGGCGGAAACGGCAAAAAGCGTGTACCAGATATACAGTTTGCGGGCAAAAAAGATCTTCATGGCATCATGTGGGCAGGAACCGAAATCGGGGAAACCGAATTCCTTGCAGAGGGGAATGTCACTGGGAAGCATTTGGTCCCACTGCCGAAGAAGATAGCGAGTGAACAGATCAAAAAGTATCAAGGGGAGCAGCAAGGCTAAGACCCAGCACAAAATCGTCTTCATCGGCTATGCCTCCTGACCCACGCCAGACGAATGAGTTTTTATATATCGACCGCTGGCCACCAGGTCGGAGGCGTAGTCCAGCAGCTTTTCCCGGCCTTCGTCATTGAGCTGATCCAGGACGGAGGACAGGGCTTGGAGCTGGGGAGACAGAGTTGTGGGTGCGGAGGATGTGACGCCGGAAAGCGGGTCGTCGGTCCAGCCCATAAGATAACCGGGAGAGCAACGCAAAACACTGGCAAAGCCTTCAACGACAGACGTGTATACATTTTTAATGACGCCACGTTCATATTTATTGACGGCGGAACGAGAAATTCCGATGGGAGCACCTACCTCTTCGAGGGTGAGGCCCATGTCGAGCCGACGCTGACGTAACCGTTCGGGATTGAACATATATAGCGACCTCCTTTGCGTAATGAAATTATATAGCTGAGGGGCCTGGTAGTCAACAAAAATGAAATTATTTTTTATTTGTAGCTTGACAGGAAACAAAAGCGAGAGTATCATATAGCCAGGTCTGAGATATATGGAAGTGTAAAGGAGGTGTTTAACATGATAAACGTGCCAGAAATCAAGGCCTACATGGCCCGGCGTGACGACATGACAAACAAGGAATTAGCGGAAAAAATTGGGACTTCTCCGGCAACTTTGGCCCGCTGGTTTGAGAAACGGGATATGCCGACGTCCGCTGCAGAGAAGATGATGAATGTACTGAAAATCCCGGCGGGGGAGGCAATGCAGATTTTTTTTGTGAAAATGTAGCTTAACAAGCTACAAAAGAGAGCGAATATCTTGTTAAGACACGATAATGGAGGAATGAAAAGGGAGGGGATCGCTCTTGAGGACCACGGAAGAAGTGAAGGCGCTGGCCAAGGACATCCGGGAATCCTTTGGCGGAGCGTACATATTGAACCTGGCACAGGTGGGCCAGGTCATCGGGGCAAAGAGCCGGAATACCGCGCGGCTCTGGGCATCGACTCTGGTACCCAGGAACATGAACGGCAGGAAGGGTTACCTGGTGCTGGATGTAGCGCGGAAGATCATGGAGCAGTGAAAGGGGTGGTAAGCGTGCGAAGATCTATGACGAGGGAGCAACGGAGACGGATGCGCAGAGGGCAGATCGAATTCGTCTTGATCCTGCTTATCTGCCTGATCCTGCCCAGCGTGGTAGAGCTTGTGCTGTAAGGAAGGAGACGTTACCGTGGGAAAGAAGGTCTTAAACGCAAGGTGTCCGCTGCAGGTCGAGTGTGAGCGAAAGAGCTGCGAGTACATCCACAGGGAGCTGGAGTGCCCCTACTATTCGGTGAATGCCCGCAAGGACTACTACATCGAAGACCAGGAGGAGATCCGCAGAAAGCAGTATCGGGAGATGGAAGAGGCAGAATTCCGGGAGTATATGGAGAGGCCAAGGACCATCAAGGACATAACCGAGGAGATTCTGGAGGCGAAACGCGACGGCGGGGAGGCTATTCTCACCATCGGACGGTGCCTTATCGAGGCAAAGGATAAGCTACGCCATGGGGAGTGGCTCCCGTGGCTCAACGAGCAGGTGGAACTGTCCGAGAGGACTGCGCAAAAGTTTATGCAATTGGCGCGAGAGTGGTCAAATCCGAACACGTTGGCGGATTTAGGCGCATCCAAGGCGCTGATGCTTCTGGCTCTGCCGGCAGACGAGCGGGAGAGCTTCACGGAGGAGCACGATGTTATCGAAATGAGCGCCCGGCAGCTCCGGCAGGCCATCAGGGAGCGGGATGAGGCAAGGGCCGCAGCCGAGCAGGCAAAGGCCGATCGGGTCACCGCTGAGACTGCCCGGGCCAAAATGGAAGAGGATATGCAGGTGGCCAACGCATCCATTGAGGCAGCCCATGCGGAGCGGGAGCGCGCAGATGACCATGTAAGGCGCCTGGAGGCAGAGCTGGAGGAGCTGCGAAGCCGCCCGGTGGACGTGGCCGTGGAGACGGTGGTGGACCAGGAGGCCATTGACAAGGCCCGGGCGGAGGCAGTGGCAGGGATGCAGGACAAGCTGGACCGGGCCAAGGCGGCAAAGGAGAAGGCCGAGGAAAAGCGAAAGGCCGCCGAGGAGGCCCTGGCTTCCGCCCAGGACAAGCTGGAGCGCCTGCGGAAAGAGGAGAAGCGCTCGGAGCTGTCCTCCGATAAGGACCTGGCCCAGTTCGAGTTGCTATTTGGACAGGGTCAAGAGATCGTCAACAAGATGTACGGCATTCTGCTGCGGGTGAAGACCCGGGACGAGGACGCCGCCGGGCGGCTGAGCAAGGCCCTGCGGGCCCTGGCCGATGCTGTGGGGAGGTGCGCGGAGTGAGACCGATCCTGTTTAAGACTGAGATGGTCAAGGCAATCCTGGAAGGCCGAAAAACTGTCACTCGCCGGGTGATTAAGCCGCAACCTCTGGAGGCGGTTAAGACGCTGTACCGGAAGGACGGCACGAACATCTGGAGAACCCACGGCGCTAATTGCTGGTATGAGTTCCGGGCACCTTGCGTCCCCGGCGACATCCTGTGGGTGCGGGAGACTTGGAGTCCGGTCAATGTTCGACCTAGAAGATATATCTACAAGGCGGATGTTGACAGAAGAATCGGCGAGGGAGTGGGACTTCCACTCTGCTGGCACCCATCCATCCACATGCCCCGGGAGGCCGCACGGATATTCCTGCGGGTAACTGGTGTGCGGGTAGAGCGGTTGCAGGATATGCGTCTGAAAGACTGCGAGAAAGAGGGCATACAGCTCAATTTTGTCGAGAGTGCGGATCTGGTTATGGGGCCCATCAGGGCAAGAGAACGGTTTTCTGGTGTATGGGACGGCACCATCAAACCGAAGGACCTGTCAACCTGCGGCTGGGAGGCAAACCCTTGGGTGTGGGTAATCGAGTTCGAGCGGATCAGCAAAGACGAGGCAATGGGGAGGTGCGCTGGATGAACTGGTACGAGCAGGCAAAGGCCCGCCTGGAGGAGGAGTACGGAAAAGTCAAGGGGCCGAAGGAGGGGGCCATGAAGAGCGCCGTCCGGGATGCCCTGTTGGAGTTCTGCCGGCAGAATGAGGAATTCGCCCAGGCGGTGGCCCAGGGCGGCAGCTTCGCTGACTGTATGGCAGCCGTGTCCAAAGGGGTGGGCAGTTCCATCTCCGACCTGGAGGCATACCGCAAGGCGGTGAGCTACTACTTCAACATGGCCCAGGTGGAGTACTCCATGACCATCCGCCTGGAGCCGGCGGACACCGGGCGGGACCGGGAGAGCATCGTCCTGGACCTGGCTGACTTTTTCTGAGGGGGCGGCGGTATGGGATATACGGATCGGGAGCGGGAGCTCCTGGAGGGCTGGCCCACCGTCACCGAGGCGGACCTGGAGCGGATGAACGACCTGTTCCAGCACTATCTGTTCTTTCGGAGATCAGGCGATTTGATGGGCTTGGCATCGATCGCGCTGTGGGCCTCCTGCTGCGGGCACAAGGAGGTGCGGCCATATCTTACCAGGACACAGGATCAGGAGCACTGGACTCTGCTGGATCTGGCCCACAAAGACGAGCTTGTATGCCCCTGGTGCGGACGGAAGGTGACGGCCATCGACCTGGCCAAGGCGAAAGGACGGAAGAGCCTGAGGCAATACGAGCTGGCGGTGGTGTTCCACGCCAGGGGAGACGTCCTCTATGCCGACGCACTTTCCATCCGGAAAGAGTACAAGGATGAGGCCACCCTCACCGCCAGGCCGGAGGCGTGGTGCTCCAGTGGATACTACTTCACGCAGGGGGAGGTGATGCAGGCGGACCATCAGTTTCCCGGCTCGGAGGACAGAGCGTGGATCACCTGGGAACGGGAAAAGCTGGGGCGGAAAAAGCTGGTGCAGGAGCCGTTCAAGTTCGGGAGCATCTCGATGTATGGCCATGCAAGCTACCACCTCATCAATCGGGAGGTCATAAGGGAGCACCCCTTCTTCCGCTACTGCGGTTTCTTCGACCGATGGCAGTACCGGCCAGGTGGGGCAAGAGGGTACGCAACTAAGTTTTACGATCTTATCTCCTATCTCACAGCCTATGCCATCTATCCCAGACAGATGGAGATGCTCTCAAAGGTCGGTTACTGGGAGCCCATAGCGAATTTGGTATGGGATCGAAAAAAGAACGCCGAGGCCATGTGCTGGGAGGAGCCTGATCCGAGGAAGGCCTTCGGCGTGGACAAGCGGGAGCTCCACTGGATCATGGGGGCGCAGCCGGCCATGGAGTCACTGGCAGTGCGCAGCTATGTGCGCAGGCACTGGGGCGAGACCTGGGACCCGGCTTTCTGCGAGGACTTCCGCAACCTGTGGGGCGTTCATCTCTCGCCCATGACTGTGCTCCGCTTCCTCAAACGATACCGACTCAAGCCGGAGCGGTTTCTGGACTACCTGGAGCAGATCTTTGAGGATGTGGATCTCGCAGACATTTCAGCTTCCCAAGTATTTGAGCTCTACCGGGATTACCTGGCCGCGGCCTATGAGATGGGCTACTGCCTGGAGCACAGCCGTGTTCTCTGGCCGGAGGACCTGAGCGCCGCCCACGACAAGGTCACGGCGGAGCTGACAGCCAAGCGGGCCAGGGAGGAGAAGGAACGCCGGGCGGCGTCCATGAAGGAGAGACGGCTCAAGTACGAGTTCGAGCTAGACGGCCTCAAAATCGTGTTCCCGGCCACGGGGGCAGCAATCCGGCGGGAGGGCAAGGTCCTGCACCACTGTGTGGGAGGCTACGCCGAGCGCCATCTCAACGGAACGCTCACCATTCTGTTCCTGCGGCACAGCGACCGGCCGGGGATGCCCTATGTGACCATTGAGATGAGCGGGAACCATATCCAGCAGATCCACGGGTACCGCAACGAGGTGGGGACCGGGGCCAAGAGCCCCAGGGTGGTCCACAAGGCGTTCCTGGACACCTGGCTGCGGTGGCTTCAAAATGGCAGCAAGCGCAACGCTGACGGAACACCTCAGATTACAAGGCGAAAACGGACAGTGGCCAAGACGGCATAAAACGTGGTCCGGCCCTCTGCCGGGCGGGGTGTCTCTCCCGCCCGGACCTCCTTTCTCTGGGCCCGCCCCTCCTGGGGCGGCGCCCGGCAGAGGGCCGGACCATTTCCGTGACGTTGCGAAATGGTAATCACAAGGAGGTACAGGAAATGAATCTTGACGAGCTTATCCTGCGGCTGAATCAGATGGCCGTCAACGGCGGGATGAACTGCCTGGGCTGCGGATACGAGGCAGGCTGCGGCATCCACGGCTGCGCAGTGCTCAAGAGAGCGGCGGAGCTCCTGAGCGACATGCAGTGGAGACAGATGGAGGTGGAGGTCCCGCAGGAGGACCAGGAGGTGCTGGTGATCGCAAGCGGGAAGCCGAGACCAAATCTCACGCTGCAAGATGCGATCTGCATGGCGTCCTGGTCATCGGCCGATGGGTGGATGCTTGACGAGTTCCCGGAGTGGGATGGGGCTGAGGTGAAATACTGGATGCCGCTGCCGCCGGAGCCAGATCCGGAGCGGATTGAGTATGGCAAACAAGTATGCAATCTGGATGCTGCTGACCTCTGCAAGCCCATCCCGCTGGAGAAGCTGCGGGCAGCGGCAGCGGAGCGGCCTGTCCTTGTCTATGTCCTTCCCGTCGATGAGAACGGGGCGACGGTTGATGAGGAGTGGGGCGAGTGGGAGATGTTTTTCCACGGTAGCTTTGTCGCGGACGGAACATACGACACGACTGACAACTACGGTCATACATTCGTGGCATTCTGGGACAAGCCGGGGAGGAACAAGCGTGCTCATCATCACGGTTCGCGTTGACCGAGCGGGAGGACAGGCTGTGGGGATCAAGGAGCAGATCGCCATGGATCTGGAGCGGTATGGAGACACGAGGGTCATATCTGTGCAAAATGTGGAGCCGGAGCAGCTAAAGATCAAGGAAAACGAAAGGGGGCAGAGTCGTGAAGATTATCATCAGGAGCGTGGAGGGCGGCTGGGAAACTGAGCGCAGGATCGAACTCCCGGAGGACGAGAGCCTGGTCAAGTCAATTCTGCGCAGCGTAAAGCGAAAGATGGACGAGCGCGGAAAGCCCACATCGGAGGACGCTGGAAAGGAAAAGAAGAGCGGCCAGGAGCAGGACGTACCTGTGCCGCCGGGGGAATCTATTGAGAAACGGGAGGATATGGAACCACCGGCAGCACGAACGGTATTTGAGCGGCCGAAATATAGGGGCTTCATCTTATATCGATGCAAGACCTGCGGGAAGGTGTACGCGACCAATGAACGCAAGCCGGTATCGAATGTGGTGTGTAAGCAGTGCGGGAATGAAGTGGAGCTGAATGATATGGTGGTCGCGGAGCTGAGATGTACCGGATGTGGGAAAGAGTGGAAGTACCAGACAAACATGGAGGATGCGGATGTGACCTGCCGCTGCATTGCGTGCGGAACGGAGATGCGTGCTGAGTGGAACGCAAAGAAACGGAGATATATGACGAAATAAGGGGAACAGGATGGGAAATAAGAATCTGAGACGGCTGAGATGCCTGGTCACGGCCCAGACTATGGGAAATCTGGAGAGGCTTGCGGATCTGGCTGGATGCGAGAATGTAGGCCGGGTGGTGGACAAGCTGGTGAGGGAGAAGATGATCTCCTTCCGCCGATCAGTGGAGAGGGACGAGCAGCCGCCGCTGTGGAAAAAGAGACGGCAATGACTGGCGCGGATAGAGAACGGTGGGAGTGCGCGAGCTGTGCCTATCGGGGACGGGAGGAGTGGCCGAAGGGCAAAGCTGCGCTCATCTGTATGCGGAAAGGGAGGTATAGGGGTAGGGTCACACACGTTATCCCAACCGGGATGCAGGAGAGCGCATATGGGGGCAGAGCACCGGCGTGGTGCGAAGGATACCAGGAGAAAACGTGAAGGAGATTTGCCCCGGGCGGGATAGGACAGGCCGCCCGGGGCAGGGTCGGAGCGCTGCGATGCGCCCCCGGGCGAGCGGGAGCAGATCGGAACGGTCTGACAAGAAGATACCTATTATAATTCGCGCGCGCGCGAATTTAGGCTTGTAAGTAATCTTAACTTAACGGACAAAGAAGAGGGGGAGAGCGGGTGTACAAAGGCAGGCTGTTCGTGCGGGAGAACGTCTATGTCTGCGGCGATTATATGGACGCGGACATATACCCCGTTTTCCAAGCTCCGGGGAAGCGACGCGCAAAGTGCAAGCCAACCAGCGAGATCCAGAAGCGGCTGAACCAAAAAAACGCGGAGAAAAAGATCACACGGCTGGTGCACAAAAATTTCACCGCTGAAGACATCGCCATGCACCTCACATATGACACTCCGCCGGAGAGCAAAGAACGGGCGCAGAGGGATCTGGCAAACTTCCTGCGCAAAGTGAAACGGCGCAGGGCCAAGCTGGGGCTGCCGGCGCTGAAGTACATATCCTGCACGGAGATGGGGGAGAAAAACGGACGGGTCCACCATCACATCATCATGTCTGGGGGAATGGACCGGGACGAACTGGAGAAGATGTGGGGAAAAGGGTACGCCAACAGCAAACGGCTACAATTCCGCGAGGACGGGATCACGGGGCTTGCGCACTACGTCGTCAAGAGCAGGGAGTTTTACAAGCGGTGGAACCAGAGCCGGAGCCTGGAGATCCCGGAGGCGGTCGTGCGGGACAACGCCGTGACGATGGAGGACGTGGAGGAAATGGAGGAGGCCATCGAAAAAAAGGCCCAATGGCAGTACTTTGAGGAACGGTATCCGGGATTTGTGCTGACGGAGGCCGTGGCTGTGCGGAACGTGGTGAACCGGGGATGTTATATCTCTGTGGAGATGAGGCGACGGAGAGAGGCTCCGCCGCTGCATCGTCATGGAAAGGAGGGCGCGGAATGAAAGTGGGAGAGACGGTGATGCGGGAGATTGAGACATGGTGGGAACCACACGACCGGGGAAGATCGCCTCGGCGCAGGATTCCTGGGAGGGTTGTCTACATACACCCGGAGGGGCGGTACCATGTGGTGGAGTTTGATGTGCGGGGCGTCAAGATCAGGGAGAGCTACCGGGGGACAGAAGAATGACGGAAAAGAGGGGAGAGGGGGAAGCGGGGGTGTTCCGGGCAAAACGGGGGATCAAGGCGAGCTATGAGCGGCAGGGGTATATCTACTTTGTCTCAAGGCTATACAAAGACTTGTCGGAGCAGGACAGGCGTAGGATCCGGGAGCTGTGCAAGGAGTGCGGCGGGGAGCATTATAGGGCGCTATTTGAGTTTGTGACCACGGACACGACGGCAACGGCACTTGCGCTCAAACACTACCTGAGCAAGAAGACGCTGTACAGAGCGGTGCGAAGGTATTACGAAAATTTCCCGGAAAAACTGTGAAAAGGCGAGCGGGGCGGTTGAGGCCGGTTCCGCTCGCTGAGTTTTTGAAGGGGAAAGATGACACTCCGCGACGCATTTTATGCCGTATGATTTATCCGTGAAACGATACTTTTTCCCCACGGCAGGCGCGCGCGGTATGCGCGTGCGTGCGCGCGGGTACCTTAGAGCGCCGAAGGGAGGGCGGCGGAATGAAGACGGGAAGGCCGAAAAAATATAGCACGAAAAAGGCCCTGGAGGACGCCATTGAGAAGTATTTCCACTCCATCAGCCGAACGATCGAGCTGAGGGGGATGGACGGAGAGGTGATCCTCAACGATGACGGAGATGCCATCCGCAAGGTGCAGTTTGTACTGCCGCCGTCCATCAGCGGACTGTGCATCCACCTGGGCATTGACAGGAGCACCTGGAACAATTACTGCGATGAGGAGCAGCACCCGGAATTCAGAGGGGTAACGGCTATGACCAGGGCACGGATCGAGGCATGGCTGGAGGAGCAGCTGCTCACCCGGGAGAAGGGCGTGCAGGGGATCATCTTCAATTTGCAGAACAACTACGGATGGCGGCAGAAGCAGGAGGTGGAGCTGGGTGAGAAGACAAGGAAGACCGTACAGGAAGAGGGACTGAGCCTGCAGGACAAGCTGGCTGCCATCGCACAGGCGAAGGAGAGCATCGGGGTGCTGCCGGAGTACCGGGGGGACGGTGAGGACGATTGACGAGGGGCGAGCGGGAGAAGGTCGACCGCCTCTACGAGCTGGCCGCCTGGTACAACCGGCTTCGGGAGACCAACAATGAAACCTTCATGCCCCTCTTCGCCGATAACCACCGCTACCTGGTACTCAAGGGCGGCGGCGGAAGCGGAAAGTCCATTTTTGCCGGCCGGAAGATCCTGGAGCGGGCCACCAGCGAGCCGGGACATCGCTTCCTGGTTTGCCGGAAGGTGGCAAGAACATTGCGGGAGAGCTGCTTCAAGCAGCTGCTGCACCAACTCTCAGAGTATTATCCGGACAGCGGATACAAGGTAAACAAGAGCGACATGGTCATCTCCTTTCCAAATGGTAGCGAGATCCTGTTCGCGGGGTTGGACGACGTGGAGAAGCTCAAGTCCATCTTCAACATCACAGGCATCTGGATCGAGGAGGCCAGTGAGCTGCTGGAAGGGGATTTCAACCAGTTGGACATCCGTCTGCGAGGAAAGACAAAGTACTACAAGCAGATCATCATCAGCTTTAACCCAGTGAGCATACTGCACTGGCTGAAACGTCGCTTCTTCGATCAGGCGGACCCAAGGGCCCGCACCCATGAGAGTACCTACAAGGACAACCGCTTCCTGGACGAGGAGGCCAAGCGGACCCTGGAGGGCTTCAGAGAGACCGACGAGTATTACTTCACAGTATACTGCCTGGGGATGTGGGGCGTCACGGGTAAGACCGTGTTCGACGGAAAGGCGGTCATGGCCCGGCTGGAACTGCACGTCAAGCCGACGCGAGTCGGGTGCTTTGCATTTGAGGACGACGGGAGGACGCTCTCCGGTATCCGATGGACGGACGACGAGGGAGGATTCATTCGGATTTACAAAGAGCCGGAGAAGGGGGTCCCCTATGTCATCGGAGGAGACACCGCGGGGGCGGGGAGCGACTCTTTTGTGGCCCAGGTGTTGGACAACCGAACGGGGGAGCAGGTGGCCACGCTGCGGCATCAGTTTGACGAGGACCTCTACGCCAGGCAGATCTACTGCCTGGGCAGGTGGTACAACGACGCGCTCATCGGTGTGGAGGCGAACTGGAGCACTTACCCGGTGATGGAGCTGGAGCGCCTGGGGTACGAGAACCAGTATGTGCGAGAGACCGTGGACGACTACACCCATCGGGTCAAGCACTCATTTGGATTTTGGACCGACACAAAGACTCGGCCGGTCATCATCTCGGAGCTCATCAAGGCGACCAGGGAGGATATGAGCATCGTATCGGACGAGACGACGCTCCAGGAGATGCTCACGTTCGTCCGGGGCGAGGACTACAAGCCCCAGGCCGAGGAGGGTGCCCACGACGATTGCATTATGGCTCTGGCTATCGCGCACCACATCCGGCCGCAGCAATCCTACCTGGCCGAGCGTGAAGAGAGCGGGGCGGTCGAGTGGGACGGGAGCCAGTGGGAGGACTACGAGCGGGCCGGGACAGATGAGCGGGCCTACCTGGTGAAAAAATGGGGGAAGCCGAAACCGAGACGATGGTGAGAAGGAGATAGGGATATGGCCAAGCGCAAGACGGACCGAAAAAAACTCACTTACTGGCAGGGGGTGCTGGACCGAAACGCGGCGGCATATGAGGATGAGCTGCGGAAGATGGACGACCGGGAGACCCTCTACAAGGGGGACAAGAGGATCACGCCGATGGTCAGAGGGGAGCGGGTAAAGAAGGCGGCCCACGTGCGCAACATATGCTCAGAACTCATCGAGGCGCAAATCGACAGCAACATCCCGCAGCCCAAGGTGACACCAAGGCGAAAGCAGGATGAGCGCCTGGCGAAAATCATCGAGGATATGCTGCGCAACGAACTGGACCGGCAGCCCTTCGAGCGGATGAACGACATGATGGAGCGGACGGTGCCCATACAGGGCGGAGGGGCATTCCTGGTGGAGTGGGACAATACAAAACGGTCCCATTTCAGCGTCGGGGAGCTGGAGGTATCCACGGTGCACCCAAAGCAGATCGTGCCGCAGGACGGGGTGTACACCGGGGTCGAGGACATGGACTACATCATCCTCAAGGTGCCACAGACCAAGGAGTACATCAGGCGCCGGTACGGCGTGGACGTGAGGGGCGAGAGCGAGCAGGAGCCGGATGTGAAGGGAGACGACGCCGGCGACACTGCGGACGACATGGTAACGCAGTACATCGCCTACTATCGAAACGAAAAGGGAGGCATAGGCCTTTATTCCTGGGTGAACGATACTCAGCTGGAGGACCTGGAAGACTACCAAGCGCGGCGGCTGCGACGGTGCGGAAAGTGCGGCGCAGTGGAGCCGGCGGAGGCAGAGCCGGTCCAGGAGCCCGCCATCAACGGGATGCTGCCGGGGATGACGCAGGCGGGGGCCACCCTCATCCTGGACGAAAATGAGACCGGGGAGGAGAGAAGGCCGGAGGCTGGGCGCGGGAAGCGAAAAACCTGTCCATACTGCGGGGCCAGCGAGTGGGAGGAGAGCACGGAGGAGTACGAGGAGATCTACATGCCCATCCTGCGTAGCGACGGGTCCATGATCCCCGGGGCAAAAGCGGTGCCCGCTGTGAGCGGGACGGAGACGGACGAGCGGGGGATGCCGGTCCCAGCCGTGGAGATGGTGCCAACGCGCATCCCATTCTATAAGCCGGACATCTACCCGGTGATCCTGCAGAAAAATGTGAGCGTCTACGGGAGGTTCCTGGGGGAGAGCGACATCGACAAGATCGGGGACCAGCAGAATACCACCAACCGCATCGAGACCAAGATCATCGAAAAGCTGGTCAAGTCTGGAAGCTATATCACCCTGCCGGACAAGGCCAGCATTGCGGTAGACGCGGAGGACATGAAGGTGATCCGGCCGGGGGACGCGGCCACAAAAAACCTAATCGACGTTTATGATCTGCAGGGGAATATCGAGCAGGATCTCGCCTACCTGGCACAGGTGTATGAGGAGGCCAGGCAGCTTATCGGGATCACGGACAGCTTCCAGGGGCGGGTGGACAGCACCGCGACCAGCGGCAAGGCGAAGGAGTTTGCCGCAGCGCAGAGCGCGGGACGGCTGGAGAGCAAGCGGGTCATGAAGGACGCAGCCTATGCCGCCCTTTTTGAGGCCATGTTCAAATTCAAATTGGCATACGCCGACGAGCCGAGAAGCGTAGTCTCCAGCAACATCCGGGGAGAGGCGGAATACGAGGAGTTCAATCGCTATGACTTCCTGGAACAGGATGCGGCGGGAGACTGGCACTGGATCGACGACTTCCTCTTCTCCTGCGATACGTCGGCGCCGCTGGCCAGCAACCGGGAGGCCATGTGGCAGGAGACAAGAATGAACCTGCAGACGGGAGCCTTCGGGGATCCGACAAACATAAAGACTTTGATCCTGTTTTGGACAAAGATGGAGATGCTCCACTACCCGGGATCCGGAGAGACGAGGGCATACCTGGAGGAGGAGCTCAAGCAGCAGATACAGGCGCAGCAGATGCAAAGACAGATGCAGCAGGCTCAAGAGCTGTCCAAACAGAGGAGGCAAAACACAGACACAGCGGGGCTGGCCATAGGACAGACGGGACGGACCAGCCCCGACGCACAATAAGAGGGCCGGGCAGAGACCGGTCTCCGAGCGGGCGAGACGGACGAATGAGGCGGCGGACGCCCAGACCGCAAGGAGAATCCAAAAAGAAAGGGGGAGTGAGACATGGAGAAGAAGAGTGGATACATCGGCAGGATTCAGAACACCGGGGCCCAGAAGGTGCAGGCCCCCATTTCGGTGGGGGGCAAAAAGGGTACCAGCAAGGTGACCACCGGCAACGACCTGCGCACCGGAAAGCGGTAAGAGCAGGCAGAAGAGAACGGGAACGCCTCAAATCGCAGGAAGAGCGCAAAAATCCGCGAAAGGAGAACTTATGGAAGACATCGACTATGGCGCGCTGTTCGGGGTGGATGAAAAAGGCGAAGAAGTGACGGAGCCCGCCGACCCGTCGGAGGACGCCGAAGGCGCGCAAGGCGGAAACGAGCAGGAGATCGCCGGACCTGACACGGAAGATGTGGGAGAGCCCGGCCGGTACCAGGAAAAAGAGAAGTCGGCCGGAGAGGAAAGAGAGCACCGGCAGACGCCGGAAGAGAACGCGCGGTTTGCAGCGGCGCGGCGAAAGGCGGAGGCCGAGCGGGACGCGGCCATCGCAAAGGCAAAAGAAGAGGCCAAGGAAGAAAACAAGCGGGCCATGGACGAGATGATCCGCAGTATGGGCATCCGAAATCCATATACCAAGCAGCCGATCACCACCAAGGCGGAGATGGACGAATACCGAGCGCGGGTAGGCGAGGAAAAGAAGTCCCAGCTGCTCAAGAAAAGCGGCATGACGGACGAAGAATTCAAGCGATTCGTGCAGGATCTGCCGGAGGTGAAGGCGGCCCAGGCGGCCCGAGAAGAGGCGGAAAAAGCGGCTCAGGCGGCGAAGCTGGAGAAGGCGAAGCTGGCCATCGATGAGCAGCTGCGGGAGATCACGGTGCTGGATCCGACCATCAAAGATCTGAGCGACCTTTCCAAGATGGAGAACTACGAGAAGATCTATGGGATGGTGAAGAAGGGATACAGCCTGATCGACGCCTTTAAGTTGGCAAATTATGACGTGCTCACCACGCGGACCGCGGAGGCAAGCAGACAGGCGGCCATCAACGCCGCCAGAGGCAAGGAGCACCTCGCCAAAACCAGGCAGAGGGGAGCGGGCGCGGTGAGCGTGCCGAGCGACATCAAAGCGGAATACCGGGAACTGAATCCGGGTATGACCGACGCGGAGATCCAGCAGCACTACAACAAATATCTGGCCGAACAAAACGGAAGAAAGGGGTAAGGACCTATGGCATTTATGATCCAGAAGGTGGAGGGAGGGCGCGTGCCCGGCATCGAGTACCTCCCGTGCGGCGCCATCACACCTAAGGTGGGCATGGCGCTCACGCAGAGCGAGGGGAATCTGGCGATCGCCGCCGGGACCATCGTGCCCACCTATGTGAGCATGATCGAGAAAACGGAGGTATGCACGGCCGGGGACATCATCCCCGTGATGCGTGTGCTGCCCGACATGGTCTTTGAGACTATCATCTCGGAGACGGCGGAGGCCGTCAAACTGGGAGACAAGGTGACCATTCACACGGATGGGCTCCAGGTGACCGCGACCACCGCAGGCGGAGTGGCCGAGGTGGTCGCCATGGAGGGGACCGAGGCGGGGACCACGGTGCAGGTGCGGTTCCCCGGCGGCCTGGCGGCCGACGGCTGAACAGCCGGAAGAATCATCAAAGAGAGGAGATAAGGACCGAATGGCGAATATCACGTTTACCGAGGGGAGCGGCCTGCAGGACAGCATTTTCGGGAAGTCCCAGGCCCCCATTCGGATGTTTCTGGAGAAGCGGGGCGAGGCGTTTGAGCAGGCCTCGATGATCAAAGAACTGTTCAACATGGGGACCAGCAAGCACTGGGGGGAGAAGTTCACAACCATGACGGCCATGGACGGCTTCCAGCCCGTGGGCGAGAATGGCGAGTACCCTGTGGACGGAATGCAAGAGGGATTCGACAAGTTCATCGAGCACATGACCTGGAAGGACAGCTTCAGCCTGTCCCGGGAGATCGTGGATGACGGGAAGCTGATGGATCTGCGCAAGCAGCCTGCCGGATTCATCACCGGGTATTACCGCACCCGGGAGAAGTTCGGTGCGGCGCTCTTCGGCGCGGCCATCACCGGCAAGAGCAAGATGACCTACAAGGGGCGGACTTTCGACGCCACTGGCGCAGACGGAAAGAGCCTGTTCGACAAGGCACACCCCTCCAAGCTGGGCAAGTTGACCCAGAGCAACCAGTTCTCCGACGCGTTCAGCGTGGACGCGCTGGACGCCATGGAGACCGAGATGCAGGGCTTCAAGGGCGACAACGGCGAGATCCTGGACGTGGCCCCCAACACCATTCTGATCCCCAACGACTACAAGCTCAAGCGGGACGTGTTCGCCGCCGTGGGCGCGGACAAAGATCCGAACACCAGCAACAACGGCTTCAACTATCAGTTCGGCAGATGGAACATCATCGTGTGGCCCTATCTCAACCAGTTCATCACAGGCGGAACCAGACCCTGGGTGCTGGCGGATACCCGGTACAACGAGGAGTACGGAAGTGCGGTGTGGCTGGACCGGGTGCAGCTGGAGGTGCGCAGCGAGCTGGCCAGCAACGATGCGAACGTCTGGAAGGGTTACGCCCGATTCTCCGCAGGGTTCAACGACTGGCGCGGCTTTGCCGTGGGCGGCGTGTCTGGCGGGACGCAGCTCATCGAGGCGGGATGACAGGGAGAGGCCGGGACGGTCAGTGGCCGTGCCCGGCCATTCCCTTATCGAGGGAGTGACAGTTTATGACGGTAGAGCAAGTCATCCAGATGGCGGATGAGACCAAGCCAAACGCATTTTCCAACGAGACAAAGACGGCGTGGCTGAACGAGGTAGAGGGCATGGTGCAGACAGAGGCCTTTCTTTTTGCACCGGAAGAAGTGATCCAGTACGACTACACGAAGGACAAGGACAAGGAGCTGCTGGTAAACGCGCCGCACGATAAGATCTATGTGGCATACCTGACTGCACGGATCGATTTTGCAAATGGTGAGTATAACAAATACCAAAACACCATGCAGATGTTCAATAGCTTCTACGGAGAGTTCATGCGCTGGTACGCCACACGCTATCAGCCGGCAGACGCATACAAGGAGGGGCTGCTGTAATGGAGGCATACGAAGGACTTCCTGGGGCGTGGAAGGGATACTACCTGACGGCGTATGGGATCGCGGTCAAGCACGGGTTTACCGGGACAGAGGAAGAATGGCTGGAATCACTGAAAGGTGCAGCCGTAATGATCAGGTACGATGTGCAGCAAAATGAGTTGCAGTGGAAGCTGGAGGATGACGATGAATGGGAAATCCTGCTGGACATTAGTGACCTGCAGACAAGCGTGGTAGAGGAAACACTTCAGGAGGCTGAGGAGGCTAAAAGCGCCGCGCAAACGGCTCGAACCGAAGCAGAGCGGGCGCGGGATAGCGCTGTGATTGCCAAGGAAACAGCCCAGACTGCCAGAGATGAAGCGAAAGAGGCCAAAAACGATGCGGAAATTGCCAAGGATTCCGCTCTGAAAAGTGAGGAGATGGCTGAACAGAGCGCCAGCGAGGCGAGCAGCTACGCCAACCAGGCGAACCAGAGCGCTGTACAGGCTCAGACTGCCAGCGCGCAGGCCCAGAGCGCCCAGAGCAAGGCGGAAGCGGCCCAGGGGGCCGCCGAGAGCGCCAGGGACGCGGCCATGGAGGCCCAGCAGGGGGCCCAGAGCGCCCTCTCCGATGCCCAGGCGGCCCAGGGGGCCGCGGAGCGCGCCCAGTCCGCCGCCCAGAGCTCGGAGCAGGGGGCGGCAGAGAGCGCCACCAGCGCCCAAGAGAGCGCCGCGGCGGCCCAGACCGCCAGCGCGCAGGCCCAGGCGGCCCAAACC